>Ga0114918_10001028_pt1 | contig 24623 bp, 25 predicted proteins | sample LantaG_FD_87015 | JGI IMG/M metagenome (GOLD analysis project Ga0114918, IMG submission 87015) | Deep subsurface microbial communities from Baltic Sea to uncover new lineages of life (NeLLi) - Landsort_02402 metaG | ecosystem: Environmental > Aquatic > Marine > Oceanic > Sediment | place...
GAGGCCCTGGCCCCCGGGGCCGTAGACCTTTCCGGGGGGGGGGGCGGGGACGGGCGTGTTGGGGGGGCGCTCCGGGGGGGGGGGGGGGGGAGTGGAGGAGAGGGAGGAGGTGAGAGGAGGTCGAGGTTGAAGAAGAAGAAGAAAAAAATGAAGGTGTCGAAAGCGGGCAAAGCAGCGCGCTCGTTCATTCCTCGGAAAAGAAACAGCAGGGCAAAAAAAACTCTCGCGCGCGCGCGCGCAGCGCGCGCTCTCTCTCCCCCCCACTAGCACCCCACGACAACAGAGAAGATCCGAATCGACGTCCCTCGAGGTCGTCGGTGGTAGGGGGAGAGAGGCGAGGGGAAGAGGACGAGCGAGGGCCACGGTCAACGCTTCCGCTCGTTATCTTTTTTTTTTTCGTTTCCGTTGCCTCTTCGCTCCGCTCGTCGTCGGCGGCGGCGGGCGCAGAGCAACCAAGAAACCCGGTCGCCGTGCTCGCAGCGCCGACCCTACCGTTGCGCGAGCGACACCGGCATCCTCTCGGGAACGTCAGCGACGCGGACGACGCATCGGAATGGAGAGCCGAGGGCGGGAAGGGGACTGCGGCGGGGGGGGGGAGGCGGGTGGTGTTTTTTTTTTCGCGTCGCTTGGGACGAACGACGACGACAACACGCCGACGACGACGAAAGAGCGCTTTTCTCTCTCGTTCTAGTTCTCTCTCTCTCTTACCTTGGCCACCTCGACGATGGCGTCCTTGATCATCTTGGTGAAGGGCGGGTGCGTCTTCACAAAAGAGCGGGCGGGGCGCTTCTTGGCCTGGGTCATTTTGGCGTTGGGTGGTGGTGGTGGGAAGGGAAGAAGGAGAGGGAGAGGCGGAGAAAAAACGGGGGGCGGAAAAGAAAGTTTGTGATCGAAAAACAAAAACTCTCTCTCTCTCTCTCTCTCTCGACCTCTTCTCTTTCTTCTCACTGCCTCAACTCCCCTCCCGCTGCTCTCCTCCTCCTCCCCCGCTCCATTTCCTCTTCTTCTTTTGAACCAAAAAAAGCACTCGTGTTCACATTCGTCGTGTCTCCAGTTTGCTCTTTACAAAAAGAAAGGGGGGATCGTTTCGCTTTTTTTGCAAGTCTCTCTCTAGATGAAAATTGGGTTCTTTTTGTTGTTGTTGTTATTTTCTCTCCTATCAAAGCCCCTCCTCCTCTCCCCAGCTCTCTCTCTCTCTCCCTTTCCTCCAGCTCCTCCCGATGAATAATGTTTTCTTTTCTTTTCGTCGTCGTCGTCGTCGTCGTGGGTGTTGTTGTTGTTGTTGTTGTCTTTATTGATCGAAAAATAGTAATTTTTGATGAAAGTGTTTGATGGGGGTGAGAAAAAAAGCAAGAAAAGCAAAAATCTCAACTCTCTCTCTCTCTCAACTCTCAACTCAACTCTTTAAAGCTCTTCAAAACTCAAACCTCTTGTGCTGCGAGGGCGAGCCCCCAGCCAGCGCCGCGGCGATCGACCCGGTAACGTAGGCGGGCCTCGCCGGGGACGCGACGACGCTGACGACGGAAGGAGGAGCGGCGTTTGTGACCCTGTCGCTCCCCTTGCCGTCGGGGGTGCCGCCTCCGATCTTGAACGCGGCGCGCAGCCTCGCGGCCGAGGAGGGGCGCTGCGGCTTGGCGGGGCTGCCGCTCTCTGCTCCTGCTCCGGCGGCCTTTTTGGGCGAGAACGCGGCCTTGAGCCTTTGCGCCGAGGAGGGCCTCTTGGGCTTTTCGACGGCGGCGGAAGGAGAGGCCGCGAGCGCGTGCGACGACAGCAGCGGGGGCACCACAACAGTAGCAGCGGTGGCGGAGACCTCGATGGCCGCCTTGCTGCTCTTCTGCTTGGGCGAGAACGCGGCCTTGAGGCGCTGCGCGGAGGAGGGCCTCTTCGTGACCGGCGACGAAGGGGGAGCAGCGACGGCGGCGGGAGCGGCGGTAGGAGCAACAGCAGCAGCAGAGGCCTCTGCCGTCGCCGCAACGGCTTTCGCGCCCTTGGGCGGCGTGAAGAGCGCCTTGAAGCGCGCCGCGGACGAGGGGCGACGCGGGGCAGGCGACGACGACGGGTCAGCGGCGGCGGGAACAGGGGCCTTGGCCTTGGCGGCTTCCTCCTCGAGCATGCGCCTGCGCGAGGGGCTCGGCCTCGAGTCGTGGCTCGGCGAGTAGGAAACCTTCTCGTCCTCGTTTGCTTCCCCCCTCGGCGTGGGGGCCAGAGATCCGGAAAGCGCACCAAAGGCGCTCGGGTCGGCGCCGTCGGGCCTGGCGGCCAGCCTCTCGGCGGCCAGCGCGGCCCCGCGCGGCGTCAGCAGCGTCGCGCGCTCGAGCCCGCGCTGCACCGCCGAACGCAGCGCGCTGCCCAGAGGGGGCAGCTGCGGCAGCCGGCGGCTCCCGGCCACGTCGGAAGAGCCTCCAGAGGCGCGCTCGAGGGCCAACCAGGCGAGGGAGAGGAGGCGGGTGGCGGCGGGGGGTAAGGGGGCGTCGCCCGTGAGGGCGGCCATGACCTGGGGAGAGAGAGAGAGAGAGAGAGAGAGAGGGGAGGGGAGCGGGAGAGGAGAGAGAGGTGAGAAGCGAGGAAGGGAAATGGAAAACGAAACGCCGACGTCGAAAAAGAAAAGAAAAGAAAAACTCTCTCCCTCTTCCGCACGCGCGTCTTTTCTCTGGTTTTTTTCAAATTCCCACCCTGCCGACCTGGGCAGCCTTGCAGGGTTTCTCTCTCCCTGATTTATAAGGCTCACGCTCGCGGTCGACATTTCGGAGCATATGAGGCTGGCACAAGGCCGAGATCGCGAGGAGAGAGAAGCCGGAGGGAAACGAACAGCGCAGGGGAAATTGTTCGCACTGTCGCCGCTCAGATTCGACTTCGACCAACTGAAAACGACAGCTGCTGCTGCTGCTGCTGCTGCTGCTGGACCCTCGCTCCAATTCGCGTTCCTGGCCCTTTCGCGCCCCGACTTCACTCTCTCTCTCTCTCTCTCTCTCTCCGTCTGTGCTTCGCACAGTAGAAAAAAAACGCACCAGGCTGTCGCACAGGCGCGCGCCACCCCAGCCCAGGGCGCTCCCGAGGGCCGCGGCGAGCGCGACGACAATGGCCGCGGTGTCGGCGCCGGCGACGGGCGAAGTCGGGGCGGCAGAGACCATCGAGGCAGGCGTTTGTTCTTTTTTTTCGCTGGTGTTTTTGTTTTGAGCTGCTTGGCTTGGCTGCTTTCTCGTGTTCTTCCTCGAGCGCTGCTGCTGCTTTGTAGAAGGAGGAGGAAGAGGAAAGACGAGGTAGAAGGAAGGAGGGGGAGGAACTTCTTTCGTACTAGTAGAAAGAAGAAGAAGAGAGAGAGTGAAGAAGAAGAAGAGAGACAGAGAAGAGAGAATTGAGAAGAGGTCGAGGTTCTTCTTCTCTTCTCTTCTCTTTTCATTTTTTCGATTTTCTCGCAAACTTTTTTTGCCTGCAATCGAAAAAAAGGAAGAGCTCCTTCCTTTCCTTCCATTTCTTTCTACAAACTCCCTTCTCTCCCCTCCCCGCCTCCACCCCCTCCACCCAGGGCTCGAGCCCTCGATCTCCGCCACCCGCGGAGCGAGTCGACGCCCGGTTACGCGGGACGACCAGCGCGTGTCGAAGAGAGAAAGACAAGTTAAGCTCGACAGGTGAGTTTTGGTTTTGTTTTTCGTCTTCGAGAGCCATTCAAGAAATAAAAAAAAGAAAACCCTCTCGCGTGGCCACCTCCGACCCTCGCAAAGCTCTTTTCTCCGCACGAGAGAACCTCTCGTATCACCTATGACCGTTCCCCACTTTGATCTGGACGCAAGAAGGACCCTCAGGGGGGACGCGCCAAGCCGAATCTTTCCCTCTCTCTCGAGTTTCGACGAACGACAACGCCTCCCTCCCCCCCGACAGCTCGCAACTCATCCCCGCTCCTCCCCGGAAACCTACGCAGTCCCAGCCCCTTCTCCCCTCGCAGGAGCCTCGAGGAGGTAAATTCCACTCCTTGCAGCGGGGGACCAATGAGTGATTCGCGAGAGACGGGCCAGCAGGTGAGTTTGAACGTGTTTTTTTCATCTTCATCTTTTGACAAACGAACCTTGGAGCTGTGCCGAGGGCGATTTCAAATCTTCTGACATTTGCGATCGGCTCCTTCCCCCCTCCCCCGTCCAATTCGCGACTCGCTCACCCCACACCCTCCTCTTTTATTCCCTGGGATTGATCCAAAACAGTATCCCGTCTGCTCCGGAGGGATGAGACAGGGCGCAGCGCCGCCACAGGGTGTTCCGGCAGAGGGTCCTTTCGTCGAGAGCAGCAGCATCAAGCCCGTCGTCGCCGTCGACGAGGGCCAAGTCGGGAGCGAATTATCATCGTCACCAACGAACAGCAGCGCCGGCAGCGGCTCGGCCCAGGCCAGCCCCGATGATGCTGACGATGCTGCTGCTGAGATCGCTGATGGAGCGCTGCAGCAGCAGGCATGCTGCGATGAGGACGAGACCTGTGAAGAGGAAGGAGAATTCGACGAGGAAGAGGAAGAAGCAGGAGCAGCAGCAGCTGCTGCTCTTGCTCCTCCTCCTCCTCCTTCGTCCTTCTCGACCCCGGCGCCTCTCCTGCAGCAGCAGCAGCAGCAGCACTTCCAGGAGCACCAGCCGTCGCCGTCCTACCACCAGCACCAGCAGCACCTGCAGCAGTGGCTCTTCCAGCAGCAGCAACAGCAGGTAACGCTTTTGATTTGAGTTGTCGAAAAGAGAGAGAAAAAGAGAGAAAGGTTTCTCTCTCTCCCCCCCCTTTTCTTCTTCTTCTTCTTCTTCTTCTTCTCCTCCTTCTTCCGTTTTCAAAATCAAAATAAAAAAAAAAAACGCACCACCCAGGCCGCGGCCTCCTACCACCACCACTACCTCGCGCAGCAGCAGCAGCACGCGGCTGTCATGGCTCACTACCAGCAGCAGCTGCAGCTCCTGTACATCAGTCAGCAGCAGGAGCAGCAGCAGGCCGCCGCAGCCGCTGCCGCGGCGGCGGCGGCGGCTGCGGCGGCGGCGGCGGCAGCAGCAGCTCAACAGCAGCCGCAGCAGCAGCACCTTCACCACTTTCGCCCGCCTCTTTTCCCTCAGGGAGCAGCAGCAGCAGCAGCAGCAGCGACGGCGATGGCAGGAGGAAGCGGCGAAGGAACAGCAGGAGCGGCGACGGCGACGACGGCGGCGGCGGGCCCCACTCGCCAGGCCTTCTACTACTATCCAGGCGGCAACCCCGCAGCGGGCCCCTCGGCCGTCATCGCCGGCGGCAGCAGCAGCAACGGCGGCGGCGGCGGCGGCGGCGGCGGCGGCGGCGGCGGCGGGAGGAGGAAGAAGGCCTCCGCCGCCGGGCGGCGGCAGCGGCGACAGCGGCAGCAGGGAGGAGGAGGAGCAGCAGCAGCGCCTCCGTCGCTGCCTCTGAACGACAGCGGCCTTTCGGCCACGGCGGCGGTCAACGCCTCGTGGGCCCTCGCCGCGCTCCAGGCCGTGGGCTCCGTGGGGGAGGACCACCACAGGCAGCATCGGCAGCAGCAGCCTCACCCCGCGGCGTACGCCTTTTACCACAGCCAGCAGCAGCAGCAGCAGCAGCAGCAACAACAGCTAGGGCTGCTGCACCAGCAGCAGCGGCTCGCCTCTCGCGCGACGCCGCTGCCCAGCAGCGACGGCAAGGGAGGTCTCCACTCCGGTGCACGCCCCTTTCAGCGTCAGCGTCAGCAGCAGCACCAGGGCCTCGCGGCGCAGGTTCCTCCCGCGGCGGGTTGCTCCTCTTCTCCCTCGCCGCCGCTGTCGCTCTCGCCGCCGGTCCCGGCGCAGGCGCAGCAGCAGCCCCGACCGCAGCGCGCCCCCTCGACGAGCTCCTCCTCCTCGTCGTCGTCGTCATCGTCGTCTGCCTTAAGCGCAAACGCAAACGCCGGTGCTCAGCCTCCTCCCTCGCGCCCGCCACCGCTGCCGCCGCTCCGCATCGTTCCTCACGCCGCTTCTGCCGCAGCGGCAGCGGCAGAAGCAGCAGCGCCGGCTCGCAAGGGCGGCGCCAGGCCCCGCCCGGCCATGAGCAACAAGGCCCGCAGGGCCACCGCGCTGGCCCTGTCTCTGGGCCTCTGCGCCGCCACGGGAAGAAGCGGCGGCGGAGAGAGCGGAGGGAACAACGACGGCAACGGAGGGAACGACGACGGCGACGGCGGAGAAAACGGCGGCGGCGGCGGCGGAGAGAACGGCGGCGGCGGCGACGAGGAGGGAGGAAGCAGCATCGTCGCGCTCGCCGACGCCGGCGCCTCGCCGTTCACCCCCGCCGTCGCCGCCGCCCTGCCTCTGGGCCGGGCCTCCCGCAGGGTGATGATGACGAAGACGAAGACAATGGCGATCGGATCTGGCGCGCTCAGGAGGTTCGCTTCGTCCTCCGGCATCAACCGCGGCAACCAGGCCGCCGCCGCAGCAACGGCCGCCAGGAGCAGCGTCGAGGCGAGCGTCTCCACCGCGCTGGCGCTGCTGGCGCTCAAGCGCGCCGCCGGGGCTGCTGCCGCTGCCGTTGCTGGTGCTGCAGCTGCCGCAGAGAGGGGCGCGGGAAGCAGCAAGGAGAGCAGCGAAGAAGCCAAAACTTCTTCTTCGACCTCTCCGCCGTCGCCGTACCTCCCTCGCCGCCCGGCCTCGGCCTCGTCCTCGGCCTCAACGACCGCGGAAGCCGCTCCTAGTTCCTCCTCTTCCTCGGCGACGACAGCAGCGGCGGCAGCGGCGTCGGAGGCAGCCTTCGCCGTCGACCCTTTGGTGCTGCTCCTCGCGGACCCCACGGGTCTCGTGCTCTCCTCCAGGATGACGCTGGACGACGTCAGGGGCCACGCCGCGGCGATGTGCCGAGACCAGCAGGGCAGCCGCTTCCTGCAGGACAAGCTGTGCGGCGTCGGGTTTGGTGGTGGGATCGGTGGCAGCAGCGGCACGGATTCGTGGTCGCTGTCTCCGGTGCTCCCCGACGAAACCTGCGCCGCCGCGACCGCCGCCAACAACTCTGCAGAGCTCGGCTGCTCGCTCTCGTTCGGCGGCCTTCCGGCCCCGGCGTGGGCCCGGTGCCCTCCGGCCTCCGACGAGGCCGCCGGGGCTCTGCTCGACGAGCTCCTCTCCTCGGGCCAGCTGGTGGCGCTGGCGAGCGACACGTTCGGGAACTATGTGGTGCAGAAGCTGCTCGAGAGGTGCTGCTTCGACGGGAACGGAGAGGAGAAGGAGGAGGAAAAGGTCGACGGCAACGGCGAAAACCCGAACCTCGCCGCGCACCTCAGCCTCCGCCGCCTCAGGACCGAGCGCGCCTCCCGCGCCCTCCGCGCCAGGTGCCGCGCCCTGGCGCTCGACAGGCACGGCTGCCGCGTGCTCCAGGTGGCCCTGGCCGCGCTGCCGCGGCAGGAGGCCCGCCTGCTCGCCAGGCGCGTGGTGCTCGGAGGGAGCGAGAGCGGAAGCGGAAGCGGAGAGAGCAAGGACGAGAGCAAGGGCAACAACGGCGGCCGCACCCGCTCGCTCGCGGCCGACCGGCACGGCAGCCGCGTGCTGCAGCAGGCTCTCGGCATTGGCTGCCCCTCCCTCCGGGCCGTGGTCGCCGAGGAGCTGCTGGTGGGCTGCTCTTCCGTCGGTCGCGAGGAGGACGAGGAAGACTTTTACGGCAGCGAGAGCGAGGAGGAAGGGGACTGGCACGGAGCAAACGAGTCCGACGACGACGACAATCATGACGACGCCGCTTCTCCTTCGACCGGCCGCAGGCCCCGCCCGCCGGCGGGGCCGCGCCTCTCCGGGGCTCTCGCGTTGGCCACGCACCCCTTCGGGTGCAGGGTGCTGCAGCGGATCCTGTCGCTTTCGCCTCCCGTCGAGGCCGGAGAGAACGGGAAGTTGGAAGCAAACGGCAGCAACGCCGCCGACGACAACACCGACAAAGACGACGAAGCTTCCGCTCTCCGCTTCCGCGACCTCGTCTCCCAGGCCAGGCGGCAGCTCGTGCTGGGCGCCTCGGAGCTGGCGACCGACGAGTACGCCAACTACGTCCTGCAGAAGCTGCTCCGAGGCTCCTCCAAGGCGTCGAGGTCGCTCGCGGCGGCAGCGGCGGCGGCGGCCTCTTCTTCTTCCTCTTCTTCTTCTCCGAAAGCGGCGCCGCCGCAAGAGCCGCCGCTCTCGGCCCCCGACCGCCGCGCCATCGCGCGGGGCCTCCTCGGCCGCGCCAGGGAACTCGCCACGCACGTTTCGGGCTCCAACGTGCTCGAGGCCGTGCTGGCCACCTGCGGCGCGGAGGAGCGCCGGGCGCTTCTGGCAGAGCTTCTGGAGGAGGAGGAGGGAGGTCGAGGCGAGAGAGCGGCGAAGACAACGGCGACGGCGGTCGAAGGAGGAGAAGAACAAAACCTTTCGCCGTGGTCCCTGGAAGACGCCATGGATCACCCCTACGGCAACTACGTCTTCCAGCGCGCCCTGCGCGTCGCCGACGCCGACCAGCGCGCCTCGCTGCTGCGGGCCGTCGCGCTGGCGGGGCCGCGGCTGAGCGGGTCGAGGCACGGGAAGCCGCTGCTCGCGCGCGCCGAGGAGGTCGAGGCCGAGGTTGAGGCCGAGAGGAAGGTGCTCGCTTTGCAGGAGAAAGAAGGGGAAGAGGCTGTTCCTACTGCTTCTGCTATCGATGAGGAAGAAGTTGAAGAAGAGCACGACGCCGCGAAGGAGGACTTGCCGCCTCCTGCTGCTTCCCCGAAGACTTCGGCCGTCGTCGTCGCTGGAGCAGCAGAAAAGGCCCCCCTCGCCGCCGCCGCCGCTTCCGCCGAGGACGCTCCGCAGCAGCAGAAGCAGCAGCAGTCTCCGACGAAGAAGCCCTCCGCGCCTATCTCCTACGCCGCGGCCGCTGCGCGTCTTCCCCTGGTCCCCACGGCGAGGGCGCAGCAGCAGTGCTAGAGAGAGAGAATGATTTTGGGTTCGGGGAATTGAGAGAGAGAGAAAAAAATAACAAAAAAAAGCTCAACTGGCTGCACCTTTTTCGTCCGAAGAAAAGGAAAAGAAAAAAAAAGTCCACGTTGATTTCGTTTTGATCTTCGTTTTTTGAGGGGTTCGGTGGGAGAGAGTTGTTCAAATATATAAAGAGAGATGAGAGAGAGAGCTCGCGATCAGTCTTTTTTGTGGGGGAGGGGAAACACAGTTCGATAAGAAAACAAAAAAATGTGATGAAAATAAAAACAAAACAAGCGAGAAAGATCTAAAAAACCCACACCACCGCCGCCGCGGCGCTCTCTCTTCTCTCTCTCTCTCTCTCTCTTTCCTTTTCTGAGAATTGTTGCTTCCCATTCCTTTTAAAGATTTTGCACAGGAGAATAAAACAAAGAGAAAAAAACTCAAAACTTGAAGTCGTCGTCGCCTCCTCCTCCCTTCTTCGCCCTCTTGCTCGCTCGCGTCGCCCTCGCCGGCCTCTTCTCCGGCTCCGCTCCTGCTGCTCCTGCTGCCGCTGTTCCGCTTCCTCCTCCCGCAGCAGCCGCAGCAGCGGCAGCAGCGGCTGCCGCGATCGTGGACGCCTTGTCCGCGTAGAGAGCCGCGGCCTGCTCCTCGCTCAGGCCCTCCAATTCTTCCGGGTCGATGGCGACGTCGACCGTCGACGACGACGACAGACCCGGGTTCTTCCCGGCGAGCGCGTCGAGGCGCTTCTCGTGCTCGGCCCTCGGCCTCGAAGGAGGGGGGGGCTGCGCTGCGGCAGCAGCACTTTCCGATGGAGCAGAAGCACCAACAGCAGCAGACGGAGGGGCTGCTCCGGAAGCGGTAACACCTTCGGAAGGCAAGACATAAGTGTGGTCGCTGCCGACGATCGTCCCAGCCCCGGCGGCCGACGCCGCGCGCTGCTCCAGAACAGTGTACAGCTGCTTCGGCTGTTGGGGTTGGACCACCGAGGCCGTGCCCTTGCGCAGGTCCAGGTCCCCCGGAAGGGGCGTGGCGCCCCCCAGGGCGGTGGTGGCGACCGAGGAGATGCCGTCGGCGACTGCCGCGGCGTCGATTCCCGTTTCCTCTCCCTCTTCTTCTTCTCCTCCTTCTTCCTCCTCACCTCCTTCTTCTTCCTCCTCTTCTTCTTCGTCGTCGCTCTCCGGCTCCGGCTCCAGCTCGCCCCACTTGGCGTTCTTCGGGAGGGCCCACGCCCCGGAGCCCTCGACCACCAGCGCCGTCGGGTCGGGCTCGTCGTCGTCCGAGTCCGAGTCCGAGGCGTTCGCCTCGAGGAGAATCAAAGCAGCTTCGGAAGAAGAAGCGACGGCGGCGATGGCGGCACCTTCTTCGCCTTCTCCTCTTCCTCCGTTCGCCTCCGCCAGCGCCTTGGCCGCCTTGGCCCTCCTCGCCTGCCTCTCGGCCCTCCTCTTCCTCCTCCTCTCCCCGAAGGCATCCCCGTAAAGCGGTTTTCCCGATTCGTCCACGGGGGGCTTGCCCCAGCCACCGGGGTGATAGCCGTAAGCAGCTCCCGCGGGAAGAGGGGCGTTCAACCCCGGGATCCTCAATCGAGGGTAGGAAGGCGGTGGGCCGTAGCGCTGCTGAGCCACGAGCCAGGGCGGTGGCGTTGGCGGGTTGGCGGTGGGGTCCATGCCGAGGGCGCGCTGTAAAGGGGCAGAGAGGCGGCCCGGAGCAAAGGCGGTAAAGTCGCCGTCGTCGGCGTTGGCATTGTTGTTTTGGTTTCCTTCTCCGTCCTCTCCTCCACCTCCACCTCCCTGTTGCTGCATCTGCTGCATCCTCAGATCGTACTCCCTGCCCTCATAGTACAGGTCCCCGTGCCCGGTCAGCCCGGGCGGTTTGGTCTGGTGCCGGAAAAAGGCAGCGTGCAAGATCCGGTAATCGATGTCCATCTTGCCGATTTTGGGCGCCAATCGCGCCCGCGCCTGCTGCTTCAGCCTCTGGCTCGCCGCGCTGGTCCCTTCGTGCTCCATCCCCCCCGTGGCGTCCCTCATCCCTGCGATCCCCGTGGCCTCGATGAAGGCGGGCAGCCTGAAGGGGGGCTTGTCGAGCCCGCGCTTGCCCGCGAGGTAAGCCCTCTTCTGCGGCCAGTGCCTCGGCACGGCGACGGCGTTGCGCTGGCCCTTGAGCTGGGCCAAGGTGGGGGCCTCCCTCGCGGTGGCGTCCCAGGCCTCTATGGCGTCAGGGCGAGGGGCGACGCGCTTGAGGGCGGCGATGGCGTGGCGGGCTGCCTCTTTCCGCTGCTTGCGGGAGAGGCCCGCGTTTTTGGAAGAGGGTTTTTCGTCGTCGTCGTCGTCGGAAGAGGAAGACTTTTCGGAATCGCTTTCGCCGTCAGAAGAAGAGCCCGAAGAGGAGAGCGTCCCTCGGCGCCGCCTGCGCTTCTGGCCCTCGTCGTCGTCCTCCTCGCTCTCTTCCATCCTGATCGCAGAGCCGGTGACCTCCTCTGCCGAGGCGAAGGTGGCGAGCACGCGCGCGAAGCCGCTGTCGTCGTTCTCGTTCTCTGGAGCGGCGGCAGCAGCTTCGTTGTCGCCGTCGCCGCCGTTTCCGGCTTTTTTCGGAGCCGCGGCGACGACGCCGGGCAACTCCGGGAGCGGCGCCGAGACGTACTCGACGACGACGGCGGGAGGAGCAGCGGCGCTGCCGTTCGATTCGTTCGCCTCCTGCTGCTCGCGGGCGAGGGCGGCCTCCCTGTTTTGTGTTTTTTGGAGTTTGGGGGAAAGGAAGAGGTCGAGAGGAGGTTGAGTTTTTTTTTTTTGATCGAGCCGTCGACGTCGTCGCCGATGCCCTTCTTCACCTCCTCTTTTCTTTCTCTCAAAATCGACTCTGCTTACTTCTTGTGCTCCTTGGCCTGCTTCTTGCGCGCCTTGCGCTTCTCGGCGTCTGAGGGGCGGGCCATGGCGAGGGGTAGAGGAAAAGGAGAAGGAAGAGGAAAAGAGAGAGAGAGACGGGCTGCGGTCGATGATCGAGAAAGTTCGTCCCCTCTCTCTCCGGTCTCGCTGGTCTTCTGCTGCGAGTGAAACTTCGCCGAGGGCGAGAGAGCGTGCTCTCGCAAGAGCCGGGAGCAAGAGGAAGCGCGGCGCGTGCTTGCTGCCGTGAGGGCCTCGCTTCTTCCTCTCTCTCTCTCGAACGAACGAAGAGAGGCCGAGAGAGATCGAAAAAAAAATGGAAAAAAAATTGACGACGGCGTCAAACTTCACCTCTCGGCTTGAAAAAAAAAACTCGAAAAATAACCCCTCTCTCTCTCGCCCTCCCGCAGAGATGATGCTTCGCACGACGACGACACGCGCCGTGCACCTCCGGACGACCGTGCTCTGCGCCCCCGCGGTCGCGAGCAGGGAAATGCAGCCCCAGAGGGCTTGCCAGCGACCGATCTCCGCCGCATCGTCGCCGTCGTCGATTTCGTCAAACCGACCTCCTCTTCTTCTTTTTCGACGACGACCCTCTTCCGTCTCCGTCTCCGCTTCCTCCTCAGCAGCAGCAGCAACCCCCAGCGACAGCGACAGCAACGACTGGCTCTCCCAGGGCCTTCTCAAAATTGCCTATCCTTCCCAGGCCCTCTTCCTGCTTGTGGGAGCTGCGGCGATGGTTTTTTCTCCTGACAGATTCTGCGAGCTCGCGCTGCTTTCGTGCCCGCTGCCGCCTCCAAGGGCCGCGGTCCAGCTCGCCGGTGCGGCGCTGCTGCTGCCGTCCGCGGCCTCGCTGGCCCTGGCCCGCGCCGCGGCGGTGCCGGGAAGGCTCAGCTCGGCGACGTACGTGTCGCTGAACGCGGGTTTGTCGCTGTTCGGCCTCGCCGTCGCAGCCGCGGCCTCGACAGCCGTCGCTCCGGCAAGCTCTTCTTTTGCCTCTTCTTCCTCTGCTCCTGCTTTCATCGCCCCGGCAAAGCTCTACGCGTCGCTGCTGTTGGTCGGTCCCCTGGCCCTGGCGGTGGCCTGCTCAACGGCGGCGACGGTGAGAGAGAGAGCAGTTTTAATGTTATCTTTTTTTCTTTTTCTTTTTTTCTTTTTTGCTCGAGAGGAAAAGTTTGAAAAGAAAAAAAAAACTCTCAACTCTTTTTTTTTCCCCAAAAAAACAAAAATCCAAAACCCAAAAAAACAACAGGCATACGGGGGCCAAGGAGCCGGCGTCGCTCGCGCCCTGGTCCAGGCTCCCGTCGCCGTCGCCACCGCTGTGCAGAGGGCAACCAGCTCTTCTAACTCTTCTCCTTCCTCCTCGAACCTGTTTGGCGCTTCCGCCGCCGCGCTCGTCGCGCTCGCGCTCTCCGGGGCTGCTTCCTCCGCCTCGAGAGACCCGACCTCCGCTCTCTTTTTGAGGGTGGCCGCCTCGGGCGCGCTGTTTGCGTCCGTGGCGGCCGCGGTGCTGTCGGACGCGGCGGCGAGGGGCAGAGCCGCGGCCTCGACCTTCGTGACGCTCAAGCGAGGGGCCGTCGCGGGCTGCGCGGCCGCGGTGGGGTCTTTTGCTGTTTCTGCTTCTTCTGGTGCTCTTCTTCTGCCCGCAGCATCAGTTGGCGTCTCCGCGGTGCTGCTGCTGTTTGGCGGGGTCTCGGCGTGGGAGCTGGCGACGGTGAAGAAGTGAAAGGTGAAGAAGAAGAAGGGAAAAGTGTGTAAAGAGAAAAGAGAAAGGAAAAAACAAAAAAAAAGGAAGTCGCAACAAGCCTTTAATAAACACTCGGAAATTCAAATGTGCCAATCACTGAAATTTCCTCTCTGGAAAGAAGGAAATTTCGAAAGGTGAGCGGTGGAATTTCAGAGGGGAACGAAAGGAGAGAACGAAAAAGAAAAAAGAAAGAGAGAGAGAGCGGGCTTTCGAGCTTCGCGCTCTCTTTTCTTTCTTCGTTCATTCGAGATCTGCTTTCTCTTCTTCTCCCGGAACTCCCGACCGCGCTGCCCAGGCGCTCTTAGCTCAGTGGATAGAGCGTTGCTTTCCGAAGGCAAAGGTCTGGAGTTCGACCCTCCAATGGCGCTTTTCATTTCTTCTTCTTTTTTTTTTCTCATAAGGAGAGCAATCGGAAGCGGAAGCGGAAGCGGAAGAAAGGCGGGCGCGGCCTGTCGTTTCTCTTTTTTTCTTTTTTCTTTTTTTTACCGCGATCGATTGCTCCTTCATAATTCAATTTCTCTCTTTTTCTTTCCCAATGCTCCCTCTCAACACGTCCGCGTCGCCGGCGCGGGCCTCCGCCGCGGCGTCCGGACGACGCGTGACGACGACGGCCACGCGGCGGACGACGGCGCTCGTCGGCGGCGCGCTGGTGGCCACGGTCATCTTGCTGGTGATGCGGCGGTCGAGCGAAACCGGGAGCCGGCCGCTGCTCAACCGAGGAGGAGCAGGAGGGAGTGAAGAGCAGCCCACCTCCTCCGCGTTCGCGTCGCACGCGCCCCCGGCCAAGCAGGGCGCAGGGCTGGTGCTCTGGTGAGGAAGGAGAGAGAGGGAGAGAATTGAGAGAGAGAGAACCGAGAGAGAGAGCACAAGCGCAAACGCTCAAAAACCTCGAAAACAACCAAACCTCCTCCGCACACACAGGCGCCCCGACTCCGACTCCGTCCTCCTCCTCCAGCGCCGCTCCAAGCACCACGACCGGGCCTGGGGCTTACCGGGGGGAAACGTCGAGCCCGGCGACCTCAGCCTGCTTGACGCGGCGGAGAGGGAGGCCACCGAGGAGATGGGATCTCTTCCGGGATCGTTCTCTGTTCTGACCCGGATCGACACGGTCCGTGGCGGCAAAAATAAGGAAAAGGCTTACAGCGCTTTCGTGCTGCGTGTGCCCGGGGAGATGGCAGAGAGCTACAGCCCCGTGCTGAACAAGGAGAGCAGGGCGTGGAGGTGGGTGAGGCGGGAGGAGGCCTTCCGGTTGACTGGGGGTGAGGGTGGAGGAAGCAGAGGCGGAGGAAGCGGGAGCGCAGGGAATAGGAAGAAAGGCGGCGGCGCTTCTGCTTCTTCGTCGTTTGTGCTTCACCCCGTGGCCGCGGACCTGCTGACCCCCGGCACGCAGTCGCGGGCTCTGTTGGACGAGGCGGTTTCGGCTGCTGTGGGGGGGGAGGGGAATGCTACTGGAGGAGATGGAGGTGGAGGTGGAGGTGAAGGATGAAAAAGTAAAAAAAAAAAAAAAAAGTTAACGAACGAAACAAGATCGAATCACTTATCCATTTTCTTCTCTCCCGCTCGCCAGCTCCCCTCCTCTCTTTGCCTCTTTGTCTCTCTCTCTCTCTCTCAACGCCGCGCGCGCGTCTTCGTCTTCGTCGAAGAACGTTCCCCCGCTTCCTCGTTGAAAGCGACTCTTTACGTCCTAGAAGCAACGCTTTCTTTTCACAACCATGAAGGCCATCATCGTGTCCGAGCACGGACCTCCGTCGTCGCTCAAGGTCACTGAAGCGCCGCGCCCGGCCCGCGGCAAGGGAGAGGCGCTGGTCAGGATCGTCGGCGCCGGGGTCAACCCGGTCGACTGGAAGATCCGCGCGGGCCCCGAGGGCGGGGGCCTCCCTTCCAAGCTCCCTCAGATCCTCGGAGGGGACCTATCCGGCGTAGTGCTCGATTGTGAAGAGGGAGGAGGGGAAGACGAGAAATTCAAGCCAGGAGACAAGGTTTTCGCCCTGACAAACGGCTTCCACTGGGACCACGCCGAGGGGTGCTACTGCGAAATCGTCTCGGTCCCTCTCTCCGACCTGGCGACTGCTCCGGCCTCCATGCCTCTCCTCGAGGCCGCCGCCGTGCCCCTGGTCGCGCTCACCGCCTGGCAGACCCTCGTCTTGGCCCCCGACGACGCCATCAAGGGCAAGAGGGTTTTGGTCCACGCCGGCGCCGGCGGCGTGGGACACGTCGCTCTGCAGCTCGCGAAGAACGCTCGAGGCACTGCCTTCGTCGCCGCCACTGGAAGGCCTCGATCTTTTGATTTTCTAAAGTCTCTGGGGTGCGACGAGGTCATCGACTACACCGTTGAGAGCTGGGACGAGGAATACTTGAAAGGAGACGAAGAGAACAAAAACTTCGACATCATTTTCGACGTAGTCGCCGGTCCCTCAGAGGTAAAATCGTACAACTTGCTGAAAGATGGAGGCTACTACCTCCACGTCTTCAACACGGGCACCGACCCGGAGAGATCGACGAAAACCAAAGAAGAATGGGCCAAAGACGGGAAGGGGAGGCACTATGTTGGACCCACGCTCGTGGTCCCCGACGGCAAAGCTCTTGCCGAAATCTCCAAGCTTATCGACGAGGGAAAACTGAAAGTGGAGATCAACAAAGTTCTGCCGCTGGAGGAGGCGTCGAAGGCGCACGAGGAGCTGGAGACGCTGACGGTGCGCGGGAAGATCGTGCTCAAGGTCTCTGATGAGTGATTGTTATAAGTTTTTCGTTGTTGGCGAGGCGAGAGAGAGAGCAAGGGCGGTGTAAAGAGAGAGAAAAAGAGGGGGTGGGGGAAATTCGGTTTTTTTTTTAGGTTCTCTCTCCCGCGCCATCTCTATAGACGGTTTGACGGGATCGCTTTCGTCAGTTTTTTTTTCACACACAGGAAATCACGACGCACGCTGGATGGAGCAAAAAAAAGGAACGAAAGAAAGAAAGAAAACAAAACTCTAGCCCTCCGCCACCCCCGCTGCTCCCGCCGCGCCCTCTCTCCCTCCGGCCGCCACCGCCAAAGCCGCCGCCGCCTCGGCCTGCTTCCTGATTCTGTTCTCGATCCTCGCGGCCAGCCTCTCGGCCTTCTTCGCCTCCTTCTCCGCGGCGCTCACGAGCCGCGGGGCACACTCAGCGCACGAGTTGCTCGGCGGATTCTTGAACCCAAACTTGTTCCTGCCGTCGGCGAGGCCGGTTTTCAGATCTCTGGATTTGTTCCTGTCCTGGTTGCGCCGCTTCTTCTCCTCGTAGCTGAGGGCCTTGGCGCTCGGCACGATCCCCGCCGCGGCGTCCCTCGCCGCCTTGGCGGCGCGCTTCCTCTCCCTGCGCTCGTGGAGGCGCCTGTGCCAGCTCTCGCCGTTTTGTTTTTGCTTTCGCTTTTCCTCCGAGTCCTCGGACTCGTCGCCGCAGCGGGCTCTGACGGCTGGGTCGTACCTCTTCTGCGAGTCGACGACGGCGTTTAGGGCAGAGAGGACGGCGGCAGCCGGGGCCTGGGTGGGCTCGAGCTCGGCCAGGGCGCGGGCGATGGCCTCGTGGAGGAGGAAGGAGAGGGGAAGAGGTTGAGAATGAAGGTTTGAAAGTGGGGGAAAGAGAGAGAGCAAAAATGAGAAGAAGAAGAAAAGAAGAAGAAGAAGAAGAAGAAGAAGAAGAAGAAAAAGAACAAAAACAAAAAAACTCCCTCACCGCGGTCGTCATGCACCCTTCGAACGGCTCCTTGAACAGCGCGATCGTCCTGGTGTCGGCGCAAACGTTGCGCGTGACGTCGGAGGGAGGAGGAGCGCTTTCTGTCGTTGAAGCGTTTTCGTCACCGCCGCCGTTGCCCTTTGCTGCTGCTGCTGCTGCTGCTGTTGCCTCTCTCCGCTCCTCTTCGGCGCGGGCCACGGCTGCAGCGGCCTCCTCGCTGAGTTCCTCCGCGGCGTCGCCGATGGGGAGCTGGATCCTGATGGCCGGGCCCCGAGGGGCCAGGAACCAGGGGGCCAGGTCCTGGAAGAGTGGGAGGAAGAGAGAGAAGGAAGATAAGAGAGGAAAAAGAATGAAAAGATGAGCGTTGAGAGTCGGATTTTTTTTTTTTCGACGAAGGAAAGAAAAGAAAAACGAAAAGCAAACCAAATAAAAAGCAAACTCACCCTGAACATCTGCTTGCCCTGGTGCCAGGTGCCGTCGACCGCAACCAGGATGTACTCGCCGCCTCTGACGGGGCCGAAAGCCAAAGGAAGGGTCTGTTGTTGCTCTTCTGCTTCCGCCGCCGTTGCCGTCGTCGTCTCTTTCCTTCCTCCTCCTCCTCCTTCTTCTTCTTCTCCTTCTCCTTCTTCTCCTTCTCCCTCGACGACAGACCGCGGGATCCCCCTCTCCGCCACGTCCTTCACGTCCAACGCCCCAGGCCCCGGGAACATAAGCAGCACCGGGATCTTTTTCTCCGCGGCTTCCTCCATCGCCTCCAGCAGAGCGGCCGGGCACCGCTCCCCATCAAACCGCCGGCCGCGCGGCACGTCGACCCTCTCGAGCGCCGCCGACAGCAGGGGGACCGTCGCCAGCCTTCTCTTCACCTCGTGCGGGTGCTGCAGCACGATCAACCTGGCCTTGGAGTCGAGGCGCCTCTCTGGGAGGGCGTAGCAGACGCAGACGGAGCACGGGCGGCTGAGGTTTTTGGAAGGAAGGGAGGGACGGGAAGGAAGGGAAGAGAGGAGAAGGTTGAGGAGAAGAAAAAAAAGAGCGACGGCTGCGATCGACTAGTATTGATTCTCTCTCTTTCTCTCTCTCCCTCGCTCGCAATTTTTTCCCCACGACTCACTTGCAGCGCCTGCAGTCGCGGTAGAGGCCAGGAGGGTCGCCCTCCACTGCGTCGTCGAGCGCGAGAAGGAACGAGTCGAGCTCCATGGCTTGAGTTTCTTTTTCTTTTCTTTTTTTTGATGGAATGGAGAAAAAGTCTCGAGCTTTTTTTTTCTTTTTTTTCGTCGCCTCTTTTTCCACTCTCGCTCGCTCACTCGTAGTAACGAATCGCATCCTCTCCCTCCTCCTCCCGCTTCGAGCAGCCCAGCTCGACCTCTTCTTCCCGACGATGCGCCGAGCCGCGACGTTCCTGCTGTCCAGGGCTTCTTCGTCGGCGTCGAGCAGCAGCAGCAGCAGCAGGGCGCTGCTCCTCTCCGGAGAGAGAGGCCGCAACGATGTCGTGGCGGCGATCGGAGGAGGCGCTTGCTCGACCTCCTCCTCTTCAACCTTTCTTCCTCTCTTCTCTCAAAGCAACCAACACCTCCTCCACCGCGGCCAGCGCCGCTCCTTCGCCATCCCCTGCAACCTCAAGCTCGGCGCCGTCCCTCCCCCGCCGCTCGTCGTGCGCTACGCCAGGGGCGGCGCCGACGCGTTCATCGAGCTCGCTGACGAGCTCGAGGAAGCCGTGCCGGGGTTGATGGTCGAAGGGAGGGAAGACGAGGAAGGAGGAGAAGGAGACGAAAACAAAGGAAACGGAAACGTACGTGAAAGTCCCATCACCGAGGTCCTGGCTCCGGGGGGCAAGACCTTGCTGGCCGCTACGAGGGGGAGGCCCGTGCTGGCGCGGGACGTGCTGGAGGCGCTCGGGAAGTGGCAGCAGGAGCAGGAGCAGGAGCAGCAGAAGAAGAGGTAGAAGAAGAGTTTCTTGGTTCTTTTTTTTGTAACAAAGCCATGTCTTCATTTCTTTTCGAAGAAGAAAAAAATCCACCTCGTCGCAAGGAGATCGACGACATGAACAACCTCGTGTCGTCGTTGTCGAGAGAGATGTGGAGGACGGAGCTGGGCCGGCGGCAGTCGCGGCCGCTGCGGGGCCCCGACTCGCTCCTTAGCGACTCGGGCTTCCTGGGGTTTCAGAGGGGGATCAGCGCGGTCAGGAACCAGTACATATGCCCGTAAGGCACGGCCCCGAGGAGGCCACCCGACGAGGAGTTCGACAAGTGTGTTGACTGGTTTTGAAAAGAGAGCGAAGAGGTCTTTAGTTTTTTTCGTCTTTCGGGTTTCTTTTTTTCACTGTCCATCACATATCGATTTCGTTTTTTTTCCTTCTCTACTAAGACCACGAATGCGTGGACAGAAAAAAAACATTTTCTTATGACATGATGACTGCCTCGACGTCCTCTTGCTGCGTGTCGCGATGGAGGCCGCCGAGACCGCCCAGAAGGAAGAGAATCGGAAGCGGAATGTCGTCATCGACCATGTCGACGATTGCAAACGCTTCTTCTTCTCCTTCCTCGACCTCGACCTCCTCTTCTTCCTCCGACTCGGCCCTCTTCGACTCGCTCGCCTCGGCCTTCGCCCTCCCTCCCTCCGACGCAAGCAGCACCGCGATTCCAGTCACCTCCGGCGTCTCCCCCTCCACGGGAGCCCGCGGCCTCGTCACGCGCAGGGGCGTCCGGCCTGGGGAGCGGCTCCTCGCCGTAGATCGGTCGTCGGCGCTCGTCGTGGCCGACGACGGGATTGGCAACTCCTCTTCTTCTTCTGCGTGCTTCGCGGCGCAGGCTCTCGAGGAGTTCCAGATGCTCCACGGCGACCTCCCCAAGGAGCTCGAGAGGTTTCTGAAGTCGGGGGCGGTAGACTGGTTCCCGCGGCTCTGCGCTTTCTTACTCTGGACGACGACGGCGCAGCGAGGGCCCGCGAAGAGGTCGAGCTCTTCTTCTGTTTCTTCCCCTTTTGCGACCTACTCGAGGCTGCTGCCTGACCCGGAAGCGGACCTGGGGCTGCTGCTGAGCTTCGACGAGCGAGAGGCGGAGCTGCTGCTGCCGCGGGAGCTCGCCGCCGTCGCGGCGAGGGAGAGGGAGGGCCTCCGCCGGGCGGTCCACGACCGGTGGCTCGGAGAAAAGACTTCCTCTTCCTCGGAGTTCTCGCTCTCCGCGCTCGGGCTCACCCCGAGGGGCTTCGAGAGCACGCTCGCCGCGGCGGCGCTGGTGAACTCGAGGTGCTTCGCCGAAATCGCGCCCGTCGCTGCTGGTGGTGGAGAAACGAAAAGTCGGCCTTTTTCCGAAAAACGACAAGCTCTGTCCCTCGTCGTCCCGCTCTGCGACTTCGCCAACCACGCTTCCGCGCCCTCCGCCGCCTTCAGGCTCTCGTCCGAAGAAGAAGGCTGCTTCGAGCTCGTGGCGACGCGGGGGATGCGGGCAGGGGAGGAGGTGACGATCTCTTACCTCGGCGGCGCCGGCAACGCCGCTTCGTTTGGTGGTGGCGGCGGTGGTGGTGTCCTTCAAAGTTCTTCGAGCTCGTCGTCCAAGAACTCCACTGGCATGCTTCGCGCGTACGGGTTTGTGACGCCGGGGAACCCGGCGGACAGGCTGGCGTCGCTCGCCGGGGCGGGGGCGGTCTTGGAAGCGAGAGCGGGCTCTTCTTCTTCTTCTTCGCCGTCGCCGCCGTCGCCGTCGCCGTTAGCTTCTTCTTCTTCGGCGCCTCTCCTCCTCTCGGCCGCCTCCGCGTCTCTCGCCTCGAGGTCCCGCGACGCTGCCGAAAGGAGGAGGATCGCCGCAGCTGCCGCCTCGATCGCCGAGGGGATGACAGGAGGCGGAAACGGTGGGAATGGTGCTGCTGCTGCTTCAGCTTCGACCTTTTCAAGCCTCGGCTCGCTCGCGTCGCGGGTCGAGGCCGAGGCCGAAGAGGCGACGGCGGCGGCCGGGCGCGCGGCCTCTCTGGCCCTCGGGGGAGACGTGTCGCCTGCGAGGGCGGAGGCGGCCTCCGCTTGGTGGGTGGAGCGCGCAGAGCTGGCGCGGTGCGGGGCGGAGCTGCTCAGGGAGTTGGCGGCCGGGGGTTGAAAGAGAGAGAGGACAACGAGGAGAAGAAAAAAGAGAGAGACGCGAGAAACGAATGAAAAAAAAAAAAATCTCTCTCTCTCTTCTTTCGAGTTCTCGTCGCCGTTTGGTGTTTTTTTTTTTTGGAATTGTTGTTCTTCTTCTTTTTGTTTCACACGCGAAAAAAATGGATATAAAAACGGCAGTGCTGGTTGGATTCAAACGAGGGGAAAAAGAATTTCGTCGGCTAGTCGGGGTCTCGTGTCGAGGTTTTTCGATATTTCGAAAAATCTCAGAACCCGTCCTCTCTTGTTTATCTCTTCTTAGAACGAGAACCCGAGCCCGTTGCCGACGTTGATGCCGACGATCTCGAAGATGCCCTTGCCGGCCACGAGCTCGACGAGCAGGATGCCGAAGAAGCCCATCTGGGGAGAGGAGGAGGAGGAGTTGTTTTGGGGTTTTGAAGAAAAGGTGAAAAGAGGAGGTCGTGAGCAAAAAGGTCATCGTCAAGAGAGAGATCGAAGAGGGAAAAAAATCGACAAAAACTTTCTCTCTTCCTTTCTCACCATCGCTGCCCTCGAGTTGATCCTCTCGGCGTTGTCGACGAAGCCGTACTTGGCCGTGATCAGCTTGGGCTCCGTCGGGGGCTGCGTGATGTTCTGTTTTTTTCGGTTTTTTGGAAAAGGAAGAAAGAGAGAGGAGAGAAGAGGAAATGAACGAAAAAAATAGCGCTGACGGGTGAGAGCGAGAGCCGGGATCGAGTTGAACGCCTTCTGGCGCGTTTCTGATCACTTTTCTCGCGTGAAACTACAGAGCACGTCGCGAAAACGCAATTCGCATGCTGAAAAGGAACAATACAGCACGGGATGAAAGCCTCCGGCGAGCGCGAGAGGAACAGCGGAGCGTCGACGAAAGAGATCGACGAAGAATCGACGTCGAACGAAAACAAAAAGAACTCTTCGAAACGAACCTTGGGCGCGACGACGGCGCGGGCGGCCACGGCGCGCGGGCGGACTGCGCGTCGTTGCGGGGCCACGAGGGCGCGCGTGGAGGAGCGGGCGGCGAGGGCGGACTGCATGGTGGATTGGGAGAGTCGGAGAATGAAAGGGGAGAAAAGCTTAGAAGGGAGAGAGGAGTAAGAGAGAAAAGTGAGGAGCGCGTGTCTCGCCTCGAAACAGCCCTCGTCGCTCTCTCCCGCTCTCTCTCTCGCGCGCGCGCTCTCTCTCTCCACCACCACCGCTCTCTCTTTTTTCTTTTTTCGATAGTTACGCACGCGTCTTCTTCTGTTTACATAGTACGGCGCTTGCAGGGTGGGGATGTTGTTAAATACTAAGGCGCGCGCTCCTTTTCTTAATAATAGTAAAAATCGGATTCTCTCTCTCTCTCTGTTTCTTCCTTCTCTTCGAAAGAGGTGGCGTGAAAGAGAGAGAGAGAGAAAAGAGAAAAGGGGGAAAACGGGGGAGAAAATCCGCGACTGCTGCTGCTGCTTGGTAACAAGAGCAGCGGGCTTCGTGGCTTCCCCCCCGTTCCGGAGGCAGACGCTGAAAAGGAGATTGAGTCGAAAGGGGGGGACTTGGAAAAGAGAGAGAAAAGGGGCAAAAAAAGCGCAGCAGCGAAAGCCAAAGAGAAAGAGAGAAAGAGAGAGAGAAATCAAAAGAGAGACTCTTTTTGCTTTCGCTCCCAACCTCTTCTTGCCGCGCTCCTGCCTGCCTCTGCTTCCTCTTCTTTCTAACCTTACTCCTTTCTTCTACTTCTTGCCATACGCGGGCCCCCACTCGGTCACGTGCCCCGCCTCGAACCTCCGCGAGCCGCCGCCCCAGGTGGGGATGACGACCAGCGTCTCGATCTGCTTGGGTGCTTTTTGGCCGGGCACGGCGTAGCCGTCGGGGCGGACGTCGATCAGGGACTTGTAGGTGAAGCGGAGGGGCAGGAGCCAGACGCGGCGGCGGACCTCGACGAGGCGGTCGTAGGCGATCTGTTGTTAAAGGTCGAGGTCGTCGGAGAAGAGAGGAGGTCGAGAGACGAGGTCGAGAGAGGCGGGGGGGAGTTAACTTTTTTTAGGAAAAAAGTCCAGCGGACGCTCGACCTTGTCACCGTCAATTGATGCCGCAGGGAAAGAACCGTTGGACATTCGGACGCAAGAATTGGGAAGCCTCCCGCACGCTTTTCGCTCCATCTAATTGCGTGAGATCAACGGCGAGAACGTGTTTGTTCCTCTGTAGCTAAAAAACAAGTAAAAAGGTGCCCCGAGAAAAGCAGAGCGGCGTGTGGCCTTCTTATTATCTCGATCTACCGATCGCAGTTTCGGCTTGATGACGATGCCATCAACTTTTTTCTTCCCCACCACCACCCCTCCTCACCCTGGGACCCAGGCGCCTCTCGTTGAACTCCCCGACGGACCACTTGGCCAGCTCCTCGCAGGGGTAGTTGATCTCGAACAGCTTGTAGTCGCCGTCGTCGGAGCTGTGGTCTCCGGCCTTGGGCCTCAGATCATCTTCCCAGTCGAGCAGCGCGCGGGCTGCCATCGCCGCCTTGGGAGAAGCGAGCAGGGCGACGCCGGCGAGGGCGACGAGCGCCGCGAGGACGAGCAGGAGGAGATTGCTGCGCTTGTTGGCCATTGTTGCGGGTTTTTGAGAGAAAGCGGGTCGGGTCTTGGACGGGAAAAGGGGAAAAAGAAAAAAGTGAAGAGAGAGGTAGAGAGGCGGAGTTTTTCACAAAACCCGGAAGGAAAAAAAACGGAAAAAAAGAAACCCGAACAACGTCTACCAATGTCCCGCCGCGTCATCCTGCTCCTCGTCGCCCTCGTGGCCGCCGTCGGCGCCGCGCTCTTCTCATCAGCCGCGGCCGCCCGAGTCCTCCTGGACTGGGAGGACGACCTCCGCCCTCGGTGAGAAGAGAGGGAGTTGAGAAGAAGAGATCAGCGGTTGTCTCTCTTTTTTGTTTTCGGCCATTCGTTCCTTTCAAGCCTCGCCTCTTTCTCACCCTTGTTCTCTTTTCCCGCCGCCATCCCGATTACTAACACCCCTTTTTCTTTCAGCTCCGGAAACTACGGAGGCGACTCCGACTACCAGTTCATCGACGTAAGTGAAACAATCAGAGAAAGAGAGTGCGGATCTGTCGCTCGTTTTCGAACCTTTTTTCTTTGTTTACTCACCTCTACCATCGCCATCAAACCCAACAAAAAAACAGATCAACTGGCCCGTGGAGCAACTCGCGCGCTGGACCGTGGACGAGTTTAACAACCGCAGGTTGGGACCCAACGTGAGTGCTCTGGTGTCGTGGGGGGGGGGGGGCGAATTGGGGTTTTCGAGGAGGGGAGGGGGGGGGCGGGGGGGAGACAGAGGAAGAAAGTTTCGACGCGAGCATGAACAGTGCC
>Ga0114918_10001029_pt1 | contig 24581 bp, 26 predicted proteins | sample LantaG_FD_87015 | JGI IMG/M metagenome (GOLD analysis project Ga0114918, IMG submission 87015) | Deep subsurface microbial communities from Baltic Sea to uncover new lineages of life (NeLLi) - Landsort_02402 metaG | ecosystem: Environmental > Aquatic > Marine > Oceanic > Sediment | place...
CTTGCGAACCTTTTGCACGCGGCGGAGCTCGAGGAAGAGAGCTCAAAAAAAGGAGAAGGGCGCAAGTCTCAGACTCGCAGCGAACGATGAAGAGAAAAACTTCAACCTCTCTCACCCACCCTTATTCTTCTCTTTCTTGCGCTCTCTCCCCCGCCCGAACAACAACAACAGCCGCCGCAACCTCTCCTACGCGGCCCTCGCCCTCGTGGCCCTCACAGCCTTCGCCGGCTCCGTCTTCGCCGCGGAGGCGACCGTCGAGTCGACCGCCGCCTCGGGCGGCGCCCCGCCTGCCGACACTGCCGCCTCCGCCTCGGCCAAGGTCGCCGCCACCGCCGCCGTCATGGAGGCCGAGGGCCGCGAGCTCGACCGCGCCGACGCAGGGCTCGACGCCTCCAAGGCCGCCGCCGCCGTTGACCCGGACCACCTGCTGTCTCACGCGGAGATGGACGCGATGATGCGCGACGCGGGCTTCTCGCTCAACAGGGACACGGGCCTATACGACCCGCCCGCAGGTGCCGACAAGTCGCAGCTGTCGAGGCAGGTGCTGCTCCCGGAATCGGGCGCGGACCACGCCGCGTTCGCCAACATGCTGCTGGACCAGCAGCACAAGTTCATCCAGGTGGAGCACGGAGAGTTTTCGCTCCCTGCCGGTGAGTTGATTGTTGGTGGTAGTTGGTTTTGAGTTTCTTTTGAAAGTCAAGAGCGGGGGGCCTCTAGAGAAGAAGAAGAAGAAAAAATCAACTTACTCTTTTTTTTTCTTTCTCTCAAAAAAATCCGACTTCCGAAAAAAAATCTTCCTCACTTCAGGGGTCACCTTCCTCGTCAAGGAGTACCAGCAGCTCCTCGCCGACGCCCTTGCCATCGCCGGCATCTCGCAGCCGGCCGTCGAGCTCGACTGGCTGACGCAGCACGTTCAGTACAAGATCCAGGAGTTCAACACGCTGCTGGTGAGAAGAAGCGGTTTTTTATTCTCTCTTTTCCTTTTCTTTTCTTTGGACGACGAAAAGGAAACGAGAGAAAGCTTCTTTGCTTCGCTCGCACGAAGGAATCAATAGAAGGCTTTTCGCTCTGCTCCGCTTCGCTCGAAGGGAAGAAACTGAGAAAGTCACACTCCTCTCTCATCTCTTTTCAAACATCAAATAACCTCAAACAAACAGGCGCACATCTCCCCCTCGCTCGCCAACCACGTCTCGATTGGCAACCCGCTCTACACCAACAGGCCCTACCTCGCGGGGGGCAACGCCCAGTCTGCCTCCAACAACGCCTGGTTCCGCAACGGACCGCAGGCGATCGACATCGGCCTCAAGGGCTTGTCGGCGTCGCCCAACCTGATCAACATCCGGCCGTGCCTGATCAACGTCGGCTTCACGGGCGCGGGGTCGTCGCCGCGCCTGATCAACATCACGCCGCGTCTGATCCAGGTCTCGACCACGGGCGCGGCCGTGGAGCCGAAACTGTTCAACATCCAGCCGACGCTGATCAAGGTCAAGGCGACGGGCGTCCAGCTGACGCCGCGCCAGTTCAACATCGCGCCGTCGCTTATCGAGGCCTCCCCCAGAATCACGATCAAGGACGACAACATCCGCGTTCCCAAGACGGAGCGCTGGGGAGCCCCCGTGCTCGACTTCTCGGGGAAGGGCGTCACGGTCAAGGCCGGGGACCGCCTCCCGGCGAAGAAGGACCTGCCGACGCCGCCGACCATCCCCAAGTTCAACAAGAACGCGCTCAAGTACCAGGGTTAAGTTTAACCTCTGGAATTCTTTTTTTTCCCTCTTGTTGTTTCTTGTTTGTTGATGTCTTTTTCTCTCTTTTCTTGAGCCGGAAGGAAAGAAAAAAAAGGGGCACTCGGAGGAATCGATGGATGGATGAAAAAAGGAGGGAGAGAGAGAAGAGGAAGAGAAAGCGAGAGAGACGAGAAGGCCGTGCTCGCTTGCGCACCCCCTGCTCTTTTCTCTCGCGCACCTCGTCTCGTCTCGTTCTCTCAAGAACCAAAACACACAAACAAAACAAACACGCTGCCCCAAACACAAAACACTCCAAACACACACTTTCCTTCTTTTAAAAAAAATTGAAAAAAACGACAACGAAAACAAAAATGACCTTTCCCCTTCCCCATCTCCCTTGAAACGTTTGTTTGTTAACTAAAAAAAGTCGTCGAAAAAAGGGAGTGATTTGTTTCTCCGTCTCCTTCCCCGTCTCTCTACTGCCTCTCCCCCAAGGACCAAAAAAAGGCAATTTTGAGGCTCCTCCGCAGAGGCGTCTCCCCCATTCACTGTCATGAACAGCGAAGAGAGCAAATGAGAAAAGAAAGAAACAGGGGGCACAGACGACTTCTCTTTTGATTTTTTGTTCCTGTCTTTTGTAAGCAAGCGAGCGAGCAAGCGCACTGCCGTATGGGTGGAGAATCACTCGAAAAGGAAAAATAAAAAGAGTCGAAAGGAACAGGGCAGCAACGTTTACAGACGGTCTAAAAAGCATTGAAAGGAAGAGAAGAGAAGAGAAGAAGAACGGAATAAGCAAAGCGGACAAACGAAGTCGACAAAAAAAAGCGCCTTGCACCCTCCTCGCTCCCCTTTCGCCGCCGTTTCGCCTCTCTCTCCCTTATCTCTTTGTCTCTCTCTGCCTCTCTCTACCACGTCCCCACGGCGTGCGCCGAGGGATGCACGAAGGCGCCGTAACCCCACTCTGTCGCCAGCGCGAACGGCTCCCCGACCTCGATGCCGCCCTCCTTGGTGGAGACGGCGATTTGAAACTTGTTGATCGACTGCTTGTCGCGGTAGTAGCAGACGGCCAGCGCCTCCCGCAGCAGGGCCTCGGCGTCGGCCCGGGACATCGACTTCGAGTGCTTCTCGCGGAACAAAGGGCGCGCGAGGTGCGCGCCGAAGCCCGTCGCGACGTGGCCGTCCTCGTACTTAACTCCCAGCATCGACACCGCTCCCAGAAAGGGCGTTCCGTCGGCCGGGTCGACGCCGCCAACGACAAGCGAGTTCCACAAGGGATCGAACTTGGACCTGCGGTTGTAGAGCACACGCGTGAGGTAGGAGCAGAGCGAGGCCGGGGTCCGCCGCAGGCCATCGTCGGCGCAAAAGTCGTCGGCGTTGAGCTCGTCGAGGAGGTCCTGGAGGTACTGGAAGTCGGAGAGCTCTCCCCCCGCTCCCACGAGCGTGGTCTCGTTGGCCTTGGTGAGGCGCGGGAAGGACTTGTAGCGCTTGGTGGAGCCGTAGGAGCCTGTGTTGCGTGCGGAGGGAGGAGAGTGGAGTGTGGAGTGGAAGAGAGGAGGAGAGGAAGAGAGGAAGAGAGGAGAGTGGAAAGAGAGAGAAAGCCAGAGAGAGAGTTGAGAGGAGGTCGAGGTCGAGAGCGGGCGAGCATTCATGTTTTTGATTTCCTTTTCTTCTTCTTCTTCCTCTCCTTACCGAGCGTGTCCGAGGCGAGCATCACGCCGCCGTCGAAGACGAGGCCGAGAACGGACGTGCCCGTGACGTAGGGGTACCTGTTTCGCGTGGAGAGAGAAAGAGAGAGAAAGAGGTCGAAGAAGACAAAGGGGTGAGTTAGATTTTGATCGGCGCGCATCGATCCCTGTCGATCGACGATGCCTCTTCTCTCCAATTCTTTCTTTCCACCGCTGCGAGACCCTCTCTCTGTCTCTCTCTCTCTCTCTCTCTCTCTCTCTCTCTCTTTCTCTCTCTCTCTCTCTCTCCGCCTCTTTCGAGACATCCACGAGAGGCAGCAGAACACCCCCGTAACGCGAACTCACTGTGTCCTCTGCCTGTGGTCGTCCGACGAGGCCACCTCGTGCGGCGACACGGCAAACGCCGCAGCGCCCGAGGTCGGCCGCTGCATCGAGGAGGTCGCACCGCCTCCAGCTCCGTTCATCGTCATGGTGTCTGCCGCCGAGGGGGGCAGGGCCAGCGCGGGGCCGGCGCACCCGGGGCCCAGCGCCTCGGCGTGCGAGAGGGGCTTGGCGTACATGTTTTTTTGAAGGAGGAGAAAAAGAGAAGGAACGATGCCCTCTTATTTTCTTTTTTTTTTGAAGTGAAGGCAAGGGGTTTTCAGTTTTCCGTTTTTTTTTCGTCTTGTCTCTCACTCGAGCCTAGCCGAAAGAAAAAAGTAGTTTTCTCTCTTTCTCTCTAGTCTCTTCTTCTCTTCTCTCCTCAGATGGCGAAGAAGCGAGGCGGCAGAGGATCTCGCGGCCGCGGCGGCGGCGGAGCGGGCGCTGCTGCCCAGGCCGGAGGAGGAGGAGGAGGCTCGCCGGGCAGCACCACCAGCGGCGATGCCGCCGTCGCCTTTGCCGGCGACACCAACAACGACAACGGAGGAGGAGGCGGCAGCACCATCGCGAGCGGCGCGGAGAGCCCCACCGCGAGCAACAGCGGAGGCCGCCACCACCACCACCAGGAGGACGTCGCCGCAGTGATCCCCCCGAGCGCGTCCGTGTCGTCGGACGGGGTCGCTGATGAGGTCGGCAAGGTGAGTTTTTTCGTTTTTTTTGTTTTTCGTTTTTCGCTCTCGCATGCCCGACGGCGGTCGGTTTTTCTTCTTGTTCGACGTCCTCCTCGACCTCTCCCACCTCTCACCAAACCTCGAAAAACGTTTTCAAAACAAAAAAAAGCAGTTTGCCGACACGGCTTCCGACATCTGCTCCACGCAGTCCGAGCTGGGCTCCGTCTCCCACCTGGCGTCCTCCGTCGTCGGGGAAGGGGACGGCGTGAGCGGCCTGGGCGGGCTCGCCCTCTCGTCCTCGGCAGCGACGCCCTACCAGAGCGTCCGCGGCCGCCGCGGAGGCAACGGCGAAAACGGCGACGACGACGTCCTCGGCGAGGAGGGCGAGGAGGACGAGGACGGCGAGTTCGCGCCCGGCTCGCCCGCCTCCTCCATGCCGGACTCCCCGCCGCCGCCGCAGGTGATCGCCGCCGCCGCGGCCGCGGCGGACGCGCGCGAGGCCAAGGCCAAGGCCGCGGCGGAGGCCGCCGCCGCCGAGGCCGCCCGCGCCGCCGATGCCGCTGCCGCCGAGGCGGCCGAGGCCGCCGAAGCCCTGAAAGAGTCCGCGAGGGCCGCCGCGGCCGCCGCCGAGAAGAGGGCCGCGGAGGTCGTCGAAGGCGCCAAAGAGGAAGCCTCCGCGGCCGTCGAGTCTGCCGAGGCCGCGGTCGAGGGGGCGCGGGACAAGGTCGAGGAGAAGGCCGAGGAAGCGGCGGCGGTGGCGGAGAGGGCCGCGGGAGAGGCGTCGGCGGCGGCAGCATCTGCCGTCGCCGGAGCTGCTCCCTCCGTCGAGGCCGTCGCCAAGGCCGCCACCGACGCGGCCGAGCGCGCTGCCGCGGGCGTGCGAGGGGCCGCGGACAGGGCCGTGGAGGGCGTGCGCGCCGCCGTCGCCGCGGACGCGGGGGAGAAGGCGGAAGAAGAAGAGCCCGAGGAAGTCGCCCGCTTGGAGGTGGAGCGAGTGGCGTCAGATGGCGCCGCCGCCCCCGCCGCCGCCGTGACGTCCTCCTCCTCTTCGTCGTCGCTGTCCTCCTCGGCGCAGGCCCTGGCCCACCAGGCGCAGGACGCGGCGAGGGACGCCGCCTCGGCGGCCTCCGCCGCCGCCGCCAGGGCGGCCTCCGCGGCCGGGGACGCCGCGGCGGCGGCGGCGGGCGCGCTCGACGCCGCCGCCCGCACCGCCGGGAGCGCCGCGTCCTCGGCCGCCGCCGCCGCGAAAGGAAAGGCCGCCGGGGGCGCCGCCGCGGTCGACGCCGCGGCCAGAAGGGCCGCCGCGGCTGCCCGCGAGGCAGCGTCCGGCTCCGTCGAGGCCGCGACGAGGGCCGCGGGCGTCGCGAAAGAAAAGGCCGCGGAGGGGGCCGCGGCGGCGGACAGAGCCGCCCAGAGAGCCGCCGCGGCGGCCTGGGAGGCGGCCGACGGCGCGAGCGCCGCGGCCGCGTCTTGGACGGAGAGCGCAAAGCAGGCGTGGAGGGAGGCGACGCCCACGACGAGGAGGAGGTGGACGACGGTCGCCGTCGTGGCCGCCGCGGTCTCGGCCGGGGCCGCGGTTGCGGTGGTGAGGAGGAGGTGAAAGTGAAAGAGAGCAGAAGAGGGTTTTTTTCCTCAACGAAGAGAAGAGAGAGAAGAGAGAGAGAGATAAAAATCAACATCAACAAGTACCACGCCGTTTTCTCCCTCTTTTTTAACTTGGATCTCTCTCTCTCTTTTTAGGGAAGAGGAGAGGATGTTTTTGCAATACGCTGAGAGTAGCAGAATGCTGGGCGCGCGCGTCGTCCCCTTGCGTTGCTTTTTTTTGAGAGAGAGTTCTGTAAAAAGTGCCGAAAAAAAGAAAAAGAAAGACGCCACATCGTCAAATTTTTCCTTTTTTTCTTTTTTTTTTGAATTTTGCAGCAACGGAGATGGTGCGTCGTCTCCCTCTCCTTTTGGACAGTTTCCGCTCTTTCCTCTTTTCCTCTTTTTCTTTTCGCACTAGAGAGACTGCTGTCTTGCGTTTTCCTTCTGTGGACGCATCAAATCAACTTACAAAGCTCACTCGAGAACGGAGAAACCATCCAAAAAAACAAAAAACAGATTATTGTAGGAGCCGGCGACGCCGTCACTCGGCTTCCGTCAGACGCGAGCGCCATGCGCATCGGCCCCGGGCTGCTGGTCTCTTCCTCTTCTACTTCATCTGCTAACGACGATGAGGGCGACTTTCTTGTCACGGCGAGACCTGGCATCCTCAGGCAAACCAAGGGAGGAAAGCTGTGGGTGGAGGCGAGGTCGCGAAGGTGAGAAGAAGAAGAAGAAGAAGAAGAAGAAGAAGAAGAAGAAGAAGAGGAGGAGGAGATCGGTGTTTTTTTTCTTTCCTCAAAACTAGCCGTCGTCATTGTCGCCGTTCCTCTCACCCTTTTCTCTCCCGACTCACAAAACCAGCGCCAAAACAGGTACACCCCGACAGCCGGGGACACCGTCGTCGGCGTCATCGTCGACAGGCGCGGGGACGGTTACTCCGTGGACGTCCGCGGCGGTACAGCGGGCGGCGGCGGCGGCGGCGGAGGCTCGGAAGCCTCGGCGTCGCTGCCGGCGCTGGCGTTTGAGGGCGCGACCAGGAGGTCGCGCCCCTCGCTCCGCGCGGGCGACGCCGTCTTCTGCCGCGTCTCGCAGGCGCAGCGGCACGTCGAGTCCGAGCTGACGTGCGTCGACGAGGCAGGGAGGGCCGCGGGGCTGGGGCCGTTGGGGCCAGGGGTCGTCGTCGAGGTCACGACCGCGCACGCCCGGGCGCTGCTCGCGGCGACGGCGGCGGCGGCGGCCTCTCCCGAGAAGAAAGCTTCCTCCTCTTCCTCCTCGGCCCCCGGCACCTCCTCCTCGGTCTCCCCGATCGTCGCAGCGCTGGCCGCGACGGGCCTGCCGTTCGAGGTCGCGGTGGGGATCAACGGCCGCGTCTGGGTCGGGGGCCCCGACGCCGCGGCGGTGTCTGCAGCAGCGAGGGCGCTCGAGGCGAGCGACGGGGTGTTTGACGCGGCGGAGGCGGAGGGGATTGCGAGGAGGGCCGTCGAGGCCGTGAGGGCCGCGGGGGGGGCGAGGTGAAGAAGGTGAATGAAGCGACGAGGGGTGGGGGGGAGAATGGGAAAGCCTGTAGTGAAAACGTATGGACAAGAAAAAAGAACTTTTTTGTTTTTGCATCTCTCTCTTTTTTGTCGCTGCCGGGGTTGAGTTTCCTTTCCTTGAAAACTCTCGCTCTCGCTCTCTCTTTTCTCTGTTCCCTCTCTTTTCTCTGTTCCCTCTCTTTTCTCTGTTCCCTCTCTTTTCTCTCTCTCTCGCTCTCTTTCCCTCTTCTGTCTCAGGCACTCTTCCATGAAACAAAAATCGCAGAGCAAGAGCAAAAGCAAGAACAAAACTAAGGGGGGGGGGGAAATCCGGAAAAAGCTCTCAGTTGCCGCCGGCCGGGACCGGGACCGCCGCGGCGGCGGCGCCCGCCAGCCTCGCCCTCCTCGCCTCCTCGAGCCTCTCGACCCCCTCCCAGTGCTCCTTCCTGAGCACCGTCTCGCCGTGAGACAGAGCATAAAACCTCGCCAGAGTCAGGGCGAGGTGGAGGTCCGCCTCGGAGGTCGGGGCGGGGGGAGGAGCGGCTGCGGAAGAGCCGGCGGCGGCGGCGGAAGCGGCGGAGGCCGCGACGCTCCCGCGCCGGCGCGCCTCAAGCAGCTTCTCCTCGAGCCACTTCGGCGCGCCTCCGCGCTTCTTCTCTTCCGCGCTCCCGTCCGCTTCCATTGCGTCGTCATCCACGCTCTCATCGTCCTCGCCGAAGGAGAACTCCGACGTCCTCATCGTGTCGAAGAGCGCCGCCGCCGCCGCCTCGAGCTCGAGCTGCTCCCCCAGGCCGCTCCTTCCTGTGGCTCCCGCTCCCTCGTCGCTCCCCGCCTGCAGCGGCACCGCCAGGTCGACGTGCGCCCTCAGGACACTGCCGGACTTGCCCGAGGAGAGGATGGTGACGGGGGCGTCGGCCGGCATGGAGCCACGGCAGTAGCCTGCGAAAGTCGAGTTTTTTTGGGGTTTTTTTTTATCGACGGCGGAGAGGGTGAGCGAGCGAGCGAGCGCGAGGAGGCGAAAAAGCTCCAAGGTGAAACAAAAAAGGGCGAATTCTCTTCCCCTCCCTCACCGAAATCGTACTCCACCGCGCGGTCCGCCAGCAGGCCCCTCAGCGCGTCCACTGAGTCCCTCCCCGTCGCCGTGAGCGTCCCCGGCTCCAGCAAGGTCTCGTCGAGCAGGACCTGCGTGCCCGGGGCGAGCTGCAGCGGGGCCTGCGCGAGCCTTCCCGAGAGCGGGCACCGCCCGGGGCGCAGCCTCGAGGAGTTGAGGGCGCCGAGCGAGAGCGGGAGGGCCACGGAGCGCGGGGCGAGGGCCGAGAGGGCCTCGGCGACCGACGACCCGAAGGCCGAAAGAGAGGAGGAAGCGGGGGGCGACTTCGGGCCGTTCTCGGTTCCTTTGGGGCACTGTGTGATGTTGAGCGCGAGCGTGCCCAGGGCCATCCCGGCCGTCCTGAGGTGGACCCTCGACACCAGCTGCAGGAGGAGGTACTCCGCTGCCAGCGGGTCACCGCGGAGGGCGCGGCGGAGGCGCGCGAGGGCGGCGGCGCGGGCCGCGGAAGCCGCAGGAGAGGGAGCAGAAGGAGGAGACGCCGATTTATCGGCGGCGGCGGCGGCGGCGGAAGAGCCGCGCTCCCTGGCGACCGCGGCCAACCGCGGGTGCCTCTCGGCCCTGCGAGAGAACAGCGCGTGGAGGCGCGGGACGGACGAGGTCGGAGGGCGCGCCGCAAGCTCGGAGGCCGCCGGCCACGGAGGCGAGGAGCCCGCGTTTCCGCTCCCGTTCTCCGCGGCGGCGTCCAGGTGCGCCGCGGCGAGCTCGGGCACGCGGGAGAGCACGCCCCACACCTCCACGATGTCGTTGAGTTTCGGGCTGAAGCTCGAGGAGGAGGCGGGAGAAGAGGAGCGAGAGGGCGATGGGTAGAAGAAAACCATTGCGTCGCCGGCGCGCGACGGCAGCGGCCGGGGCGGCTGCGGCTTGTCGTCGGCACCACCGGCGCCGCCCTCGGCGGCCTTGCTCGCCTTGTTCTCCCTCTTCCTCTGCTCGCTGCCCTTCTTCTTCTTGTCGGCGGCAGAGGCGGCAGCGGTACGCCCTTCTTCTTCTCCGCCCGCTGCGGCGGCAACGGCCTCCATGTCGTCGTCGCCCCCGCCGTCGCCGTCGCGGCCGCGCTTGGCAGCGGCAGAGGCGGCGGCGGCGGCGGCAACAGGGGCCTTCTCCCTCTCCTCCTTCGCGGGGGCCTCTCCGGGAACCGATACGCAGTATAGCGGCCTGCGCTCCCACACGGCGGCGGCAGGGGGCGGCGCGGGGTTGGCGGCGGCGGCAGCTGCGGAGTGCACGCAGCAGGGCGCGAACGCGCCGGCCGCCTCGCCGGCGGCGGCCGCGGCGGCGGCGGCGGCGGCCGGCGGGACGACGTCTGCGAACTTGGTCGTCGCCCAGTTTCTTTCGTTTCCTTCGCCGCCGCTCTCGCTGCTCCTGTAGGCGCCCAGGTAGTACTCCGGGTCGAGCGTGTTCTGGACCTGTCGTTTTTGTTTTTGTTGTTTTTGTTGCAAAAGTGACAGGATAGGGAAGAGAGGAGCAGTGAGAGAGAGGAAGTCGGTGTTTGCAGTGGGAAAAAGACGAGGAAGAGGAAGCAAGACAACGAAAAAAAAGGCGGCAAAATAACGTCGCTCAACTTCCCAGTCCGAGTCCTCTTCTTCCTTCTCAATCCCTCCCACTTACCATACCGCGGTACCTCACGAGCGCATGCTGCGGGATCGAGTCGACGTTCTCCGCAGTCAGCGTGGGGATCTGTGGGGTGCATACGAGGGGAGGAGAGCGAGGGGGATTGAGTCTCAAAGCCGATCTTGATCAACTGGAAAACCGAGAAATCCTGATTTCTCGGTTTTCCAGGGTGCCATCGATCAACCGGTCGTACTCTCTCTCGATACTACTCACCGTCTTGGCCAGGCTCTCGTCCTCGGCAACGGCCCTGAAAAGCTCCGTCACGCCCCAGTCTCCGTCCTCGGCCACGGCCGAAGGGGAAGAAGAAGAGGAGAGAACGAGGGACGAGACGCGCGCGGAGTGGAGCGCGGCGACGGCGGCGAGCGGGTCCCTGGCCGCATCGGCAGTGGAGACGATGGCGAACGGCGTCGTCGTCGTAGCGGGGGGCGCCGCTGCTGCTGCCGAGGCGTCCATCACCGCTGGCAGCTCGCGCTTGAGCTGCTGGGAGATGGCGGCCATTCTTTTTTTTAGCACGGAGCTGCTTTCTGTTTTGGAAGGGTCTGCCGCTCGAAGATGAACTGGAGAAAATGTGAGTCGGTCGAGAAGCAAAAGCCGAGCTTCATTCTCTCTCACTCTTCGGCGTTGAAAGAAGAGAAAAACGGAACGATGGCGGCGACGACGCTGTCGCCCTTCCAGCAGACGGCAGAGTGCGTTCACGTTTTCTTCTGGCTTCGGAGACAGAAGCGCGCCCTAGATTTGTCGCTGCAGCTGAATCGTTATCGGACGGAAGGGCTCGAACGAGCGCACAAGGGGGCGCTGCTCCGCTGTTGAAGGAACCCCGACGATGGCACCAAAAAACAATGCTCACCCTTCCTTTCCCTTTCCCTTCCTGTCTCCCTCTCCCGTTTTTCTCCCTTCTCCCTCAAAAAACACAGGCGCGCCTCCCAGGTCGAGGAGCTCCTCCGCCTCCACCCGACGACCGAGACGCTCAACCGGGACGCAACGCTGTTTCAGCTGCCGCTGAAGCTCCCCGGGGGGATTCCGTCGGCCCTGCGCATCGCTCTGCCGGCCTCGTTCCCGGCGGCGCCGCCGACGCTCTCGCTCACAAACCTCAGCTCGAGCTCAGGCAGCTCGAATCCTTCATCGTCGTCGTCGCTGCGTCACACCTGGGTCGATTCGACCTCGGGGCTCGTCTCCTGCCCGAGCGTGCTGTCGTGGGGCAGCGGCTCAACCTCGAGGCTCGCGCAGGCGGTCAGCGAGGCGCTCGAGGCGCTGCGGGAAGGGGGCAGCAGCGACCCGAACCGAGGCCAGAGGGGCGGCGCCGCCGTCGCCGCCGGCCCTCCCTCGACGTCTGCGCCCGGAGCAGCCGCCGCCTTCTTCCCGCCCCCCCGCGGGGGCTCCTTCGACGAGCTGGAGAGAGCCAGCGAGGATCAGCTCCTGAGCTGGCTGAGCGATGGGGAGGCGTTCGCGGGGCTGGCGAGGCGGGTGGCGGCGAGGGTTAGGGGCGAGACGGCGGCGGCGGAAGCCGCGGCGGCGGCAGCGACGGCAGCGACGCCGAGACGACCCTCGAAGGGGACCCCGGGAGAGCCCCCCCCCGACCCCCCGCTCCCACTCCTCCAGCCCCCTGAGGCGGCCGCGGCGGCCCTGACGGCGCGCCTCGCCTCCGACACCCTCGCGCGGGAGCAGGAGCTCCGCGAGGCGTCCAACCAGGTCGCCGTCGTCCGCGCGACGGAGCTCGCGCCGGCGGCGGCGGAGGCGTCGCGGCTCCGCGCGCGCGCGCGCGTCGTCGCGGCCGCCATCTCGCCCAGGGCGCTGGTGGAGGCGCTCAGGGAAGGGGCCGCGCGGGCAGACGCGGACTCGACGAGGTGCTACGACGCTTTCCTGGCGACGGGGGGCGAGCGCGGGGCGGCCGCCGCTGCCGCTGCCGGTGCTGCCGACCAGAGGGCCCTGGACACCTTTCTGGAAGAGTACGTGCGCCTGCGGTCCAAGTACCACGAGCGGGAGCTCAAGCAGCAGGCCGCGGAGCAGACGCTCTTGTAATCTTATACCTCAACTTATTTTATTTTTTTATAAATATCAGAAAAAGTTCGTGGATTGTATTTACAGCAGAAACATGGAATGAGAAAAAAAGGGGGGGAAACGGGAGCAACTGGCGCGCGCACCCGCGGCGCGCGCCCTCGCTCAACCTTCAAACGCCTACGAGCAGCGCCACGCACTCCGCCGCGTCCGCCTTGGCGGCCTCCCTCCTCGGCCTCCCCGGCATCCCGGGCTCCAGCGCGGCGCTCGACCTGCGCACGCACCCCTCCAGCACGCGCCGCCGGACGGCGTCGCCGAGGTACCGCGCCTGCCACTCCAGGGACGGCGCGCGGCCCGCGGAGCCCGAAGCGCAGGCCGCGGCGCGCTGGAGCGCCCTCCCAGCGTCGCCCCAGCGCTCCGCGAAGGAGTGGACGAGCCCCGCGAGGAGGTCCCCCGCGGCCGACAGCGGGCAGCCCTCGGCCGCGAGCAGCGCCGCGGCGCGCAGGACGTCGCGGGCCGCCTGCTCGTCTCCGCCGCCGCCGCTCCCGCCCTCCGGGCCGCCGCCGCTGATGCCGTCCTCCAGGAAGGCGTGCGCTCGGAGCAGGTACTGCGGCGGCAGGGGGTAGTGCGCGGTGATCAGCGCCAACGACGTCGCGAAGAGCGGGGACGAGAGCGAGCGGGATCCCTTCGCCCTGTTCTCCTCGTCGACCCTGTTGCCGTCGCCGCCGTCGCCGCCGTCGGAAAAGTCTTCGTCGCGCTCTCCCTCGACGCCCGCCAGTCGCCTCTTCGACGCCTGGACGGCAGAGAGGTAGCCGTGCGGCTCCTGTTTGTGGAGTGGGGGGGGACGTTTTTTAATCATTAGTGTTCATGGGGAGTGAGTTTTTTCCTTTTTTTCTTCCTTTTGAGTTCTCTCGGCCTCTCGGCGTCGAGAAGAAAAAAAACGGGGGAGGGGGGGGAAAACTCACCCCAGAGGGAGCGATCGACCCCTTCCCGGACGGCCCCGCCCCCTCCTCCTTCTCCAGCTCCCCTTTCGCGTCGACCCTCTCGACCCTGGGGGGAGCGTCGAGCGCCGAGAGCAGCAGCGCCTCGACGTCGACCCCGGGCGCGGCCGCGGGCGAGAAGCCCCCCGCCGCGACCCACGCCGACCGGCGGACGGCAAACGCCCTGTTGAACGCGTAGGGGTTGTGCCAGGGGAGCCTCGCGGCCCAGTCTCCGTCGCTCCCGCCGCCGCCGCCCTCGGCCGCCTCGGGTAGGCTCGGGGAGGCCCGCCGCCCCGTGAAGAAGAACTGCGCCCCGGGGTCCGCCGCCGCCGCCGACAGGACGCCGCGCCAGTAGCCGCGCCGCAGGAGCGCCCCGGGCCTGAGGAAGACCAGGAGGTCGCTGCCGCCAGCCCGCGCCGCGCGCGCGCCGGCGTTGCGCAGCGCGGCGTCGCCGGCGCCGCCGCCGCCGAGCTGCGGCGAGCGCGGGGGAAGCAGCGGGGGGAGCGGGGAGCGGCGGAGGAGCGGGGGGGAGCGGCGGTGGCGGGAGGAGGAGGAGGAGGCGGAGTTGGTTTCTCCTCCGGCGGCGGCGGCCTCTTCGCGCTCGTCCTCGTCCCGCTGCCTCTGCCCCGCCGTCCGCGCCCGTGCGGCGTCCCTCACGATCAGCCTCACGCCCTCCTGGGACTCGGCGCTCGTCCCGGCCAGCGAGCGGGCCACCTCGGCGTCGGCGGCGACGATGATGATCTCGAGAGAGGAGGAGCTGCCTTCGCCTCCCTCGTCGGCTTCAAAGGCGGTGGCGGCGGAGAGCGCGGTCACGGCCGCGGCGCCGGCGTCGCGGTCGTGGAGGAGGGGGACGATGACCGTTGCCCGAGGAGTTTCTCCTGCTGCTGCTGCTGTTGCCGTTGCTTCGAAGTCGCCGCCGTCGCCGTCAAGGGCCAGGGTGGCGAGGCCGTTGAGCGAGGAGGGGAGCACGGGCCGTTGCTCTCGGTGGCCGGACTGCTGGTGTGGTCGTTTGTTCCTCTTCTTCGTGCTGCCCTTCTTTTTCGCCGTCGCCGCCGGCTCGCCCGACGACGACGTTGGCATCGACGATGACCCTTTCGAGGCGGGCAGGGCCCCGCTTTCCCGGAGCGCGTTGACCGCTGCGGCCGTGACCTGCGCTGACGCCGACGCCTGGGCGGCGGAGCGTGGGATCCAGGGGTCCAGCGAGGCCGGGAGGGCCCCCGGAGAGGACGAAGAGTCGTCGCCGGCACTGGGCGGAGGAGGAAAATTGGCCCGCGAGCTCATCGCCAAGACCATCAGCGCCAGGAGCGCCACCGAGGCCCCACCCGCCGCGGCACCCGTGACGAACGACGAGCGATGCCGGTGCCTTGAGGCCTGTACCGGAGACAGAGGCGGCGGCCTTGATTTCGAGGGGCTGTGTGGGGCCATTATTTTTGCAGACGAGCGCCGCCCCCTCTTCGACGAGAAACGGCAGGGGAGTGGGAAAGTTTATTGTCGGCATCGAGAGCCCGACCACGGCGCACTTTCTTTCCTTCTCGAACGCTTCTTCCTCCTTCCCCGCTTTTCTATCTTCTCCCCAACTACGATGCAGTCCCTGTCCTCCGCCCGAGTCGGCGCATGCAGGCCTGCGGCGCTGCGCAGCGTCGCTGCCCCCGCGCCGTCGCCGCTGAAGCAGACACACAAGATGACGACAGGGACCACCGTCACGCGTGCCCTGACGCCCGAGCAGGGGTGCGTTTCTATTTTTTCATCGCGATTCTTCGAGCCAGAGAGGAGACCTCGGAGCTACTTCGAGTCCCGGAGGAGAAGAGTGGCGATCGAGCCGATCCTAGAAAGAGAGAGAGGGAAAAGATGGCTAGCAAATCTATCAAACGTTTGATGGACACGTCAATTCTCAACCTCGGCCTCCCCGCTCTTCTTTCGCACTCCCTCCACCCCGATGACAACAGCGCCCTCGCCGCGTCCGTCGCGCTCCTCGGAATCGCCAACCAGGCCATGGCCATCGGTGTGATGAAGGCTCGCAAGCGGTACGGCGTCGAGTTCCCGGACCTCTATGCGAAGGACTCCAACCCGAACAAGGCCGCGTTTGACGCCGTGCAGCGGGGCCACCAGAACGTCCTCGAGAACATCCCGATCTTCCTGGCGGTGCAGGGGTTCGTGGCGCTGGCTGCCGGGCCGCTGGTAGCTGCCGGGTTGATCACGGTTTACACTGTGGCGAAGGTGAGGAGAGAATGAGAGAAGTCTTGGGCATTTTCTCTCTCTCTTTTCTTCTCTGTTCGGGTCTCTCAGAGAAAAACTCACTCTCGTCTCTCTCTTTCCCTCCCTTGTTAATTCTCACGCAAAACTCCGTCAGTGGATCTACTTCGAAGGCTACGCGAAAAAAGGCCCCAAGGGGCGCGTCCCAGGCGCCGCGGTATCGTCGCTGGTGCAGCTGATCTCGACGATCGTCGTGCTGGTCGTCGGCGTCAAGGCCGCGGTGAAGCTGCTGCCTCTGTGAACCTCGTTTTTTTTCTCCTTTTCTTGCTCCCTCTCTCTCTCCCCTCCCTCGTTTCTCTCGTCTCTGCAGAGAAAGGAGAAGAACGAGTTTTTTCATTGACGTTGTGTGAGAAAGAGACAGCGCGCGCAAAAGTAAAGAAAGAAAGCAAAACAAAAGTCGATTTTTGAAGATCGATTTTTCGTTCGTTTCGGGGTTTTTTTTTTTTTACAGAAAAGACTTTTCGACGCCTCTCTCCCCCTCTACCGGAGCGAGCTCTCGGCCCTCGCGGCGGCAGCCCCGGCGGTCCTCCTCGGGGAGGAGGACCTCGACGAGGAAGCGGAGGAAGCGGAGCGAGCGGCCCCAGCCTTGGCGAGACCCGAAAGCCAGCCGGAGGGCGCGGGGCCCCCCCCGCCCCCGCCGGGCCCCGCCTCCCTGCCTCCCCGCCCGAGGGAGCTCAGCGGCAGCGCGGCGGCGGCGGCGGCGGCGGCCCTCCTCCTGCTGCCGCCGCCGCCCGGCCTCCTTGTCGCGAGACCGCCCTCGTCCGTCGCGGCCTCGACCAGCTGCAGCCGCCGCAGCAGCGCCTCGGCCCGCGCGCCCTCGGCCGCCGCCGCGCCCTCGGCCGCCCTCCTCGCCGCGCCCTCGGCCCTCAGCGCGAGCGCCGCCGCCTCCGCCCGCCTCTCCACCGCCTCGGCCCTGGCGAGCAGCCTCGAGACCCCGCTGCTCAGCAGCTGTGCCGCCGCGGCGGCCGAGGCGGGAGGCGGCGGGAGAGGCGGCCTCGGGTCCTCGCCCTTTTTGGCCGCGGGCGTCGCGGCGACGACCGCGGCATGGCTCGGCAGGAGCGCCGCGAGCGCCGGCGGGAGCTCCGACAGGGGGGGAGCGGCGGGAGGGGAGCTGCAGCTCTCGTCGTTCAGGGAGATGGTCCCCGAAGAGAGGGCCGCGTCGGCGACGCGGGAGGAGGGAGGGAGCAGCGCCGCGGAGACGACGGCGGAGAGCGTCGAAGAAGAAGCAGAAGAAGAGGGAGGAGGGGCGGAGGCCGCGGCGGCAGCAAGAGAGGGAGGTGGAGTTGCTGCTGCTGCTGCTGCCTCTGCCGCTGCCGCCGCTGCTGCTGCTGCTGCCAAAGCGACCGCGGCGGCGTCGGGCGGCAGCTCGCTCGCCGAGGTCTGCGTGGCAGCGTTGCGCGCCCTGGGGTGCCTCAAGGAGGAGAGGGCCTGCAGGGCCACGGCGGCGGCGCGGCTCTTGCCCTTCTGTTCGCCGCCGTCGCCGCTGCCGTCGTCGCCGCCGCCGCCGGCGACGGCGCCTTCGGCGGCAGCCCTCTTCTCTGCCTCCCTCAGCCTCTTCCGCAGCTCCCGCGCCTCGTCCTCGTGGGCGATGGCGTCGTTCGCGGCGGCGTGCGCCGCCGCCCTCGCCTCGGCCTCGGCCTCCGCGGCCCTCGCGGCCAGCGCCAGCGCCTCCTCGAGCCGCGACCGCAGCCGCCGGCCCTCCGCCGCCGCCGCCGCCGCCTCGCCCCGCGCGGCCCGCGCCTCGGCCCGCGCCGCCTCGGCCGCCCCCGTCGCGGCGGCCAGTCGGTCCCCGGCCTCGCCCTCGCCCGCGGACAGCGCCGCGGCGACCTCGTAGGCCCTGGCGAGCGCGCGCTCGAGCCGGAGACGGTCCCTCGTGAGGTCGTCGATGTGCGAGTGCAGGTCGGCAAAGGAGGGGTCCGGGGCGGGGACGGCGCTCGGGGGTCGGCGGCGGGCTCCCCCGGCGCCCCCTTCTCCCTCTTCGGCTTCGGCTTCCCGTTTTTCCCCCGCCGTTGGTTCCTCCTGCTCTCCTTCTTCTTCTTCCTCCTCCTTGCCCTTCTCCTTTTGCTCCGCTCGCCTTTCGAGAAGCGGCGGGGGCTCGAAAGAAGAGCGAGGGGGGGAAGAAGGCTGAGCGACGACGAACGGGGGCGGCGACTGCGGCGGCGGAATTTGCTGCTCTTGCTCCTGCTCTAGCTCTCGGTCTTCAGCTCGCAGAGAAAGCGCAGGAGGAGGAGGAGGAGGAGGAGGCAGGAACGAAGGCTCCGAGGCTTTCGCGGGGGGCTCCTCTCGCCGCTCTCCCGCCAGGAGCCGCGGGGAGGGAGGCGCGGGGGCGGGGGCGGGAGAGGGGACCGAGGGCGCCTCTGCCTCCCCTCCTTCCTCTTCCTCTGCTCCCGTCTGCCGCGCCGCTTCTTCTTCTTCCTCCTCCGCTTCCTGCTGTTCTCGCCGGGAGGCAGCGGGGTCGAACGACGGAGGAGCAGCGGGAGGAGCGGAGCAGGAGGAGCAGGGGGAGGCGGCAGTGGCGGCGGCGAGGGAGGAGCGACAGCGACCTCTGCTTCCTCCTCCTTCTTCTGAGGCTGCTGTTCCCTTGGCGGCAAAGGGAACAGCGAGGAGAGAGGGGTCGCGGCATGGGCAAAAGACACGGCTGGTGGTGGCGGCGGTGGCGGCGGCGGCGGCGGCGGCAGTGGTGGCGGCGACGCTCCTGTTGTCGGAGGAGGAGCTGGAATGCAAGGCGGAGGCGGTGCCGCCGCAGCTGGGACCGGTGCGTAGGGAGAAGGACCAGCACCAGTAGCTGCTTTAGCTGCTGCAGCTGCCGCCGCCTGCTCGGCCTTGGCGCGGCGGAAAGCCTTGAGCTGTATTGCTCACGAGTGAAGAGGAGGAGGAGGCCGAAGTGAGCGAGGGGGGAAAAGACAATCGGCGACGAAGAGGAAAAAAGAAACAGCAAGATGCCGTCGCTGCAGCCGGCTTTTCACGCGCTTTGCGTCCGTGTTTGAAATCGATTGCGATCCGAGAGACGCTTACCTTGCGCCTCCCGGCGGCGGCGAGCTCCTCGCGGCCGCTCATGGTTTTGAAATCGACGGAATGAGAACGAGAGAACGGAACGAGAGAGAGCAATCGATGTCGACGGATGGTTGATGCTTCGCTCTTCTCTCTTCGTTGCAGAGCTCTATATAGCCTATAAACCGTCGCCTCGTTGCGTGCGCGCGTCCAGGGAGGCCCCACGTCGATGACGGGAGCAGCGCGGAGTTCGATGAGGACGATGCGAGAGAGAACGAAAGAGCAACTGTCGTCGTTGTCGTCGTCTTTCGACTTTCGACAGCCGAACGAGAGAAGAAAAATTGAGAGAGCTCTAATAGACTATTCACCCTCTTTTTTTTTCTGACCTCTTTTTTGAAATTGTATTACTTTTTTTTACTTCTGAAGAGTGCCGCTCCCCACCGGTGGCGAAAGCATTTTCCCGTGCCTTTCGCTCTCCTGAAGGAGAGAAAGGAACGCGAAAGAGCAAGAGCCTTTTTTTGAATTCGCTCAAGTGGGGCTGGCTAAGGCAGGGGGAAGAAGAGGAATTTTTTTTTAAGTTCTGGTTTTTTTTTTCACTTCGCTTCTTTCTTCCCTTTGCTCCCTCTCCTTTTCTCTCTCTCTCTCCTTCTCTCTCTTTGACAAGTTATTACCACCCAGACGGCCAGTAGGGGTGCGTGTTCCAGTAGTGTGAGTACGGCTGCGTTGCGATCTGTAAGGGAGCGGAAGCGGAGGAGCCGCCGGGAGGGGGCCCCAGCGGCGCTCTCCCCCCCTCCTCGGGGCGCGACGGCGGCGGAGCCAGCAACGACGACGGCGGAGGCGGGAAAGAGGGGTCTCGAGGAGGCGCGGCCGCGAAGCCGCTTGCGCTCTCGCGCATCTCCAAGTCGCCGCCGCCGCTGCCGTCGTCGTCTTCGTCGTCGTCGTCCTCGACGAAGCCAAAGTTCTCTTCTTCGACTTGCGAGGTATGAAAGACGGAAGCGGCAGCAGCAGCAGCAGCTGCTGCGGCGGCGGCAGAATAAGCAGCCGCCGCAGCAGCCGCCGAAGGAGCGTTCCCGTTTCCCCCTTCGCCGTCCGGCGACCTCCCCCCTGCGGCAGCCGCGCCCCCCGCACCCCCAGCGGCGGCGGAGGGAGGCGGCGGCAGCACCTCCCACGCCCAGTGTCCCGCCCGCCTCCCCCTCTCCGAGATCTCGTACAGGAACGGGGACTGCCTGCCGCCGCGGCCCGTCCGCTCGACCAGCCCGTCGGCCAGCAGCCGCCGCAGCCCCTTGGAGACGTCCTGCGTGTTGCCGAGGCTCCCGCGCACGGCCGCCTCCGACCTCGCACCGGCCCTGAGGAAGTCGAAGACGACGCAGGCGGTGCGGAGCATGCGAGTCATGTTCCTGGGGAAGGGCGGGGGCGCGTCGGGGTCGGGGGGCGGGGGGGGCGCCGGCTGGAAGGGCGCGAGCGGCGCGCGGAGCGAGGCGTCGCCTGCGCCGTCGCCGCCGCGGCCGCCCCTCCTCCTGCCTCCTCCGTGCGGGGTCCCCTCGGGGCGCAGGCGCACGGCGCGCATCGCCCTGCGCGCCAGGGAGCCGCCACCCGCCCACCAGGGGGGGCGAGAGCCGCCGCCGCCGCCGCCGCCGATGCTCTCGCCACCGTTCCCGCCGCTGTCCGCCGCGGCCTCCGCTCGCCACGCCTCCTCCCACCGCTGCTGCTGCTGCTGCTGCTGCTGCGCGCCGGCGGAGGCGACTCGAGGTGAGAGCTCCATCTGCTCCGCCGCCGCTCCCTCGCCTCCCCCGCCGTCCCTCCGCGAGGGGCTCCGCTGCCTCTTGGCGCTCCCCGCGCCGCCCCCGGGAGTCCTCGGCGGAGAGCCGGAGCCGGAGACGTCGCCGGCGTCCGCGGCGGAGGGAGGAGTGGGGGTCCGCCGCTCGTCGTCGCCGCGCCCCGGCCCCGGCGAGCGGGCCATCGCGCGCGGGCTCCCCCTCGATGACTCGTCGCGGTCGCTCCTCGAGGGTCCCTGCTGCTGCTGAGGCGTCTTCGCTCGCCATAAGAACGCCGCGAAGCGGCTCGCCTGCTGGTAGTACTGCTGCTGCTGCTGCAGCTGCTGCTGTTCTCGCTCCCGTCGCGCCCGCGCCTCGGCCTCGGCTGCCGCTGCCGCCTGGGCCAAGAGCGCCTGCTGCTGCAGCTGCAGCTGATACTGCTGGAGCTGGAGCTGCTGCAGCTGGAGCTGGAGGTGCTCCGGCAGCATCCCCTCGACGGCCGGCATCGTCACGGGCGGCGGCGGCAGGAAGGCGCCGCGTGGAGGCGGAGGAGGAGGAGGAGGAGGGGCAAACGGAGCGGCAGCAGTGCCGTTTCGGGCTGCTCTGGCAGCTTCGGATGCGAGCTCTCCTTCGAAGCTGGCCGGCAGATCTGGGAGGAGCCCGCCCGGGCTGCTCCCGAAGACGTCCTGCCAGGGCACTGCGTCGAGCTCGGCGGCGGAGAAGCGGCTTTGGTTTGCGCTGGAGGCGGGGGCGGAGGCGTCATGAAACTGCATTGTCTCTGGCGATTTTTTTTTCGGCGACGCCGCCGCCGCTGGTGCAGCAGCCGCGTCGTCGCCTCCGCGCTCCGCTTCCGCGATGTGCGGCCGCTTTCCGCCGCCGTGATAGCTTTTGTCCTCGTCGGAGGGAGCCTGGGGAGAGGAAAGAGGGGGAAAAGGCGTGTCGAGGGAGAGGGGAGAGAGAAAAGAGAGGGAGGAGAGTGAGCAATTGAGAGAGAGGGCAAAGCGCCGACTAGCCGAAAGGTTTTTTTTCGACGTCGAGGTTTTCGGACTTTTTTCGAGGACTTTTTTGGCTCCTTCCCGCCGCGCCAACCCTTTCCCCAGATCTCAACTACGGAGCCCCTCTATGCGATAGCGAAGAGCAATCACCATTTCGAGCCCTCGCGGCCGAGGGAGGGACGCGAGAGTCGCACTTGACTGTTGGGTCAGTGCCTGGAAGCGGGAAAAAAAAGTTTGATGGCTACCGCCGATGGAAAAACACGGCGCGACGACTTCAACTCTCTCTCTGCGTCTCTCTTCCGTGGCCTCGCAGCTAAGTGATACCCGGCTCCTTCCAGGCCCTCGCTCTCTTCGTCCTCAGCGATAAAGGGGTAAGGCTGGAGCAAAAAGGCCTGATATTTAGAAGCAAAGAACTGAAAGAAGGAAGCTCCTCTCTTGAAGCTCCTCTATTGTAATTGAGTTTTTTTTTTTTTTGGAGACAGCTCTTCTTTAAACTCTGAAGATCTTTCAAAAAAGGTTTTTCTTCTTCTTCTTCAAAAACTCTTTCTTTGCAGATGAAAACGGAGGGACGTGAAATGCGGGATATACAATGCGATGAGTGTGTCGGGTAAGGGAAGGATGGATGGGAAAGAGGTGTGGCAGAGCTTTGAGGAGGAGGCGGAGGTGGGGGAGGAAACGGGAGACAACGAAAGAGGAAAAGGGGAGGGGAAAAGTGGGGGGTGGCAGTGTGTGTTTTTTTGCTCGCGCTAGGGCTTTCGTAGCCAACGACTCTCTCTTTCTGATTGCGAGGCTGGCGCGCGTGAAGGGGCGAAGTGGTGTGCATCTTTAAAGTTTATCGTGTTTTCTTTTTATAATGGCGTTTCGTTCTTTTTTATCATCTTTTCTCCGTCGTCGTCGTCTTTTCGTCGTCGTCTTTTCGTCCTCACCCTCTTTCTCCCCCTTTGAGAGAGAGAGAGAGCTAGAGACTGTTGAAGGTAGAAGAAGGAGAGGCGGAAAGAGGGGAGAGAGAGAGAGAGAGGGAAAGAGAGAGAGACAGAGGGAGAAACCTAACGCTGCTGCTGCTGCGAATAGAGGCCCTGCTCGTGCTGCAGCTGCAGCGGCGGCTGCTGCTGCTGCTGCTGCGCCCGGGCCGCAGCGCCGCTCCCCCCCGCCGCTCCCGTCGTCGGAGGCGGCGGAGGCGGCGGAGGCCATCCCGGTGGCGGCGCGAGCGCTGCCGCGGCCGCAGAGACCCGCGGCAGCCCCGCGCTCTCGGGGCGGAGGAGAGAAGGCGGGGCGACAGCGGCATAAGCGGCGGCGCCGCCGCCGCCGGCGTTCGCGTCTGCGGACGAGGGCGGAGCAGCAGCAGCAGCAGCGGCGGCAGCGGCGACGGCGGCGGCAGCGGCGACGGCGGCGGCAGCGGCGCCGCCGCTGGCCGCCCCGGCGCCTGCGACGCCCGGAAAGACCCCGGCGGCGCTCGCGTAGGCCCGCGCCACGGCGGGGTCCGCCCCGCTGCTGTAAGGGTCCTGCTCCGGCGCAGGCGGGCCTCGCGGGAAGGCGCCCGAGGGGAGGCGGGGCAGGCCCCCTCGCCCCCCCGCTCCCGCTCCCGCGCCCGCTCCTCCGGCCGCGAGCAGCGCCGCGACGGACGCCACCGCCGAGAGCTCCGGGCCCTGCGGCGGCGGCGGGTTCGGAGGCGGCGCCGGCGGCACCTCGCTCGCCCAGTGCCTCCGGCTGGCGCCGCGGGCGCTCACCTCGTAGACGTAGGGGCTCTGCCGCCCGCCGCGGCCCGACCGCCGCACGAGCTTGTCGGTGAGCAGCCGCCGCAGGCCCTTCGAGACGTCCTGCGTGTTGCCCAGGGCCCGGCGCACGCTAGACTCCTCGGCGGGTCCCCCCGAGCGCAGGAAGTCGAAGACGAGGCACGCGGTGCGGAGCAGGCGGGTCATCGGGCGCCCGGCGGCACCGCCGAAGCCGCCGCCGGCGCCGGGGACGCCGCCGGCGCCGCCGCCGTGGGGCAGGAAGCCGATGTCGCTCTGGTAGAGGCCGCCGCCGTCGTCGAAGTCGTCGGCGGCCGCGGAAGCGCCGCCGCCGTGGAGGTGGTGGTGGTGGTGGTGGTGGTGACTGCCGCCGACGCCGACGCAGCCTCCAAAGTCTGGCGCCGGCGGCGCGAAGGCGGGGGTCTCTTCCGCCGCCGTCGTCTCCCATGGGACGACGGCGGCCTCGGCCCCGTCCGAGCCGGCAGAGAGCGGCCGCGGCCTCTTCGCACCTCCTCCGACGACCACGACGGCGCCCCCTCCTCCTCCTGCTGCTGCTGCTGCTGCTGCCGCCGCGGCCGCGGCAAGGTCCGAGGGCGAAGTGAGTCGGGGAAGCATCAGCCCCCGCAGCGCGTTCTCGAAGGCCAGCTCCCTCGCCGGGTCTCTTATCGAGGGGTCGAAGGACGAGGCCGAGGTGGGCAGGGGCGGTGACGGCAGCGGCAGCTGAGGGGGCCCCGGCCGCGGCTGCGGGGGCGGCGGCGGTGGCGCTCCGATGCCGAGCCCGAGCCCGAGCGCCGCCGGGGAGAGGCTCGTGGCTCCCGCGGCGCCCCCGGAGCGCCAGGGGATGAGTTCAGGAGAAGGGAGCAGCGGCGGCGGCACGGGAAGGCCCCCTCCGGGCGTCGTCGTCGCGGCGGCAGGATCGGGAGGCGGGGGCGGAAGCGGAGGAGGAGGGAAAGGGCGCCTGGCGGCGCCGCCGCCATCGTCGCCGGCGATCTGCTGCTGACTCTCACGCGGCCGATGCTGCTGGTACCGATGCTGCTGCTGCTGCTGCTGGTTATCCCTCGCCGGCGAAGAAAGGAGCGGAGGAGGAGCCATTCTCTTCCGGCGTAGGAGGGAGGCCTTGACGAGAGCGAGGGAGGAAAAGGGTCGGAGAGGGAGGGGGTGCGTGAGCTGTGCTGGAATTCTTTGGAATCCCTTTTCGTACCGACCAAGAAAAGGCCGAGGGAACATTTGGCAAGATATTTTCGCCGATTCGACACTTTAGGGCGCGCCTTCTTCCTTCCTTCGACCATCCTGGGTACCAGATAAGTCGGTCTATTGTATCGGAGCCAAGAGTTGGGGTCGAAGGGCGCCGGAAACTCGCAAGTTGGGAGCCATAAAATGATGCGGTGACAAAAGAATAAGAGCGGCGTATGTCCACCGCAACTGCTCTAAATTTCAGCACGCCGCCCAACTGCTCAATCTTCAGCTCCGAGAAGGCTCTCGGACCCTGTCGAGTACTCGGGGAGCAGACCTACCTATCACGCGCTCTGCTGATCCATGCTCGAAGAAGGGAGAAGGGAGAAAGGCAACAACAATAAAAGAGGGGGAAAAGCGTGCGCCGAGTTTTCAAAATTGACGGCACCTCTGTGC
>Ga0114918_10001030_pt1 | contig 24580 bp, 55 predicted proteins | sample LantaG_FD_87015 | JGI IMG/M metagenome (GOLD analysis project Ga0114918, IMG submission 87015) | Deep subsurface microbial communities from Baltic Sea to uncover new lineages of life (NeLLi) - Landsort_02402 metaG | ecosystem: Environmental > Aquatic > Marine > Oceanic > Sediment | place...
TGATCTGCACCTGTTACCTCTGGGCATACATGAAGGACGTATGGAAGGAAGCAGGAGGAGACTCACCAACCGGTGTCGTGGGATACATCTGCATGGCTCTGCCGTTCTTCGTACTCGTGTGCGTAGGTCCGGTGGTATCTGTGACAGGATCCGTATTCCTCATGGCGTCAGGGAGAGCAGAACAATGATCAGCAAGACAGCGATTAAACTGGCCCAGGTATCTATTGAGGAGGCTTCTAAAGAGGACAAGGAATACAAACCGGAGAACTTGGTGAAAGCTATTCCCCTGCTCCGGGATGTTGTTAAACTCAATAAACAATCCGCCAAGACCCTGCATGAACTCATGCTGTGTCTACAGACCCGTTTGCTGTGTGAAGGGAAAGCACCTGATTCACGCTCCATCAAGATCCTGTCCAGGAAAGAAGCCTGGATAGAGATCAAAGATAAAGCAGGAACTGTGTTCAAGATTCCTTTGGAAGATGCCCCTCACGAGCTGAGGGCTCATCTTCTTGTTCAATACAGGGATTACAGCAACGGACATCGCAGGCTGGATATAAATGAGGCTATGCGATACAACGAGTACAAAAAGAAGGGCTGGCTCAACCCTGAACCACCCCAGGAGGAACCAGAAGATGGCAGTTAAAAACATAGAGGAACTTCTGCAGAAAATGGATTGGGAGTTGCTGTGGAAACAGAAGCAGTGGCTCATTAAACAGCAGACAGATGAGTCCGCGGGTTTAATTCATCTTCTGGATGACTTACAGGACATAGCCGTGGAGAATCATGCCATTCCGGAGAACCTGGTGTTCCCCTGGAAGGGTGAGGAGGTAGAAGATGGCGGATAAAAAGTTATGGCTCGTGACACATGAGCATAGGTTCGGACACACAACCTGGCCGTTCTATTCTAATGAGGTTCCTGATGATGACGACATTGTCAGGATGTTTGACATCGACTACGAACCGGACAGGGAAGATGAGCATCTGGTTGTGGAAGATCCAGGTCCAATCGATGATATGGACGAGTGGAAGAAAAAGCAACGACCCACCATCGTCATCGGACCCGGCGAACTTCGCAGATTGTGTACGGCTATGGATGCCTACCAGGAACGCATGGAGAAAAATGATGACACAGTCACCGCCCGTGTGGATATGTATCATTACGACAATGAGAACATCTACCTCAGTATTGAGGAGGATCTCACTCCAGGGAAGTTCCCTGATCACAATGATATGGAGAAACGAACAGCTCAGATATCACGTTCCACGTTAATGGAATCCCATAACCTGGAACACATCCTGAGCCATATAAAGGACAACTGATTATGGAAGAATTAATTAAAATCGTTAATTATGACGGGGAGCACATGGTAGACGCCAGGGAGCTTCATTCGGAACTGGGCAGTGGTAAAGATTTCAGCACCTGGATAAGAGGAAGGATTAAGAAGTATAACTTCATGGAAGGCAACGACTTCAGAATTATCACCCAAACGGGGGATAATTCCAGAAGAGGACCGAAGTTCATTGACTATTACGTATCTATGGATATGGCCAAAGAGCTGTGTATGGTGGAGCGCACGAATAAAGGGCGTGCCACCCGGCATTATTTTATAGCTGTGGAAAACAGATATAAGCAGATCAGCCATTCCGGCGCCTTTGCCTTTGATCCTGATAACATGGAACATCTCAGCCTTGTTGTGGACGGTCTTATCAAGAAAACTCTCAGGCTGGATATAGAGAACAGGAAGCAGGCAGCTTCTATTAAGCACCAGGGTCAGCTTTTGCTGGAGTCACAGCTGAATATAGACAGTCTTGAACAAACCCTGGATTTTGCAGATGAGGAGGCACACAAGTTCAGGAACTCCGTGCCTACTACACATGTAGCCAAGAGTCTGGGTATGAGATCCGCACAGGAACTAAACAAATGGCTCTGCTCCATGGGTGTGCAATATCGCAGAGGACGCAACTATTTTCTGTGTTCTGATTACTGCGGTAAGGGTTATGATTATAATAATCTTGCCAAATACAAAGACAGTAGACAGATGGAGGCCAAAAGGCATGACCTGAGATGGACTTTCAAAGGCAAGGCTTTTATCCACAATCTGAGAAAGGCCTGGCTTAAAGAGCAGATGCCTGCTTCAGAACTCGCACTGGAATTCCCGCCCCTGCCTGCGGTAGGTAATTAGGAGGTGCTTCGGTGATTAACGAAATAAGAAACTATCAGGACTTCCACAAGGACGAGATCTTCATTAAGATTCGTAACGAAGTGGAGCATGAAGGTGAAAGCCGGGGATGGCATGGGGCACGCAAATGCCCCGGCCATTACCAGGAGGTATGTGCCGAATTGCTGAAGGAAGGCATCGTTCCTCTGGAGGATATGTTCGGATCCTGGGGAAAACAGGAACAGCATAAGCCGGAGTATGAACACTTCGTTACTGTGAAGTTTCTCATGACGGCCGAGAGTGCTGATGACGCTCTGGATAAATGGGCCAATGGTGATTACGATTCACATGAAGTCCAGGACTACGGACGGGAGTCATCTGTACGCAAAGACGTACATATCATCTACAGCGTTGATAAGCACGGGGTCATCAAGTATAACTGCACAGACGGCAGTTCCGGCAGCACTCCCAACATGACGGAAGAACAGTTCCAGAAATACTGGAGCAATCATTATAAAAACAAGAAAGTAACATTCGAGAGGACACAATGAGCAAAACAGAAGAACTTAAAAAGAAGTGGGCCAAAGACGCCAGCAAGCTCCTGGTAGGACGGAAGATCACCCACTGCCGTTACATGATCCAGAAAGAGATGGACGCTATGGGATGGTACAAAGCACCGCTGGTGATCCAGCTTGATGACGGCAACCTCATCTATCCTGCAATGGATGATGAAGGCAATGACGGAGGAGCATTGTACACCAACGATGACAGCCTTGAGGTTATCCCAACCATATAGCAGGAGAACGAGAAGATGTATACCAAAGAGGATATTAAAAGAGTTATCATGCGTCGTGACGGAATCTCAGGTGAAGATGTCATGGATGCGATCGAAGCCACTCAGACAGAGTTGGACGAGGCTAGAGAACTCAATATGGACTGGGAGGATTATGTGGATGTAATCAAAATGAACCTTGGGCTTGATCCGGATTATCTGGTGGCCTTTGACAAGAAGGAGGACTGAATGCCTATATACACAGGAGTATGCAGTTGCGGGTGCCGGGACTTTGTCCAGGGCCTGGGGGAATTTGAATGTACAGAGTGTGGTGAGATCTACACAACTAACCCTGAAGACGCGTCTGATGACTACGATGGTCTGGACGATTTGGAGGATTTTTAAATGGCTAAAGAACCAGCAGGAAAAGACCACGCATCAGGCGTAACGATGCATGAGGCATTATGTGCCGCTTACACGGACTTCCTGATACTGCAGGAGGATCCGGAGTTTATCCCTGAAGAGGATATACCCTGGGAATCTTCCCGTATCAATATTGAGAAGATCCACGACCACCTGCGTCTGCGCGGAGTGCTTCCGTCAGGCTCGGTACTCATAGATACCAGACTAGCCTCCCAGGAGGATTACGTGGAAGGTGGCGCAAGTACCTGCCCAGTCTGTTACAACAATAACCTAGTGGCGGGAGAACCCAAACTGGGAGACACCTCCATCAGTGTCCGGGTGCATTGCGAGGACTGCAAAGCTACCTGGCGTGATAACTATCAGATGCAGGGATATGAGGAGCTAGAGAAAGATGCCTGGAAATCCTGACGACGCGTTCGATCAATTCGTTGTGTCCGCTAAAATCATGGATGCAGGTAAGTATCGTATCCCGAAGGACTGCATAATGAGAGGCAAGCACTATGATCCTACCAGATATGCCCTGGTCATTAGACCACTGAAGCACTATGTCTGGTGGAGTGGGGTGGAAGGCAAGAAATGGCATTCACTCACCTGCCGTGAGGATCATAAGAAAGCTGTCCAGCTTCTCGTGGGACCCCTTCTGATTCACCCGGACGACTGGGTGATTCAGGGATATATCCCCGAGGAGATGCTGAAGTTCCTATGGTGCATTCTCAGCAGCAGTATCGCCAAGTATTGGTTCAAGCAGGTAATACCTGTGGATGGTGTCCTTAGGAAGAAACATTTAGTTGATTTTCCTCTGGCCGTCAATCCTGTGCCGGGACTTGAACTAACAACAACATGATGTATATTATTACAGTCTAAGGAAAAGGCCCCGAGCCCTTGGACTTATGCCTCTATCAGGGTACATATATAGACAAGCCTGAAGTCTTTAAAAGCGTAGCAGGCATGAGGCACTAATTATGGAGCCGCTCTGTGAATAAATGCATAGAGCAGGATGGTACCAGTCCCGGCCATCTAAGCCGGATCGGCTGAGTCCCAGGCTCCGCCAGAAGGTTGTTGGCCGCACAGGGGTGCAGAGGATGCTTGAGGGTCCGTACCGGGGTCCAGAGAGCTAGACTGTACATAAGGCGTAGGAAGAGAAAAGAACCGGACGAAAATCGGTAAAAAGTACCTCCGGAACAAAGTACTATGCTCCTGACAATCACCCGCTAAGTCCTGCGGGGTCACTGAACTTTCATGTGGTGCGGATGGGTTAATTATTAAAAACAAGGAAATAAATATGACGACATTAGAAAAAGTAAAGCAGGTACTCAAGGAACAGCTGGGTCTTAAAGACGATCAGATCCAGGAAGACAGCAAACTCGTCGAGGACCTGAGAGCTGACTCCCTGGATCAGGTGGAGATCGTTATGACTTTGGAAGAGTTGTTCGAGACAGACATTCCGGATGAAGAAGCAGAGAAACTCAACACTCCCAAGGAAGTCGCTGAGTACATTGATAAACATTGTTAGGGAGCCTTATGTGCTCCCATTGTCTTGAGGGCAGTGGCCGGAAACAGACGTTAAAAAGAAAAGCCTGGGCCGCCTTACAGGTGGGATGCCTGAAGTCCTTATAGTGACAGCTTAAACGCGACTGCTAATGAGGCATTTAGTCCTCTGATCTTCGGATCAGGGGGCTTTTTTATTACCTTAATAAAACTCCGTTTTATGGCATAATACAGTAGTCCGGAGAAAATAGCTTCGGTGGAACCTGTTTAAGTCTAATTATGCCACGCCTGGGGCTACCAGGTATAATGTCAATCATATAGGAGTTATTATGAAAAAGACATTAAGAATTTTAGGTTGGGTTTTAAGTGCTGTCGTAATGGCAGGAATGGCGTGCGTAGGATCCTTTAGCGGATCTCCCGTTATTGTTGTTCTAATGGCAATAGGCATCGGTGGATACATGACGGGGTTCGCTTTGTCTAAATGTCCTCTGCCCTGGCTGTCGTATATCGTTATGGGCATTGTGTTCATACCGATGACAGTGATATTGCTTATCTGTATGGCCGGCGGCCCAGCTATGTTAGCAGCTTCCGGATGTACGCTTATGGCACTGTTCCTCCGGACTGTGTTTGCTGTTATCCAGAAGCCTCTGGAAATGGCACCTGCTGTTCATGTTCCTAAATTCCTGAAACGTAATAAGGATGTTGCACCTAAAGTAAAGGTAGGCATCAAAGCACGTTTCGTAGGATATTGGTACAGGATCAAGGCTTTCTTTAAAGGTCTGGCATCCAAGCCTGGAAAATGGATCAATGCTGTCACAGCTAAGGTAACAGGTCTGATCAAACCCAGATCTAAATGCCCGGTAGCTGCAGCACCTGTTCAGGCCACACCTGCCGAGAAGCACGATCAGCTCAAAGCAGTTAAGGCCAAAGCCCGCAAACAGGAAATGAATAACTTCAGCGATATCCCCGGACTGCAAACGAATGGATAAAGCTGAAACCCTTCTGAAGGAGGCTTGTAACGTGATTGATAATACAGCAGTGATGCAATATATGTCAGACTGTTGCCGTAAAGCCTCTGCCAGAGGAGATGTCAGGCTGAGGTTTAAGCTCGACAGTCTCCGCACCATGGACTGGATGTCCATTGGAAAAAGAGTACGTACCCGTCTTGAGATCCTCGGTTATGCCGTGAGTGATGAGACAAGTACAATCATAGTGGACTGGTCTCAGTCTGCAAAGAAAGGAAAACGCGGTCGTGATGATCGCTGATTCCTTTCTTAATTAACCATTAACATAAAGGGCGTATTCACGTACGTCCTTTTTTTACTACCCAGGAGAATATGAAAACCATGGACAGAGACAATCTTTTCATCACAGCCAACAGGGCTCTGAAGAAAATGATTAAGGAAAAGAATAACAAAGCGTCTGTCGAAGAGGTCGTCGGACTGCATGACATGCCTAACGGTATGAAGGTGCAGGTGGCGATCAAAGTAACGCAGACTGAGAAACGAGGAGGATCTAATGGCGGAAGCTAACTGGTTCGATGTAATGAGTAACCCGAAAAAGCACGGATACAAAGAGTGTCCCCACTGCCACGGGTACGGAAGTTCTCTCAAGGAAGAGGACGAGGTCTGCTCCCAGTGTAAGACAAGCCCCTACAGAGGGCTGGTTAAGATAGGTGTCATTGAAGGTATCAAGGACGCTATCTGCAACAGAAAGGAAAAGGTGACCGATGAACAGTGAAACAGGAGAAGTGCAGACATTCGCCACTCACGAGGAAGCGCTAAGAGCAGGTTTCGATGTCCCGGTGGAGTTGAAGGATCTGACCCCGGAACAGACAGACAGGTTTATCAAAAACCAACAGCCGGTCGTGAAACCCAAAGACACCAGGAGTAAACTGGGTAAACAAAGGCTCAACGCTATGAGTGCTAAGAAAGTTCTGGATAACAAGAAACGCACAGGCGGTAAAGGCACGAACTTCACGCCACCTAAAAAGAAAAGGAAAAAACGCAAATGATAGCGATACTACTTGATGGAGGTCTGGTCACTGATGTGATTACAGACGACCAGGAAATGGAAGGCCAGGAAGTCCTGATCATGGATTATGATATCGAAGGCGCTGATGAAGCAGGCCTCACAGAGATCATATCACCCGGTGGACACAAGGCTATGGCTGCTGTGCACACAGACACCATACAGAAGACAGGGCTTACTCTCTGGAAGATCAAAGCTGACTCCATGGTCGAGACTGATCCCCTGGCAGGCCTCTCCCGTTATGCATGCGGCATAGGCCAGGACGATTCCGATCGGTATGCTGATATGGAAGATGACCCTGAAGGAGAATGGGTACGTCTTGAAGATGTCCGGGGATTGTTGAAAGGTAAACAATAAAAAGAAAGGAGTATATCATGAGTGATGGAATTACTTGTGTGGAATGCCTGAACAAGGCAAGTTTTGTAGATGAAGACGGTATTTGTATTGACTGTTCCTCAGGAGCGGACGATGAAGCAATAGCCAGGATTGATCAGAAGGAGCACATCGCTGCTATTATCTTTGATCATGAATACAGTGAAGATGACAGCAGACCCTCGGAGGAAGCCTGTCATAAGATCGCAGAAACCATTCTGGATTACTTCGATATCCTTAAAGACCAGGAAGGGGAATAATGAAAAAAGAATGGATCAGCCACTTCTTTGAACAGTGTGCAGTGATAGCTAAAAAAAGCAAGGACCCGTCCACCAAGGTGGCGGCCATCGCTGTATCCCCCAAATCAAAGTGGCCCAAGGGGACAGGCTTTAACGGTTTCCCTATAGGTGTGGAGGATGACCCTCAGAAGGTCCCTGAGCGCTATGAGAAGCCGGAAAAGTATTTATGGACCTGTCATGCCGAACAGAACCTTATCGCTCTTGCAGCGCGTTATGGCGTTGCATTGGAAGGCTGCGTGATGTTCTGCAACCTGCAGACCTGCGTAAGCTGTACCGCCCTGATCATTCAGGCAGGTATCGTCGAGGTGTACTGCAGATCGGATGAAGGCACCGGCGACTGGCGTAAGGATCTGCCGGTCTCAAAGACCATGTACAGAGAGGCGGGAGTCAAACTGTATGTGTTCGATGAATTCGGAAGATGTCTTAAGAGCAGCGGCACAGAGAGTGTCCTGCCATGGAACAATGACTAAAAAAGGAGTCACTCAATGACTACAGCGACTAAAGAAAAACCCGCGAAGCAGCTGGAACTGGATCTACAGGAGATCATCCATCACTTCAACTACGAAGAGAACCCTAAACAGACAACCTGCGGTGAGAACGCCTATGGTACAGACGGTACCAGGATCGAAGGTGTCTACTGCCAGACCGTATGGAAACACGTAACCTGTCCTGCCTGCCTTCTGATAATACAGAAACGCATGCATGCCACCGGTGTCGGACCTTATGAGAATGAAGTGAATCATACGTTTGTCTCCGATATCCTTAAGGACATGGACCGCGGTGATCTCACCAAGCCGGGCAAAGGATGTATGACCAGACTGGTAAACCATCTGGGTAAAGAGGATGCAGGTAAGATCCTCAAGGTATGCTCTGCCCTGGCCGATGAAGAAAGGTTCAAGCAACTGGCATGGTCTGCCAAGAAGGTAGGACGCCAGACTGCGGATGCGGCTATCGATGAGATGAAGGAATGTAAAGCAGCAGCCAGGGTACAGGACGAACTGCTGGTTCTGGGTCTTCCCCCGCTGCCTGATACTGATGAGTTCCGCAGGACTGAAGAGCTTAACAAGCTGGAACAGTTCAGGGACAAGCCTGAGCACCACACTATCTTCGAGAAGGAGACTAAGTGGCCTGCAGAGAAGCAGGAGGAGATCAAGTTCAAGAAGAACTCTGACGGACCTAATGAGGAAGAGACCCCTGAAGCACTCCTGGATAAACTGATGGAAGGCCAGAGGAAAGCCTGGAAGAAGGACCATAAGCTGATCTCCCTGTCTACGGACTACCCGATCCGTATGGTTATCTACAGAGACGAAGAGAACATAACTCTTGCTCTCAGTGACAGCAGGGCTCCCAGGGTAATCAAGGAAACTATAGTTATCCCTAAAGAGAAGACCGGCGAAGGATCTGTACTCACTACGGGATAGGTGTTATATTAAGATAGCTTTGGTAAGAGGCAGCCATGCCTCTTATTCATTTCGTTGTTGATCCGTGCGTCAACCAGAGGCACTCACAGAGTTCCCGGGTTATGCAGCCCCGCCTCTACCTTTACCATGGCCGCCTGGAGCGTGGGTAACGGATCTGTCCAGGTACTCCTATATGAACCCCTTTCTCCTGCTTAGGCGGGGGGATGGGGTTTTTTCTTTCTATTACAGGCTTTTTTTAACTATTATGCGAATTTCTGCGCATCGCCTTACCCCCTCGATTTGCAGAATAGTACCAAACCACGTCCTTATAGATTATGAGACCATTACATATACGTAGTATATGCAATGAAGACACCCTTCTGGCAGATCATTGGGAAATCTTGCACAAAAACCCCTTAAATGCACAAAAATCCCCCTTCCCGAATATGCTTAAAAAACAGCGTTTTTAGGGCATAATACAGTAGTCCAAGATAAATAGCCTTGGTGGAACCCTTTTCCAGCATATAACACACATAACCAGGAGCATATTATGAGTAACCCAAACAAATTCTTCGACCTCTATCTGTACGGCACATCTAAAGAGAAACCCTTTGAGCAGCTGATCGGCATGTATCTCCCTCCTGCACTCCAGGAAGAACTGGGAGAGACTGTTACCTGGCACAGAGGTAACGCTATGGACAGAGCCGGAGTTGACATTGAGGTGTCTAACTACGATGGCGGTCTCATGGATGTGTGCCTGGACGCACGAGATAAGGTTATCAAGATAGCGGAGAGTCTTGCTCATAAGCTGAGCAACCGTAATACTACGGAGTGTGTTCTCACACGGGCTTTACTGGATAGATACCGGTCCCGCGAAATTGATGCCGACGAAATGATCGCCCGTGGTGGACTGCTATGGACTAACCTGCTTGAGTTTGCCTGCGAAAACAGGCCTGCACTCTTGATGTGTGTTAACCGCCCGGATCTTCGTGCTCGTATAGTTTTTCCGTTCCCCACGGATTAGCTCAATATTCATTGGGGGTCGGGGGGCCCTCTGTTAACTGGATCATAATATGATTACCCAACAACAACTCTTCCAGCAGGAGCTGCATGATCTGGCGTACTGCATGGATATGGCTCCTGAAGACCTGAACGTCCTATACATCGTCTCCGCTAACATGGAGGACTTCACTCTGGTAAGTGAAGAGGCACTGCTTGCTGAAGCTATTGCTGACGATTTCGATAAAGGTATCTATGTCTACAACGTAACCACAGGAGCAATGCTGTCTGTGGAACTATAATAACTAAAAGAAAGGAGAATCCGATGTTTAACCCAACTACATTCAGAACCCGGTGGCTCTCACCCTTCCAGCAGATCCAGGACATGTGCCCGGATAAGATCGTTAACGGTCATCGCCATACCCAGTTCCCTGTTGTTAAGGACCTGCGTCATAAAGGACGTAACCTGTCCGTACTGGTATTGGAGAGCGGTAAACGCGTCATGGTAAGCCAGACAGTCACCCAGGGATGGGAAGTATGCATTGCAGAACTACTGGACGAAAGCCTGAGCAACCAGCAGATCAAAGACATGCTGGACGCAGGTGTAGACACCACTGAGATCTTTACGATCCACGGTATCTTCACAGGTGACATTGAACGCATCGCCGAGGAACTTAGATCTCTTGACAAGGAGTAATACTATGGCTAACATGACATTCCAATGCGCTAAGTGCCATAAGACCTACGACGTTGAGTATCTGGTCGTGGTGGAAGACTTCCAGGCGATCTGCACAACTTGTAACGGCACAGGAGAAGCAGTGCCCTTAGCGAATGTCCCTGAAGAGGAGGATGACGGCGAAGGCATCTGCTGCGGGGAACGTACGTATGGCGGCGGTAAGTGCCGTCACTGCATCACCGGACTAAGATAAACAAAGGAGAGTATCATGAAATTCAGTGAACAGAGAAAGAAGAAAATGTCAGACTCTCACAAAGACCTGATGTTCAATCCTAAACTTACCCGCAGGGAAAACAAGTACCTGAGAGGAAAGGGGCTGGATCCATCGCAGCATTCTAAGAAGTCCGTAGATAAACTAAGAAAACAAACAGCCTAGGAGGCTATTATGAGTAAGGAAGCAAAAAGAGATGTACTGGTGATGTTTTTCATCATCGCCGTAATGCTGGGAGGATTGTTCCTGGTCCGTGCTAACGCTGCAGATGCAGTTGACTCCGGTCCTACCTGGAAACAGGAAGGGGAAGTCCTGAACAACGCCCTGGGGGAAACCCTGATAGGGTATAAGTCGTCAGACAGCAAATATCTGATGACTGTTATGGTTGATTACAGCCATGATGGCAAGATCCGTTTCATCAGGAGTGTCAGGATAACTAAACTGGAAGGCACGTTCGATAAAAGCGAACGGGTAGCCGCAGTGAAGTATCTCGCACCCAGAGCATTCTTCCGTGGAGAGGTGGACGCCATACAGTTCTGGCGTTCCGACCGCGGTGAAGTGATGGCCTCGTCCCGGGACATCGTGTACCACAGAAAATAACCGGATCTCTTTGCGGGCACATAGAGATCCACTCAACGCCCCCGACCACACTCGGGAAAGGAGGTAGTGCATTGAGGAGACGATATACTAGCATGGAGTTGTAGATAAACTCCTTCGAGATGCCAAGCAACAAGACGACAGCAGCCGGGCCTATTTACCACAGGCCCCGCACGGGGACGCAACTGATTGCAAAGGTTGTAAACCGGACGTATTAAATGCTACGTGCAGTGACCGAGTCGTATGATGCTTAGTTTCCGCCCATGTGTGATGGGGCGGTTACGGAAAAGGCATCTCCTGAGATCTCATCGGTCTACGGTGGGATCCCACGAGATGTTAATCACTAACTAAACGAAAGGAAAGACTATGAAGAAGATGAACGCAATGATCCAGCTCTTACTGACCACCGGAAGCCAACAGCTCCTTAAATTGTTCTTCAATGACTTCAGACATCCAATGAAGTTCGGTGAGCATGTAACCATCGCCTATAAACCCTTCCTGAACGATCCTATCATCAATCGCTATCGTGAAGGCGACATCCTGAGTATTACAGTTACAGGCTATGCTTCGGATGATAGTGGTGAAGCTGTTGAAGTGAAAGGCGTCGATTCCAAGAATAAGCATACGCATGTGACACTCTCATGTGCGGACGGCATCAGCCCTGTATACTCCAATGATTTGCTGGAGACCGAATACATTGTTGAGAACCCCAACATAGACGGGGAGCCGCTGGAGCTGACGGGTATTGTAAAGATCCATAAATTTTAACTAAACGAAAGGAGACCTGCTGATGAGTAAAGAAAACAAACCATGCAGCTGTGGTGGTACTAAATGGCGTACCACCAGTCAATCAACATTCCAGGGCAAACGCTACCGTTCGGTGGCCTGCCGCAAATGCGGTAAGACCCGCATTCCTATTGTACGCACCTCTCCCTGATGTGCATACAATGAAATCTACCCAGGTCCACTCATGAGAGCGGGCCTGCATAGATTTTTTACCCACAACTAAATGAAAGGAGATCGAAGATGAAAATCTTAATCGCAAGTAAACCCGAGAACCTCGCCGCAGTAAATCCACACGTAACAGTTGAAGCCGAATACGGTGACACTGTGGTTGAAGGATCCCTTCTGACACTCGCACATCATGGCCCACGTTCCGGTAATGATGCACCGTGTATTGCAGACGTACCGGAACGTGTCCTGCCTCCTGGCGACAGCATTATCGGCATCAGCCATGTAGACCTGGACACCGTCGGCGGTATCAGCCGTGTTATCGGTGCTGCCATAACAGGCGGTGCGTCTGACGATGCCTTCTGGGGCCTGGCTGCATTCGTTGATGTCAACGGCCCGCACCGGATCATGGAAGCAGGAACGTCCCTGGCTGAAGTAGATCTGATCTACTCATACTGGGCATGGGCTAAAGACCATCGTGTATTCGCACCCAGGGACGGATCAGTAGCTGACGTAACGGAACAGGTTATGGAGCACATTGAGATGCTCGGTAATCTGTTGAACTACGGAACTACGGAAGACCGTAATGCTCTGATCGATGCCGGTATGTCGTTCCGTGCAGAAGAAGCAGTACTGAACAGGGATTCCCTGCACGGTATTGTGACCACACCTAAAGGTAAAGTCGCCTTACGTTCTGCACCTGCGTTTACCAATCACCTATACACGTCAATCGACGGAATCGTCTGCGACGCCGTCCTGGCGTTAAAGGAGGATGTTAAGAGTCTCACTCTTTCGTTCTCAGGTGATCAGGGTAATGCCTGTGAGATCATGCAGGAGGTGTTCGGACCTGAAGCAGGCGGACATGCAGGTATTGCCGGAACCCCGCGTGATAAAGAGTACACCTTCGATGACATAGATCGCGTCCTCGACGAGATGGTGTAACCCCAGCGCCCGCTTAATAAAAGCCGTTTCTGTGTCATAATAGAGCGGCTCGCGGGCAGAACTTTAAAACTTAACGAAAGGAGATGGATCATGATGGCAACAGTCAATCGTAAAGCAATCCCATGGAGCCCTGCACTGGAGCTCCGGGAACGTAAGGAGCGTGAAGTAAGACTGGAAGCCGCCCGTAAGAAGAAGGCGGAACAGGACGCCAAACTGGCAAAGCTCTATCCACAGCTCCATCACGTGGAATCACAGATCCGTAAATGTAAAGCGGATCTGGAAGGTGAACAGCTGCTCAAAAGACTGGTATCCCTGAAAGAGGATATAGAGTTCCACATCCGCCGGGTAAAGGCGGGAGTGGAGTAAACAACGCCGGGTGATGGTTATGATCACCCAGGACAGTACAGAGGCGCTTCGCGTGTCTCTGCTTACTGTCCGAAATAACACTGCCGCGCTATGTACAATACATGTGCGGTATTTTTTTATTATGTAATGACTAAACGAATAAGGAGAAAGAACATGAACAAAGCACAAATGACTAAGATCGAGAATTTCGCAAGAGACCGTAAAGTAACAATCACGGAACAGGACATCAAGACGATGGACCTGGTCATCTGTGGTATTGAGAAGGGCGCCAAGCTGATAAAGAAGGCAGGTAAAGCCTACAGTGACGCCATCCTCAAGAAACCGGAACTTATCGAGCTGTATGCTAAAGTATACCCTCACGTTCCTGAGAGAGCATGGGAGCTTCTGGATATGGTCGGTCGTGATCTGCTGGATGGTAGGTTGGTGTACTGTGATCGCAGGACGGTCAACATACTCAGTAGAGTGCCTATTAAAGACCAGCGTAAGTACATTGAACAAGGCGTGGATGTCAAGGTAAAAGGCGGAGTCAGAAGGACCAGCCTGGTTGATATGTCCCCCAGCAGAGTTCTGCAGGTGTTCACGAATACAGGGAAGGTGCTGCCTGTTGAGAAGCAGAAGATAGCTGTGGAACCATTCACACGAGAACCAGCAACACCAGCACCTCGTCCTACAGGTGAGTATAAGATTATGCGCACCAGGATCATTGTGTATCGCCAGGACGGAACCTACTATGATATTCCTAAAGATGAGATCATGAAAATAATGGGGTGATTATATGAGTAAGATAAGAATATGTAAGAAGTGTGGTGAGGAGAAACCGCATAAAGCACATGGGCTATGCAGTGCCTGTTATGTTCAGAGTAAAGTTCCACGCATAATAATATGCCCGACATGCGGCTGTAAAAAGCCGCATGCTTCTTTGGGTTTGTGTAAGTCATGCTATGAGAAGCAACGACGAAGTGTTCCCATAATATGTAAGGACTGTGGGGAGACTAAACTTCCCAAGACTGTGGATCTATGTTCTAGCTGTTGGCATAAGAAACACAAGAGACCCACAGTCATATGCAAATGCTGCGGCGAACAACGAATTCACAAAGGACACGGGCTTTGTGGCCGTTGTTATAGTAAACAATACACAGCTCCACTCATAACATGTAAGAAGTGCGGTGAGGATAAACCACATACTTCTTTGGGTTTGTGTAAGACCTGTTATAGCAGACAGAGTAAGAAAACCTACGTTACTTGTCTCGAGTGTAACAGATACCGACCCCACGGAGGCCATGGGTTATGTTCTACGTGCGCTGAGAGACATAGAGAGAAGCCCATAATAACATGTAAGAAGTGTGGTGAGGAGAAACCTCATAAAGCACATGGTTTGTGTGGTAAGTATCATCAGAGGCAGTGGGAGGGGACGATCATAACCTGTAAAGTGTGCGCCAAAGAGAAACGACACGCCAGCCATGGTCTATGCCAGACCTGTTATAATAAACAGCAAGGATGACCTATCATAACATGCAAACACTGCGAGGAAGAGAGGCCACACATGGCTCACGGTCTATGTCAGCCTTGTTATAATAGACAACGGGATTCACGCATCATAACCTGTTTAGGCTGCGGTGAAGATAAACCACTTCTAGCTATGGGGTTCTGTGAGAGCTGTTACAGGAAACAGCTGAAAGAGCAACGGAGAGACGAACAGGAGCAGGTCAACAACTTCTTCGGCGTTATGGATGCCGTGGATGCTTTAACAACGGAGGTTTTATGATACTAGGATTCACAGGAACCCAGAAGGGAATGTCGGACATGCAGAAAGAGATGATCCGGCGTTTCCTCCGCAGTGAACTGTGGGATGTCACAGAAGTCCACCATGGCGACTGCATAGGAGCTGATGCCGATATGCACAGCCTGGCGGAGGAGTTTGACATCTACACAGTGATACACCCGCCCAGTAACCCGAGTAAGCGTGCCTTCTGCAAAGGAGACAAGGTGCTTACGCCCAGAGCCTACATCAGACGCAATCACGATATCGTTAAAGCCTGTGATGTCCTTATAGCGACACCATGGGAATATGAAGAAGTGATGCGATCAGGAACCTGGGCCACTATAAGGAATGCCGACCGCACCAGGAAGACGTTCCACATAGTGTTCACGGACGGATCGATAAAGAATGACTTAAACTAAAAGAAAGGAAAGACTATGAAGATTAACACAATCACCCGAATCCAAGAGACTATACGCAGGCTGATAAAAGAGAAAAACAGAGACCTTTACCAGAAGATCAGGAAAAAACATAAGAGTGATACCTTCTGGATTAAGCTGGCGATATTAAACGATATAGCTGAGCTGTCTGATATTAAAGGGACCATACAACCTCAGACTGTCTTAGGTCGCCTGAATGACATCAATCTGACACACCCCTATGGGTTCTACGGCCCGGGCTCTAAAATCGCTATGAGTATAATGCATTGTCACTGGCTGGATCATTACCTGGCTAAGAACAAACCCTTGTCTGTGTATTTTCCTGAGGATATGGATATGGTCCACATAATAAAGAACGCAGGTAAGAAGACAGATACCTTCTGGGGCTTCGGAGATAAAGAGTATGTGAATATTATACTGCCGGGGTCTTTAGACATCTCTACGGACGATACTGGTAGTATAATCAAAGCATCAACCCTTGAATGTCTTACTGCCACGATTCCTAAGCTGGTCCTGTCTTTTAATGCTTTCATACCCGAGGCTGAGAAGTGCATTAAAGTGCTCTCCGACGCTAAGGCGCTCCCCCAAGGCATAGAGGATCGACTCAAAGCTGGTTTTGCAGTGGTCTCTCAAACATTGCAGGCACTCGTAGATACTCTGGGAGATAAAAGGATCTACCTTATATCATCCCATACATCTGTGACATCAGAATCCAGGAGTATGACTTACTTGGAGGATGAATTACGTATCTGTGTGCAGGAGACTCTGCCTTACAAAGTGTATGGCGTAGAGGCTATAAACATGATAGCTGGTTTTGGTCTCTATCTTAAAGCCTTCCCTGACGCTATGTCTGACGGTGTTCCTTCTTATATGAAAGAAGGCACGCACAAACATGCCGTAACGGAGATCAAGCTGGACAATAGGTTTCCTCAACAGGACAGAACAATGAGTCCTCATTATCGTTGTGGTTCTTTCGTTACGTACAGTCACGAGAGGTACACAAATATGAGAGGAAAGACAGAGTGGCGTGAAGGATGCTTCGTTAAACAAGCCTGCGAGCCCCACACTGTGGACGATGTTTATCCGGACGTAACTAAAGAGCACGCGGAAGCTGTGTAAATAAAACATAAATATTTCCTTGACATTTCTGCAACATGTTGTAATTTATTCTTACACCAGGTAGGGATGTCAGGGGAACGATCAACTTTCCAACGCGTTGGAAAATTCAATGAAAGGAGCAACGGACATGTGGGATGACGTCAATGCTGACGATTACAAAGAACCTAAAGACGACCAGGGCTACGTTACTGAGATGGGCTTCGATAGACAGATGGCTTCTGTAGACAATTCACTTAACTTCTCCCTGGACCGGCCTGTTGGTCTACGTATCACGGAAGGCATGAAGATGCTGCATCCGTGGGAGGACAACCAGTACGGGCACTGCGGAGGAACAAGAGCGGCCACTGACAAGGAGATCATGGGAGATATAGCTGAGGAGGCATACAGTAAATACAGTGAACAGCGCCTGACATCCGATGAGAGTTATGACTGGTTCTATGCACGATGCCTCTTAAGGGTACCTGACCAGGCAGTCATCTGGGATAAGGAGACTTTTGTCTGGCATGTCCTGAGACACGCAGAGCGCAAGCTGATAAAGAAAGCAATCAACCTAGACTACCAAAACAATTCCAGACTATATGATCGGCTGCACTTAAGCAGGCGTGACAGGTTCTGGGCATAAGGAGCAACAATGACCTTCCCGTCACTTAATAACATAAAGATGATCACAGAGGAGACCACGTTCGCGCATCATCACTGCCAGCAGTGCGGTGATCCCTGCTCAAGTGATCCCCACTTCTGTGAACGACACCGGGAACCCAGGGTCCATCAGTCCACCTTCAAGTTTGCCAGTGCTGCAGTCTTCCTGGGACGCAAGGAGCCTGCACTGGCACATGATATCATCCTGACCAAGATCGACTATGAGGATAAGTCCTCCGAGGTGAAGGTCAGCATGGATCTGTTTCCGGAACGTAAGATAACCCTGAAGAAGAACCAGCTGTGCAGGGACTATCCCAGGATGCATATCAGGCTGATGGATAACACCTGTACAACACTCACGGTATATCCTGCCAGGCTGATCATAGATGACTGCACCCACGACATTAACCAATACTCGTGGAAGCTCAGATACAGTGTACGAATAGAAGGTGAACGAGTGGAGGTGACCAAGTGAGTATGTTCAGCGACCTTGATATAAGAATACCGCCCAATCCTACCCGTGAGGATCTGATCAGGGTAAGAGACACGGCGAAACTGCAGCTTAAACTGCTGGAGGAAGAGAAGGCAGTATTGTTTGCTATCATCACACAGTCTGAGAGCCTGATCAAATGGAACATTAAGGAGAAGAAGCAATGAGTTACAAATGCGTATGTGGCTGTACCCAATATGCCAAGAGGCAGAGGCTCAGCGAGAAGACGATATATAACGCGGAACATGAGGTGGTGGCCTCTCATCTTAATGATAAGAAGTATGCCCAGGCTACACGGTGCTTCTGCACTGCCTGTGACCGAGACGTCACACCCAGAGTCCTTGCGGATAAAGGTGAACGCCCTCCAATAAGGGAAAGACAGAGTCTGGTGGAGTCTATGAATAAGGCTATAGACGAGAATTTCGAGAAGGACCCTAAGCTTAAGCAGGACTGTATTGATGCAGCCAGTGAGTATCTGGATCATCGTTTACATGAAGGTGGTTACTACATCGAGAAGACTCCATGCTATCCCAACAGTTATAAGATAGTGTGTCATCACTTCAAGAACGGTCACGAAGCATGGCGCTATCACCCCAGTGAGGAAGCTGCTGAAGCCTACGCAACCAAACGTGGGTGGATCCGCGTAGAGGAGAAGAAGACCGATGGCTAAAAAAGAAAAACCCAGAAGGGTTGCTATCCACCTTAACGGCGTGGACAAGACCCTGGAGATTAAGAAGGTCGCTCATCTACACCTGGAGAGCGGCTATGAGTGCATTATGCTTGAGAAGATAAAAGGATCAGAGGACTGGCGCCTGACGTATACCGCGAAGACTATTCCGGATATAAAGAAGCTGCAGTCCCTGGACTTCGTACGGGAGGAGTTATGAAGAAGCGCTGGAGCAGAAAGCATGACTCCTGTGTGAAATGTAACACCAAGAGCATAAAACATGGTGCCTTTGGCTTGTGTACCCGGTGTTACTATCAGGGATACCCCCGAGAGCTTAAACCTATCAAATCAAAATATAGGCAGGGAGCAGCCTGGAGCATGAACTATCCGGAATGTATTAGGTGCAGCAGTACTAAGCATAAGCATGCAACACGCGGTGTGTGCCGCCATTGCCTGGGTGTAGAACGTGCTAGGAATAAACGTAAATCTACTTATGGGCATAGTGAATGGAGTAGAGAGCATAAAGCATGTATAGAGTGTCACATGACAGATATCAAGCACATGGCTAAAGGGTTATGCTGGCACTGTTATGGAATAAAACGAAGAGGTGAAACAATATGAAAACAGCAGTCCATGGACTTCGTACGGGAGGAGTTATGAAGAAGATTAAACTAAGCGATGACACGGTTATCATACTGGCAACAGTAGGTCTGCTCGTGTTTATACTAGCACTGGGTGTTATCACCCACTGGAGATAGTTATGAAAACAGCAGTATATGAAGAAGACGGAATCATGCAGCTTGTACTGACACCCGAGACTGACTTCGAGAAGGATGCCCTGGAACGTTTTGACCGGTGTAAGATCCATGCCGAGATAACCATGGGTGCCTTCTATGACTGTCAGAGTGGATGGATCAGACAGAAGGAGATCAGGCGCGACTATATCAGCGGTGACCGCTGGAGTCAGCATGACCATTCCCTGATCATTAAGATGGACGACACCATGAAGGAGGATGAGAGTGGCAACTAACTACAGACATTATTGCCCTAAGTGTGAAGCTGAAGGCAGGCAGCGCAGACTGCAATGCTATGTATGCGGCTCCGTAGGTAAAGAGAGCCACATGGTAAAGTGCCCGGAGCATGGATGGCAGACTGTACATAAAGGTGTATGGAAAGATAAACGGAGGGAGAAATGAAGACCCGCAAGGAATTACATGACAGAGTGTACGCAGACCTGCCCACCTGGGGAGTTCTTAACTCAGCCATTCCGCAGTACTGTCTGCCTGTAAAGATAAGCAGGTATGACATAGGCCCCGGTTATAACGAGAAGAACACCTTTGCTACCGGGAAGGAAGCGTGGGAATGCTGTCTCGGTAAGCTGAAGGACAGGAAGGCTGAGGTGGAGGATTTAATCAAACAGGCAGAACAAGCTATAAAGGAATATAACGATGATAGCAACAGAGGAAAAGATCAATGAAACTGTGCTTACCCGGGAGATCGTGGCACGCATGGTTGCGGACTTTGATAAGCCCAGGACGGCCGCAGAACTGCGTAACCGGAAGAAGGCTAATGACCGATGGCTCCTGCACCTTCTGGCCAGGTATGCCCGTCATATGGAGATGACTCCGGAAGCGTTCATCAATGACCTGAAGCATTCCTCGCTGCTGAGCCCTGACTATAAGAAAGCGCTGGTCCGGTACGTCAGACGTTATGGAATACCGCAGGTGCCCGAACTGACAGTGGATGACATTGCCGACGGGAACTGGCTGGATGCAGCAGGAGAAGCACATGGCTAAGGTCACCAGACAACTCAACGGCTACTACTGGGTGCGTGCAGGACGCTTTGAGCATACCTGCAGTGAGAAGCATGTCCAGGACGCCGTTGAGTATGTGGATGACCTGGAGATAGCACAGGCCCTGGAGGATATAGCCGATGATGAACCCAAGCCCTCGTTCCCTAAATCAGATATAGCCGAAGCAGCCAAGTGGCTTCAGAATATGGACGCCGGTGTTATAAGCAGAAAGACAGCTATGTCTGAGCTGGGTATCGATGTGGATGAAGAAATGAGGAAAATGGCAGATGAAGCAAGCAAAGTCAGATACGCCCACCGTCACTGAGTCGACCATAGTCCCCGGTACATTCCACGTAGTAATGGGCGACTTCGAGAACGTCTGTGTTAAAAAGGATCTGAAGGAGACCATTCAGGAAGTGGAGGATGCTTATTACTTAGCTGCTCTGGAGGCCATTGACGGTAACATGACTGATGCTATGCGTATTAAACTGCGCGAAGAAGGATTCGCCCGGACGATACTGCCGCCAGGAATACTGCAGATGGAACGCAGGAAGGATAGGAAAAAATGACATTCATGCCAGAACAGACACCCAGGAAACTGCTCCCTAAAGAGGAGTACGATGCCTTGAGTGATGAGGACAAGCAGATCTACGATGCTCTGGAGGATATCGCGGATGACAGACCGGTCTTCAATATATCGTTTGATACAGTTCAACTAAGACGATATAAGAACAGTAAGATGAAGGATCTGCGTCCGGCCATATGTTCCCAGAGCATGAAAGGAGATAATGATGAAATGCAGTAAGTGCGGTAAGAAGATGACATACCAGGGGCGTATCCATGAACTGCTCTTCTTCTCCTGCAAAGGCTATTACCGACATTATACCTGCGCCTGCGGTCATGAGCGAAAGGTTATGGCTAAAAGCTGGTACAAGAGAAAGAACGCTAAGAAGACGCATAGTGGAACGCTGAACCCTGCACGTATGCTGGAAGAGGACTGGCAGGACAGGCTGCGCGAGGTTCGTCTGGAAGAGGAGAACCCTATCGAGGCGATGGCCCTGGATAAGATCGCAGTAGACCTGAACAGGGATGAGATAAAGAGATTCATATACAACCCTTCCAGGAGAGCAGGCAAAGCAACTTACATGAAATTCCAGAAGCAGATAGACGACGCATTCGGAATACCTAAACGATTATATAAAGGAAAACAATTATGAGTGAAAGAAAACCAAAAGACGGAGAGATGACGATCACAGCAGATCCTGCATATCAGCCTAACACAGGCATGGCCCCTTTTAAAGGAACCGGAAAAGTTAACGGAGTGCATTTCCAGCAGATAGCCTGCAGCTTCAAGCGGGACTTCCTGGGCGATCCGTATCTGTTGTTCGACTTCCGTCCTGCTGATATTAAAGCATGCGCTGCGTTACACAAGAACCCGCTGAAGAAGGGCAGTAATAAGGCTCCTCATCTGATAGGCAGAGCATCTATAGATAGTGAGATGTATCACATGATCGCCTGGCAGAGCACCTCATATAAAGGACTGCCTCAGATCAAAGTGACACTCCAGAACTGGGACGACTACCAGAAGGATCAGGATGAGTACCGCAAGAGTCAGAACCCTATGTATCAACCATCGATACCGGACATCCCTGCGTTACAGAATCCGCAACCCGGTGTTGATCTGACTCAGAACTTTAAACCTGCAGAAACAAAAGACGACATACCGTTCTAGGAGGATAACGACATGGCTAAGATACTTAAAGATACAGAACTGCTTGCAATCGTGAGCAGTATCGTGCAAAATGATGAGATCGACGACTCCGACCAGTACAAGGAATTCCTTGAAGACCTGGCGGATGTCGTGACCAAGCACTGCGGAGGCGAAGTAGGCTCTGCGGATTACGACGGAGGAGACGGACTGGGCTACACCATAGCCATCCATGTGAATGACAGCGTTCCCCCTGACGGAGGCGTATTTGCCGACTATGACACCGACGTTAAATGGGTGGACGGCGAGGAGACTGACTGATGGAAAGCGGAATAATGATGCTGAGAGATATGCCTGACGGGTCTATAGTCAGGCGTAGCTGGGAACAGAATTCCACCCAGAAGAGGTACCGTCTGTTCAGGAACCTGATAGTACACACAACGGATCTGGAGGACGTTATAGACACGATCGTCCCTGAAGCCGGTCATGTGTATCTGGTGCCTATGACGCACTCTACACGGCTCATCATGGCCGAAGACGATGATGAATGGGTATTAGTGGAGTACTCAGAGTGACCACTGAAGCACAAACTAAATTCATCAATGAGATGATAGCCACACCTGCAGGAGACTGGGTCAGCAGGGACTTCGGTGAATTGGAGCAGGATGTAATGGCCGGCCTCGCTCTCCTGGTGGAGACATACCATGAGCGCTGCGATGCCTTTGATAAGACCATTGAGGCAGTCCGGGACAGGAGACCACCCAAGCCGGGAGACCTGAGCAGTATGCAGCGGAATGCCCGTTACGTTGCAGAAGAGCTCGCGTCCAAGGCAGGACTCACCGTGCACCAGTTCCGTCAGGTAATAAGCCAGATGAATAAAAGAAGGAGATACCGATGACAGACTTCAAACAACTCAAAGAATGTATCACAGGCAGGACTCCCCAGTTACAGGCTGAGTCTGATGCCATCGTGGACAGGATGGAGATGGAGGAGCATGCCTGGATAGCACAACTCCGTAAGGACGGCTACAAGGCAGCACACCCCAATGATGGCTGGGTGGACCGGGAGAAGCAGGAAGTAAACCTGTGTTATCCCCAATTCAACGATGGCGTCGAGGTAGGTGATAAGATCATGCTCGGATGGCCCTATCACCCGGAACAGGGAGTCCCTGTCCGCATCACCGAAATAAGAAAAGGTGTATACGGGGGAGGTCCTTATTACAGCTACGAGAAGATACCTGTACCTAAGCAAAAAGATGAGCGGGGTTTCTTCAGCAGGCTGTTCAGGAGGGTTTCACCATGATGGTATGTATAGAATTCAGGTTCATGAATTACATCATGGATATGACTTATGGAACAGCTGCGGAAAAGAAGGAAGCTGTTTATAAGTTCAGGAGACTGCGGACACACCTCGGTCTGGAGAAACACGAGTTCAGTGCTTTCATCCTCATTAACATAAAGGATGCCATTGCGGGAGAAACACTGACAAGATGGGTGCATTTCGTGGAGACAGAAATATGAGCAAACGAGTAATGCCCAGAGCTGTTTATCAGCCTGTTAAGGACAAGCGAAGGCAGAGGGATCTTTATCTACCTGCTCATTGGTTTGTCATGCCTGGCGTTCTCTGTTGGGAGCGCATATTAAACGTGAGGACAAAGATATGATTATACCAGACTTAAATGATTTAGAGAAAGTACGGGATGAAGCCCGGGAACTTGTGAACAAAGCTGACTCAGCCGTATATTCTGCCCGGAATATGCAGGCTTATGTCGATATGTTCGCTCCCCACTTCCCTAAGCAACCGGTGCTGTTCCACGCCCTGGCGTACATAGCAGACCAGAAGACGGCAACCCTGGATGAGATCGTGGATTACTTCTCGATGAGTCCTGATGAGCGCCATGAGGTTGTTAAGGGCATCGACTTCGACCCGTTGAACTTCATACACACCTACCATGATAAAGAAGGTGGAACCCTGTTCAGGTTCGGGTGCCCCAGGCTCTGGCATGAATACTCCAGAGGCAACAAGTTCTTCACCCGTGAGATGCTGGATGCAGAGATGGGTATCGCTAAGTATGATGATGAAGGCGACTACCAGATAGCCAAGTGCACCATCTGCGGATATACCAATATCAATGCAGATGAGTGCGATCTCTGTGAGCACTTCGACGTGCTGGATCCAGACAAAGGGATCATGAGATTCAAGCCGGTGAAGTCATGACA
>Ga0114918_10001031_pt1 | contig 24579 bp, 27 predicted proteins | sample LantaG_FD_87015 | JGI IMG/M metagenome (GOLD analysis project Ga0114918, IMG submission 87015) | Deep subsurface microbial communities from Baltic Sea to uncover new lineages of life (NeLLi) - Landsort_02402 metaG | ecosystem: Environmental > Aquatic > Marine > Oceanic > Sediment | place...
ACTACACCATGAATCGTTTGGGCATGGCCGTGGCCGGAACTGACGGTGTCACTCCGCCTGACATTGATCCCAAGTCATGGTTTGGCAAGCACAAAACCGTGCATCCCTACACCCAGGAAGAATCTGACATGCTGAAACTGGCCTATAGGGCCGTGGGTGCTGACTTCAAAGATCTCAACGGTGGCGACATGGAGTCACAAGAACCACCCGGCGGCAATGTCACTAGTCCGATCAAACCATTCCGAGGATATCTAAGATGAAAACAATTATTGCTGCTATTACCGTGTACTGTGTGATGCTGGCAGCCGCAGTGGCCAAGACTCCTGACGGGGTGACCTATGACACCACGATCTTACGAGTCAGCGACGGTGATACCATCGTGATCTCCGCTCCATATCTACCTGCACCACTCAAACCACAGCTGGCCGTGCGTATTTTTGGTGTGGACACTCCGGAAAAAGGCCGTCGGGCTCAGTGTGACAAAGAAGCAGCTCAAGGCGAAAAAGCCAGTGCCTGGACCAAGAAACTGGTAGCATCAGGGCAACGGTTCCAGGTCACCTTGTACGGCTGGGACAAGTTTGGCGGACGTGTGCTTGGCGACATTCTAGTGGATGGTCGCAGCGTACGACAAGGCCTGATAGCAGCGGGTCTAGCTCGTGAGTACTACGGCGACAAGAAAAAATCCTGGTGTGAATGAAACTGAAAGAATTGTGCCATCTGGCCGGTATACCTACAGAATCTAGCTTGCCTGCTCTGCAGGGCAGCAACGTCAGTGTCACTGGGTCAGAAAAACGTCGCATAGAACGCGAACTCCACATCCAACCTGGCACCCCTGAATGGTTCCAGCTCTGGTTCAGCCTTCCTTACCTCACCGGCGAAAAACCGGTTAAATAATCCAATGGAATTCAAACACTGTGCAGCTCCCTGGCGCGGCCTGCACATCAATTTCCGCGGCGATGTCAAGACCTGTTGTGCAGGAGATCCCAACATGCTGGGAAATCTAAACACCCAATCTATTGTTGACATAGTTCACGGGCCAATGCTTCGTGACATACGCAAGACTATCAGCTCGGGTCAATTGCATGCTGAGTATTGCAGCAATTGTATCAAGGCAGAAACGTTTGGTCGCAGTGAAAGACACTGGCACAACGATGTCAATGCTGATTTTGATGTGACCCATGCTGCGTTGGATGATTTTGATCCAACCATCATTGACATAAGATGGAATACCACTTGCAATCTCAGCTGCAACTATTGCGGAGAATATTGCAGCAGCAAATGGCAGAGCATCAAATCGTCAACTCCGGTGAAAAACAGTGTCAGGCCTTATTATCAACAGGTTTGTGATTTTTTAGCACAGCATGCCACAGACATCAGAGAGGTGGCCATGGTCGGTGGCGAGCCGTTGCTGTTACCTGAAAATGAAAGATTGTTAGATGTGATACCCACCGACTGCATTGTTACATTGATAACCAATACCACTGTAAATTTTGAAAACAACAAGATATTCCAAAAATTGCGTGATCGCAAACGAGTAGGATGGTCGATGAGTTTTGACAACATAGGACAAAGATTTGAATATGTACGGCACGGGGCTACCTGGGATAAATTGTGTCACAACATTGATCTGATCCAGTCATTGATGCGTGACCACGAGCATTGGGGCGGAGTACATGCAGTGTACAATATCTATAATTGTACACGGTTGGTAGAGTTCAGAGAATGGATCCAAGATCGGGGGTTGACAGTGGTTTGGCAAAATCTTTTCCAGCCCGAAATGCTGGACCCCTTGCGGCACAGCCGATCTCTCAGAGATCTGGCCATCCATGAATGTCAACGCATGCTGGATCTGGACTATATCACGCCTGTGGAGCGAGATTTTTTTTCAAACGCGGCCAATAATCTAAATCAAGACAGTGACCAACACAAAGACTATGGCAAACTGCTGCAAGAACACATTGGCATCATCGAACAGGTGTATCATCCAGATCAAAAACACTATTTTGCAAGACTGTGGCCCGAGCTGGGAACAGTGTTATGAAACGAGAAGATAACTGGCAGGCCTATGCCAGGTCCTATCCATGGGCCCCACCTCCCTATCGCTGTTGGGTGGACGCCCACGAGCAAGCCAATTACTTGTCACACATGGCCGATCCTGTGCGTAGAAAACAGCTGGCATCTCTGGGATGGGACAGCGAAGATTCGGTGATCTATGAGTGGAACCGGTTTGGATTCCGTGCTCCTGATATTCCAGAGCACACAGATATGTTATGCCTTGGCTGCAGCCTTACCTTTGGTCATGGCTTGCCTCAGCAGCTGATCTGGCCCGTTATCTTGTCCCAGCAACTTGGTGTCAACTATGTAAATCTGGGCATGGCCGGCTGTAGCCCTGACGGTATGTTTCGTGTGGCACGATTTTGGATTCCTGAACTGCGCCCGCACACAGTGGTAGTGGCCGAAACCTATGGACAGCGTTGGGAAATCTGCGAACTTGATCAAGATGCAATCAATAGCCAGCGTTGGACACCGCCTGCGTTTGACACCACGCGCATGGGTCTAACATTGGAACCCGTCACAGATGGCATATGGAAAAAATGGATGTGCAACAGCATCAATCATGAATTGCATCTAGATCGGGCTCGAAGGGCCATACAGCAGTTGTGTGCCGAATCAGGCAGCAGAGTAGTTTTTGTTGATGCTGCAGGAATGGCCACTCGGGCACTGGAGTCAAATCCCAATGACCTGGCCAGAGATCTCATGCACCCAGGCAAGCAATATCAGGCAGATATGGCAGCGGCCTTTGCTAGACAGCTGGAGGTTCCAGATGGCCGATGACATAAATCTGGTTCGGTCGCCACATGTCAAGAGTGTGTTCACAGATCAGCAGATACAAGAATTCGCGGCCTGTGCCGATGCCAGCACTGGTGCCATCTATTTCATGGAAAATTTCTTTTATATCCAGCATCCAGTCAAAGGTCGTATGCAGTATCATCCTTTTGAGTATCAACGCAGACTGATCGCGACATATCACAACTATCGTTTTTCCATCAGCATGATGCCACGCCAGACCGGCAAATCAACATCGGCTGCTGGGTATCTGTTGTGGTATGCTATGTTCATTCCTGACTCTACTATCTTGGTGGCAGCACACAAATACCTGGGTGCACAAGAAATCATGCAACGTGTGAGATATGCCTATGAAAATTGTCCGGATCATATCAGAGCCGGTGTCACGAGTTACAACAAAGGTAGTCTAGAATTTGATAACGGTAGCCGCATCGTGAGCCAGACCACCACGGAAAACACTGGCCGAGGTATGAGTATATCGTTGTTGTACGCAGACGAATTTGCCTTTGTGCGCCCCACCATAGCCACTGAGTTTTGGACCTCGATATCGCCCACCTTGGCCACTGGTGGTAAGGCCATTATCACATCAACTCCCAACAGCGACGAAGATCAGTTTGCTCTCTTATGGAAGGGAGCCAACAAGATGGAAGATGAATACGGCAATCCCACTCAGGTTGGCATGAATGGTTTCCGTGCTTATCGATCATTCTGGAACGAACATCCCGATCGTGACGAGACCTGGGCTCGACAACAACAAGCAGCCCTGGGCATGGATCGTTTCAGGCGAGAGATGAATTGCGAATTCGTCATTGCTGATGAGACTCTGATTGCCCCCGCCAAACTCCTAGACCTTGTGGCAGTAGATCCTTTGTTCAAGACCGGAGAAGTCAGATGGTATAAACGACCCGAACGCGGCCGCATCTATGTGGTAGGCATGGATCCCAGTCTGGGAACCGGCGGTGATCCTGCTGCCATACAGGTTTTTGAAGCCAACACCACCCAGCAAGTGGCTGAGTGGCGGCACAATCGGAGTGACATACCCACTCAGGTGCGTGTGCTGAGAGACATCATCAAGGAATTGCATGACGTGGTACAGGATGCGCAAAGTATCTACTACAGTGTAGAAAACAACAGCATTGGTGAAGCAGCTTTGATATCTATAGCCGAATACGGTGAAGAAAATATCCCAGGCTATTTTCTCAGTGAAAGCCATAGCAACCAGCGTGGGAGATTCCGCAAAGGCTTCAATACAACCAACAAGCCCAAACTGGCAGCTTGTGCCAAGCTCAAACACCTGGTTGAAAGTGGTCGCATGCGGTTGCACAGCGCCAATCTAGTGAGTGAGCTCAAAAACTTTGTGGCTTCGGGCGCAGGCTATGCTGCCAAGACCGGCGAGACCGACGATTTGGTGATGTCTACCTTGTTGGTCATACGCATGATGCAGACCTTGCAGAGCTATCACAACGAACTGGACATACAGATGCGTGATCATCAGGATACCATCATTGAGCCTTTGCCCTTTGTAATGACCATGTAGCTAAATAATACATCATGGAATATACAGTACGCTCACAGATTTTTGACTTTCTTGTCACGAAAAACCTAGATCCTGAAACATTGGATGCCAAAGGTCAGCCCACACAAGATACCCAGCAAGCCGACCTTATAAGTTTTGACTACAAAGTCGACAACAGGGACTACGGCACAGTGGTATTGGCCTTCCTTGACGAAAACAAATTAGAAATATACTACGGAGACAATCTGGGTAGATCCATGGAAAGCCAAGATCGCGGCCAATGGTATGACATGTTGGCACAGCTCAAACAGATAGCTGCTAGAAACCTTGTAAATTTCAATATCGCTAATCTCAGCAGGCTCAAGTATACCATGAAAAACATGAGCACTATCAAAGAAGGCCTGTTTGAAAGTTTTTATGGTCGCAAACGCACCAGCTATGCTGATCAGCCAAACGGTGCCAGGATCGTGATCCAGCATGATCGCGATATCGCAGAAGGCCAGCCTAGACATCGTGCCATTGACAAGATCTATATCGAAACCGCGCAGGGCGAGCGTTTCTTGGTGCCCAGTCGCAGTCTCATGCATGCCAAAATGCTGGGACGACATGTCAGCGAAGGAGGCACGCCCTATGATGCTTTTGGTCAGCATATCAATCAACTGGTCATTGAAATGAACACTCTGAGCAAGTTTATCCGTGCCACCAATGGTCGCGAATATGAAAACGAGGCTCAATCATTGGCCGAAGCTGCCAGGACACATTATCGTAATCTACGATCCAAAGCTCGAGAAATGATAGGTCGTCGGGGATATCGCCTGAATTTTGAGTCTTTTGATCCCATGCGCACGGACAGTCATGATGTCGATCTAGATCGCATTCGTGAGATGTTTGTTGATCGGCAGGTGGATGAGAGGATCGAGCAGGCTTTGCCGTTGCTAGAAAAACTGAAATCTACGATCATGCCCGAAGTGTCTGAATTTGACTCTTGGACCAGCCAAGTCATTGAAGGCACGTGGAGCTTGCCTGATTCCAGCCAGCGATTTGACGAACTCAAATCACTGATGGCAGATCCGTTGCCTGTGGGACCAGATGCTCTAAATGCTACCGAACTGCTGTATGATCTGGTAGGGGACGATGAACTGTTTGACAGTCTCGAAGATCTGGCCAAAGTAGATCCAGATGCCGATGCTCGTCCATTGATTCTCGATCGGCTTGGAAAATTGGGATACAACATCAAATCATTGTCCGACCGCATCCAGGACACAGCCACCGAGGATCTTGATGTGGACGGTGTTATGATGACACGTGCTTCTAACATGAGCAGCTGATGTGGTAACCGTTGCTGCGGTACTGACTTATCCTGCACATTTTTTACATACCTCACTAACCCTTGCCAGTATAAAAAAATTCCACCTAGAAATTGATGCATTGGTGGTGATCCTGGACGACACCAGCAATCTCTGTTGGCCTGGCTACATCAAGGATGCCGGGAATTTTTACAAACAACACGGTGCCGATATCCTGTTGGCTAGCCAACTGCCTTTCATGCGCTATCTCACACATCCATGGGTACGACAGCAGACCATCAAGCTCTATATGGATCAACTATTGGATTGCCACGAATGGTTCTATTCTGATGGCGATTGTGTGTTGCTTGACCGTTGGCCTGATCATGTGATATCTGCACATCCTGTACCTTGCACAGATCTTTCCTGTGCGTTTCGTCACTATGTTTCTGAGATGTTGTCTTTACCGGATTGGCCAGGATTTTTGGATGCACAGGCACGCTTGATCACTTCATCAGCGCCGCCGGTGAGATACATGAGCAGCGATGTGCTACAGGATCTGCGAAGACATGTTCATGGCATACACGGAGCGGAGATCTGGGAGATACACAATCAAAACATGCGAATGCCCCATTATCGGCCCACTGAGTGGGAGCTGATAGATTGCTATCGTAGCCAGATACGACATGAACCGGAAGATTTCCAGAATCTCAGACATATGATCCGCATGGGGTGGGACGCAGACAAGCAGCATGATATAGAGTGGTGGCATGCTCAGGGCGTATCAGTTGACAAGGATGTCTGGCAAAAATTGCCTCTGGCAAGATATATTTAAAAAAGCATTGACAATACTAAATATCTCGCGCATACTAACAAGGTATGCGTTAGGCATACACATAGGCTAAAATAGGCAACGAAAGGAAACAAATTATGGCATCTTTAGCAGAAATACCGGCACGACTCCAAGCCGCAGAGTCAAAAGGTCCCGGTCAGTCACAGGGCGGCGACAACGCGATTTACCCTCACTGGAACATGGACGAAGGACACTCAGCCACGCTGCGTTTCCTGCCTGACAGTGATACAAAAAACACTTTTTTCTGGGTGGAACGAGCAATGATCCGCTTGCCCTTCGCCGGCATCAAAGGCGAAGCAGACTCTAAACAAGTGATGATACAAGTACCTTGTGTAGAAATGTGGGGTGATGCATGTCCGATCTTGGCTGAAGTCAGGACTTGGTTCAAAGACAAGAGTCTAGAAGACATGGGACGCAAATACTGGAAGAAACGCAGCTACATCATGCAAGGTTTTGTGCGCGAGAATCCACTCACCGAAGACAGGTCTCCAGAAAATCCCATCCGAAGGTTCATCATCGGACCACAGATCTTTACCATCATCAAATCGGCCTTGATGGATCCCGAACTGGAAGAATTACCCACCGATTACGAACGTGGTCTAGATTTTCGTATCAGTAAATCCAGCAAGGGCGGATATGCGGATTACAACACCAGCAAGTGGGCTAGAAAAGAATCAGGGTTGACCGATGTGGAACAGGCAGCCATTGAACAGTTCGGTCTGTTCAATCTCAATGATTTTCTACCCAAACGCCCCACAGATGTGGAACTGAGAGTGATCAAAGAGTTGTTTGAAGCTAGCGTAGATGGACAGGCCTATGACACCGAACGCTGGGGGCAGTACTTCCGGCCGGCTGGTGTGGCAGCACCCAGCGGTGCCGAATCGGACACTCCGGTTGCCAAACACACAGTGGACGGCCACGGTGATGTGCATGAGGTCAAGACAGCTGCCAAGCCAACAATCAGCTCGTTTGACGAGGACGAGCCAACAGAAGCAGCTGGACCGGTCACAGCACCCACAGCAGGATCAAACAAAAATGCCCAGGACATCCTGGCCATGATCCGAGCTCGTCAAAACAAACAGTGACAAAACAGGGACTTCGGTCCCTGTCCTTTATATCTAAAGGTACGACATGGCCAAACCGTTTGATGTTTCAAAATTCCGTAAGGAAATAACCAAATCAATTGATGGACTATCAATTGGATTCAATGATCCCACAGACTGGATCTCCACAGGCAACTATGCCCTCAACTATCTCATAAGCGGCGATTTCAATCGAGGTATTCCCCTGGGCAAGGTCACGGTGTTTGCCGGTGAAAGTGGTGCAGGTAAGAGCTATATCTGTTCCGGTAATGTTGTTCGACATGCTCAGGAACAAGGTATCTTCGTGGTGCTGGTAGACACAGAGAATGCTCTGGATGAAACTTGGCTGCATGCCCTAGGGGTGGACACCAGCGAAGGCAAACTGTTGAAACTGAGCATGGCCATGGTAGATGATGTGGCCAAGACTATCTCCACCTTCATGGCCGACTACAAGGCTTTACCAGATGGGGAGCGCCCCAAGGTCTTGTTCGTGATTGATAGTGTGGGCATGTTGCTCACGCCCACTGATGTAAATCAGTTTGAAGCCGGCGACATGAAAGGTGATCTTGGTCGCAAGGCCAAGAGCCTCACAGCCTTGGTACGCAACTGTGTGAACATGTTTGGTGCCTACGGTGTGGGCATGGTGTGTACCAATCACACATACGCCAGTCAAGACATGTTCGATCCCGATGACAAGATTTCCGGAGGCCAAGGATTCATTTATGCATCATCGATAGTGGTGGCCATGAAAAAGCTCAAGCTCAAAGAAGACGAGGACGGCAACAAGATTTCTGATGTCATGGGCATCCGTTCGGCCTGCAAGGTCATGAAGACTCGCTATGCCAAACCGTTCGAAGGTGTGCAGGTCAAGATACCTTACTCAACCGGTATGAGTCCCTATTCCGGCATGGTGGACCTGGCTGAGAAAAAAGGCCTGCTTAAAAAAGATGGTAATCGCCTGGCTTTCACTGCCTCAGATGGCGAGATCATCAAGCAGTTCCGACGGGCCTGGGAATCCAACGAGGATGGATGTCTTGATCGTGTCATGGCTGATTTTCAAAATCAGCGCGTAGAAATAAGTACTTCCGGCTCAACCGAACAAGGAGAATAATCGATGGCACTAGATTTAGCCCATGAAATCTGGAGCGAACTCAAACGTCATATTCCAACAGTGGATCGCAGCGATGCCGCAGAAACCATTGTCAATGTCATGATTGACAACGGATTTGAAATCACCGAAATCCGCGATGCCTTTACAAAAGACACTGACATCAAACGAATCCTGTCAGCATACATCGATGACATTGACACCGAAGAAAACGAAGATTTTGACGACGATGACCAGTACTAGCATGCTGGGAGTGTCTCATAAAAAGTGACATTTTTTTCGTGACCCTGCCATGGTGGGACAATCTGATCCCACCGTGTGCACCTGGAGTCCTCAAAGGCATAGTCGAGAGCCAAGGATACTCCATGCAACTCTACGACAGCAACATTGATTTGCAGTGGACGATTTGCAACAATAATCCACAGCTTTACAACAAGTTGGTCAATTATTTCACTGTGCCTAGTCCAAATTTTGAATATCAACCGGAGATTGATAGATTTTATGCACATGTGATCGAAAAAATACAACAGCAACAAACAAGATTTTTAGCATTCAGTGTTTTTAGTGTATACACCCACCGGGCTACCTACGATATCTTGAACAAACTACGTCCGATAACTCAAACACCCATCGTGTTGGGTGGGCGTGGACTAACGACTCGACCCAATCTTTCTATCACTGATTCGTTGACTCCTATCGAAAAGTTATCTAACTTTTCTGATGTGATCAAAAAAAGAGCGTTGGCTGATTATCTGATTCTCGGCGATGGAGAAGATGTGATCATTGATTTATTGGACGGTACCTATTCAGCCTACAATCTCACACACCATGTGGCACAAAAAACATTCCTGGACTACCCTTTCAGCAATTTTGACGGCCTGCAGCTGGACAAGTATCAAGGTCTGGGCGGAGTCAAACAATTACCTGTGATCAGCAGCAAAGGGTGTGTGAGATCTTGCGATTTCTGTGATGTAGCTGCTCAGATGAAAAAATTCCAAAGCAAGAGCGGAAGCAGATTGGCACAAGAAGTGATCCATCTTGCTGATAAATATGATATCTCCGAATTCGCTTTAGCAGATTCCATTGCCAATGGAAACATGAAATCTCTGACAGAATTCTGCGAAAAATTGGCCGAACACAATGCCACGAGTGAGCCGGCTAAACGAATCACCTGGTCCGGCAATTGGATAGCTCGACCTCCGGGCGCAATCAAACCACCGTTCTATGACTTGATGGCACGATCTGGATGTAATTCGGTCACGGTTGGTGCCGAGCATGCCAGCAATCGAGTACTGGCAGCCATGGATAAAAAAACCGTTGTAGAAGGATTGCAATTTGATCTGGATCAATTTGATCGCACCGGAATCAAGGCAATATTAAATATCATCGTTGGTCATTGGTCAGAAGAGTTTGATGATTTTGTCAAGCTCTATGATTTCTTATTGGCTCAAGGTCGATACATGGCCAACGGCACCATCAATGCTTTTCACACCTCAGTTTATAATGCATTAGACAACACTCCGGCAGTTGATCACGGCAATCTAAATCAGTTGGTCAGAGCCGACGACAATTTCACAATGCTATGGTACACAGAAAAAAATCCTAAATCTACAATCAAGATACGCCTAGCAAGATGGCTTATCCTCATGGAGCTGTATGATTTTTTGAATTTTTTCAAAACCGAACATTGGCATATTCTCCAAAATCTTTTGCATCGTATCAAAGACTCCGGCTCTGCGTGGGAGGAATTTTTTGATCAGTCAGTTGCGGATCCCAGCAAGCATATCACTTGCAAGCAAACACTGGATTTCATGCAAACCCATCACATGCATTTGATGGATTCAATGAAAGTGATGTTTCCCAGTACATCATTGAAGCTCACAGTGGATGCTTCGCATTGTCGTGGTGCACCCTGCTTGTTTATCAAACTCAATGGCAAAGATCTTTATCGATCCAGCATGGATCAAGGATCTAGTACCGTCTTGCTAGATATTCCCAATGATTTTGACAGTATTTCTGTGCTTGAAATAGGAATGACCAACAAAGATGCCGGAGATACTGTGGTTGATGACCTTGGAAACATACTACAAGATAAAAAAATATTGATCACTGGTCTAGAAATGGACACCGTTGATGTTTTTCAAGATGCCAATTATTTTTATCACCAACTTGAGTATATCGAACACGGATGCCAGCGCACACCAGCGCCTGGATTTTTTATCAATGATTCATCATTGAAAATCAGCTATCAAGGCACCTTTTGGCAGCATTATTTGTCTTCACAACAGGCCTCAACTTGGCGGATTGACGAAGAAAAAAGAAAACAAATGCCCGAGCTTGTGGCTGAACTGAAATCTTTGATCGACAGGCTAAAATACTGATGTGGTATTCACGAATCACTGCTGACCTAGGTGCTATCCCGGACTTTATTGCTTGGTACGAGCAAGAACTGGCGGCCGCCAAGGCTGAAGTGCGATTGGGCGGCCTTGTGGAACGAAACATACGTGACTTGCCTGGCGTCACCGAACACAGATTCAATCAGCTGCAAGAGATCGAAGCTGTGCTCAACTATCTCAATATCCAACTGAGAAAGATACGACGTCGACATTTCCAAAAATATCTAGAAAATTATGCCCGTGCGCTCACAGCACGTGATGCAGAGAAATATGTGGACGGTGAAGATGAAGTCATTGACTTTGAAACTATCATCAACGAGGTGGCCTATCTGCGCAATCGTTGGCTGGGCATCATGAAAGGTCTTGATTCCAAGAGCTGGATGAGTGGGCACATCGTGCGCTTGAGAACTGCCGGCATGGAGGACGTACAGATATGATGCCAGACTGGTTTGCCGACGGTGCTGCCAGTCATGCGCACAGCCTTGAAACTCTCACTGCCTTGTATGAATATGATGATTTCATGCAAAGCATTGGAATCATGGCCGATATGGGCTATGGCAACGGCTACGATCTTGAATGATGGGCCACCAGGACCACACGAGATGATACACCAAAGCCGTTGAACATCAAATGCTACGGCATAGATCGAAATGAGCACAATCGCCGCATAGGCTCTCTGCCCAATGTCAGCTACATCCACCAGGATTTCGAACAAGAAATCGTGACAGGGCCACGCAAGAAATTTGATGTGATTTATTGCCACGACAGTTTCCAGTATGCTGTGAATCCGTTGCAGACCCTACGACACTGGTATCATGCCATCAGTGACGGAGGTATGCTGGTATTGGTTTTGCCGCAAACCACCAATCTTGAATACAATCGGCAGAAGTTTGAACAAAGAGACGGAGTCTACTTCCATTGGACCATGGTCAGTGTCATGCATGCTTTGGCCGTGTCGGGTTTTGATTGTTCTTCAGGTTTTTTCTTGAAGAAAGTGCAAGATCCTTGGATACATGCTGTGGTCTATAAAAGTCAGCACGCACCGTTGGACCCGCAGACCACTCGTTGGTACGATCTTGTGGATCGACAACTGCTGCCTGTGAGTGCAGTTGACAGCATAAAACGATGGGGCTTCCTAAGGCAGCAGGATCTACTTTTACCGTGGTTGGATCGCATGCTCTATGGCATGTCCGATCATTGATTCTAGGTCTGCCTGCAACCATTCTTTGTGACAAAGTTCGTTGAACCATTGATTCCTGTCAGGTCGCAGCGGCTGCTCAATATTGGCTAGATCAAAATTGGCCACAGCCGCTGCCCGGCTATCTTTGTGGACAAAAGCCGGAACACCGTTGAGAATTGCTTCAACTCCGGGATTGCTGTTGTGATTGATCACTGCCCAGGTATCGGCAATACATGACACAAAATCAAATTCATCGTAGGTACCTGACACATGCTGCGCATGCATGACCTGTGCACCAGGTACATGAGCTATGTTGGGACCTCTGGGATGGGGTCTCACTATGATGGGTCGATCTGTGTGTTGTCTTAGTTGATCCACTTGCTGACGGCACCAAACCTCAATGGCAGGCATGTTCTGCCATTGCAGACTTTCATGGCGTTGTAAGGCAATCACCACGTGCTGTCCTTGATCATTCCAGGGTTTGAGATCTAATCCTATGCGAACAGATCGATCGGTCATTGGCGGCAACGCAATATCTTTGCCGTTGACCAGTATCCGCCAAGTCAATGACCGTTTGAGTCCAACTTCTATGGCCATGACCGAACGACCAGTGCGCCGGTAGTGGTGCCATATCTGCTGGTTGGCCGACATCCGGCCTGCCCAAAGATGGCTCCAGATAACCGCGATATCTGCTTCTGTGTCATGTACCACCCGGTGACCAGCATGTCGAGCGCCACGCTCAAAGGCCTGGAACAACGGAGCACTGTTTAGGGCTCCAGATCTCGTGTACAAGCTCAAGGTAGTCACTAAATATCTTTCGTCATGGATCGTCAATTTTCAGTAGTTACCACATTCAATGCATCGGGCTACAAACTCTACGGAAGCAAAATGATTGACACATTTTTGGTAAACTGGCCCAAAAATGTGTCGCTCACGGTGTATGCCGAAGATTGCCCGGTCGTACAAACAGCAAGCAATCTCACCGTGTTGGATTTCAACCAGAGCTTGCCGGCCGCCGTTGCATTCAAACAAAAATGGCAGCACGATGCTCGAGCTTCAGGTAGACTCGCAACCGGCCCGGCTGACAGCAAAGGCAAACAACCGGGCATAGGATTCAAATGGGATGCTGTGAGATTTTGTCACAAGGTCTATGCTGTGTGCGATCATGCCAGACACAATCTTGACAAAACTGTGCTATGGATGGATGCTGACATGGTGTGTCATAGCCCCATAGATCACCCGACTCTGTGTGAGATGATGCCCAACGATTTCGCTCTAGCATTTTTGGGTCGACAAGGCAAGTACACCGAATGTGGACTGTACGCGCTGGACATGAGAAATCGTATAACTCAGCACTTTATTACACTTTTCCAGAATGCCTACGACGAACCCGAATTCGGAATTTTTGCAATGGAGGAATGGCATGACAGTTTTGTTTTTGATCAACTACGTAGATTGGTCGCGGCAGCCAATCCAGCGTGGAAACAGCTGGATTGGAGTCGTGGATTGGTCACGGGCGAAGGCCATCCTTTGATCAACAGTGGATGGGGAGCATACCTTGATCATCTCAAAGGCAAAAGAAAAAACGCAGGAATGAGTCTGGCCAAAGACATCAAGACTGATCGTCCAGAGGCCTATTGGCGATCTCTTCGCGCATCCTAGCCCACATCTGTGTTTTGGTCAAACTCTTTTTTTGGTCAGCTTCGCCCACTGCAGCTCGACCCATGAGATGGGTGTGGCATTCTAAGTTGACTACTCGACTGCTCAATGCATTGTCAGCAGGAAGATAATAATTCTTGTAGTGATTGACCAGAATTTCTGCGCCTTGGGGAGTCAATCCATAACCCACTGCTCCGGGCATGGTATGTCCGGGAAAAGCAATGGTTTGTGGTTGTCCGTCATGGGGTAACAGCTTCCTTGCGTACCATGGTTGTTGATATACACTTTTTCCGGTGGCTATCAGCAGAACATGCTTCCATTCAACCGGCCACCATCCTTGGGTGAAAATCACATCGTCTTCAAAGATCAGAATGGACTCATTGAGATTTTGGCAGTGTTTCCATAAGGCATAATGGCTCAGGAAACAGCCCATGACCCCGAGTCTACCAGCCAATCTTTTTCCGCGTTCGTCGATGAGGTATCCTTTTAGTCCGTAGGGATAGACCACACGATTTTCTTTTTCTATGATGTCGGGCGCATCTACACCATATACACCTTCGCTGAGCACGGCATCTAGATCGTAAGAGCGTAGTTTTTCCAGTACTCTGACACTGGTTTCTGCGCTGGCAGGTATCATGCTGAGACTGATCACAAAGGCCTTCATATCGGAAATATTTATAGACTAAATATGTGATGACGCCTTTTATCAGTGTACTGTTGCCCACACGCAAACGCACACAACTAGTTCAAACCAGTCTTGCCACTCTGTTAGACAACTCCGCTGTGCCGGGCTCCATAGAAATCCTCATCGCCTATGACGAGGACGACAACGAAAGTGATGTTTATTTTCAAAGTCAACAATGGCAAGATTATCTGGCACGATGGTCAGCATCAGCACAAGTGCATCGCTGTCCCAGTTGGGGGTACTACCATCTCAACAACTACATAAATCTTTTGGCACATGCCAGTCTGGGCGAATGGATTCTTTTTTGGAACGACGATGCAGTCATGCTCACAGCCGGCTGGGATGATGCAGTCAGAGAGCATCGAGATCATCTAGGAGTATTGCACATGCCTTGTACCAATGTGGCCAAGCACACTATTTTTCCGCTGATACCCAGGACATGGTTGGATATTTTTCCTGTGGTCAGCATGCATGCCAGCTCGGACTCTTGGATACAAGATATCTGCAAGCATGCCGCTGCCAAGCTCACTATTCCGGTTCAGGTCATGCATGATAGATTTTCAGAAACAGGCAACAACAACGACGAAACCTATCAGCAACGCCGCTATGACAAACGTGGATGGAAAAATGCTGCATGTGTGGCCGAACGTAGACGGTGGGCCACACACCTGGCCACTGTTAGACGAACTGGCGTATATGAGCCCATGCTCGGCCCGTTTCCCAATCTGCAAAACTCCAATGACTCATAGCTATTTTGTACAACCATTGCTGTCGATCTGGCATGATTGGGGCTTCGATCAATGCCAGATCTGTGGCTGCTATTTCTCTGCATTGACTTCTCACCGGATCAGTGACAAACACCGGTACGCCTTCTATGGCTGCACCCACAGCCGGACTTGAATTATGGTTCACCACTGCCCAACAGTGCTTCAAATCATCTACTAGACTGCTGCCTGCCGCGCTGATACCCACGTTGGCAAGCTCGCCAGCTTGATGGAATTCGCCGATATAACTGGGAGCATCCTTGTCACCGGGATGTGGACGCACCACGATGGGTCGATCTGAATGCTGCCTTATCTTGATTATGACCTTGGCCAACCAAGTGACAACACTGGTCTTGCCCATGCTCCATCCACCGTTGCGTTGGCAACAGATCAATATGTGTGATCCTTTTTTTCGCCATGGTTTTAGGATTATTCCATGATCTCTGGCGATATCTTGCCAGCGGCAAGGATCCACTCTACTGTCGAAATATTCGCCATCGTTGGGAAACACATCGTCAAAACTGTAGCGGAGATAATTGTGAGGATTGCGTGGGTCCATGTACAAAAATAGATTGCTGTCAGCTATCAGAGTTCGATTACCGTTGGCTTTCTGATATTGGATTATGTTGCGTCTCAACTCCAGATGCCGGCTTTTGCTGCTGCGTTCATGTACCCATCCCTGGATAACCGCAACATCACAGCGACGAAGTTGTGAACCATGCACCAGATCTGCTTGATCTCCGGTTGTTCGAACACCTGTGATCACAGTTGGAAGAATTTGACTCTTTTGCGGATTCTTGTTTTTTGGAGGCACACAGTCTTGGTAAGCAATCACCTGCATGTTAGATCCTTTCCAGCACAGGAACTAGGCTTGAAAAGCAGGTACCTGACTCCATCTCTGCGCGACTCCATTGGCAAGTGCTGAGTTCACGCAACCATGTGTCCACTGTTTCTTTTTTGGCTACACGCACATTTTCCACTTGTTTCACTGATCTACTGCTGATGGGCCATGCAAAGTTGCCTGAATCTCCACAGATCACAGGCACACCAGCAAGCACACTGTCGACTGCCATACCACTGCTGTAGACCACCGAACACCAAGCGTTTTTCAGATCTTTGTCTATGCTCTTGACAGCACCATGGCTGTATTCTATGTTTTTAAAACCGGCCAATGTGATTCTACCAACCAGGCGATAAAAACCATCTATGGCCTTGTCACTGACCAATGGGTGATTCCTGACTGTGATTTTGCGATCAGTCACAGATCTCATGTCTTGGATCACATCATAGGCCCATTCATAGATGTCGATACCTCGCAGACTGGCATCTCCCGGAATCTGCAGTCCCAACAAGATATGACCTTTGGCATCGTTTTTCCAGCCTTGCCAACTTTCTATGCCCATGCTCTTCAATCGATCTTCGGCTTCGTCCTTGGCAAGACCGGCCCATCTTGCATCTCTGGACAAGTATCCGTTCACGCCTACACGCCAATGGGAATTTTCTTTGTCGGTACGGCGATTCAACAGTGCGGTTTCGATCACTATAAACCGCATGGCGCTATTTGCCACACTGGTACGAACCACATGATGAGATTTTTCTCGGGGTTTCCAGCTGCCATATATCACAGCCACATCACAGTTGGTGTAAAGTTCATCCCACACATATTCAACATGAAAACTGGGATAATTGGTGCGACACCGATCAACACTGACATGGTCTGATTCGGTGACCGATGCAGTCAACTGACCAAACACCAGCTCGATGCCTGTGCCCATGCTTTTCAAAAGTTCTTGCTCGAGATAGTTGCCTGCACTGGCCATGAAGATTTTCACATGCATGACTTCAGTCCTTGAGCTTGGTATTAAGGCAGTCTTTGAGGTACTGTTTCCAGATCTTGTGATATTCGCAGCGTCGGTAACGTTTGAACCAAGGACCTCCTTCAGTGTAGTGCAGAGCTCTTGGATCCCCGTCTTCGGGTTCTTGATACCAGCCCACCAGCCAGTTCCAGGTTTTGTCTATGCTGCCGATTTCATGATCTTGCAACCATTGAAAACGGTGTAGATACTGCCCGGACTGAGTGTTGATCAAGTCCGGCGTCAATGCACGATTGGAGGCATGGGCGCAGTTCCAGAGTATCATGCTAGACCAGTTTTTTCGAGGGTACACGGTTTGTCTACAGTTGTCCATCTTGATTGTTGCAGGAGGCCGATAATCATGTTTGACCACCATCACAGCATATCGATCGTCGGCTTGTTTCCACAAAGCATCTACATCTGATAGCCACAAAAAATCACAGTCGCAAAACAAGGCCCATCCGCGATATTCCTGGAGATATGGAACCAAGAATCTTGTGTAGGTAAACTCTGTGGTGCTTAGTGGATCTCGAGGACGATTGTACAAGCCACTGTCGTGTAGCTCACGTAGGTCCAGGGCTTCGATCTTGATGTCTGGTGTGTGTGCTTGTAAACTGTATTCGCAGACTTGATAAGCGATGTCTTCTCTTATATCATAGCCTATAAATGCTTTCATCCTAACCTTTCAATGTCGTCTTCGTCGGTGGCATCACCGTATTGTATCTCTATCACCTTCAACGGATATTTTTGGCTGGAGTTGCACAACTGATGCCATTGATCGCTGTGTATATGCAGACTCTGATGTGCGATGTATTGACCCAGGTCTTCGACATCAGTGCTGGCCATGTTGATACTGTAGATACGAGCTATACCTTCGGCCACAAACCAATGTTCGCTCCTGTGTTTATGGCGCTGCATGCTGAGACTGGCACCGGGATTCACTGTGAGTTCTTTGACCTTAACTCTGGGATTGGGTGTGTGTAACACGCGATAGTACCCCCAAGGGCGAAGTGTTTTTGGAGCTTTCCATTCTTCCAAGATCCATGAACTGGAATTGGTTTTTTTGGTGCCGCCAACAGCAAATCGGAATTCTAGATTGGGATCCTTGACATCCATCTCTGGTATGTTGGCACTCACACGGTCGCCGCCGTTGGCAAATATGAGACGGGCACCGGGATAGCGTACACGTACCTGATGTATCGCGTCTCTGCTGCTGCCATCTGTGTCATCATAGTCTATGATTTCGTCCACGAATTTCAGGCTGGCAACAATCTCGCAGCGTTCTGCATAAGGCAGGAAGCTGCGTCCTTTTTTCCGCTGCAACCATGAATCCGAATTTACGCCCGCTATCAATCGATCTCCGAGAGCTCGTGCGCTGCGTAGATAAGCGATATGACCACTGTGTATGGGATCAAACCCACCGGTGACTATTACAATATTTTCCATGTAAATATTTATCTAGTAATATTATCAGTAAATATCTTAGATCATGCGTGTGCACAATAGATGTCTTGATGTGGCTTGTGTCATTTACGGCGACGCCTATCACTGGGATTACGTCCAGAATCTTTATGCCATGATCACTCGCAACATTGATTCGGATGTGAGATTCCATGTTTTCACTGAACCTACACGGTTGGTCCCTGCGCCATTTGTACGCCATGATTTGATAGAATGGCCGTCGGCTGCAAACCTGCGGGCTTGGTGGTACAAGATGCAGATGTTTGATCCACGGCATGGTCTGACTGGACCGTTGCTGTATCTAGATCTTGATGTGGTGATCACCGGAGATCTAGATTGGATAGCGCAGCTCGATCAAACCGCGTTTTGGACCATACGGGATTTCCGATATCTTTGGCGCCCTTCATGGAAGGGCATGAACAGCAGTTTTTTGTACTGGAATCCGGCACGATATGCGCAAGTATGGAAAATTTTCTGCGAAAAACCAGTGAGCCATTGGGCCAAACAGTTTCCAGGCGATCAAGACTTTCTCACACATTATGTTCCTGGCACAGATATCAGATTCGTGGATCAGGACATTGTTAGAAGCTACAGATGGCAAATCAAGGACGGCGGCATGGATCCAGTCACGCGGCAATACCGCCGCCCTGGCGCAGGCGCTGTGATCCCTGCCAGTTGCCGTATCATGGTGTTCCACGGATCTCCAAAACCCGCTGATGTGGCGGACATGACCGTGCTATCTTTGTGGAATCATAAATAACCTTGGGAGAACCACCGATGACCACACGAACTTTTCAACAACAGCTACAGGGCTTTGGCAATGAGCCCGTGACCATATCTGCTTCCATTGACGGGGCTGCAATTTATTCGGGCGCAATAGACACTACCACGGATCCTTTTCCGTCGCTGCCAAACGATGAGAACTATGGTGTAGTTGCCTTTGAATGGACCAAAGACATTGCCTTTGCCGGACAAGTGACCATGACTATCACGCACACCGGCGATTCGGGGCTGGCCCTGGTCACTGATACATGGGCAGACTGGAGTTGCACATATCCAGTGGATCCTGCCACAGGCAACATGTATGTGACAACCAGTGGCGCTGAAAATTATGTGCAGTATTGGTATGAAACAGCAGAGGATGCTCAAGGAGAATTTATTGAGAGTGATCCTTATGCCAGCGTGACCATCAACGGTTACAATGTGCAGCAGATGCCAACACGAGACAGGGCCGGGCAACAATACTACACACTGACTCCGGGCGACGTGATCACTGCTGTGATCAACATAGATGCAGGCTATGCCAATGTGAATCCACCGCCAAGTGCGCCATAGTCGCGTCAAACATGCAATCTAAAAACCCTGCCTAGAGCAGGGTTTTTTGTGGTTGACCAATAAATCTGCTATGTGTACAGTAGACAATAAGCTGTCCAGCAACAGACATCGCAAAGTCAGTGCTTACTAACCAACAAATCAACCTGGTTGATCACTAATTCGCGATCGCATATAATTATTAGACAATAAACGCTAAAGGAGCTAGCACATGACTCAAGTGATATTTCGTAGTGGTACCTACCGCAATCAAGATATTGCCGGATACCAGTTCACGCTGTTGCGTGATTACCAGACTGATGCCCGCGGCGGCAATGTTGTAGTGGCCAATGAAGGTACATTTCCGGGCATGCCGGAGCAGATCCGGGTGCGTGTTTCTAGCCTAGATGACATCCAAGTGGTGTCGGGAGAACGTGTGGAAAACACAGTAAAGTTTGAAAAACGTGCGGAACAACCCGCGGAGTCCGACGAGGCGATCATGACTCGCATCCGTGAACGCTTTGACATCCTCACAGAGATGACCAAGGCCTGTATCGCAGGCGACATCCGGGCCATGATCGTGTCCGGCCCACCCGGAGTTGGCAAGAGCTTTGGTATTGAACAAGAAGTGGAAAAGGCCCAGCTGTTTGATACCGTTGCCAACAAGCGGCTCCGGGTGCAGGTTGTAAAAGGCTCAGCCACCGCCATCGGCTTGTACCAGACACTGTACCATCATTCAGATGCCAACTGCATGTTGGTGTTTGACGACTGTGACAGTATCTTGCTGGACGATGTGAGTTTGAACTTGCTGAAAGGCGCCCTGGACTCAGGCAAGAAGCGTACCATTTCGTGGCTTTCGGAAAGCTCGGCTCTGCGCCGCGAAGGCATCCCTGACAGATTCGAGTTCAAGGGCTCGGTGATTTTCATCACCAATCTCAAGTTTGATCAAATGAAGAGCCAAAAACTGCGGGATCACTTGGATGCACTGCAGAGTCGTTGCCACTATCTTGATCTTACCCTGGATACCATGCGCGACAAGATCCTGCGCATACGCCAGATCGCCCAAGACGGCATGCTGTTTTCCAACTATGACTTCACCGACGCCGAGCAAGAAGAGATTGTACAGTTCATGAACCAGAATCAGAATCGCCTGCGTGAGATGAGCCTGCGAATGGCACTGAAGATTGCAGACTTGCGTAAACTCAGTGCCGACCGTTGGACCAGATTGGCTGAAACCACCTGCATGAAAGTGGGTGGCTAAAGATAGCAGTACCTGGTCGCCACATAGTCTAGCTCCTAGGCGACTGGTTTTGAGGATGGTAGAAATACCATCCTTTTTTTTTGACTTTTGTAAATATCAGTTTATAATGTACGTATGAGAAAAGCCCGGATCGTCGTGCGCGACGAAGTTAATGTCAAGATCGAGGGACTAGAACTGGATGCCAGACGTAAACTTGTAAACACTTTCAAGTACGACGTGCCCTATGCACGCTACCTTCCGGCAGTGCGGTTGGGACGCTGGGATGGCAAAGTCAGTTACTTCCAGTTAGGCGGCAGCACCTGTGTGAATCTCCTGCCTGAGATCATGCCCATCTTAGAGGACTTCAATTACGACATCGAGCTCGATGATCAACGCGAATATCGGACCATGTTTGAGTTTGAACCTGTGGCAGAAGATACCTACAGCCGTATTGCATGGCCCAAGAATCACCCTGCCGAGGGCGATCCGATACAGTTGAGAGATTATCAGGTAGACATCATCAATCAGTTCTTGGCCAATCCGCAGTGCCTGCAGGAAGTGGCCACCGGTGCCGGCAAAACCATCATGACGGCCGCTCTCAGTGAACGTGTGGAACAGTATGGTCGTTCGATCGTGATCGTGCCCAACAAGAGTCTCGTGACACAGACCGAACGAGACTACAAGAACATGCAGTTGGATGTGGGTGTGTTCTTTGGCGACAGAAAAGAATTTGCACATCGGCACACCATCTGTACCTGGCAGAGTCTCAATGTGCTGTTGAAAAACACACGCAACCAGGCAGCAGATATCACCATACAAGAATTTTTAGAGGACGTGGTCTGTGTGATCGTGGACGAAGTACACATGGCCAAGGCCGATGCTCTCAAGACCTTGCTCACCGGTGTCATGGCGCAAGTGCCGATCCGATGGGGTCTCACAGGAACCATACCCAAGGAAGCATTTGAAAGCCAGGCTCTGCTGGTAAGTCTAGGACCCGTTATCAATCGATTGGCAGCAGTTGACCTGCAGGATCAGGGCGTGTTGGCACAGTGTCATGTCAACATCGTGCAGCTGGTGGACGCGGTAGAACACAGCAACTACCAGAGCGAACTCAAATATCTCTTGGAAGAATCCGGCAGACTGGATGCCATGGCCAGCCTCATACGCGAAGTGAACGAGACTGGCAACACCTTGGTTCTAGTGGATCGCATCTCGGCCGGACAAGAGCTAGTCGCTCGATTAAATAATGCAACATTCATTTCCGGAGCCACCAAGGCCGGGGAAAGGCAAGAACACTATGACGAAATCGCTGATGCAGATGGCAAGATCATTGTGGCCACTTACGGCGTTGCCGCTGTGGGTATCAACATACCTCGTATTTTCAACCTGGTGCTTGTGGAGCCTGGCAAGAGTTTTGTTCGGGTGATACAGAGCATCGGTCGCGGCATCAGAAAGGCCGAAGACAAAGATCATGTACAAATCTGGGACATTACCTCTACCTGCAAATTCGCGAAAAGGCACTTGACCAAACGCAAAGTTTACTACAAAGAAGCACGATACCCTTTCACACAGGAACGACTAGAATGGCAACAGATCAAATAGTTTTGCAATTGTCTCCGTGCCAGCGATCGTAGTTTGATCTCCCACCAATTATTTTGCTACAGTGTGGGCAAGTAAATTTAGGTTTTGAGACTCGGAGTTTGTTTTTTGTTTCTTCGGTCCTGGGAATGCCTTTGCTGTGTCCAGGTTTGCCTTTAAGCCATGTAGGAACTCGGCCCCTAAGAGTCTGAGATATTTTATTTTTTGTCTCAATTGAATGGATTACTGTTTTTCCTTTGTTGCCATTGGATATCTTTTCTTTAGTTTCAGATGAATGACGATAGTATTTCCGAGATTCTAATATTTTGTTTACGGTGTCGGAAGAAACAGTTTTGCCTTTATGAGCGCTTGATAGTTTTTTCCTTGATTCGATAGAGTGTGTTTTTCCTTTAAATGAAGATGATCTTCCTCGACACGATTTAGATATTTTTTCTCGAGTTTCTTTAGATACTATCTTTCCTTTATGTAATCGAGAAGAATTTTCAGCCACCTTTATTTTAGCCATTTCGAACGCGCTACCTTGAGAGATGGTTCTATGTTGATTTTTATTTTTAGTTCTCAACATCATCCACAATGCATACCACATGCTTTTTGTGTGTGCAGCATCGATAGTCATGCGTGGTAATAAGATGTGTGCTACCGGTGTTCTTTTGCAGTCAGTTCTACTAAATTTGTGGAATCATTAGTTCCTCCTAAACTACGAGGTATAATGTGATGCTTTTCGGTATAAATTTCTTTCGCTAACACTCTTGACTTTGCGCGATCGATGATGTTATAGTAACATTTAGTATATTTGTTCTGTAAATACACTGCTAATAGTTCCTCATAAACTGTTAGATCAGATGGTAGTTGCCACTACGCGATCTGCACTTTTATTTATGCAGGTGAAGAAAATTCGAATACTGACCTTAGAAAACTTGGCCTACGAGCTTGATACCCTGCCCGAAGAGATCGACGACATGCGGTTCTCGATACTGGACAACTCAGATCCCACCAATCCGGATTACTACTGTATTCCATTGATATTTCTCGAAAGTTTCAACTGCCCAGCACTGGTTCTGAGAATTGGAGAGCATGTCATCAAGATGCCCATGGATTGGCATATCTTGATCGGAGAGCCCGACTTTGGCGATCTTGAAATGCTGCCTCTGACATCCATCAATGATCGCGGATTCACGGTATTTGAATTCAATCCAATGAGCAGTTTCAGACCCAGTTTTCCCGAGGTAGAAATCATCGATGTCTATCAGGAAGTCACGTGGTACAGCCCCAAACTCAAGAACGGGCAGATTCTATGTGTTCCGTTGAACAGTGATCCACGGCCCGAGTGTGTGTACTTTGCCAAAGAAATAAGCCGTAACTGTGAAATAGTGGATTACAATCAGGCCTGGTGAAATCAAACATGGACAAGCTCGGTATCGCCAATGAAATGGCACAGTTCGATCGCAAGAATCGTGGATTCTATGACGAGCTCACAGAGGAAGAACGTCGTAAATTTTCCAATTATCTCATGATCAGATGGGGGTCTTCGGTAGAGGGCACGCGCGAAGTTCAGGAATACTATGTACAAAGCACCAATCATTATCTGAATCGACATTTTTTCGCAATCAATCGTCATCCCAAGCTACAATGGTTGTGTGCCACGGCCGTGAGCCCGGCTCTGGGCACACATCGGCATCCCTGGATCGCCCCCAAGAAAAAAGATGGCGGGTCCGGGCCAATTAAAAAAACACTGATGG
>Ga0114918_10001035_pt1 | contig 24555 bp, 24 predicted proteins | sample LantaG_FD_87015 | JGI IMG/M metagenome (GOLD analysis project Ga0114918, IMG submission 87015) | Deep subsurface microbial communities from Baltic Sea to uncover new lineages of life (NeLLi) - Landsort_02402 metaG | ecosystem: Environmental > Aquatic > Marine > Oceanic > Sediment | place...
CCCGCACCGCAGGGCGGGGGGGGGGGGCCGGGGGACGCCGGCGGCCGCGGGGCGCGGCGGGGGTTTTTTTTTTTTTTTTTTTGAAGAAAGAGTCGAAGGTGAGGTGGTGGAGGTCGGAAAAAAGTCGGAGGAGCAAGCTCTTCGAAAGCGTTTTGCTTTTTCTCTCGCTCTAATTGCTCTCCTCCTTTCCTCCTTTCTCCTCCTCTCCGCTCACCTGGGCAAAGTCAGTAATCCCGACCGTGGCCGTGTCACCGTCGATCTTGGCCCACTCGTGCGACTTGGCGTACTTGAGGCCGTCGACGACTGTGTGGTGGTTGGAGGGAGGGAGGGAAGGGAGCGATGGAGAGAGATGAAGAGGGGAAGCGTGTGAGTGTCGAGAGAAAAAAATTCGCGATCGGAACAAGAGGAGATCGCTCCCCTCGTTCCTCCCTGTTCCAGGGTTTGTCATCGCATTCCTTTCCACCAGGCCCCGTCTAAAGACACGAAAAGGTCAATGCAGTGGCTTCGATTGCGTTTTCGAGGCTCGTGTGCGATCGAAAACGAGCCAAAAAAAAGAAGAGCAAGGCGATGCGTCGAAGACGAAGAAGAAGAAGAAGAAAAAGCGACGCTCGCCCGATTTAATCAAACTCACTCGTCGCAAACCCCCTGGACAGCGCGGGCACGGCCTGGACGCGCAGACCGCGCGACGCGACCTCGGAGACGAACGTGCGGAGCATGGTACCGGAAGGGGGGACTGAAGAAGAAGGGCTGGAGAGGAGTGGGGGAAGAGAGAAGGAGGAATTGTGATTATGATTTTCGTAGTAGGAGCTCCTTTGAAAGTTTTTTCGCCCCTTCTGCGCTCGCTCGACCTCTTCCTTCTTCGCTTGCTGCTTGCTGCTGCTGTGTCTCTCTTCCTTTTCTCTCTTTCTCTCTCGACCAAGAGAATTCCGACCCCGAGCTACTGAAAGAAAAGAGAGACAACGCGCGCGCGCGGGATCTAGAGTGATTTCTAAACTCAAGTGATGTTTTTTCATTCCTCTCTCTCTCTCTTTTGTTTAACAAAAGTTTTTGTTTTCAAAAGACATTGTACTTCCCTCCTCCCGCCACTCCACCTCCTCCACCTCCACCACCGTGCCCTGCAGCCCCGCCATCCCTCCGCATCGCCTTCTCCGTCGCCTCCTCGATAATACGCTTGCACGCGGCCTTGGCTGCCCGGACAGCGGCCGGAGTCCTCGCCTGGATAAGCAAATACATCTTCCTTTCCCCGGGCGGGATCTCCGCGCCGAGCGGGAAAAACATCCCCTTCATGATCACCGCCGCGCCCGTGGCGTCCTCGATCGCGGCCGTGGTGGACTTGTGCGTGACCTTCCAGCGGGCCTGCTGCGGGAAGTCGTTGACCTCGAGCTCGGACTGGAAGAACTGGCGATGGCGGACCAGAGAGGCGCCGTCGTCGTCGTCGACCTCGACGTCGTCGTTGGTGCCCGGAGGAGCTTGGACTCGGGCTTGAGTCTGAGGCGGCGGCGGGGGAGGAGGTGGAGGAGGCGGCAGACCTCCTGCTGCGCCTCCTCCGTTGACCCTCGCGGCTGCTGCTGCGACTGCAGCAGCAGCGGCGGCGGCAGCCGCGGCGGCGTTGGGGCCTCCTGCTCCTCCTCCACCAACTCCAACTCCTCCTCCTCCGAAGCGCAGCGCCGCGGCCTGCGCCGCCGCCACCAGGGCGCTCGCCTGCGCCGCCTGCTGCGGCCGCGGGCGGCTGAGGGGGACGGATGACAGCGGGTTGAGGCCGACAGGGGCGGCAGGAGCAGCAGCAGCAGAAGAAGAAATGACCGGAGTTGGAGCCGGAGCCGGAGCGGGAGCGACGGGAGCGGCGACGGCTCTCTCCCTCACGGCCGCGACGGCCTTCTTGCCCGCTATCCGCGCCGCGGCGGCCTTGGCCGCCCTGATCGCCGCTGCGGTCGCGGCGGAGGGGGCCGGACCCGCAGGCTTCTTGGCAGCCACCACCACCGGAGGCGGCGCGACGACGGCAGGAGGGGGGGCACGAGGCGCGGCAGCTGTGGGGGTTGGAAGAACGGGAGCGGCGACCGGAGGAGGAACAGCGCCGGCCGAGGCATTCACCGCCGCCACCCTCGCCGCCGCGGCCGCGATCGCGCTCTCGAGGCTGACATCGCCAGCAGGCGCAGGCGCAGCAGCAGGCGCAGCAGCAGGCGCAGGCGCAGCAGCAGCACTTGCGGCGGCAGCTCTCGCCCGCAGCCTCTCCCTCTCGCCGCCGACGGCGACGACGTCGTCGTCGCCCTCGTCCACCGCCATCCCGTCCCCTGTCCTCCCATCCGCGCCGGCCCTGGCGGCCCTCCCTGCCTCCTCGACGGCGCTCGAGATCGTCTTCTTCTTGCCTTTTCCTCCTTCGCCTCCCTCTTCGGCGTCGTCTTCGCCTTCGTCCTCGGCGTCGCCGCCGCCGCCGGCGTTGAGCTTGGCCGCCGCGGCCGCCCGCGCCGCCTTGACCGAGTTGCCCAGCTCACTCACGTCGAACTTGAACCCGTGCCCTCCGAAGCCCGAGCCCCTCACTCTCGCCTCCCCGGCGGCGACCGCCGCCTTGTGGGACTCCGACAGCGCGACCAGGTCGCTCGGAATCCCTTTCCCGGCGTCGCGGAGGGCGCGGCAGAGGTCTCCGGCATATTTCACCTCCCCGTCGCCCGGGTCCGACGAGATGAACGTGACGGCCGTTCCTTTCTTGCCTGCGCGGCCCGTGCGCCCGACGCGGTGCACGTAGTCCTCGAGGTGCGTCGGCGGCTCGTAGTTGACGACGAGACTCAAATCTTTCACGTCGAGGCCCCTGGCTGCGACGCTCGTCGCGACCATCAGGGGCACGACCCCACCTTTGAAGTCGGCGAGCGCCCCCGCGCGGTCCTCCTGGTCCATGCCTCCGTGCAGAGACAAACAGGGGTAGCCACGCTTACGTAATGCCTCGAAGAGGGCGTCGACCTCGTCCTGGGAGTTGACGAAAATTAAAGACTTCTCGCTCTCTGGCTGCTCTCCTAGGAGCTGGAGCAGGCGCAGGAAGCGTTCGGAGGATAAAGAGAAGTCGTCGCTGCCGCCGTTTGAAGGTTTCGCCGCCGCCGAAGCCGACGAATCTTTTTTCTTGCTCTTGGGCCGCACCTCGACCCTCTGATCGATGTCGGCGTTCACAACCGCCCTCCCTCCCACTACCACCTCCAGCGGCTCGTGCTTCAGCAGCGAGCGGGCCAGGGCCTCGACAGCCCTTGGAAACGTCGCCGAGAACAAAACAGACTGGCGGTCTGGCCTTACTAATCCGGATATGCGGGTGATCTGCGGCTCGAAGCCCAGGTCGAACATGCGGTCTGCCTCGTCTAGGCACAGATAGGTGACCCTCCTCAGGTTGGTGATCTTGCCCCCGGACATCGCAAGGACGTCGATCAGCCTGCCCGGGGAGGCAGCGACGATCTCTGCGCCTCGCTTCAGGTCGCTCACCTGCGTTCCCAGAGCAGCGCCGCCGTAAGCAGAGACGGCCGTCACGCCCACTGCTTTCCCAAACCTTTTCGCTTCTTTGCCGATCTGGGCCACGAGCTCTCGCGTCGGGGCCAGAATCAGCGCGATGGGGCCGTCACCGGGGGACAGAGGGCGCTGGTCTTTCACGTGACGCAAGGCCGGAAGCAGATAAGCCAAGGTCTTGCCCGAACCGGTTTTCGCCACTCCCAGGATGTCCCTCCCGCTCATTATCGCCGGCAGGGCCTGCGCCTGGATGGGCGTGGGCCTCTCGCAGCCTCGCAGCCTCAGGGCGTCGAGGAGCCGCGGGGCCAGACCGGCCTGCGTCCAGCGGGAGATGGGCTTCGGGGGGTTCTTCCCTCGAACGCGCACGCCGTCGAGCTGTGTCCGCAGGGCCTTGACCTCCTCCTCGCTCATCCTCGCGAGTTCCGGCGTCTCGATGTAGAAGGCGCGCCTGAACGGCAAGCTGCGAGCGGCGGACTCGGCGTGCAGGGAGGCGGCGGTGGCCAGCTTGTCGCTCTTGAGAACAGAGGATTTCGTGATCCCCAGCGCGACGTTGCGGGCCCAGGTCGCGTCGTCCTCCTCGGTTTCTTGATCCGGCCTCTTGAGCTTGACCGTGGCGTTGTCGTTGTTGTCGTCGTCGTCGTCGTTGTCGTCTTCCGAGGCGTCGTCGTCGTCGGAGGCGTTGAGACGGGGTTTCGGAAGAGGTTTCGCAGCCGTCGTCGTCGCCGCGGAAGGGGCGGCTTCGGCCATCGTCGTGTCCTCTCCTCCTCCGTTCCCGTTCCCGTTCCCTCCACCTGCTGCGGTTGCTGCTGTTGCTTCCGCTGCCGCCTCAGCCGCCTTTGCTGCTTCAGCCTCGGCCTCCGCAGCAGCAGCGGCAGCGGCCCTCGCCGCGGCGGCCTTGGCGGCTCTCTCCCGCTCGGCGCGCGCCGTCGCCGCGGCCTCCTCCTCGGCGGCCTGGCGGATCGCCACGGAGGCCGCGGCGTCATTGCCCTGCATGAAGGCGTCGAGGGGGTCGACCTCGTCGTCGTCGGAGTCTTCGGCTGCGGTTTTCATTGGCGCGGGGCGGGAACAAGAAGAAGGTGGGGCTGCTTCCGCCGCCGTCGTCGCCACCGTCGAAACGCCGTTGCCGGCCTCGAGCGCGCCCCGGGCCCTGGCGGCCGCGGCTTCCCTGCTTCTGCGGCCCTCGTCGCCGTCTTCGTCGTCGTCGAGGGGTCCAGCATTTTCTTCTTCGTCGTCGTCTTCGTCAGCAGCAGCAGCAGCAGCAGAAGGAACAGCGGCTGCCTTTGCCGCAGGGACCGACGACGACGAAGGCCCCGCCGCTGTTGCTGCCGCCGCCTCCTCTTTGCCCTCGCCGCCGCCCTTCTCCGCTCCTCTCGAGGCCTGCCACGCCGCAGCCCTAGCCCTCCTCTGCAGGAGCAGCGCCTCGAACTCGGCGTCTGTCGGCGGCGGGGCTGGAGCGGCGGCAGGTTGAGGTTGAGGCGGCGCTGCTTCTGCTGTGTCGCCGTTCGCCGTCGTCGTCGATGCCTCCTTCGCTCCGGATTCGTCGGCGATTTTCCGCCTCTTGTCCTCTCTCTGCGTCGCAGCGTCGAGGCCTGAGGAGGAAGGTGCTGCCACGGGGTCCTCCTCTGCGTCGCGGGCGCGCTTGAGCTGCTGCGCAGCAGCAGGAGCGGAAGGAGGAAGGGGAGGAGGAGCAGAGGCATTGCCATCAACGTCTCCGCCTTCGCCGCCTCTCCGCCTGCTGTTCCGCCGCTCGCCGGCCATCGCTCTGTCTCTCTAGCTGTCTTCGATCTCTGTCTGGCTCACTGGTGTCTCTCTCTCTCTCTCTCTCAGCAGAGGTACATCGGAAAGAGAGTCGAACAGACACAGAGAGAGAACGCGCGAGAGCGAGATGAAGGAGAGAAAGAAAGAAAAGAAAAAAACCAGAAGTGGATTTCGTTGTCTCTTCAGAAAAAAACTCAACTCGACCAATCAACGCAACCTTCTCCCCCTCCTTGCGGCGATGAAGCTCGTCGTCAAGCACGGCGGCAACGCCATCACGATGGATGACATCGATGAGAACGCCTCGGCGGCGGTGAGGCTACTTGGAGATGACCAGAAGGGATCGAAACGGCGCGGAACAAGAGCCACGAGAAACTCGACAAGATGCGACTCTGACGACTTTTTTTTCTCAACCTCCTCCTCCCAACAGGACCTCTCCGCGCTCCTCGTCCAGCGCACGGGCGTGCTCGCCCGCCAGCAGAAGCTCGTCTTCAAGGGCAAAGTGCTCACGGGAAACCCTAGTCCTTTGAGTTCCCTGGGAGTGAAGGAAGGGGGCACGCTCTTGCTTCTGGCGGCGGCGCCGACGGCAGGGGCGGTCGCCTCAGCCGCGGCGACAGGGCTCGCCGCTGCTGCTGCGGCAGCTAAAAGGCAAGCTGCTGCTCCTGCTGCTGCTGCTGCTGCTGCTACTGCTGCTGCCGAAGCACCTTCTTCGCGGATAACGGAAGCGAGGGTCAGGGCCTGGGTCGCCACTGGCGTCGTGGGGCTGAGGGGCGAGGGGCTCTCGACGCTGCCCGAGGCGCTCTTCGTCGCGCCTCCTCCTCCTTCTTCTTCATCGTCATCTTCTTCTTCCGCTTCGACAGCCGCTTCTTCTTCGTCGCCTCTGGCCGTGGCCCGTGCCGTCGACCTGGGGGAGAACAGGCTCTCCTGCCTGCCCGAGAGGTTTGTGGAAGCCGCCACCACCTCCACTAGCAAGCTCTCCCGCCTCCGCCTCGCCGGAAACGCCCTCCGCGGGCCCACGGCCCTCCCGGCCTCTTTTGCCAGGCTTGCTGCTCTCGAGGAGCTCGTCCTCGACGACAACCCCTTGCTGCGGTCGCTCCCTCCTTCGGTCTTCTCCCTGCCGCGCCTGCGACGCCTCTCCGCCGCACGCTGCGGCCTCGGCGAGCTCTCGACTGCCGTCTCGAACGCCAAAAGCCTCTCGGAGCTCGTGCTGGCAGGAAACGAGCTCGAGACGCTCCCGGCGGAGATCGGGGGCTGCTCGTCGCTCTCCCGCCTCGACGCCGGAGGCAACAGGATTTCGACCCTGCCCGAAAACTCCCTGGCGCGCTGCGAGCGCCTCGCGGTCCTGCGCCTCGACGGCAACAGGCTCGCCACCCTCCCAAAAGACCTGTTCGGCGGGGCGAAGGCCCTGCACACGCTGGGGCTGAGGGGCAACGAGGTGACTCTGGACAAGCTGCGCGAGGCCGAAAGCTGGCGCGAGTTCGAGGCGAGGAGGGTCAAAGCCGCCGACGCGCGGCTGGCGGGGCGCGTTGACGTGGCCGGGGGTAAAGGCGGCGGCGCCTTTGACGCCACGGCGGACGCCGAGGAGGGGATCAAGTGGTGAGAGAAAGAGAGAGAGGGAGAGAGAGAGAGTTGAGAGAGAAAGAGAGAGAGGGAGAGAGAGAGTTGAGAGAGAAAGAGAGAAAGAAAAAAAGGTTAACTTATTTGATGCAGAAAGTGCTGTGTAAAAAAAAAACTCTTTCGTTAACAAGAAAGAAAAACAAATCAAAAGTATATGTGCTGCTGCTACGCTGTTGCTGCTTTGCTTTGGCGGAGGAGAGGGGGAGGGAAAAGACTGATGTAAAGAAAAAGCAGGGCGGGGTAAAAAAAAGAAGGACAAAGTTTTTTGGGGTCGTTTGATGCGTCGTTGCTGTTGATTTTCTCTCTCTCTCTCTCCAAAAAAAGGAAAAGGCAAAAAGGACCTCCGTTTCCCTCCTACGCCCGTCCGCGCGGCCCCTGGCACATCCCGCACCTCGCCGCCGCGGGCTCGTTGTTGAACTGGCAATCGGAGCAGAACCACATCCCCTCGGAGCGAGCGGGGGCAGCAGCACGAGGAGCAGCAGCAGCAGCAGCGGCAGCAGCAGATCCGCCCCCCTTCCCTTCCGCCGCCGCTGCCGCCTCCCCTCCGGTGTAGTCGTCGGCCATCGTCTCCAGCCCTTTTTCCAAAAATTCGATCAGCTTGTCAAAGTGCTGGCGCGTCGTCTCCGTCAGCGTCAACAGCTGCACGCGGAAGTCGTTCCAGTCTCCAGGAGGGATGCGGGCGAGGCGAGCAGCGCTGTTGCCATTTCCTCCTGCACGGCGCCCGAGTGACGTCAGCAGGCGGAGGGAGCTGTTGTCCGGCATCGAGCTGGCGACGCCTCCGCCGCCGCCCGTCGCAGCAGAAGAAGGCTGCGCCGCGGCAGCAGCCGTCGAGGACCCAGCACCACCAGCGTTGGCCGGCAAGCTGCCGACAGCAGCAGCAGCGTTTCCACCTTTCCCGCCAGCGCCGCCGTCGTCGTTGCTCTCGTCGGCGTCGGCCGCCGCAACGGCGTCGTCGAGCATCGCGTCGAGCCTCTTCTCGACGCAGGCGTGCAGCTTCTCGAGGAAGGACTCGGAGTGGCCCTGGGTGAACTCGAAGAAGCGCTGGCGCTGCTTGAGCTCCTCGGCGGCGAGGGCCGAGGCCGGGCGGGGAGCTGCGGCGCCGTTTGCCGGAGCGGCGGCAGCGGCAGCTTTCCCCCTCCCAGCAGCAGAAGAAGAAGTTCCTGCTCCGTTGCCCGCGGCAATCGCCGCAGCAGCAGCCGCCGCCTCGGCCTCGCTCCCTGGCTCCGCGAACGTGTAGTACCCGTACGCGTACGTCCACTTGAGCACCCTGCGGCACCGGACCACCTGGGCCCACGCGTCGGACACGAACCGCAGCTGCGTCGTTGGCGTCGCCGTCGCCTCGGACAGCGCCTCGAGCTTGGCTCTGGCCCCCGCCGCGCCCGCCGCTTCGGCAGACTTCTTCCTCGCGCGGTCGTGCTCTGCCCAGCGCTGGTAGTAGTGCATGTAGCGCTCCAGGGCCGACTTGGCGCGCTCGCGGGCCCGCGCGGCGTCGTCGAGCATGCCCTTGTTTTTTGCCACCTCGTACCGGTTGCAGGCATAAAAGCCTCCGGTCCGCTCGCCGTGGTCCGACCAGGCCCCGACGCACAGCCAGCAGAACTCAAAGCGGCACTGCGTGCAGGTCATGTGCATGCACCCCTGATTCTTCTCGATCGGCCTCTTGCACTTGGGGCACTGCTTGGTGTTGGCCAGGATCCAGTTGAGGTTCTCGGACTCGGCCGAGTTTTTGACGAGCCACTTGCGGACGGTGTCGCAGCCGACGGGGCGGTGGGCTTCCTCGCGGCAGGTGAAGCAGAAGTCGGAGCCGCAGGCGCAGTGGATGTCGATCGGGGGGCCGAGGTAAGAGGAAGAGGAGGTGGAGGCGGGAGGAGCAGCGGTGGAAGAAGAAGGAGCAGCGGCGGGCGCTGCAGGCTGCGGCTCGCTGTCCGGGATCGCTGCTCCTCCTGCTCCGCCCGTCAGATCGACCCCGGCGAGCATCTCCGTCGCGCGCTCGCACCCAGCAGCGGGGCACCAGGTCGCCCTCCTGTTGTCGTCCACAAAGGAACGGGAGGCGAAGGCCTCGTAGCGTTCTTTTAACGCAGGGGTCGGGGAAGCGCACTCGAGCGCGACCTCCTCGGGCACGGCGGCCGAGCACCCGGGCGTCGGGCAGCGCAGGTCGAGGCAGGCGGTGCCGCCCTCGATCGCAGCCCTGACGTAGCCCGAGTAGCATTCGATACAGTAGGCGTGGCCGCAATGTGCCGCGCGGGTCTGGGAGCGCGGATGGTCGCAGAAGCAGATCAGGCAGGGGAGGGTGCCGTCGGCGTTGGGGGCGGTGGCAGGAGGAGGAGAAGCGTTTGCGGCGGCAGCGGTGGCTTTCGTCGCTCCCCTCGTCTTCTTCTTCGCCGCCTCGTTCGCCTCCTTTTCCTCCTCCTCCTCCTCGTCGACGGCCAGCCCGCACCTCCTGCGCACCTTGGCTTCGTCGGCGAACCACTCCTCGTGCGCGCGCGCGACGTCCCACTTGAAGTCGCGCAGCACGCGCGTCGCGTCGGCGTCCGGGATCGAGAGCACCGCGGTAGTGTCGCGGACGAGCTCGCGCTGGCGCTCGAGGATCGCTTCCTGGTCGAGGATACGGTAGGTCGGCTGCGGTGGTTGGTTGGTTGGTTGGTCGGTTGGTTGGTTGGTTGAATAGTTGTTTTTGTGGCGGTGAGAGAAGGAAGAGAGAGAGAGAACGGGGAGAAGGCGAGGTCGGGGTTGAGATCGTCGAAAGGTCGAGCGACGAGCGCCGACGAAGCGAGAGAAAGGGGCAGACGAAAAGCGAAACGTCACCGCGCCCGCTCGTCCTCTCCTCTTTTTCTTTCGCCCTCTCTACGCCACGAGGCCACGCGCGCGAACGTCGTCGAGGCTCTCGGCCAAGAACAAGGGGTCGAAAGGGAAAAGAGAGAGAGAGAGAGCAGGAGAGCGCGAGACGAGACGGGCTCAAAGGCGAAGCATTAGAATCAAAAGAAAAAGAAAAACAAAACAGCGAAGCCATCTTCTCTTTTCTTCTTGCTTTCTTTCTCTCACCTTGCTCGCCACCGGGGCCTCCTCCACCTCGCCGTAAGACTGGTCGCCGTCCGACGACATGCCGTAGTCGTCATCGTCGGAGTAGCCGCCGGCCATGTCCTCGTCGTCGGAGAACGAGGACATGGTTTTGGTCAGAGCTTTTTTTCTTTTTTTTCTTTGCCTTTTTTCCTTCTCTCTCTCGAGTCGAAGCGTCGATTCGACGAAGCAGAGAAAAGTGAGTTCTCTTTTTGCTCTTCACTCTCGTGTTTCCGATTTCGACGACGGAGGGAAAAGAAGAAGCCCTCTTTTTTCATTTTGCCGCCTTTCTTCGCAGCGGCTCTGAAGGGACAGGCTCCGTATCTCACCTCTTTCCGTCCTCGCAGCGAACCCATTGCGACCACTCCCGACGTTCTGACAAGGAGAAAAGGACCAAGCGAGCCCTGGAAGCCTTCTGGGCAGCGAGCGTTTTTTTTGCTGGCAGCGGCGATTTCGTTTTTTTCGTCATCCATCGACGATGCTTTCTTCCCCTTCGCTCGCGCTCGCCTCGCTGGTGGCGCACGCGCCCCTGGCCGGCGTCAGCCTGCTGACTGCTTTCGTGCAGACTGTGCTGAGGCCGCACAGCGGATTCATGTGAGTGATTAGAAGTGGGAAAGATGCGCGAGACAGAGAGACAGATGAGAATGAGGGAAAGCAAGCAGTCTTTTTTCCGTTTGTTTCGACCTCGTCTCTCCTCGCCCTAACCTCTTCTTCGTCTCTTCCTCTCTACAACTCCCAACAACAGCGTCGCCGACTCGCTCTTCACCATCAGCGCCGTCAGCCTTGGCTGCTTGCTTTTGGGCCAGAGGGCCGCCCTCTCGAGCTCTCCTAGGCTCGCGGCTGCCTACTGCGGCGCAGCCCTGGCGAGCTTTTCGCTCTTCGCCGCCGCGGCCGGCGCTTGGAGAGCGACGGCGACGGCAACGATGGCAGCGGGTGTGGTTTCGTCGTCGTCGGGAGCCGAGGCAGCGAACCCTCTCCTCCTCTCGCTGCCCCCTTCCGCCTCCCACAGCTTCAGCACCGTCGTCGTGCTCTCCATGGCAGCTGCGCACCTGGCGGCGATCGCAGCCGCCTGCGCCGTCGTGGCCGCGAAACTCCGAAGGAGAGGAGGAGGAGGAGAACGTGGTGAAGAAGTTTCGGCGCCACTGCTGTTGCCCTCTTCTTCGTCGCCTCCTTCTCGACGAAGAAAGAGCCAAAATGACACTCTAGCGGACAAGCCCTGGAGGGACGTCGCGGTCATCTGCTCCCTGATCCTGCTGGCGGGGACCGGGCTCGCCTCCCTGTCGATGGCGGCGAGCTGGAGCGGCGGGAACGGAACTGAACCTCTCTCCCCTGCTGCTGCTGCTGCTGCTGCTGCTGCCCCTCCTTGCCAAATCCCTTCTTCTCCTTCTTCGTCGCCTCCCCTCGCAGGAGTAGGAGGCCGCTGGCTGCCCCCGGTGCTCGCCGGCTCCGGAGCGCCCACCCTGCTCCTGGCCGGAGGGGCGGCCCTCGGCGTCTGGGCCCCGGCGCTGCGGGTGTCGACGCCGCTGGTGCACGCGCTCGCGGGCGGCGCGGCCGTCGCGGGCGTCGTGCAGGGCTCGGCGCTGCTGCTGGTGGCGGCTCACTCCGGGGCCGTCGACGCCGCCGCTGCCGCTGCCTCTGCGGCTGCGGCGTCGAGGAACAGGAGATGCGGAGGTGGCGGCAGCGGCCTCGCCCCTTCGCCTCCGACTCCTCAAAACTCGATGACGACGACTCTGGCGGCAGCGACGAGGACGACGATGATGACGACGACTTTGGCGGCGTCGAGCAGGGCTGACGACGCCGCCGCCGCGGTCCTGGGCCTCCTCGCCGGCGCCCCGCGGTCCGCGACCGCCCTCGCTGCCCTGCTGGCCCTGGCGACCAACGCCGTCATCGCCCTCGCAGCGGTGAGCTACCGCGACGACGGGGCGACGAGGGAAGCGCTGGCCGAGGCGGCGGAGCTGACGAAGGCGGCGGCGCTCGCCGCGCGAGAGAGGGCGAGCGCCGCCGCAGCAGCTGCCGGTGCTTCGCTGAGGCAGCGCCGGGACTCGTTCTTCTTCGCTTCTTTGTCTTCTTTTTCGTCTTCTAGTGGATCGCATCGCGAAGAAGACGACGATGACGATTCCCGCCGCAGATACGACGCCGGAGGGAGCGACGGCGACGACGAGGAAGAGGACGAGGACGACGAGCCCCGGACGCCCCCGCCGCCTGCTAGAAGAAGAGGACATCGGGAGTTCGCTCCTGCTTCTGCTGCGTCTTCTGCCCGCGTCTCTCGCGACCCCTGGGGATCGCTGCCACGCAGGCTGGGGACCCCACCGGCAGGGTCCGAGTTCGCAAAGAGCGCCAAGTGGAGCTCCGGGAACGACGCGGACTCGGTCTGAACAAAAAAAAACTTTTAAAACTTAAAACTTTTCTCAATGGCCGCCTCTCATCTCACACGAAACTAAACAAAAAAAACTCAACCTTGCTCTCACCACCATTCATTTTGCCTGCCTTTTTGTTCCCATTTTTCTCCCTTATACCATCATCCTCGTGTACCACGTTCTATTTATATAGAAAAATAGAACAAGTAACCACCACCCACCCCAATTTCTCATGTAACGTTGAAAGCGAACAACACCATTTCCCCCGCACTCGTTGCTGCGTTTTTTTTTTTTTTTTACCGTTCTGGGTTTCGGTTTCATTTTTTTCCGTTTTCTCAACCAACCAATCAATTGAAAAAAATGGGCGCCTTCTTCACGCTCGTCGCGACCTGTGTCGTGATGTTTTTCGCGGCCATGGGCGCGGGCATGATCCCCCTGCAGCACTCGACGCTCCTCCCCTCTCTGGCCAACGGGATCGGCTCGCCGTCGTCGTCGATGATGTTGCAATCGAATTCGATCGACGCCGCCAAAAACCTCGACCTCGTCTCTGCCGTCGGGGCCGGGTTGTTGATCTCGACCGCGCTCGCCGTCGTGGTCCCCGAGGGGTTTCATCTCCTGGCTGCGATCGAAAAGAAAGCCGCGATCGTCGAGGCCGTGGCGGTAAATGAGGAGGAGCACGGGGGACAGCAGCACGGGTCCCACGACGCGCACGGAGCCCACGGAGCTTACGGAGCTCACGACCACGACGCTCATGCTCATTCTTTCCACTCCGACTCTCATTCTTCTCACTCTTCTCACTCTCACTCCGGTCCTGTCCCCCATTGGCTTCCGGGCCTCGCGCTGGCCTCGGGATTCTTCTTCATGATGGCGCTCGACGCCCTGTCGGCGGCGCCGCACGCCTCCTGCGGCGGCGGTGGCGGTGGTGGCGTTCGAAGCGCGGCAGCAGCAACGACAATAGAAGGCGGAGGCAGAGGCGGCGCATCCGCCTCTTCTCCTCTCCCTTCTCCGACCTCTTCCGCCGCCGCGTCGGGTGCCCTCCGCGCCCTCATCGTCCACGCCGCCGCCGACGGACTCGCCGTTGGGGCCTCCTGCGCGGCCACGGCCTCTGCGAAGGGGACGGGCGCGCAGGCGCTGGCCTGGAGCGTCGCGGCGGCGATGGCCCTTCACAAGGCCCCCGCGGCGTTCGGCCTTGCGGCGACCTTGGCATCTGCCCAGTGGAGTGAGACGCGAGCGAAGAGAGGGCTGCTGTTCTTCTCGCTGTCGAGCCCGCTGGCTGCGCTGTTTACCTTCTTCGCGCTGGTGGTGTTTGGTGGCGGCGGGGGAGGGACGGGGCTCGGCGTCGCGGCGGCGTTGCTTTTCTCAGGCGGAACTCTGGTAAAGAAAACGCTTTCTTTCTTTCTCTCTTCTCCCTTTTTCTCTCTCGTTCCCTCTTTCTCACGGAAGCTCTCTCTCTCTCTCTCTCTTATCTCTCTATCTCTCTGAAAACAATTCAAAAAAAGGTCCACGCCGCGGCGGTGCACGTCCTTCCCTCCGTCGCCTCCAAACTCAGCTTCTATTCTTCCTCTTCCGACTCCTCCTCGAGCGAGGAAGCCGCCTCGGCCCGCGTGCGGTACGCCCTGGCCGCCGGGGCCGCGGCGCCTCTGCTCCTGGCGGCGCTGGCGCCGCACGAGCATTAGAAGAGAAAGAGCGAGAAAGAAAGAGTTGTTTTTAGTTCTGTTTTTTTTTACAGTTTAAAAATTGAAAACGAAAAAGAAATGAAAAAAAAAACTCGATAAAAAAGACTTTTTTCAATGATGGTACGGCACGCCCTTCAGGATCGTGTACGCCCGGTACAGCGCCTCAGAGAGCACCACGCGGGCCACGGCGTGGTTGAGCACCAGCTTCGACAGCCCAAGGGTCGCGTCCGCCCTATCCGAGACCGCCTGCGCGTGGCCAAACGGCCCGCCGACGACAAATGCGAGAGAAGAGGAAGACGAGCACCACTCTCCGGCCTCGGCCACCAGATCAGCCAGCTGCTCCGACGTCAGGCTCTTCCCTCGCTCGTCCAGCAGCACCACGAAGTCGGAGGGAGCGATGGCCCTCAGCACGCGCTCCCCTTCCGCCCTTGTCGCTGCGTCGTTGTCCTTGGCCTTTTGAGGGTTGACAGGCAGTCGGATCTCCTCGACCTCCTTGGCGTAGCGCCTCGCCTTGTCGAGCCACTCTTGCGTGAGAGTGTCGTGTAAAGGGCAGGGTTTGCTGACGTGGACGATCTTGACGGAGCAAGGGAGGAAGGCGCGGCGGGAGGAGGAGGAAGGGATCGAAGAAGAGGAAGAAGAAGCGACGACGACGGTCGATATCAATCTCGATCTTCCTGGAGGTAAATGCGTTTCGCGCTCTAGCCTGCTGCCCGCTGCTCGGCTGCCGCTCGCCTTGCCGCAAGGGGAGCGGAAAGCTGCGCCATTTAGCAGCAGCAGCTTGCCGGAGAGGCGAGCAGCGGAGGCTGCCCGGAGGAGCATTTGCTTTTCTCGAAGAGAAAGGGAGAGAGAGAGAGAGTGGAATCAGAGAGAAGAATTTTCCGAAAATTTTCGGCGGCAACTTTTTGCTCTCACTAATTCTCTCTCTCTGCTCTTCCTCTCCCTCCACTTCCTCGCGCACCTGTTCCCCCCATGCGCCTCTCGCTCGCGGTCGCAGCTGTCCTTAAAACCACGGGAGGCAAGCTCTGGCTCAAGTCCTGGGGACACCCGGGACTGACGAGGGCGGCAAAGTCCAACAGGTCTGGCGCGGTGAAAGCGGACGAGCGATCTCGGAAAGCCTTGGCCGAAGCCGCGGCCAGGGAGCCCTCTGTTGTCGTTGCTGCTGCTGCGAATTCATCCACCAGCAAGAACTGATCACTGCACATAGTACTTGACTTTACGAAAAAAATGGCTGTGCTCATTTGCCAGCAGCAGCATTCCGTGGCTGGAGCGGCGAGAGGCGGAGAGACGTCGACGTCGGCGTCGATTTCGTCGATTTCGGCGAAATCTTCTTCTCGCTGCCGCGTCCCGCGCTGCAGCGCCGCTCGACGACGACGGAGCCCAACTTCCATCCTAGTGCTGGCATTGTCGTCGCCGGTCCCGTCGGGGCTTTCGGCCGCGATGGAAAGCGCCTCGGATGCCGTCGTCGCGGTCACATCATCTTTGGCGGCAACGCCGGCGACGACCTCGACCTCGACGACGCGTGTCGCCGAGCAGCAGCCCTCCACTGCCAGCGGCAGCGGCGGCGGCGGCGAGGGGCAATTCCCTCCGGGAGGGGACGGGGACGGGTCGGGAGACGGTGACGGCGGCGACGGCAGGCGCAAGTTCTTCCGCTTCAACCTGGTGGCGGGGTGAGAAGGGGCGTTAAACAAAAGAGAAGAACAAAGCGACGCCCTCGCAAAACCCCTTCTCGACCTCTTGATTTCTCTCTCACAATCTTTTGTTTTTCCAACCACAACTCGACCATCACAGCCTCATCGCCGGCGTCAAGGCCAGAGCGGCCGCGGACCCGGAGTTTGCGACCAAGATGAGTTGTTGAAAGAGAGAGAGAGAAAGAGAGAACGAAGCAACGCCGGCAACGCCGACAACGCTCACCTCGAAATTCCAAAAGAAACAAAACTCTCTTCTTCAGCTCCTGATCGAGTGCGGCCTCGACCTCTCCATCATCCTGGGCGTCAACGCCGCCTCCCGCGGCTCTCGATTCTTCTCCGAGGTCGAGTTCGTCGCCTCCCAGGCGGCGGTCTCGCTGCTCAACGACTTTGCGCTCGTTTATCTTCTGGCGCCGACGGGGCTGCCGGCCCCCTCGGCCGCCGCCCGTGGCTCTCTCGCCGCCGCGCTCGCCTCTGTTCCTGCCCACGTTTTTCAAGCGGGAGGATTCTCCACGCGAGCTCGCCTGGCCTGCCTGGCTGCCAGGGCGGTCCAGTACGGTACCGTGGGCTTACTGATGGGCTGCGCGGGTTCGGCCCTCGTTCGGGCCCTCGTCGCCGCGCGCGAGGCCGCCGACCCTTCTTACAGACCGCCGCCGACGGAGCAGCGCGTCTTGGACACGGGACTCGCCTGGTGCTACTTCATGGCCGTTTCCTCGAATCTGCGGTACAACGCGATCAACGGCGTGGAGGACTGGGCTTACGGCAGGGCGCGGCAGGGGATGCTTGCCGCTGCCGCTGCTCGAGCAGCGGGAGGCGCCGCGGCCGCGCCGCTCTTTTTGGCGTCGCCCGCCGCCGCTCGCTCGGTCTCCGTCGCGCTGCGGCTTTCGAACAATGTCTTCGGGGCGCACTCGTTCATCCATCTAGCCAAGTTCCTGAACCTGGACAGGCCGCGGGAGGTCTCTGGCGGCGTGAGGAAGAAGATGAAGAATGGATAGAAGGGGAAGGAGGACAACAAGAGCAGCGTTTGGTGGAAGCCGCGGAGAGCGGCGTCGGCCTTTGCCTGATTATTTTTTCTTGAACTGCTGCTTTATTCGGCCTATTCTTTTATTGTGTAAACGGGGTCTCATTTTTTTACTGTCTTGCGCGGAAGAAAGACGAAAGAAAAAGGAAGAAAGAAAGGGAAACGAGAGAGAGGGGTTGAGTAAACACAAAAGAAAAAAAATCAGAAAACATCGATTCTTTTTTCATTGAGCTCCTTCTACTTCTTTCTCTACTCTCTCCAGCGCTCTCCATCCCTCTCTGCACATCCAGGAGTGCAGAGAACAAACACCAGAACCCTCCCATCCACAGCAGCAGCGCTTGATCCAAAGAATGGCGTCGGACACGGCAGCAGCGGCGGCAGCATCGTCAAACGGCGGCGACGCTCGCGTCATCTCGCTCGACGAGATGCGCAAGCACACGACCGAGGAGTCGTGCTGGATCGCCGTGCGCGGCGAGGTGTTTGACGTGACGCCGTTTATCGACGAGCACCCGGGCGGCTTCGATATTATCATTTCGAACACCGGTAAGAGAGAGGGAGAGAGAGGGAGAGAGGAAGAGATGGAATCGATGAATCGATGGGCCCATCGTCGCAATCGAGTTTTGCTCCATGGTTTTTCTCGAGTGGTTTCAGAGCCTCTTTTGAGGATCTCTTCGATTTTCATTGGCACGAGAGCGCGGAATAGACCGATCGTCTTGCCGTGGCGTGGTTGGATGGATAAAAGAAAACGAAAAAGCGCGTCAAAGCAAGCACTGAAAGGGGGTCAGCTCTTTTTCTTTTTTTTCATTTCGACCATCGCGACGTCGTCGCGAGCAACCCCTTTTCTTCTTTCTTTCTTCCCTCTCAACAACACGAACGAACAACCCAAAAAACGAAAAACGAACAGGCAAGGACGCCACCGAGGACTTTGAGGAGATCGGCCACTCCGTCGCCGCCAACGACATGCTCGCCAAGTACAAAATCGGAACGCTCAAGGGCGGCGACGGCGGCAAGGCGGCGAGGAAGCAGGCGGCGTCGGCGGTCTCGACGGGCGCGGCCGGGGGAGGAGGAGGCGGCGCCGGCGGCTTGGTCAAGGCGCTGCAGATTCTGCTGCCGCTGCTGGCCGTGCTCGCAGCGCTGTTTCTGCCAAAGCTGCTGGGCAAGTAGAGAGAGTAACGGAGAGAGAGAGAATGAGTGACCAGTGTTAAACCAATAACGAATCAAAAATTAAATAGAGGAAAAAATTGTTCACCCCCCCCCCCCCCCCCCCCCGCCCGCTTTTTCCGTTCTTTTTTGTTTGAAAAAAAGAGGTAAACGTGTTAAACACAACACCAATCAAAAAAATAAAAGAGGAAAAAATTTTTTTTCCCCCCCCCCCCCCCGCGTCGGTCTCTCTTTTTACGTTTTTTTGAACCAAAAAGAACGAGAGAATTTACACCCCAAGAACAAAACGATCGCGGAAAAAGAGAGCGAAGAAAAAGAAGAAAAAGAAGAAGGAGAAAGAGGTGTCTTTCTGTCTTTCCTCTTCTTCTCATGAAAAGAAAAAACCCGCTTTTCGAAAAAAAGAAAAGAAAAAACTTTTCTACGCTTGCGTCAGCACCCCCTTGGACGACGCCACCCCCCCGCCCCTCCTCGGATCCCTCTCGCACGCCTGCCTCAGGGCTCGGGCGAACGCCTTGAACGTCGCCTCGACGATGTGGTGCGAGTTGGTGCCGGCCAGCTGTCGGATGTGCAGCGTCATCCCGGAGGTGTTGACGACGGACTGGAAGAAATGCTCGACCAGCTGCGTCTCATAAGTGCCTATCCTCTCCGTGGGGAGCTTGAGGTCACAAGACAGGTGCGGCCTGCCGCTGAGGTCGAGGACGACGTGGACCAGGGCCTCGTCCAGGGGGGCAGAGAAATCCCCAAACCGGACGATGCCGCGCCTGTCACCCAAGGCACGGGCCAAGGCGGTGCCCAACGCGAGCGCAACGTCCTCGTTCGTGTGGTGGTCGTCGATCCAAGTGTCGCCCGTGGCCTTCACGGCGACATCAAAGAGCCCGTGCGACGCCAGCTGGTCGATCATGTGGTCCAGAAAGGGGATCGAGGAGCGAGAAGAGCAGGCGCCCGTGCCGTCGAGCGTGATGGCGACGTCGACCGACGTCTCCTTGGTGACTCGGGAGACGGCCGCGTGGCGGACAGCCGAGAGAGGGGCGGAAGAGGGAGAAGGGATGAGGTCTGCTGCGGCCGAGGGGGGGGCGGCGGCGGCAGCGGAGGAGGTCCGGCGGACGCGCCGCCTGGTGCGGTTGGAGGCTGGTTGAGGAGGAAGAAGAAGAGAAAAAGAGAATAAGGAGGAGAAGAGGTTGAGAATGAGGTCGAAGAAAAAACGAAAACGAAAACGCTGGCCGCTCCTCCGTTGTCGCATTCGCTCTCTCTCTCTCGCCCATCCTCCACTTCGTTCCCGTGCGAAACTCACTCGGCATCTGGATGTTGCCCATCCCGCTCCTCAGGGCCGTGTCGACCGCGGCAGCGGGGGCGTCGTCGCCCCCGGAAGCAGCGGCAGGGGCAGCCATCGTCGCCGTCGCCGTTTCGCCGCCGCCGGCGCGGCCACCATTCACTCGGGCGACGTGGGCCTTGACGCCCCTGCGCCCCCGTTCCGTCGCCGTCTTTGTCACGGCAGCAGATGCGCGTCGTCGAGAGGAAGCAGCAGCAGCAGCCGTGGTGGTAGCAGCAGCAGCAGCGGCGGCGGCGCTCTTGGGTGCCATCGCGAAGGAAGGCAGAGGCATCGAAGAGGAGGAGAGAGAGAAGCTAAGTTGACAGGGCTTGCTATTCGTAGGAGAGAAGAGTGAGGAGCTCACTTGTCGCCGGGAAAAAAAAAAAAAAAAGGAGAGCGTTGATTCCTCCCATCGATTCTCTCTCTCCCTTCCGCCTTCTCCCCCCTCTCTCCTCCCCTCTCCTGCTGCTCGCCGCCTCCTTGCGCGAGCAGCACGAAAAGGACTCCTTCTTCTCCCCGCTCCCCACAGCGCGAGGAACGAGAAGGACGAGAACACCCTCTCTTTCTCACACGAGAAAGAGGAAGCGAACGAAAGAGCAACGATTCGTCCGTTCGCTCGTCGTCTCTCTTCCTCTTCTTCTTCGAGGACCACCTTTCTCTCTCTCTTCTTTCTCTCTTACCGCTCCTCCCAGATCTCGTGAGGTCATCTCGACCCCGTTCCTAGGCGGCAGACCGAAAAATCAGCGATGTACATCAAGCAGGTGAGGGGAGAAAAGGAGAACCAATCAATGCTTTTTTGGAGAAGGAGGAGAGAGATGTCGACATCGAAAACGACGAAGAGCAAAGCATTCGAATCCGTTCTCTTCCTTCTCACTCTCTCCTCTCCTCTCCCTCCACCACAACCACAACCACCACCACCAGATCGTCATCGAGGGCTTCAAGTCCTACAAGGACCAGACGGTGTCGGAGACGTTCAGCCCGGGCGTCAACGTCGTCGGTGAGCTTCGACATCGACGCCGACGCTCTCGACCTCGACCCCCCTTCTTTCGCCGGCGGGAAAAAACACAACCGCTGCTGCTGCTGCTGCTCCGCTTCTCTCTCTTTCTCTTTCGCTTGCTCGCTCACCTCTCTCTCTCTCTCTCTCTCTCTCTCTCTCTCTCTCCCCCCCCCTTACCCAATCCTTCCTCTCCCTCTCACCAAAAAGTCGGCGCCAACGGCTCGGGAAAGTCCAACTTCTTCCACGCCATCCGCTTCGTCATCGGCGACGTCTTCTCCTCGCTGCGCGCCGAGGACAGGGGGCGCTTGCTGCACGAGGGGGCCGGGCACGCGGTGTCTTCGGCCTACGTCGAGGTGGTCTTCGACAATTCGGACAACAGGTTCCCCGTGGACAGGTCCGAGGTCAGGCTGCGCAGGACCATTGGCCTCAAGAAAGACGAGTACTCCCTCGACAGGAGGGCGATCACGAAAGCAGAGGTCCAATCCCTGCTTGAATCCGCAGGCTTCTCCCGCGCCAACCCCTACTACGTGGTGCAGCAGGGCAAGATCATGGCGATGTCGACGATGCGCGACGCCGAGAGGCTCGAGCTGCTGAAGGAGATCGGCGGCACCAAGGTCTACGAGGAGCGCCGCAGGGAGAGCCTGAGGATCCTGGCGGAGACCGAGGGGCGCCGCGGCCTGATCGCCGAGAACATCGCCGGGTTGGGCGCGCGATTGGCCGAGCTGGAGGCCGAGCGCGAGGAGCTGACGCAGTTCCAGCAGGCCGACCGCGCGTGCAGGTCGCTCGAGTACACGATCTACGACGCGGACATGGCCGCGACGCGGGCCAAGCTGGAGTGGCTGGAGCGCAGGCGCGCCGAGCGCGGGGCGGCGCTGGGCGCGGCGCACGAGGCGCTGCGCGAGGCCGCGGCCGGCGTCAAGCGGGCCGACAAGGCGGCGAGGGCGCTCGCGGCGGAGGCGGCCGAGCACGAGGCTGCCAGGGCCGCCGCTGCTGCGGATAAAGCGGCCGCTCTAGAGCACGCGACGACGGCCGAGCTCGACGTCGCCGAGCTCGAGCAGCGCGCCGCCTCGGCCGCCGCCGACGAGACCTCCCTCAGGGGAGCGCTCGAGGCGCTGGCCACGGAGACGGCCGCTCTGGAGAAAGAACTGGCCGACGCGCGCGCCGAGGCCGAGGCCGCAGGGGCCCGCGAGGCCGCCGCGACCCAGGCCGCGGCCGAGGCCTCGCGCCGCCTCGAGGCCCTCTACACCAAGCGTGGGCGCAGGGCGCAGTTCTCTACGGCCGCCGAGCGCGACAAGTGGGTGCAGGCCGAGCTCAAGGGCCTGGCGGTGACGAGGGCGAGGGCCACGAAGGCCGCGACCGACCTCGAGGCGGCGGCCGCCGCCGCCGTGGCCGACGCCGACGCCTCGAAGCAGGAGGCCTCTCGCCTGGAGGCCGCCGTGGCCGAGGCCGCCGCCGCCTCCGACGCCGCCCTGGCCGCCGAGGAGGCCGCCTCGAGCAAGCGCGACGCCGCCCAGGCCGAGCGCAAGGAGCTCTGGCGCGAAGGGGCCACGGCCGACAAAAAGGCGAATGATGCCAAACAGGCCGTCGCCCGCGCCGACAAGACCGTCGAGAGCTCCGTCGCCCGCGACGTCCACCGAGGGCTGCAGTCTGTGCGCCGCATCGTCGCGGAGCACAATTTGGGCGCCGGAGTGCGTGGCCCCTTGATCGAGCTGATCACCTGCCTGCCGCAGCTGCACACGGCGGTCGAGGTCGCCGCGGGCGCGGCGCTGTTCCACGTCGTCGTCGACGACGACGACGTCGCGACGAGCGTCGTCCGCCGCCTGGCCGCCGAGCGCGGAGGGCGCGCGACCTTCATCCCCCTCAACCGCGTCGCCACGCGCGCCCCGGCCCAGGTCCCTACCTCCTACGGCACCGACGCCGTGCCGCTGATGAGGTACCTGAAGTACGACAAGGCGATCGAAGCCGCTGTAACGCACGTCTTTGGCCGCACCGTCGTCTGCAAGGACCTCGACGTCGCCGCGCGCGTCGCCCGAGAGACGGGCCTGTCGGCAGTGACGGTCGACGGCGACTCGGTGGGACGCAAAGGTTCCCTGACCGGTGGTTTCATCGAGGAGTCCAGGTCCAAGATGGGGGCGATGCTGGCCCTGGGGGAAGCGCGGAAAGAAGCGGCAAGGCTGTCTGCCGAGGCGGCGTCGCTGTCTTCGAAAGCGGCTGAGGTCGACCAGGCGGTCGCCGCGGCCGTCGGCGAGCAGCAGTGCGCCGCGGCCGAGCGCGCGCACGCGAGGTCGGCGCTCGCCGCCGCCCGCGCCGACGCCTCCGCCGCCCTTGCCCGCGCCTCCGACGCCGCCGCCCGCGTCGAGCCCGCCAGGGCCGCCGCGAGCGAGGCCGCGGCCGGAGCGCGCGAGGCCGAGGCGCAGGACGCCGCTCTCAGGGCCGAGCTCGGTACGCCGCTCGCGCAGGCGCTGTCTGCCGCCGAGGCGCGCGAGGCAGAGCAGCTGGCGCCTCGCTCCGCCGAGCTGGCGTCGGAGGCCTCGGCGGCCGGGCTGGCCGCCGCGTCTGCCGCCGCGAAAGTGGAGGCGATCTCGGACGCGCTGCACTCGGATCTGCACCGCCGCCGCGACGAGCTGGCGGCGAGGCTTGCCGCTGCTGGTGGAGGAGGTGGAGGAAGGGGCGTCGTCGCTCGCTCGGCCGACGCCGACGCCGCAGCGGCGGACGCCGCCCGCCTCGCCGCCGCCCGCCGCGCCGCCGCAGAGGCCCGCGCGGCCCTGGCCGACGCCGACGCCACCGAGTGCGCCGCCGCCGAGGCCGCTTCCAAGGCCGCCGAGGGCGCCGCCGCCGCCGCCGCGGAGCTCGAGGCGCTGCGCGAGGCCGAGGAGGCCGCCTCGGCCGCTGCGGCCGATGGCTCACGCGGGCTCGACACGGCTCTCGCGAAACGCGGCGCGCTGCTGTCCCGTAAAGCGGACCTCGAGCGCAAGATCCGCGACCTGGGGTCCCTGCCCTCGGACGCGTTCGAGAGGTACCGCGGGAGGCCCGCGGCGGAGCTGCACGCCGCCCTGCACAAGGCGCAGCAGGTGCTGAAGAAGCTCGGAGGTGAGAAGAGAGTTTTTTTGCCGTTCTTTTTCTTCTTTCGACGAAAACTTTTTTTTCCAAAATAAAAGAAAAACTCACAAGTCTTTTCCGTTTTATTCTCGACCACCTCCTCCCCCTCCTACTACTATTCAGGCGTCAACCAAAAGGCCCTCGACCAGCACGCCAGCCTCTCCCAGGAGCGCGAGTCCCTCGCGCGCCGCGCCGAGGAGAACGCGGCGGCCGAGGCCAAGATCCGCCAGCTGGTCCGTACCCTGGACCTCAAGAAGGACGAGGCCTTGGAGCGCACCTTCAAGGGCGTGGCGCGCAACTTCAGGGAGGTGTTCGCGGAGCTGGTCCCGGGAGGTAGGGGCGAGCTGGTGATGCAGAAGGCCGCCGCGAGCGGAGGAGGTGGCGCGGACGAGGAGATGGCTGACGCCGCTGCCGCTCCTGCCGACGACAACGCTGCTGCTGCTGCTGCCGCCAACGGCGGCGAAGGCCCCTCGACCTCCGCTGCTGCCCCCCGCGACAAGTACTCCGGCGTCCGCGTCAAGGTCTCCTTCGGCGGCGGGCGCGAGACCACCGCGATCTCCTCCCTGTCCGGCGGCCAAAAGACGCTCGTCGCGCTGGCCCTGATCTTTGCGATCCAGCGCTGCGACCCGGCCCCCTTCTACCTCTGCGACGAGGTCGACGCGGCGCTGGACCCAGCCTACCGCAGCGCCGTGGCCGCCCTGGTGGCCAAGACCGCGGCGAGGGCCGGGACGAGCGGCAGCACGCAGGGCGACGAGGAAGGGGGCGGAGCGGGGGGCCCGTCCCCGCCGGCGCAGTTCGTCGTCACGACGTTCCACCCGCAGCTCGTGGGCGTCGCCGACCGCGTCTACGGCGTGTCGCACGCCAACAGGGTCTCGCGCGTCTCTCTGATCTCGAAGGAGGACGCGCTGCAGTTCGTTCAGGCCGAGGAGGCGAGGGCGCAGAAGGCGAGCGCGGCTGCGGCCGCTGCGGCGGCGACTGCGGCTGGAGGGAAGTAGGGAGGGAAAGGAGGAGGTGGAGCGGCGACGACGGTGGCGGTCGACGCTTGAGAAATGAAAACTTGCTTTGCTCTTCCTTCCTTCCCCACTTGATCTTTCTCTTTTTTCTTTTCATTCCTGCTGTTTGTTTTTTATCACTCTACAAAATGTGCACTTTTACCCCTCAATCAAAACAAAATCAAATCAAAACTCGAAACAAAAAAAAAAGGAAAGGGAAGGGAAGAGAAGAGAAGAAAAGAAGAGTTGAGAGAGAGAGAGAGAGGTCGAGGAGGGAGTGGAAGTTTTTCTTCCTCCTCCTCTTCTCTCCCTCTCTTTTCTCTCTCTCCTTCTCTCCTCCCCCCCCCCC
>Ga0114918_10001036_pt1 | contig 24544 bp, 22 predicted proteins | sample LantaG_FD_87015 | JGI IMG/M metagenome (GOLD analysis project Ga0114918, IMG submission 87015) | Deep subsurface microbial communities from Baltic Sea to uncover new lineages of life (NeLLi) - Landsort_02402 metaG | ecosystem: Environmental > Aquatic > Marine > Oceanic > Sediment | place...
ATAGAAAAACCAAATCTATCCCAGAGGTAAACTGGGAATTGCGAATACCTAGAAGCAAAGTTGGAAGAGTTATAATAAGGCGTCCCGCATCACGCGGGGGTGATATTATCATAGAGTAATTAAAAAGAAAAAGCCCCGCTTATGCGGGGCTTTTTTGCTATATACGACTATTTGCCATTACTCACATATCGTGAGGATCTACCGGGGGAAAAACGGGGTCACCGCTAGGATAAGGAAAATCAGTATCTCTAACTGGGGCTTCAATTTTACTCGAAATTTGACCTGATAAGGAGTGGCACCAACATAAGGCGGAAGCGTAGTCGTTGGCTATTCCGCTAATATTGTCTGTTACATATTCTGGGGTAAGATTGATAGCATAACCCGACGCTCCCGTTACGCCGCTTGCAGGGTAATCGGGAATAGGGTCTGTCCACCCCATAAAACCAGTAGTACCATCTACGTATGAACCTTCTGTGACCGGGTTAGATTGTTCGTCCACCCCTGAAAATTGGCAGTTCATTCCAACAACCAACGAAGAAATGCCGGTTTTGTTGCTGTTATTGTAGAAAGGCTCTAATCTAACGAATTGGTAGGTATAATCTCCTGAAATATGACTCATCTTTTTATTATATGTTTATATGTTGTATTCTCAACTCCCAGAGGGAAGTTTATTATTCTGGGAGATTTTCACTGCTTGGGCATTGTGGCGAGCAATCTCGATCTCTATTAATCGAAGTCGCATTTCTATTTTATCTATATCTCCACTGTTACCAGAAATAGCTTTTTGGAGAACAGTCATTTCGGTAATTTTTTTGTCCATTTGAATAAGCTTGTCGTGAACTTTGTCAAATTCTATTTTACTGGGAAATAAAGTCTGAAGGTAAGCTAGGAGAGCTAAACCAATTATCGGGGCTATTTTTAAAAAAGTATCTAAATCTGTAAACCCTATCTTAGACTCTTCCTTTTTGCTTATTGTCATGCGCTATAAGAGTCTACACTTATTTTTAGTTTTCTTGTTTAAATTTTTTAAAATTGTTCTTATTCCACCCTTATAACGAATTGGTTGGAGGATATTTCTAAGCTCAAACCAAACTGCTTAACAAATTCATCAACCGCAGTTTTAGGTCCTCGAGGACAACCGTTTGCTGCATCACTCCAACCATAATCATCCCCACATAAATAGCCCCCCGGTTTAATAAATTTAACAAAATGGGACAAGTCCATAATAACAGAGTCATAACTGTGGTCGGCGTCAATGTATACCCAATCAAAATAATTATATGGAAAAGTTACATCTGTTGAATTTTTTCTATGTATTTTTACTCTTTTGTTATTTTGGAATTTTCTCAGCACTTTCTGGAACACCCGTTCGGTTCTTTCGTATCCTTTTGCCCATTTTACCCAAGGGAATTCTTGATGAGTCCAAGGGTCTATCAGGTGTAGCTCCCTCGGGTTTTTAGACAAGATTTCAGAAGAAAAATCCCCCTCCCAAACCCCTACTTCCGCACACACGTTGTCTTTTTTTATTTTGTTTAAAGGGTACCTCATTCCAAACTATTTGACTAAAAAATTACATTTTTCCTGCACTGCCCCCAACCCATAACGTTCCGCTGCAATTAAATGTTCAAAGTAATTTTCATACATTTTAGCCACCAAGTCGATGGTGAAATTTTCTTCTGCATATAGGCGGCACTCTTTAGGGTTAATGGTTTCAATTATGTTGAGCGCATGATAAAATTCATTTAACGAACGACACCTAAATCCTGTTTTTCCGTGAATATTATATTCTGCTAACCCTCCCCAATCAGTAGAAAGGACAGGGGTGCCGGAGATAAAAGCTTCCAACATTGACCATCCACACGGCTCCGTATAAAGAGACGGCATCACTAACGCTTTAGCGTTGGCGAGCAATTCTTTGCGTTCTTCGTTACTGACAGTATGAATGTATTCAGCCAAAGGGTTATCTTTTTTTAAAGTGTTTTTTAAGTTTTGAGGCCCTACAAATTTAATAGGTGTGGAGCTTGCTTTGGATAAATTTTGGGCGATATCGATTCCTTTATTGTCGGTCATCCGGCCTAAAAACAACAAGTAATTTTGTTTTTTGTCTTGATAAGCAAAGTCTTCAAAATAGAAACCGGGACGGATAACGTGATCTGTAAATGGTGGCAAATTATTGTTGTGTAGAGGAAATTGTAATTTGTGTAGCTGAGCGTAAGTTTCGAAAACCTTAAAGGGAGCAAACCCCGAGTCGTACCCAATACTGGGTTCAACAACACAAAAACCTTTTAATTGCTCGCAGCACTCTCGGTGCCCAATCCCCCAAAAAGCTAAAACAAAATCTTGCTCTTCTTGTTTGTTTTTTTTAATTAGCGCTGCTGCGTTTTTATTAAATTCTTTATGTACTTCATTCCTAATAGACTGAGGGTGAAAATTTTGCCATTGTTGTTTTTTATATACTTTATCATAAGTAGCCCGAGAAACCACGTTAAAATGTTCGGTACATGGAACGCGGGAATCTGGATGCCCATAGTGAAAAACAGTATGACCTTTTCCTGTCATAACTTTACAAAATTTGTAAACCTTTTGCGTAAAAGCGCACAAAGTTATTTCTTTGCGTGTCGGATGAGTAGGGATTGAGAGTACATGAAAAACCATCTTTTGGAGATAATAATAGGTAAATAGCTCAAGTCAAGTGTAATTATTTATTAATGAGCAGACGTAAGAAGTCTTTAGCTTCGGAAAAGATAATACCCATTGAAAGTAAATATAAGCTTTATCTTAAAAATTTTAAATTAACAGAAAAGCAACACCAGTTTTTAAAAATAGCATTTGACAAAAACACTAAAATAGTTTTTGTTTCTGGGCCAGCGGGATCATCCAAAACTTTTATTTCTATTTATGCAGCTTTACAGCTGTTTAATATGAATATGAATCAAGATTTGTTTTATGTACGCACGATTGCTGAAAGCGCAGATAGAAATCTCGGAAGTTTGCCGGGGGATGTAGACGAAAAATTCAACCCGTTTATGATGCCAATGCAAGACAAGCTTTCTGAATTGTTGGAGCCCCCTCAAATAAAGATGCTTTTAGACGAAAAGATAATTCAATGCGCCCCTATTAATTTTTTGCGAGGTGCCAGCTGGTCAAACAAACTAATAATAGCAGACGAATCGCAAAATTTTACGAGAAAAGAATTAGTTACGTTAATTACCAGAATAGGCAATAATTCTAAGTATTTTATATGCGGGGACCCAATGCAACCCGATATTAATGGAAAAAGCGGCTTTGTTTCTATCATGGATTTATTTGACGATGAAGACTCCAAGGCAAAAGGCGTGTATACCTTTAAGTTCACCAAAGAAGATATTGTTCGAAGTGAAATTTTAAAATTTATTGTGAATAAACTAGAAAATAACCCGATAAACTGAATTATAAAAAATGGCTAGTATATTTTGTCCCGAGTGTGGAGGTAAAAACAGTTACACTTTAAAAAGGCCCAACTTCTGTCAAAGCTGTGGGGAAACCTTTGCAGCTTTTGGAATGTCGAGAGCCTCGGCATCTAAACCTAGCCTAAAGGTAACAGCAGAGGAAGACGAGGAAACACCAATTCCTAATTTATCCAAATTAGAATATGACATTGATATGTCGGCGTCCGCAACTAAAATAACTTTAGAAGATTTGGTTAATAACCCGCTAAATCCAAAAGATATAACGTATAAAACCACGGCAAACGCTGCTCGAAAAAGAATGACTCAAGAAGAGTTTCTGAAGGTTTCCCAAGCTGAGTGTGCCACTTCCCAAGGCAAATCTAGGGACGTTAGTGGTGGAGAAACAAAATAAAAAAAGCTACGAAGATAAATGTGATGTTATAGACAACGAGATAAGAAAGCGGTATTATAAGTGGCATTTACATGCTTTGGCATGGATAGACTTTGATGACGTATCGCAAATTATCCGTACTCACATTTACAACAAGTGGAGCCAATGGGATCAATCGCGGGCAATTGAACCGTGGGTGAACAAGATTATATCCAACCAACTAAAGAATATCCTTCGCAACAATTACTCCAATTTTGCGCGTCCCTGTATAAGCTGTGAACACAACCAGTCCAAAGAGCAGGGAAGCGGCCAAATATCCAATTTATGCTCTGTAACCAAAAGTGGGCTCCAGTCTGAAGAATGCGACCTTTACGCAAAATGGTACAAAACTAGAAAGCAGGCTTATGACATCAAGATCCCTGTTTCGCTAGAGACAAATACCTATGACAAGTGCACTCTCCCGGAAGACCATTATGATATTAGCGGTGCGGTATCGTCGATGCATTTACGAATGCGCCAGTTCCTGAATGACCGTCATTATATTATTTATAAAATGCTCTTTGTTGACCACATTGAAGAAGAGACGGTTGCCAAAGTATTAGGTTATAAAAGTAACGAAAAGGGTAGGAAGGCTGGCTACAAGCAAATCAAAAACTTAAAAAATTTTTACAAAAGGATTGCCAAAAAGATATGCAACGAAACCGATATTTTTTTTGAATGAAAGAATACATCCTAAAACCAGAAGAAAAGGAAAGAAGCCTTCAGTTGTTTGAAGAGCTTGACGGCGATTTAAGTGGGGTAACCAAAAAACTTTTTAATGACGAAAACGAAAAGGGGAGTACGGTTCGAGGGAGAGCTCTGCGAAAATATTGGATAGAGGAGGGTTTAAGCTATAAAATTAAAGTCAAAAAAAGAGTGGTAAAACATTTTTTAACGGACGAGGAGAAATCTTTTGTTAAACAGCATTATTGCCCGGAGGTGACGAAATTAGAGGTCGGTCAATTGCTCTGGCCTAAAGACTCTAAAAGCAAAGGCTTTCCTGAGACTGACAAGTTCATAGCTTTGTGCGAGTATATTACCAAAGAGTTTCCGGCGGCCATTAACATGCGAGACGATGCAGCCGGAGAAAAATACACGCCTCCCCGCATTCTTTCTACAGCGATCAAGAGATTAAACAAGGTCGCGTCAACAGAATTTGAATCGGAAAAAATGAACTTGCGAGACAGGAAGTGCATAGAGAAACTGATAACTTATTTAAACGCTCCAAGATTTGTGCAAGTTATAGGCTCTTATGTTACGCGCCAAAGTAGGGAGTTGTTTGAATCAGAGTATATTCGAAGCACGTGGGATAAACCAGATTTAACTTCAGACGAATTAAATTTATATGTTAACGTTTGCATGGATTATGTAAACATTAAAGAGATTGAACAACAAAAACAAAAACTTAATTTGATGTTTGATGATACTGAGGGGCAAAACGATTTAACAATGCGCCTAACAGAGATGCTTAAAACTAAGGCGGAAGAATATAACCAGTGCATTAACCGCATAGATAAAATGCTTGCTAAATTAAACGGCGAGAGGGCGAAGAGGGTGGCTAATCAGCAACAAAGGAACGCTTCCGTAATTTCTTTGGTTCAGCTTTTTCAAGACGAAGAAGAGAGAAAGTTGATGATAAAAATGGCCGACATGCAAAAGCAAGCGGTTAGAAAAGAGGCTGACGAAGTAGAAAAAATGTCTGACTGGAAAGCTCGTGTACTTGGAGTTTCTAAAGAAGACGCTATATAATGGAAAGAATATGTAACATAATTTTCCCTTGCGCTGAATGTAAAAAAGAATTTACTAGCCGAGCCTCTTTGCACAAACACCTCAAGCAACACGGTTTAAATTTAGCTTCTTACTATACACAATATCACCCTCGGAAAAATAAGCTTACGGGAGACCCACTTCCGTTCAAAAGGTTTGACGAATATTTCGAAAGAGATTTTTCGACAAAAAGCCAGATGTTCAAGTGGTGCGACCAGAACTCCGAGGAAGAAGTGAAGGAATACGCTCTTTCCATATTAGAAAAACGGGGCTTTAAAAAGAAAAGAAAATATGGCCCTTTCCATTTGGAAACCACTAATTCATTCATGCCATCCCTGTCTCTTTACCGTAAACTTTTTGGGAGCTATAATGCAGCTTGTGAATCTGTAGGGTGCGAACCTTTGTACGACAAGAACCTTCCAAAAGATTTTTTTACAAAAGAAGTTCCCTCGGATTTTACTGTTGCGGTAGACACTCGAGAACAAAAACCTCTAGCGTTTGACTGCAAAACCATAAGCCTTAAATTGGATATAGGGGATTATACAGCCATGGGAGATCATTATAGCTATACTTTTGTAGATCGTAAATCAGGAAATGATTTGCAGGGCACTTTAGGAAAAAATAATATAGAGAGGTTCAAGAGGGAAATCGAGAGGGCCCAAGAAATGGACTGTTATCTTTTTGTAGTTATAGAGTCTAGCGTTCAAAAAATAACAAAGGAAAATAAAATTTTTAACAGGCGCTCTAATATGGATTATACGTTAAGGCAAATCAAGGATATCTCCCATGAATACCCCCGAAGGTGCCAATTTGTTTTCGCAGACAGCAGGGAAAATGCCTCCATCTTGATTCCATTACTTTTATTGCATGGAAAAAAGGTATGGCAAACTGATTTACAATATTTTTTAGATACCAAATGAGCTGGATAGAAGGTCATCAACACAGGCGTACGTCTACATTGAGAAGTAACGAAGAGTTGCTAAAACTCAATGGATTTATAGACGAGAAGGAAGCTAAGCTTGCTCTTTATGAGTTTTTAAGAAACAACACTACCTTTGCAGTCGATTTAATATTAGGCGTAAAGCTCTTCCCTTTTCAACATTTAGCCATCAAGTCGATGTTCGAAACCGATTATTTTCTCGGAGTGTGGGCTCGGGGAATGTCGAAGTCTTTTACAACGGGTATTTTTGCAGCCTTAGACGCGGTTTTAAATCAAGGGGTGGAGATTGGGATATTGTCGAAATCGTTTAGGCAAGCCAAAATGATTTTCAAAAAAATAGAAGATGTTGCCGCTAAGCCGGAGGCCGAATTTTTCCGTCAGTGCATCACTAAAACAACAAAAAGTAATGACGAGTGGCTTATGGAAATTGGACGTAGTCGTATTCGAGCGTTGCCATTGGGGGATGGTGAAAAGTTGCGTGGGTTTCGTTTTCATAGAATTATTATTGACGAGTTTGCGTTGATGCCAGAGAGGATTTACAATGAAGTTATTGTGCCTTTCTTGTCCGTGGTAGAGAATCCAGTTCAACGAGACGACCTTTTTAAGCTTGAAAACCGTCTCCTGAAAGAGAACAAAATGAAGGAGGAGGACAGACACGTGTGGCCCAACAATAAACTTATTGCTTTATCTTCGGCTTCATATAAATTCGAATATCTTTACAAAATGTATACCCAATTTGAACACTTGATTGCCGGCGATAAGAAAAAGGACAAAGCCTCTCGGTGCATAATGCAGTACAGCTACGACTGTGCGCCTCAGCAGCTGTACGATCAAAATTTAATCAATCAAGCTAAGGCAACAATGAGTCAGTCTCAGTTTGAGCGAGAGTTTGGCGCTATTTTTACAGATGACAGTTCTGGTTATTTCAAGACGAGTAAAATGGCCTTGTGTACAGTTACGGACGGCGAGCTGCCTTCCGTAGAGGTCCAAGGAGACCCTAGCGCAGAATATATATTGGCCTTTGACCCCTCGTGGTCTCAGACCGAAAGTTCTGATGATTTTGCAATTCAAATTATGAAGCTGCATCCCGAGGAGCACAAGATCACCCTAGTCCATAGTTATGCATTATCGGGAACTTCCCTGAAGCACCATATAAATTATTTTTTGTTTTGTTTGGAAAATTTTAACATAGTAGCTGTTTGCGGGGACTATAACGGGGGAGTTCAATTTTTACAAGCTTGTAATGAAAGTGCCAGTTTCAAGAAAAAAGAAATAAATCTTAAAACCATTGAAGCTAACCTTGATAAGCCAGAAGATTATCAAAGCGATTTAAGATCATACAAAAACCAATACAACAGAAAAGATCATAAATATGTAATTTTGAGAAAGCCTACTAGTCATTGGATTAGACAGGCCAACGAACTATTGCAAGCTAATTTTGATCATCGCCGTGTTTATTTTGCCAGCAGAGCTATAGACGACTCTTACGCCACACAAAAAAATAAAAATATTCAAATTCAGGATATTAAATTTTTAAGAGCTTCGGAGGAGATGAAGCAGTCCAGAGGAGCTAAAATGATTGATTTTATTGAACATCAGTCGGATATGTTAGAATTAACCAAAAATGAATGTGCTCTGGTGCAGATCACCACTACTCCGCAAGGAACCCAAACCTTTGATTTGCCTTCTAATTTGCGCAGGCAAACAAGTCCAGATAAAGCACGCAAAGATTCTTATTCGGCTCTTATTCTGGCCAATTGGATGGCCAAAGTCTATTTGGACGCTCAAGAGTGCAAGGTGGAAGATGTTATAGAAACCTTTACCCCAGAGTTTATAATGTAGAGGAAGTAACTTTCAAAGTCACTTTATTAACTTTAAGTGTAATTTATTTTTGACATGGCCGAAAAAAGAAGATATACCAAAAGATCAGATTATTGGAGCAAGTTCAAAGCTCAACAAGAGCGGGCAGCTGAAGAGTTCTCGTATACCCAAGGGGGTACGATGCCTAATTACAAACCAGAGCTGATAGGGGAGTCTTTTTATAACTACGAGTCTAAGGCGTATACTCATGCCGGAGGGCCTAGTGCGAGCACAGGTACCCGTCGCAACAACATTGCTATTGCCCCCAAGCTGTTTAAGTACGCCAACATTCGAGCAGGAATGCTGCCTTATGAATACGCCTTAGATGGAGTTAATGTTCGAGACGCTATAGAGCTTGCCCAAAAAGCTTATTGCAATATAGCAGTCTTTAGGAACGCTATCGACATGATGGCTGATTTTGCTAATTCGACCATGTACCTTGAAGGGGGGAATGCCAAGTCTAGGGCCTTTATTAATGCGTGGTTGAAGAAAATTAAAATTTGGAATTTAAAGGATCAGTTTTTTAGAGAGTTTTATAGAAGTGGAAATGTGTTTTTATATACCATCGAGGGTAAAATAAATGTTGAAGATTTTTCCAAAGTAAGAAACCTAGGGTTAAGCCTAAAAACTAACAAGTTGCCCGTTCGTTATATACTTTTAAATCCTTTTGATATAGTGGCAAAACGCGCTACCTCTTTCGATATGGGCTTGTATGCAAAAGTGTTAAGCGAGTACGAAGCAGAAAGACTCAAGAACCCTAAGACAGACGAAGACGCAGAGTTATATGAAGCTTTGGACCCTGAGATCCAAAGGAAAATTAAGAATGATTCTTGGTCAATGAGTGGATTGAGGGTAGACCTTGACCCGAAAAAATTGAGATACGCTTTTTACAAAAAGCAGGATTACGAACCATTTGCCATTCCTTTTGGTTTTCCCGTTTTAGACGATATTGAGTTTAAGATGGAAATGAAAAAGATCGACCAGTCTATTTGCAGGACGATTGAAAATGTGGTTCTGATGATTACGATGGGCACCACACCCGATAAAGGGGGCGTTAATCCTCGAAATATTCGAGCTATGCAGTCCTTGTTCCAAAACCAAAGCGTGGGGCGCATCCTTGTGAGCGATTATACAACTAAAGCGGAATTCATTATTCCAGACATCAATAAGGTTATTGGTCCCCAAAAATATGAGGTAGTAAATCAGGACATTAAAGAGGGGTTACAGAACATTATTCTTAATCAAGAAAAATTTGCAAGCACAGAAGTTAAGGCTCAAATGTTTTTACAGAGACTTAAGGAGTCTCGTGATTCCTTTTTAAATACCTTTTTGCAACCTGAGATAAAACAGCTGTGCAAAAATTACGGTTTTAAAAATGCTCCAACTGCCAAGTTTGAGACAATCGATTTACAAGATCAAACTCAAGTGCAAAGGGTTATTACCCGCATGATGGAGTTAGGTGTCTTGCCCCCCAGTGAAGGAATTAAGGTTATTGAAACGGGAGTATTCCCTAGCGCCAAAGAGCTTGACGAAGCGCAAGAAAAATTCTTGGAAGACCGCCAGAAAGGGTATTACAACCCTCTTGTGGGGGGTAGCCCGATGCCTCTAGACTTGGAAGAAGAGGTGGAAATGGAAGAAATCAAGCACCCAACCAGCATGAAAATGTTAGAAAAAGAGAAGGAAGCGAAGAAGGGAAACAGAAGCGCTTCTAATCCGGGTCGTCCGGTAGGATCCAAAACATTAGCCAAAAACAGATATTCGGTATCTGCAATTAAGCGGGCCGCAGACATTACCAATGATCTTTTCGTATCTCTTACAAGTGAAGCCAAAAAAGTGTTTAAGAAAAAGAGGTTAAATAAAAACCAAAAGGAAATGTTAGAAAGGGTCTGCGAATCAGTGGTTGTAGCTAAAGAGAGGAAGGATTGGTTAAAAACCGGGAAAGAATGTATAGGCGACCCCCAAAAACTAATAGGATTATCTCCCATGTCGCAAGTTTTAGACATCAGTGCGGAGCATGAATTGGATGATTATGCTGCGGCGATTTTGTACCACGCAAGCGTTTAGTGCATAAAATACTCCGGCATCCCAAGTGAAACAAGCAGAAAAAATTCTCTCGCTAAATAATTAAGTGTAATTTATTTGTGCATATGGCGGATAACTTCAAATATAAAACAAAGTATAGCTTTGATATTTACGCGACAACCGATTTGGAAAATGACCTTAATATCAGTTTAGCCTCTTTAGAGAACCTTCGCCCCCTTATACCCAAATCAATAGACTTGGAAAGAAATATTGACTTGGTGGGGGCTGCATTTAATGCTGCTGTTGTTAATAAATTTAATAAAAATGGAGATGGGATCAACTCAGAAACAGCCGTTGACCTCATAGAATATTTTGTCAACAAGCCCACAAACATAGAACACAAGAAGCAAAAAGTGGTAGGGCACATTGTTAATGCAGGGTTTACCGACACAAACAATAATAAAATAATAGGTAATTCTGCTGCTTTAAAGAACAAAGACCCTTACTATATTTCTTTGGCGGCGGTTATCTATAAAACTGTAAACAAGGATTTTGCAGATGTTTTACTTCAGTCTAGTGACGCAGACAGTGATTTTTTTAATAAAATTTCCGCTAGCTGGGAGTTAGGTTTTAATGATTTTGTTTTAGCGGTTGGATCGAAAGACCTGAAAGATGCGGATATTATCACCGACCCTAAGCACATTAATGAAATGAAGCATCATTTGAAAGCTTTTGAAGGGGAGGGAAAATTAAATGATGGCACTCCTATCTACAGGCTCGTGGTGGGAGACGTTTTTCCTTTGGGGATTGGTTTTACCACCAATCCTGCTGCAGATGTAAGCGGTTTAATTGTTCAAAAGAATATAGATTTAGAGGTGAATGATCACCGAGACGCACAAAAAGAAGAAAATAATTTTAAAAATAATATTTTAAAAATTTCACAAAGTGAAATAAATAATGTAAAAAATACTAATACTATGGATATTACAGAGTTCAAAACCGAGTTCGAGAAGATTCTCGATTCGAAGTTAGCGGACAACGCTGAATTCACTCAGGAAGCTGTGGCCAGTGTTGCATCTCATGTTATCGACAAGATTCGTGAGAAAGACGAGGCTTGGAATGCTGAAAGAGGAGCGGCTGAGGCTGAAAAGGCTCAGGCTGAGAAGGATGCAACCGAAGCTAAATCTTCGATCGAAGAACTTCAGAAGAAGTTGGAGGAAGCTAGCGATAAAATTAATTCGTTAGAATCTTCCATCAGCACTGCTGCGGCAGAACAGTTATTCAATGTTCGGATGGAAGCTATCGATGAGCTTTACGATCTTTCGGATCAAGACAGGACTGTCTTGGCGAATGAAGTGAAGACTCTTGAGGCTTCGGATGCCGCTTTTGAAGACTACCAATCTAAATTGTCATCGTTGCTTCTACATAAAAGCAAAGCTTTTAAAGTGGAGCAGGAGAAGCAATTTGAGGCAAAGGTTCAGGAAGAGCTTGAAAAACGCTTGACTACCACTTCGCAAGAGGTGCGTGCTGCCGTTACAGAGCCCGCTGTTGCAACCGATGAATGCGTTGAAGATTTCGTTGACAATGTTGAAGTACCACACTCTAGCATTGCTAATAATAACGAAGCTTCTTCCGCAGAAGACTCTTTGAGCGATCAGTTCAGGAAGGCTTTTAACACTGAAAACATTTCAATAACATACTAAACAAATAAACTACTATGGCACTTAGATTATACCCTTTTAGGCAATATAACGAAACGGATGTCATCAACCTGTATGCAAATCAGGTTGTTGATGACAATCCGACAACCAACGGTAACGGTAGCGCAGGCGTGATGGTAAAGGTATTGAGCGGTAATATGAACCAAGATACTTTCGATCTTATCGGAAGTGATTACTTGGGTAAAACAGATTATCCGTTCTTGGGCGCTGACAAGTACCCAACAGTTCCTTTACGATTCGTGGCTGCTTCTACCGGTAACGGAGTATTAGGCGTCACTCTTAATCAAACACTTAAGCATGACGAGAACGGAGAAAAACTTCTCTATAACCCAGTTAAAAAAGATGAACTACAGGCAGTTCTTAGCGGTCAGGCTTGCCCGGTCGCTACGAGAGGTCTTTTCACTTTTGATGAAAATGCTTACGAGAAGGATGCTAATTTTGTCCCCGGGAATATCGCAGGTATTTCTGCGGGTACTGATGGTAAGTTAACTGGATTCGCTCGCGAATCTTTAGCTGACCTAGCGGGAACTATTGTTGGTCAGATTCTTGGAACTGGCAACAGAACCTCTCAGAACGGTCAATCAGACATTTTCGCTGGCACGGGTACTGCGCAGTATGCGTTGGTACAGTTGGATTGTTCCGCTTCTTGGGACGTTGCATAACATTAACTCAGAAAGGAATTAATAATATAATGAAAATTACATTAAAAAGAACCGACGAGCAAGTGGAACTGGTGAAAGCAATGGGATCTCGTAACAGAGAGACCGCTTACGCCGCTCAAATTGCGTTAGCTGAGTTTATTGGTCCGGTGTTAGCCGAAGTTATCAATAATGCTCCAACTATCAGCAATCTGTTCACCCCGATAGAATATAATGCTGACGACAATCCTTCGATTCCGTTGGACTTGTATTACGATGTTTTTGATGAGGATTACATCCGCGTTTACAGCCAGTCTGTGGCGGGCGGTCTTCCCACCAACTACATTCAACCCACGGCCTCCGAATTAAAGTTCGCTACTTATAGCTTGGATAGCGCGGTGTCTTTCGACAGAAAGTACGCTTCCCGCTCTAGACTTGACGTGATTGGTAAAACTTTTACTCGTGTGGCACAGGAAGTTCTCCTTAAACAGGAAAGAACATCTTCCAACCTCTTGATGACAGCTCTCGCGAATGCGACCAACGGTAATGCGGCATTAACTGCTAAAAACCGTAACGTGTTCAGAACTGCTCAGGCTAACCGTTTCTTGATTGACGATTTAAATAAATTGTTTACCAAGATGAAGAGGGTTAATTCTTCATGGTCCGGCGGTACACCTGCCGGTGCCCGCAAGGCATTGACTGACCTTCTGGTTTCACCTGAAGTAGTTGAGCAGATTCGTTCTATGGCTTATCAGCCAGTGAGTACTTTGGGTCCGGCCGGTGCTGCTGCGGTAGCAGGCGACGGAGCTGGTATTGCTGCGACTGATGCCGTGAGAAATTCAGTGTTTGGCCAGAGCGGCTTAACGGAGTTCTTCGGTGTAGCTATCATGGAGGTCCTTGAGTTAGGTGTTGGCAAGCGTTTCAATGACGTCTTCGATACTGTGGCAGGTACTACCGATTATCTTAATCATGGTTCCGTCACAGCTTCTAGTGCCTTCAATGGCGCTAGTGAGGAAATCATTGTTGGTCTTGACCGCAGTCGTGACGCGATGATTCGCGCTATTGCTGTGGATTCCGAAACTGGATCTCAATTCAACTTGGTCGCTGATGATCAGTTCTCTAATAGACAGCAGAGAATCGGTTATTACGGCGCATTGGAAGAGGGACGTATGGTCTTGGACAATAGAGCCTTAGTGGGCTTAATCATGTAATCAGCTTGATTCTGATTGACTCCGCCCCTTTAGGGGGGCGGAGTTTTTTTTTTGGAAAAATGCTTTTTTAGTTGTAATATATTACCATGGCAGCGAAAAAGAAAACTAAGAAAAAAACGGTGAAAAAGTCTGTAGCCAAGAGTATCACCAAAAAGACCAATTTAGAAGACCTTCAAAATTTTGCTACAGGGAAGCTAGATGACAATGCTATAGAGAAGGTTAAAAAGCTTGAGGAGGTACTTGGGATTAAAACGGTTAATCCATTTGGAACGAATGACCCTAATATTTTTGAAGGTCGGCTGAAAGAGTCCAATTTGAATGATTTGCAGAGCCTAGCTATGAAAGTAGGAGTCTTTCCTGATGGTATGCTAGGGAGATTAAAGCAAAAACTTCGCGAAGAGTTTAAGCGTACAACTAGGGGTTCTCGTACTATCAGCATGGAGGACCCTTTGCCTATTCATGATCCGAGTCATCCGAACCATGAAAGAGCTAAAAAATTAATGAGCGAAGGTTTCTAGTTTTTAGTGTAAATATAGTGTATGCCAGATAGATCTAAAACCCCGTATTTAGTGAGCACTCTTGCCACAGGTATTTATAACGACGAGTTTGATTCAGATACAGGGTTTGCCACGTTGACTTCTATTTCAGGGTGGCTAGCCAATAACATAGGGCTTTTAAATACTACGCTCTATACGTCTTATTCTGGTTCAGGTGGCGCTACCTCAGACACGACAGTCCAGCCCTCCGGAAGTTTTAGGTTTGAGGAGGGGGATATCTACAAGCAATTATACTTAACCAACTACTATACAAAAAAAGCTCGGACTATTCTCAAGGGTATTGGAAGCTCTATTGATTTTATTACATTGCGAGAAGGAGACTCTACAATTACCCGTACTAACAAAAATGAGGTGGCGAAGACTTACAGAGGGTTCGCTAAGGACTCTCAGGAGCGCCTAGAGCTACTTGTAGCTAAATATAATATCTATGAGGCGGCCCCGGTTCAAGTAGCCGGCACAGACGCTTCTATCGACGCTAGCGGCGATATCTATTCCGCTTACGATTATCGCGGTCGTAGTTAAGAGGCTTTAAAGTTTTAAGTAAAAAAAAACCCCGCTCAATAGAGCGGGGTTTTGAATTATTACTAGAGCTTTTATCAAGATGGGATTGGCGGCGCTCCAATATAGGAACTAGCCAAGCTCTTTTGAGTTCCTAAAGGCCAATACGGCATCGTTGTCCATCGTGGATAAGAACCTTGCATAAATATGCCGTTAGCTGTGTCACTAGATCCACCTATTTGAGTTGAGAAGGTGATGTCCACAGTTTCGTTATCTCCAATTGAGCTGCTGTAACTTTCTCCTTCAAGGCGAGCCCCTTTAACATCAATGATTAAAGCGTCAGCGCCCGGTGAGCCCGTGGCAGCTGAGCGGCGCATTGTTAAGCGGAAGTTGGTTTTAGTGGTAGACGAAAGCTTCTCAAACAGATTGTTTGTTTTTAATTCAGAAATAATAGCAGAAACCGTTACGCTAATGTCCATTGGCAAATCAATGATACGGGCGTATCCGAACGTATTACCGAGTCTCCCCAGAACCGTACGGCTCATGGGAACAGAAACACCAAAGCTTTGGATATGTGCTTTCCCGTCTCCACTCAAAACAGTGAAACCGTCATAAGAGAAAGTTCCGTCTCCATCTGGATCTAAGAATTCCAATAATAAGTCTCCCGGTCGAAGGGCTATGATGGTGTTATCCGCCACAGTATTACCGTCAACATAATCTCCTGTGGTGGATATCGTTCCACCTCGGAAGTTGTAGTTGTTGGCCACCTGTTGGCCGTCAGTGTCATTAACACCCGGAATTTGGTTGCCAGTTACATTGTTACCTCCAGCTACCCCATTGTCTAAAGCTCCAGAGATTTTGTCATCCACACGAATGTTAAAAGCTTCAACAGTAACGCTAGCCGTTGGAATAGCCCCGACAGAAGCGTCAATTGTATAATCGCTAATAAAACCATTACCAATAGAAATAACATCGAAACTAGATGCTGTGGTGGTCACAGTATCTCCTTGAACGTCAGTTCCTTCCTTGGTCGTAACGATGAAATAGTTGTTTCCTTGGGTATCTTCAATTAATCCCGAAAGAGCCGAAAAGCCGGATATACAGCCGTCACCGGTCCACGCATAAGCTGTTGAATTAGCGCGTCCCGAAGGCTGGGCTGCAGCAGAGCCTGAAATATTAGTGGGAAGGTTAAATCCCATTTTCCGCTCGTTACCACCGTCACAAAGATAATAATTGAAATCTAAACCCACCGTTGGAGATTCCATAACTATAGAATCCAAACGCGCAAGTCTACCAAATTCATTGACATCTTGGCGGTTAATGGTGAAGTTAAAATTTGCTGATTGTACACGATGCAGTGGTTCAATCAGAGTGCGATTAAGGATTAACCCATGAGCTGCGGTCCCTATAAAAGCGTTATCAGGGAAGGTTATCCCTGTGACTCCTGTCCAGTTTATGTTATCATATGTGTCAATGGAACGACTTGCTGAGTTGTTTCCCGTCTGCATATGGTAACCCGTGGATGAGGGCGCTATGAATAGCGCCTGACTTTGATAAATTACTCTGTTTCTAGCCATAATAGTATATTAAATTTAAAACAATTTACAACTTTTTTATGACTTTGAGAACTTTTAACTTCTAGGGAGGCGATATTTGTAGATTTCAAAGTCAATAAATCCAACGAAAAGATCGACAGGTATAACTTGGGTGGAACTATCAGAAATTTTAGAAACATTAACAGAATTAATGATATATTGGTCGCCGCTCCCTTCGGAAGCTACATTAATATAATCGTAACCCGTTGAATATTCTGATTTTACATCCCCGTATTCGGTAAGAGGGGATCCTGTGAAAGGAATATTACCAAAAACAACTTCAGCGGCGTCGGCCATAACAGACAAAGCACCGTCCAACTGGTAAATATTTTCCGCAAAGATCACGGCTGTAACATCTGTTACGGTATTATCTAAGCCGCCAAAAGCAAGGGGCTCATTGGTAGTAGCGCCCAAGGAAAGAAATGCTGCGGGAGTAGCTTGGTCATAAGGAGAAACATATGTTAAAGTTCGACCGTAACGGCTATTTGTTTTATATTTACCGGCGGTAATTAGAGCTTCTTCCGTTTGGTTTCCTATGTAAACGTTAAAGTCTTTAACGGTAAAACTACCGCTAATATTATTACCTGTATCAAAGGTGGAATCAAAAAGTATCCTACCATTGTCAAAATCAAAGGTAAGACCGCTCGTTCCTTCGGAGATAAGCCCTGAATCGCCGCTAATAACTGGATTTATTGTTGCACCTGATATGTTTTTGTCATACGCCCATTGTTTATAAGGGGACCCGAATACGACTTTATTTTGGACTCTTTCGTCGGCATAATGATAAAAGTCAGTGCTGTAATTTTTATGTGCTTGCCCCTTTTTTAAAAGAAAATTATCGAACCAAAGGTAGAAGCTGTTTAGAAGTTCGTGCTGATATACTGTTTTCATTAAAATATTTTATTTTCTAGTTTTTTTATCTTTTTATAATAATCATTGAGCAAAGCAGACATATATTGAATATTAGAAAACTTTCCCGCCCTCACTCTTCCTTTAACTTGGATGGCATGGCCAGACTTAGATTTTCTAATTTTAGCGCTTTTTACTAAATATTGCCCGAGGCCAGATATGCCGCGTTCAATTCCTCTTGTCCAACTTCTGCCCGTGGCCCACGGCAATGGAGTGGAAGCAAAAACCTTTTCTTTGCTGGGCACGTCAATATTGACACGAAGAGATTCTTGCTTGGGGTGGTATTTTATTTCGTAGGTTTGAAGGAGCTCCCTTAGTGGTGTAATAGGGTCGCTCCCCTCATTAAAACCAATATAGGTAAACAAATTTCCTGTACCGCTCAACGTTCTGCTGATATTAGAGGAGCTGGGACCACCTTTAATTTCTAAAGTAACGGGGTGATTGTCGAAAGTGGCCAAAAACTCCTTATGAAGTTGAGAGAACTCTTTTTCAATAATGCGTCGCACTTCCTTTTTAAAGGCGTTTCCACGCACAACTTGCCGTTGAATTTTTTTTGTGTTTTTCGCTGATAAGGTTGCCATTACGATAATTTCTTTAACATCACGGTGTAAAACTGGGTGTCAAATAGTCCGTGTCCCCTGAAATCACTGTAAATAGAGAACTCTTGATCATCAAATTTAATTCTTTTCGCCTCTGAAACAGAGGAATAATCTGAAGCTTTTATTTTCATCCTCACTAAACCCTCCGGAATATATACTTTAATTTGGTTGGGTGAGGCTGCCGCCGTAAAATAGTCTTCCGAAAAACTTGCCCCATATTGAATTCGAGCCTGAACAGTGGATTCTTGAGGCGTATAAACAATAGGGGTTGTGGCTCCAGCGTTTCCATAAATAGAGTTAAATGAGGAGCTCGGCGTGGGAACGGTTTTGACAGGGTCTTTTATAACAGTTACGGGGCGCGCGAATGTATCGTGCTGATCGTCCATTACGCCGTTTAATGTGCTTTTTTCTGTTGTGCTGATTAGACTAGCCATGCTTATATTATACACTTTTTAAAAAGAGTTAGAAAAAAAGTATATCTAGAATATTATTTTTATATATTTATGTTTAAACAACTATACTCTTTTTCCATAGAAGACACTAAAGAAGTCGAGGAAAAAACTAAAGAAAAGCGCAAAAACAAGGATGGGGACGAAAAAGAAGTGGAGGTTTCCCAGAAAATCCAAAAGAAAATCCCTTTTAAATTCGTGATCAAAGAGCCCAGCCGACGTGAGTTGGAGGAGGCTGATATGGAGTATTCCATTGAAATGAGCCGCTGTATCAAAAAAGGGGTTTTAACCAAAGCCATGTTGGCCAAAAAATATTCCGATACGGGGGGGCTTTTGGCTGAAAGTGACGCTAATAAGCTAGTAGAGCTGTACGGGGAATTAGCGAGTATTGAGGGGGAGTATACCAAAAAAACCTTAGCCAACAGGGACGTCAAAAAACTTCCAGCTCAAATAAAAAAAGAAATTGATGAGTTGAGCGGTAAAGCGGCGTTGGCTCGTCGAGATATTGTTAATTTAGAGTCCGCCTATCAAAGCTTGTTTAATCATACCGCTGACACCAAGGCTCAAAACCGTATTATTTTATGGTACATTACCCATTTAACTTATTTTGAATCCACGGAAGGAGGAGTCGAAAAGGAAACCCCTTATTTTCCGGGAAAAAGTTTTGATGAAAAGGTGGATCACTATTACCTTAGAGAAGAAAGTGAAGATTCTTTATTTGGGGTTGTTGCAGGAAAATTAGCTTCTATAATTAGTTATTAATATTTTAGCAACGAGCCAACCAAAGAAGAGTTCGATAAAATTATAAATGATATCGACGGAACAAGCTAATGTTAATTTTCGCCGCATCTTTAAGGATTTAGTTTTTGGGTGGTCTCGGATTAGGCACAACAATACATTTGCCTACCTTAAGCATTTATCTGTTTTTGATCAAGTCGACATAGAAGAGGTTCGCACCAAGTTTTACGAGAAGGCAAAAAAAAGGGGGCTTCCTACCCAAGCTGACGCTTTAGTCCGCTTAAAAGAGGAGGAGATGTGGGGTTCTGAGGATGAGGCTAAAATCAAAGAACAGGAAGAATACCTCAAGGCCGCAGAAATCACCAAAAAACAATTTTATCTAAAAAGGGAAATAGAGCGTTCCAATGAAGAAATTCAGGCGGCCAAACTAAAAATTGCTAAACTGTATAGCACTAAAGATGAGCTCGTAGGGCAAACCTGCGAAAAGTATGCAGACGGTCGGCTTTCAGACCATTATATTTTGCGCTCCTTGTACAAGGACGAAAAGCTAACTGATTTTTTTTATGATCAACATAGCATTGACCAAATGACAAGAAAGGAAATGTTTGATGTTGTTAAACTTTACAATGACAGTTATAATGTTTTTGATGACACCAATATTCAAAAAGTAACATTGCAGGATTTTTATCAGCCTTATATCCCGTTTTGCGAAAATGTAAATAATATGTTTTCCAAACCTTTGTTTGAACTTTCCGTCAATCAGGTGAAATTAGTGATTTATAGCAGAATGTTCAAAAACATTTTTGAGAATTATCCTAAAATTCCTGATGACATCAAAAAGGACCCCGAAAAGATTTTAGATTACGTGAATGCTCAAGAAAAAGCAAAGGACACCCTTAAGCCTTTCGACAAAGATGGGGCATCTACCATTGTTGGAGCGAGGAAAGAAGACTACGAGTATTTGGGGATTAACGAGGGTTCTCAAAACACGCTTACCGCAAAATTAAAGGAAAAGGGCGGAAAAATAGATATGAAAGATCTTATGGGCGCACTAAAAGGGTAAAAAAAAGTGTATAATTTAATTTAAAGCTATGTCTTTTAAATTAGATGCCATCATTGACAGTAAGACCCTTGAGAGGTCTATCGACAAAGGAGTCCAAGCGTGGAACCGGAAACGTGCGGCAGGCAGCACCCTAAAGCTTAAGATTGATGAAAAGGGGTTTCGGCAGCCTTTAGGTCGGATCACCGGTGACATCAATATGTTTGATGATGCGTTGGCTGCTTCTAACGCTCGTGTTATTGCTTTTGGTGCATCCACTGCAGTTATAGGGGGGATTTCTAAAGCTTTTAGAGAGTTGGCTAAAACTACAGTTGAAGTTCAAAAATCCTTTAGTGAAATAAATCGTATTTTAGATTTAAGCACGAAAAGGTTTGAAAAGTTTGGTAATCAGCTTTTCGATATTTCAAAAAAGAACGCTACCAGTTTCCAAGACACAACCAAGGCTGCATTAGAGTTTGCTCGTCAAGGTTTACAAACAGAAGAAACCTTAAAAAGAACCGCCGACGCGTTGACGTTGGTGCGATTGACGGGAATTAATGCCGACAAAGCGGTGAGCTCTTTAACGGCAACAGTAAACGCTTTTGACAGCGCAATGGTTACTACCTCTACTTCGTTGAACAAATTTGTAGCAGTGGAAACCAAGTTTGCCGTGGGAGCAAAAGATTTGGTGGAAGCCATTGGTCGTGTAGGTTCTTCTGCAAAAGACGCAAAGGTAGGTTTCGACGAACTAAACGCCATGGTAACCGCAGTGCAGCAAAGCACTGGTCGAGGGGGCGCTGTCATTGGTAACGCGATGAAAACGATCTTTACGCGTTTGCAACGTCAAAGTACCCTTACAGCCTTGGAGTCCTATAATGTGGCTGTACGGGATATTGAAGGGAATACGTTGCCCGCAATGAGAATTTTAGATAATTTTGCTCAAAAATATAAAGGGTTGGCAGATGCCAGTCAGGGATACTTACGGGAACAGGTGGCGGGTGTTTTCCAAGCCAATATTTTGTCGGCTGTTTTAAGAGATTTAGGCAAAAACCAATCAATCTATGGTCAAGCTTTAAAGGTTTCTACCGGCGCTACCAACGAAGCAGACCAAGCAACAGCCAAATTAAACCAATCTTTATCTGCACTTGTTACCCAAACAGGTATCGAATTCAAACGTTTACAAGAAAACATAGGCAAAGCAACATTTGAGCCTATAGCGAGATCTATCATGGAGCCTTTGAAGAGTGCCATGGAGGGTCTTAATCAGCTCCTTGATAGTGAAGGGGTGGGGAGTGAGGTTGCTAACGGTATCCTCAAGGGAATTAAAAATGTAATTGGTGGACCCGGGCTTATTGCTATTGGCGGAGTTATTTTAAAGGTGTTTTTCAACATGGTGAGTTATATGGCTAAAGCTCTTCCTTCTTTGATTGGCATGACAACCGAGACTCAAAAACGCGCTACCTTTGGGCAGTTTGTCGCAGCGGCTTTGAGTAAAGAGGTGGATTTAGCCAAGGCTGTTGCGGCTGCCGAAGGGAACGCCGCCCTACAAGCTCAATTATTGTTGGGTCACGCAAAGAAAACTGCAACAGAACTCGACAAACAGGAAACCTCACTGCAAAATATAGTTCGCATGATGGCGCAGACTAAAGGGGGATATGTTGCTGCCGCAGGCGCTATGAAAGGGAAAGGAGCGTTTGGCCGTGGTGCAGGAGGTTTCATACCGGGGGTGGCCGGGGAAGTTCAAGATATTCGTCGTGGAGTTGGCGGTGTGTCACCCGGATCTAAACCTGTATCTATACCTAATTTTGCTTTCGGAGGTGGAGTGCGTGGAACGATGGTTGCTAACAGCGGAGAATATATAGTTCCCAACTATAGCAACGGCGGTTCCGCAATTTTTAATCCTAATATGGTTTCACAGTACGGAATGCCAGCCGGAGCGAAACCCATTAGAGGGGCGGCGGGATATGTTCCTAATTTTGTTGACGTTAATAAATTAACTTTAGATGATTTTAGCTCAATGTCGAACAAAGAAATTAAAGCGGGGGGTGCGGGTATGGTTAGTCGTTATACCGGCCTTCTAAGCCCGTTGTTGCAACGAAAGAAAACTAGTGATTATTTCAATCAAACGCCGCAAGTACAAATTGCAAAATTTGGGGCGCGAAAAGGTGCGGCAGGTGACGCTTTAAAAAACGTTTTCACTACGAGCAATATAGCTATGTTAACTCCTCCTTCCGGCATAGGGGCGGGTAACTTTGGGCAAAGCAATTTTGGTGCAAAAAATAGTATTATACCGGGGATGTCTTTTGGTATTAAATATCCAAAATATACTTATAACCCCAAAAGGTCTTCTAAAGACGGAACTAATATTGAGCCAATTGAGGAGCACATAGAAAACGGTATTATTGCCGCCACCCGATTATTTACAGCTTCGATAAATCCACCTGCCAAAAGTTTGGATGAAACGCAAATGAAAGCCGCTCTCAACACTGCTCAAGGAGGGGCTGGGGCTGTCGCGGCTGCAGCGGGCGCAGCTTTTGAGGTGGGTATAAGTCAAGCGTTAGGGTTAAAGGCCGCTCAGCCTGAAAAAGGAAAAAGTTTAGATGTTCCTATTGGTACGATTGCCTCTCGATCAAAATTAAATAAACTTTTTTCCACCGGCGGAACAGGCAAAATGAGCCCCGCTATTACGGGGGCAGATTTTAAAATTTCGGATAGCGTCGGGAATTCCCGCAGTATGGCGGAAAAAATTATCGCTAAAGATAGCGCTTCCTTTAACAAATTTGCTGCATCGAGAAAGAGGCGTGGAGCTAGAGGTTATGTTCCCAATTTTGCTGCGCTTGGGGATGCGGTCGAAAGAGAAGCAGCAGCCGGAGTTCCTTTGGGACGTATAAGGGTAAACCGTTCCTCTAGATTATCGAGCCCCAATAATCCAGCGGGTTTAGGTGTGACGAACACGCGTGATGAACCGCAGGGATTAAAAGATGTTTATGGTGCGGCAAGAGGGTATGTTCCTAATTTTGTAGATTTTTCAAAAGCAACGGCTAGCGATCAACTCGGTGGTCTTGGGTGGGGAAAATCAGGCAGATGGTCAAAACTGCTTGACTCAGAACAAAAAAAATTAGTGGCGGCTTATCAAAAACAAATTGCAGACATGAAGTTCCAAGACATGACCGAGGAACAATTAAAAGCTGCACAAAATCAACTCATAGTTGCAGTTAAGGCGCAGCTTGCCGGTAAAAAATTAACCAAATCAGCTGAAGATAGACTCAGAAAAGAAATCATGCAAGAAACCGCTGAGTTAGCTAGGTCAAAACCCGGTGCCTCGGGTGGGGCGGGTGCGATGGGAGGCAGGGGAATGATGGCTGGAATGGGATTATCTTTTGGTGCCCCAATGTTGGCAGGAGGAATTGAACAAGCGGGAGGCCCTAAAGAAGCATCTAGCGCACTGACTGGGGTGGGAACGGGAGCAGCGTTAGGTATGATGATCCCCGGTCCATGGGGTATAGCAATTGGTGCTGCCGCTGGAGGTCTTATAGGTTTTGGTAAAGAGGCTATTAAGGTGGGTAAAGATTTAGCCACATTAAGCCAAGACCTAGAACAATTTGAAGCCACCACTAAAGAAAACACTACCGCTGGACAAGCATACATTCAAGCCCAAAAAGATATATTAACCTCTACAAGCCAAAGCGAATTAGAGAATGCGCAAAAAAGAGCGGCTAAAAGTCTGGAGGAACTTGCAGGAACAGGGTTGGAAAAGAAATTTTCGGAAGCTGGGGATAATGTAGAGTCGCTAACAGGTGCGTTAGCTGATTTTACTGTGGCTGCGGGCGCGGAAAGGCAGGGCAGGCAAGCTGTTATCGCTGGTAAACAATTTGAATTGGGGGACACTACAACCCGAACAAAGCTATTGGGGAACCAAGGGGGTTTAGAAGAATACACAGAGATTATTAAATTTGCGGGACAAAAAACAGAAGCAGAATTTATTAAAGTATTTGGAGAATTGTTTCAAGGCATGAAAGACTTGCCTGTAGAGGCTATCGCTGAAGCAGCTAAAGAAACCGATTGGGGTTTTGATAAAAAAGATGTAGCTAGAGGCAAAATTGTTAAATTGCTCAAAGGCAAGGAGGGTTTTAAGGGTTTGGA
>Ga0114918_10001037_pt1 | contig 24542 bp, 24 predicted proteins | sample LantaG_FD_87015 | JGI IMG/M metagenome (GOLD analysis project Ga0114918, IMG submission 87015) | Deep subsurface microbial communities from Baltic Sea to uncover new lineages of life (NeLLi) - Landsort_02402 metaG | ecosystem: Environmental > Aquatic > Marine > Oceanic > Sediment | place...
CGCTCTCCCCCCCCTCCTCCCCCCCCCCCCCCCCCTCTCTTTCTCCTCTCACCTTGCCCACGGCCTTGTACTTGGCAGAAAGCTTCGCCTCCCAGTCCGCCAGCACCCCCAGCTCCTTCTCAGAGCACCCTTCCAAATCTCCATTAATGTCGGAGGTTTGCATGCTCATCTTGGCAAGGGCTCGAGCGCACTCTTTCCCCGCAAAGGTCGCGTAGCCCCCGCCGGGACCGTAGAAGCTCCTCCCCGGGGTCACGTCGTAGATTGTGCCCTTGATCGACAGGTAGATGGGGCGGAAGGGGTCCCTGCCGTCGTGCTTGGCGAGCTCGTCGGGCGAGACCTCGCCGACCTGCTCCCCGCTGCCCATGGAGTCGAGGTCCAGCGGCGGCTGCCGAGAGGCCGTCAGGGCGCTCGAGACGAGCAGGACGAGCGTTGTGGCGAGGAAGACGGCGGCGGCGGTGGCCCAGAGGTTGGTCTGCGCGAGCTGGAGCAGCGAGGCGAGGTCCATGGCCTTTTTTTCCTTCTTTTTCTTTTTTGGTTTCTAGAAGAGGAGGTCGAGGTCGAGGTCGAGGTCGAAGAAAGGAAGGTGGTGTCGTCGTCGATGGCCTCGAGGCTTCCTGTGTCGAATCAACTTTTTTCTTCCTTCCGTTGAGGTGCTGCTTGGCTTCCGTTCGAGCTGTGGCAGCGTGGAGGCCGAGAAGATAATGCGAGAGTGGCTCCTGTGAGGAAGAGAGCGAGAGAGAAGAGCTCGGAAGAGGGAGAGAGAGTGCGAGGAATGAGAGAAGGCGATGGAGCAGCGATGGAAAGTGCTCTTCAACCTCCTCCTCCTCCAGCTTCCTTTTCCTTCGCTCCCTCTCTCTCTGTCTCTCGCACACTTTTTCTTTTTCTTCTCTTTCTTCTCTCTTTTCTTCGACACAACTACAGGTCCGTCGTGTCCTCTTTCCCTCCTTTTCTCTCTCTTTCTTCTGTTTCAGCAAGCTGTTCTTCGAACTCTCTCGAACGCGCTCCTTTACCTCGGGAGCGAGAGAGACAGAGAGAAGAAGAAGAAGAAGCGAAAGAAGCAGCAAAGCCAGAGCACCTCTTTTTTCCCGTCAATTCCCTCTTTCCGCCAATTCGTGCTCTCCGAGGTTGAGCTCCGCCCAAAGTGTCTTCTCGAGCAAAGAGTCCCCTTTTTCTTGCTCGAGGGCCTCTAGCTCGCTCACACTAACGCGCTAGCACGGTCGGCGGCGTGCTTGAGGCACGGGTGCGTGCTCGAAAGGCGGGTCGCCTCCGCTGCTGGCGTTTCGCTCGCTCGCTCGCTCGCTTGCTTCTCGCTCTCTCGCTCGCGAGCCCGCCATGGCTCCTCATCTTTCTCTCGCTTCTTCTCACTTTTCCTGCTCTTCTTTTTTCTTCTTCACCGCGCGAATCGCTCACTATGACTGTCTTCTATCGTGATCACACGGGAAACAACACGAAACACTCAGGGAAGAACGACTTTTTTCTTGCTGACAATTGCTTTCGTCAATTGCGGCGGACGGAGACAGAAAAAACTCTTCACCCTCTCTCTACACCTCTAGCCAGAGAAAACAACAAAGCAAGATGAAGACGCTTCAGCAGCAGCACCAGCAGCACTTTGCTCCGCCGACCATCGCCGTCGCTGGCCCTCCCGCCGCGGCTCACCTGGAAGGAGGGGCGGACACTAAGAAGGGCGCGTGGACCGAGGAGGAGGACTCCGCGCTGAGGCATTACATCGAGGTAAAGAGAAAAGAAGGAGAAGAAGAAGAAGAAGAAGAAGGAGAAGAAAGAGAAAAAAGACGAAAAGAAGAAGAAACTCAAAAAATTTCGAACTAAAAAACAAAAACAAAACAGGTCTACGGCCCGCGCAACTGGACGCTGATCTCGGCCGGCATCAAAGGCCGATCGGGCAAGTCGTGCAGACTGCGCTGGTGCAACCAGGTAAGAGAAATAGAGAGAGAAGAAGTGGAGAGGATAGGAAAGAAAACGAGGAAAGAAAGAAAGAAAGGTCTCACTTTTTTTTCCACCCTTTTTTTTTTAAAAAAAAAACACTTTTTCCTCGCCAGCTCAACCCCGACGTGAAAAAGGCCGCCTTCTCGGCCTGGGAGGACGCCGTCATCGTAGCCGCCCACTCGGTCCACGGCAACCGCTGGGCCTCCATCGCTCGCCTCCTGGGAGGCCGGACAGACAACGCCGTCAAAAACCACTGGAACTCGACGCTGAGGAGAAAGTGCGGCCAAGGGGACGCCGTCGCCGCCCACTTTGCGGGGGTCGGCCTTCGGTCCCTGCTGGTCGGCGGCGAGGACGGGGAAGGGAGGAGCAGCGGGGCCGGACCGGGGGCGGTGGCCGCGGCGGAGGCGGCGCTGCTGGCCTTTGCCGAGGGCAAGTCGGAGAGCGAGGTCGACGCCGCCGCGGCGGTGGCTGCCGCGGCTGCCATCTCCGAGATGGACGGAGGAGGAGGAGGCGAAGACGGGGAAGGCGGCAACGGTGCTCCTCCCGTTGCGATCGTTGCTGGGATCGCTGGGTCGAGGGCGGCCAAGGCGGAGAGGGCGAAGCTTGCTGCTGCTGCTGCCGCTGCTGCTGCTGCTGCTGCTGCCGCCGCTGCTGCTGCTTCGTCTTCATCTCCGGCGCCCACCGCTGCCGTTGCCGCCGCCTCTGCCGCTGCCGCGGGAGCCTTCCCTTCGGCTGCCGTCGTTGTCTCTCTGGCGCCCTCCAACGCAAAGGACGGAAGCAAGGTTGCGAGCAAGAAGCGCCGGTCCTCGGAGCTGAGCTCGAATGCCGGAGGAGAAGGAGCGGGAGGAGTGGCGATGAAGAAGAAGGCGACGGCGAAAAAGCAGCAGCAAGCAGCGGCAACGACGGCAACGACGACCGCCACCACCACCACCGCTCCTCCTCAGCCGGCCTCCGCCCCGCGCCCCAACCTCCCCGACGCCATGCGCATGCTCGACGCCCTGCGCTGCGACGAGCGCGCCGCCCTTATCGACGCGGCGCTGCTCTGCGTCCCTTCGACCTCCTACTCGTCGCCGGACGCCGCTGCGGGGATGGCGACGGCGGCGAAAGACGCCGCTGCTGCTCCCGCCTCCGCTTCGGCTCCCGCTGCTGCTGATGCTGCGACGGCGGCCTCCCTCCTCGCCCCGCCTCCTCCTCCGGCGTTCCCGCTGTGGAGCAACAGCAAGGGACCCCTGACGGCAGCGAGAGAAGGAGCAAACAACAACAACAGCAGTAACAGCAATAGCAACAACGCAAACACAAACGCAAACCAAAGCACCTTTGCCTCGACCTCCCTGCCTTCGCCGCTGCCCTTTGGCGGCACCACCCCGGGCCCTCCCGTGGTCGGGGCCCCCGGGGCGGGGCTCGTGATCTCTTCCCTGGCACAACAGCACGTCGCTGCCGTGGCGGCAGGGGGAAGGTTTGGAGCTGGAGCAGCAGCAGGAGGAGGATCAGGAGGAGTTGGGACGGCGGCAGGAGCGGCGGCGGCAGGAGCGGCGGCGACGACGCTCGCAGGAGACTTTTCCAACTTCCAGCAGCAGCAGCAGCAGCAGCAGCAGCAGCACGGCAACGCCAGGCACCAGTACCAGCGCAGCAGCAGCGGCACGGGCATCCTGAGGAGGGTCTCCTCCTCCGGCGGCGGCGGCGGCGGCTTTGGAGGGAGCAGCAGCGGCGGCGGCGGCTTTGGTGCCTTCCAGCTCCACCAGCAGCTCTCCGCCGCCGGCGTTGCCGGAGTCGCTGCTTTGCCCCCGGCACACAGCAACGGCGGCGTCGGCGTCGTTGTCGGCTCGCCGCTCGACCTCGCGGCCCTGCTCGCGCCCACGCCGCTGGGGCCAAATGCTGCTGCTGAGGCTGCTGCGACGACCAACTCCAAGCTCAGGCGCCGGAGCAACAACGGAGGCGGAATGCCCCCGCGCCCGCCGTCGTCGTCGTCGTCGGGTCTTTTCTTTCTGAGAAACGGCGCAGGCACCGCTCACGGCTCCGCGCACGGCAACAACAACGGCGGCGGCGGCGGCAGCGTCGACATCTCCCTGCTCCCCACCCCCATGGGCCCCGGACACAACGGCACCACGGCCTCCCTCCACGGGCCGCACGGCCTCAACGGTGGCGTCGGCGGGGGCCTGTTCAAGGGGCTGAGCGCCGATTACGGCTCAGCTCTGTCCTCGGGCGGCGGCGTCGGCGGCGGTTTCGCGACCGGCGGCGTCGGCGGCGTCGGCGGCAGTTTCGCGACCGGCGGCTTTGATGGGATCGGGGGAGGAGGAGGAGGGATCAACTCGGTCTCTGCAGCCGACGACGTGCTCAATCTCGGGCTGGGCGCTCCCGGGACGTGAAGAAAAAAAATGAGGTTGAGAGAGAAAGAGAGGCAATAAAACAAGTTGGGCGTTTCGCTATAGAGAGAGAGAGAAAAGAGAGAGAGAACGAGAGAACGAGAGAGAGTTGCTTTTTTTCCCCAAAAAAAGTTTTCATTTTTTTTTCTTTTTTTCACACCCGCGTAATCGCGGCAGGTAACAAAAAGGAAAACACACAAAAAACGTCTACCTTTTTTCTTTTCTCTTCTCAAAGTTGAATTTTTATATCAAGACCACCAGCAACAAGAAAAGGGGGCAATGAAGATTTGAAAATCGTTTCATTTTTTTCCTACTTGCTGGTGTTGATATTTTGTTGTCCTCGTTTTTTTTTCTTTTCTTTTCTTATTTTTGATGTCTCTCTTTCTCGCTTCTCTCTCTACCCGTCCCTGAGGTAGAAAGCGAGCGAGGCTACCGCGAGAAGGATGGCGAAGAGGACGGTGAAAGAAGGGGACGCTGGTGGAGGCGGCGGAGGTCGAAGAGGAAGAGGAGGAGGAGGAGGAGGAGGGGCGACGGCTGACGTTGTTGTTGTTGTTGTCGTTGTTCTCGTCGCGCCATCTCCGTCCCTGTCCCTCCTCCTCCTCGTCGTCGCCGTCGGCACTTCTGTCTCAGCCGTTGTCGTTGTCTCTCTCTGTCTTATTGAGGTCGTCTCTGGTGTTTCTGCTGTCGTTACTTTCATTGCTGCTTCCGCTTCCGCAGCAGCAGCAGTAGCAGCCTTTCTCGCCTCTGCTCTTGCGTCCTCTTCCTCCTGCTCTCTCCTCGCCGCGGCCTCCACCGCCGCGACCGAGGCCACCCCGCTCGCCGCGGCCCTGGCCAGCTTTGCGCCACCATCGCCGTGCGCCGCGGAGAGGGCGCGGAGCCTCGAGGCGTCCCGCTCGGCGGGCGGCCTCGGGAGCGCGAGCAGCAGCGCGCCGAGCAGCGGCGGCGTCGTCGCGGCCGAGGGAGGGCGGCGGCGAGTTTCCTCTTCCTCGAGTTCTTCGAGCTCTTCCTCCAATCCTCCTCCTCCTCCTGGTCGTCGCCGTCGCGCGGCAGCGGCCGGGAAGCGCAGCGTCGTCGCGACCAGGTGCGTCGCTCGGCCTCCGCTCCAGGCTCGCAGGGCCGCGGCCTCGGAGAAGGGAAGGGAGACGCCCGTCGTCGTCGTCGTTGTTGCTCTTGACGCTGCTGATGGTGTTGTTGTTGCTTCTCTTCCGCTTTCTCCTCCTCCTCTCGCGTCTCCCTCCCTCTCCTCCGCCCTGCAGTCCGCGACGACGGGGGGGAGCTCGGACCCTGCCAGGACCGCCGCGACCGTGGCCGAGGAGGCGGCGTCGAGCGGCGGGAGGAGCGAGAAGGGGGAGGAGGAGGAGAGCGGGGGAGAAGAAGAAGAAGAAGAAGAAGGAGAAGAAGAGGAAAAAGAAGAAGTGTCGAGGTCGGCAGCTGCGAGCCGGAGCGCCCCTCGCTGCAGGAACGCAAACACGAAGAAGAAGAAAGCCGGTGCTTCTTCTTCTCCCTCTTCGCTCCTTCCGAAGAGAGCCCTGGAGAGGGCTCTGGCGTCGCTGGCGGTGAAGGCCCCGGAGCGGAGCGCGCGGGCGAGCGCGTCCGCCCCTGCTTCCGACGCTGCAGCTACTGCGGCAGGAGCTGCCTCCTCCGCCGGTGGTGGTGGTGACAAATCCGACGAAACGGGCATTTTTGACCGACCTCTTCCGAGCTCGGATTGGGTTGGAGCGAACGCCTGAGCCTGCGCGCGTCCGCTGCCTCGAGCGGGGATCTGCGTCGTTGATGATAGGGTGGAGGTGGTCGCGGGGAGGAGGAGGCGTTAGTCATAGGGAAGGAAGAGAGAAGGAAGGAAAAAAAGTCGAGGAAAGAGGAGAGGACGACAGCCGGTACGTTGACGTTTTCGGGGCAGAAAAAATCAAAAAATCAAAAACTCGTATTCGCTTCCGAAGGCGACCGATTGGCGATCTCCCGTTGTCCTCAAACTCATTAAACAAGTATTCCTCACCTGATAAAGGGGTGGGGAGTAGGAGGAGCGGGGGCCCGAGAGCTCAAGCGGGCTAGGCGCTGCCCTTTGTCATTGCGATTGCAGTTTTTTTTTCTCGACTGCTGTCCAGATTCGGGCCGAAGAAAGAAAGAGTGGAAGAAGGAAAGCTTCGAAAGTTTTTTCCCCCTTCGACCCCTTCCGCACTTTTTTTTTCTTTGTTTCAAAAAGGCACTTAGAGAAGCGCCCAGCGTTTCCTCTCTCCCTCTTTCGAACATATCTAAATGCGCGCCGCGCAGGTTGCGACCTGCAGCTGCTCTTCTAGTTGCCACCGCCACCGAGCGCAGCAGCAGCAGCAGCAGCAGAAGCAGCCGTCTTCGTCGTCGTCAGCAGCAGGGGTCATTGGCCAGCGTCGTCTCATGCCGAGCGCTAATGCCGCTGCGGCGGCATTTGCGGCGGCCCTCCGGCGCTCCTGGGCGCCCGCTTCCCCTTCGCTCGCCGCTCGGGCGATGTCGTCGTCGTCTCTGGGGCCCATCGCCACCGCGAGCAGCAGCAGCAGCAGAGCAGTGGCGGCAGCGGGTGCAGGAAGCAAGGGCGCAATTGCCAAGCCGTCCTCTTCATCATCATCGTCGTCGCTGTCGACCTCCTCTTCCTCGACCCCTTCTTCGACCTCTTCTTCCAAAACCACCACCGCCACCACCACCCTCGTCATCGTCGAGTCCCCGGCCAAGGCCCGCAAAATCCAGCAGTACCTCGGCAGCTCCGCGAAAGTCCTCGCCACCTTCGGCCACGTGCGGGACCTGCCGGCGAAAGCGGGCTCGGTCGACCCTTCTTCCGGCTTCGAGATGCGGTGGGCGACGCCCTCGGCCGCGGCGAGCAGGCGGCTCGACGAACTCGCGGAAGTGGCGTCGTCGGCGCGGACGGGCAAGGTGGTGCTGGCGACGGACCCGGATCGCGAAGGGGAGGCGATCAGCTGGCACGTGCTCGAAGAGCTGAGGGCCCGCGGGGCGAGCCTGGAGGAGAAGGACGGAGGCGAGTTTGGCGAGAGAGGAACTTCTTCTTCGACCAAAAAGGCGTCGTCGAGGTCGAAATCGAAGTCTTCGTCATCGCCTGTCGTTGCCGTTGAGCGAGCGACCTTCACCTCCGTGACCGAGGCGGCCGTCAGGGCCGCCCTCGCCTCCCCGCGGGCCATCTCCCGCGACCTCGTCGAGGCCTATTTCGCTCGACGGGCCCTGGACTACCTCTTTGGGTTTTCTCTGTCCCCACTGCTGTGGAGGCGGGTCACGGGAGCGAAATCCGCGGGAAGGGTGCAGAGCGCCGCGCTGTCGCTGGTCGCCGCCCGGGAAGCCGAGGTCCGCGCCTTCGTGCCCGTAGACTACTTCACCGTCGAGGCAAGCTTAGAGACCAAGGACTCGCCCCCGTTCCGGCTGAAGGCGCGGCTGAAGCAGCAGCCCTTCGGGCGCGGGGCCGTTCCTTCTCCAGGCTTGCCTCTGGCCTCGCTGGCCGACGACGCCGTTTCCGTCCTGCAAGGCCCCGACTCTCAGCTCCGCGTCTCTTCCATCAAATCGCGCCCTTCAAAGAGATCCCCGCCCCCGCCTTTCGCCACCGCTTCGCTGCAGCAGGCAGCTTCCGCCCTTCTCGGGATGAGCCCCACCGACACGATGCGAGCGGCGCAGGCTCTTTACGAGGGAGGGGACGAGGCCGGAGGCGAAGCCCTGATTACTTACCACCGCACCGACGGAATCGGGATGCCGCCCGAGGCCAGCGACGCCGTTCGACAAGCCGCGGCAGAGCTCTTCGGGCCCGGGGCCGTGGGGCCCGAGACGCGGCAGTGGAGGACCAAGGCCAAAAACGCGCAGGAGGCGCACGAATCAATTAGGCCGACCGACCCCCGCCGCTCGCCCGAGTCCCTGAGTTCTTCCTCGATCTCTCCCAGGCTGCTCCGGCTGTACGAGCTGGTGTGGAGGCGCACGCTGGCGTCGCAGATGGTGGACGCGAGGCTGGAGACGGTGACGGTGGACGTCAGGGTGCTGCTGGTGTCGGAGGAAGGGGGAGAAGGAGGAAGCGGAAGCGGGAAGGAAAAGGCGCTCCACGACGAAAAGTTCGACGGCGGCTCGCTCCGCGCCACCGCCACGGTCGTGACCGACCCGGGCTTCTCCCGCGCCTACTCCCCTGCGATGTTCCGAGGGAAAGCAGCTGCCTTGTCGACGGAAGACGAAGGGGAAGAAGAGGAGGACGAAAGCGAAAGCGAAAGCGAGAACGAAGGAAACAAAAACAAGAGAGCTCCGGTCGGCCGGGAGGGCGAGCTCCCGGCCTCGGCCGCCTCCGCCGCCCTCCTTTCTTCCTTGAAACCAGGGGACCCGCTCTCCCTGGCCTCGGCGGCTTCGACACAGCACGCGACGAGGCCGCCGCCGCGTTTCAGCGAGGCGACGCTGGTCGCGGCCCTGGAGAGCGCCGGGGTCGGCAGGCCGTCGACCTACGCTCCGACGGTCCGGCTCCTCGTCGACCGAGGCTACGTCTCCCGCGGCGGCAATCCCGGCTCTTCGCCTTCTTCCTCGTCTTCGCAGCGCGGCCGCCTCGTTACGAGCCCGCTGGGGGCGGTGCTGGCGGAGTACCTCCGCACGCACTTCGGGGGCTACGTCGACGCGGCCTACACCTCAGGGCTGGAAGAAGCGCTCGACGACGTTGCCGCCGGGCGCAGCGGTTGGAAAAGTGTCTTGGGAGAGTTCTGGGGTCCACTGGAAGGGGCCGTGGCAACGGCCTCGAAGGTGACCACCAGGGAGGTGATCGACGAGCTGGACGCCTCTCTGGGGAACGCTATCCTGAGGGCGGAGGCCAAGGCGAGGCTGGCGAGGAGGGCGAGGGAGAGCGGAGGAGGAGGTGAGGGAGGAGGAAGCGTGATTGCCGCTGAGATCTCGTCGGAGGAGCTCGACGCCGCCGTCGCCGCCTCTCGCGTCTGCCCCTCTTGCGGTGGGAGGATGGGCCTGAAGCTGGCCTCGGGCTCCGGGGGCTTCTTCGGCTGCTCCGAGTACCCGGCCTGCACGCAGGCGCGGGCTCTGTGGGTCGACGACGAAGGAGACGGAGTCGGAGGAGAAGGGAGCGAAAACGGCGGCGGCGACGCCGCTTCTTCGACCTCTTCTTCTTCTCCTTTCTCCTCGCCGCTCCAGCTCCGGCAGTAGTTCCAGCAGCAGCAGCAGCAGTCGCGCGACCTGGGCTCTCACCCTGACTCGGGACTCCTCATCTCCTTGCGCCAAGGGCCTTACGGGCCTTATATCCAGCTCGGGGAGCAGCCGGAAAAGACGGCAGAGGAGCGAGCGACGGAAAAGGCTGGCGGCGGCGGCGGCAAGAAGCAAAAGTCAAACGTTCGCCGCGTCTCCCTCCCGAAAGGACTCCCGGCTTCTTCCGTGACCCTGGAGCGCGCCCTGGCCTTGCTGGCGTTCCCCAAGGTCCTGGGAGCAGCGCCGGCGCCGTCTTCGTGGCCCAAGCCGGGAGGCGCGAAGGCGGAGGGAGAGGGAGAGGGAGAGGGAGAAGAAAGCAGCACCGACGCCGCTTCTTCCTCTTCTTCCTCTCTTTCTCCCGACGGCAGCGACCCCACCGCCGCCGCGTCCCTCGACCATGGCGTCGTGCAGGTCGCGGCGGGACCCTACGGCTACTACGTCCGCCTCTCCGGCGGCGCCAGCGAGCGGGGCAACGACGACCAGCCTTCTCTCTCGGCGCCGCTGCCGGCCGGGACCGACCCCGAGGCGGTGACTCTCGAGGAAGCCGTGGCGCTTCTGCGGGCGAGGGCCGCCAGGGGCCCCAGCGCGAGGGGCAGAAGAGGAGGAGCTGGTTCTGCTGCTTCGAACAAGAAGAAAGAGAAGGAGCCCAAGGAGGAGAAGGCAACCGAGAAGAAAGAGAGAGAGCTCAAGCCGAAGACGAAGCGCTCGCCCTCGAGCTACCAGCTCTTCTGCTCCTCGGAGAGGCCTCGACTGCCGGGCGGGCTCGCCCCCTCCGCGGCGATGACCGAGCTCGCCTCGAGGTGGAGGGCCCTGGGGGAAGCGGAGAGGAAGCCTTTCGAGGCGGCCGCGGCGGAGGCGAAGAAGGGAGGGAGTGGCGGTGGCGGTGAAGAAGAGGGGAAAGCGGCAAAGAAAACGATGACGACGACGACGACGACGACGAAAACGCCGGCAAAGGCGGCGAAGAAAGCAGACGCCACCGCCACAGCCACAGCCAAGAAGGCGAAGCGCCCCCCTTCACCTTACATCCTCTTCTGCGCCGCCGAGCGCGCCTCGGCCGTGGCAGCGCTTCCCGTGGGATCCAAGCCCTCGAGCGTCCTCGCGGAGCTAGGGTCGAGGTGGCGGGGTTTGGGCGAGGCCGAGAAGGAGAAGTTTGTCGCGGCAGCGGCGGCACAGGCGAGAGAAGCGGAGTGAATTTTCGTTTGTTTTAGACCTCCTTGTTGCTCCCATTGTTACACTTTTGTTGCCCTATAAAACAACTCGTAGACTCGAAGAAAGAGAAAAGGGAGAAGAGAGAGAGAGAGCGAAAAGAGAGAGAGTTCTCATCATTCATTGCCTCCTCAGCTCCTCCCTCAGCCCCTCCTTTGAGTCCCGCGCCCGCCTCGAGCTCAACGCCCTTTCCAGCTTCGACCTCGTCGCCGCCATCACCGCGGGGAACTCGAGGTAGGAGGCCTTCCGGGAGCACCACTCGTCGTCCAGAGCCTCAAAGGCGGCGCAGTAGACGTCGCCGAAGACGGACCAGGCCCTCAGGCGAAGCGCGACGGAATGGGGGTCTTCCTCGTCCTTGTCGTCGTTTCCGTTTTTGTGGTCGTTTTCGTTGCCGGCGAGCGAAGGCGAAACCTCTCCTCCTCCTTCCTCGGGCACGCTCGCGGCGAGCAGCGCCGCAAACCCCTTGGCGGCGGCGGTCCTCGGCGGGCCCTGCGAGGGCGCCGGGCCGCGGCCCCTTCCATCTCTCGAGGCGCTCCCCGCTGCGAGAGCGGCAGAGGAAGCAGCAGCAGCAGAGGCAGAGCTCGAAGAGGAACCTGCCACTGACGCAGCGGCGGCAGCGGCAGCGGCAGCGGCAGCCCCCGACTCGGCGTCGTGCGAGTGCAGGCCGGCCACCTGGCTCACCATGAACGCCACGTTGACCCCGGCGGCCCCAAAGGGGTACTCGAGCCCCTCGGGCGCGAGCCAATCGCTGCTTCCACGCCCCTTTTTTTCGAGGAGGCGGTCCCAGAGCCGCGGGTCCTGCGTCTTCATGTGCAGGGCCGCGGTCAGCGCCCCGCGCCCTCCTCCCCTCAAATCAGTCCTGGGGTTCTCGCCCTGCCACCCCACCTCCTTCCACCTGGGGCTCCTTCCGTTCGCAGGGAAAGGGATCCTTTCGCCGAAGGAGGCCGCCCACAGCCTCTCGAGGTCCTTGGAGTGTTCTTTGGAATTGGGGTCGAAGGGGACGCTCGCGTCTGTCCTGAGGGCGTCGAGGGCCCTCTGCGCCTTGGGAGATAAATGAAGCGGTCTCCAGTGCAGGGGTATGAGCGGGGCCAGGATGGAGAGGGCCGCGGAGACGGGGGCCGTGACGAGCGAGAAGAGGAGTTCGGCGAAGGAGGAGGAGGCTGACGAGGAGGAAGAGGCGAGGGCAAGAGCGTCGTCGTCATCATCATCATCGCCATCATCGCCGTCGTTCTCTTCTCGCGGGGCTAGGAGGGGCGCGGTCAGCGCGTGAGACGTTGGCTCGGCGCTGGTGGTGCTGGTCGTACGGCGGCGCAGAGGCATCGGAGAGAACGCGCGACAGGGGAAACGATGCGGAAGACGGGGAGAAGAGAGAGAGAGTTTTTTTTTTTTGAAAAATCGTTGGAAGTGTTTTTCGATTTTCATTTTCTCTCTTCTTCGTCAGTAGTACTGAGTACCTTGTCGAAAACGAAAAAAGATGGACAAATCCCTCTCCCGCTCGCAGTCCGTGGACGAGCGTTCCGTGGAGCTCGGGATCGACGTCGACGGCGACCTCGTGAGAGAGAGGAGCGTGCACGGGGGCTCGCGAGAGGCGAGCTACCGAGGCGGCGGTGCCAATGCGAGCGCGAGTGCTGCGATGGATAGGAGTTTCCGCAACGGCGGCGGAGACCGCAACCGCGACCGGAGTGTCCACTCGACCTCCTCGGCAGTGCCGCCCTCGAGGCCGCCTCCTCTCCCCGGGAGCGGCGCGTCCAAAGGAGGGAAGGAGGCGAACGACGACGACGACGACGACGACGACGAGGTCGAGCTCGGCCACCACCGCGGCCTCTCTGTCGACGCGAGGTCGGAGAGTTCCGGTGGCGGCGGCGGCGGTGCCGCTGGTGCTTCCGTCCCTTTTCCTCCGGCTCCGGCTCCGGCTCCGGCTCCGGCTCCGGCTCCTGCTCCTGCTGCGCGCGCCAAGTTCTACCTGGAGGAGTACGATCACGACCTCTACGGCGCGCCGCTGTGGGCGTGGCCGCGGGTGAGCAGGAGAGAGGTCTTTTTTTGTTTCGGTTTCGAGAAGGTGGGAGAGAGAGAGAGAGCGACGTCGGAATTTTAAACGAAAGAAGAAACTCAAAAACTTCCGAAAACTTTCAACTCCACCTCCACTCCCCCCACTCTTCCTCCAAAACACAGGCGTACTTCCGCAAGATGCGCGGCGGCCTCGACATCCCCATGCCCTTCCCCGAGGTCGGATTCGCAGTCCTCGCGACTCTGGGGGCCTTCTTCGGGATCGCCTGCGTCGGGGGGCTCGACGCGGCGCTGAACCGGAGGGAGATCCTGGAATCACCCGTGCTGCTGGCGTCCTTCGGGGCCTCGGCGGTGCTGCTGTTCGCGGTGCCGGAGTCGAAAGTAAGGGGAGAAGGGAGAGGCTGGGGGTTGGGGGTTGAGGGGAAGTTGTCTTTGATGCTTCCTCTTCGCGCGCGAGAGAGGAAAGAGAAGAATTTTCAAACGAACGAAAGAAAAAAAACTCAACACTCTTCATTCTCCTTCTTCTCTTTCTTCTCCTTCTTCCCACTTCCCCCCCTCCCACCCCTCCCCCACAGCTCTCCCAACCCGTCAACTTCGTCGGCGGCCAGATGCTCAGCGCCGCCACGGGCGCGACCGTGCGGTTAATCTTGTCCCCGGACCGCGGCGTCCCCCACTGGCTCACGGCCGCCGCCGCCGTCGCGGCGGCCGTGCTGCTGATGCTGCTCACCTCGACGACGCACCCTCCCGGTGGCGCCACGGCGCTGATAGCCTCCACGGCGGCGAGGCCGGCGCCGTGGCACGGGTTCAGACTGGTGTTCTCCGTGGGGATAGGGTGAGAGTTTTTTTTCTTCTTTTCTTTTCCGAGGTCTGTCTCGAATGAGGGTCGACAGGAAAAAAAGTTCACTCACTCTTTTTTTTCTCTCTCTCTCTCTTGATTTCTCTCCCATCTTAAAAAACAACAACAGGTGCCTGGGGATGCAGGTCGTCGCGCTGCTGCTGAACAACCTGCACCGGTGAGGATGCGACTTGAAAGAAAGAGAAAGAGAAGAAGAAGAAGAAGATTAAAAAGAAAAAAAACTCACTTCTTTTCGCTTCTCCTTCTCTTGGAAAAAAAATATCAAAACTCCGACAGCGGCCGCCGCTACCCGAGCCGGTGGATAGGGATGAGGGGGCTGCCTTGAATCATCTCTCCGTCTTTCTCTTTCTCCGTCCTTTTTTTCCCTTTTGAAATTCGAAGCCCCCACCCGAAGAAAGTTTTTGTGCTCTGTAAAGCACAAGTCCAAGTCCAATTTTTCCTCGACGAAGAAGAAGAAGAAAAAACTAGCTCCGATCTTCCGCATCTCGATTCGCCTCCCCCCCCTCGATTCAGATAGCATTACGCGCCTTTTACTCACCGCTTTCTTCTCAGCGCACTCTAAACATCGATATCTACGCCCTCCAGGCATTGAATTGCCCCGAGAAAAGCGATTCTATTTTACCAAAACTCGAAAAAAAAACCCGATGACGATCTCGATCGATTTCTCGTCGCCCGACCTCGACCCCCGCCTCTCCTGGCTCAACTCCCCGGCGGCAGCCACGGCGACCGCCTCGGGCCTTCGCGTCGTCCCGCACGTCGGGGACTGGTGGTCCCGCACCGCGAACTCCAGCGCACCGACGTTCGAGAAGAGGAGGGTCGACGAAGCGGCGCCGCTGCTGCTCATCTCTCCCGCCACGGCAATAGGAGGAGCGAGCGACGATGGCGGAAAGAACAACGGCAACAGCGGCGACTTCGACGCCGAGGCCTCCGTCGCGTGCTTCCACCGGCGCGACTACGACCAGGCCGGGATCTGCGTGCGCGCCTCGTCGACCTGCTGGCTCAAGGCCAACGTCGAGAGGATGCCCGATGGGAGCTTGGTCCTGGCGTGCTGCGTGACCAACGGAGGGTTCTCCGACCTGAGCTGCTCGCCGCTCGACTCGAGGTGCTGCTGCGGCGGAGGAGGTGCTCCTTCTTCTTCGCTTTCTTCGCCTTCGCTCTCTTCCCCTCCTGTTGCTGCTTCTTTGCCCTCTTCGTCAGGGTCCTCGGCAGCGGGGGGGATCCCGGGGGCCTCGGCGGCGATCAGGCTGCGCGTGAGGCGGCGCGGCGGCGACTTCTCCGTAGAGTGGGCTCCTCCTCCTCCTGCTCCTTCGACGACGACGAAAACAGAAACAGAAGAAAAAGACGACGACAAACTTCTCTTCACGCGCTTCCGCCTCTGCAGGCTCCACGAGGACGACGGAGGCAGCAACATGAGCTCCCTGCGGGTGGGGGTCTATGCGTCCGCGCCCGTGGCGGCGGGCTTCGTCGCTCTGTTCCGGAGTTTCAAAGTGGGGCCGCCCGAGAGCGGGCCGTTGCTTTGAGAATTGTTTTGGATTTTTGTTGAATTTGTTTCTGTTTCTTTCTTTCTGTCCTTCTTCTTCTTCTTCTTCTTCTTCTTCTTCTTCTTCTTCTTCTTCTTCAAGATAAAAAAAACTACTCTACACAAGAATGAGTTGTCGTTGTTTGTTTCGCATTGCGGAAGGGCGGGCGGGTTGTGGATGTGTGTGCAAAAGAAAAAAAAACGAAAATTTAAAAAACAGAACGGCAAAAAAATAATCTTTCTCTTCTCTTTCACCCCATCTTCTTCGCCGGCCCGGCCGCGGACGGAGCTCCCTTCCCGGCGCTGCGCGCGGCCGCCGCGGACCTCACTACCTTCTCGACCACCTCGGTGGGAGCGAACCTCTTCAGCACCACCACCATGGCGCTCATGTTGTCGCACCCTTTCCCGCAGCCTCCGGTGTCGGGAGCCAGGCACCGGTCGCACAGCGCGCTTGCGGCCTCTGCCGGCGACATCGCATCCTCGTTCAACCGCTCGCGGACAAAGTCGACGGCCTGCTGACACGTCAGCACGTCCCAGACGCCGTCGCAGCAGAGCAGGAGGAACTCGTCTCCCGGCTGCAGGAGGACGGTGGAGAGGTCCGGGGCGCAGGTGACGGCCTGGTGTGTGGAGGGTTGGAGTGGAAGAGAAAGAAAGAAGAGAAGAGAGAGAGTAAGAGGAGAATTTGAAGAAAAAAAAGTTTGAAAAAAAGAACCCGAAAAAAAAACCCAGAAAAACTTCTTCCTTCCTTACCTGCGCCTGCGGAGGCAAGCCAGGACTCTGCTTGTGCTCCGCGTCGCCCAGAGCCCTCGATAGGTTCAGGCTCCCGTTCACGCGCCCGTCGGCCACGAACCCACCGGCAGCAAGGATCCTCCCCAGTTCGGGCTCCTCCGTCGGCTTGTGGTCCCGGGTCAGCGGCAGCGCGACGCCCCCCGACCGGCACAGCACGGCGCGCGAGTCGCCCGCGTTGGCGACGGCGAGCTGGTCGCCCCTGACCAGAGCAGAGACGGCGGTGCAGCCCGCCGAGGGCCCGATATAGCGTCCTCCGAGGGCCGGGTCGTACTCGGTAGTGGGGGCGTCGTCCGGGAGGCGGGCGGGGGGTCCGCGGTTGCCTCCGCCGAAGAGGCCGGCGAGGCCTCCTCCGGCGCGGGAGAAGGGGAGAGGTCGCTCGTCGTCGTCGTCGTCGTCGTCGTCCTCTTCGGACTCGTCGTCGTCTTCTAGCTCTTCCTCTTCCTCTTCTTCCTCCTCTTTGGCGTCAGCCTCCATCTCCTCGATTTCCTCCTCCTCCTCTTCTTCGTCTTTTTCTTCCTCCTTTGTGGCAGTCGAAGCAGAGGAAGGGCCCGAGGCAGCAGCAGCCTCCGCACCTTCTCCTTCTCCTTCTTCTTCCTTTTTCGCCGCCGAAGCCACTGCCGCCGCTGCCTTCGCCGGTCTCTTTCTCTTGGCCGCGCCGGGAGGGCCCGCGGCGGCGACACCACCCCCAGGGGCGCTGATCGTCACCTCCTCGGTCTCTTCGACGTCGAGCGTCGTATGAGTTGTGCGGTGAGAGTGCGGCGGCCTCTGCGCGGAGGCCGCGGCGGCTGCCTTCTTCTTGCCTCCTTCTTTTTCCTCACCTTTTTCGCCTTCCTCTTCTTCCTCTTCTTCGTCGTCTTCCTCCTCGTCCTCGTCCTCCTCCTCGACCTCGAGCCGCGATCTCCGCGCCCTGGCGACGCGGACTTGCACCCCGGCCTCCGCCAGGGCTGCCACCATAGCAGGGGAGAGGCCGCCGACAGAGGCACCGCCGCCGTCGCCTCCAGCAGCTCCTCCTCCTCCGACTCCACCTCCGCCCGCGCCGCCGCCGCCGCCGCCGCGCCCGCCGAGCAGCAGCGAGAGCGCGGTCCCGGCGCGCGAAGCGACGTCGTCGTTCCCTCGGCCGATCTCTTCCTCCTCCTCGTCGTCGCCGTCGCCGCCGCGCCCGCCGCCGGCCGCAAACACCGCGAGCTCCCTCCTCGCGTCCGGGGCGCAGACCCTGACGTCTGTCGACAAATAGGCGCGCTCCAGCGCCGCGGCGAGGAGTCTGGCGGGCCTGGAGGCGGCGTCGGGTAAGGGGCTGGACTGGGGGAGCGGGGCCTCGGAGGAAGCCTTTGTCGTTTCGTCGTCGTCGGCGGCGGGAGCGTCGGCGGAAGAAGCAGCGCTAGCGGAAGCGGAAGCGAGTTTCCTCGCCGCACGGAGCTGCGGCGCTGCGGCGACCTCCTCGACCATGTGCTCCGCGGCGTACTTGGCGACCTCCTTGCCGCCGTGCCCGTCGAAGACCGCGAAGAAGGCGGTGGGGATGGAGTCGGAGTCGGAGTTTTCTCCTTTTTCGTTTTCTTCGTCGTCGTTTTCGGGTTTCTTGACGCCGTCGTCGTCGTCGTCGTCGTCGTCTTTCTTATCTGTTGCTTCTTCTCTCTTCTTCTTGCCCTTGTCGTCGTCGTCGTCCTTCTTCGATGCTGCTGCCGCGGCCTTTTTCGACGAGGGGACGCGAAGGGACACGGCATGGGCGTCCTCCTGTTGGTGTTGGTAATTGAGAGAGAGGGGGGACAACAGAGGCGTGAGCGAGTGAGAGGGAGAGAGAGCCGAGGAGAAGGTCGCCGACGGCGCGTTTTCTCGAGCAATCAATGGAGCGAAATGCCTTCTCTCTCTTCTTTCTGTCTCTCTCTCGCTCTTCTCCTCACCATCTCCGTGCGCCAGCCCTGCATCGCCGCGACGCCGAAGACAAAGTCCGCGGACTCGCCCTCGTGCGTCTCCTGTTGTTGGATAAGTGGAATGCAGGGAGGAAGAGGGATAGAGACAGAGATGAGATTTTGACGTCTGCATTTTTCGTCGTCAATGCCCCAACATGCTCGTTTCTCTCTCTCGTTCTTCGCACACGTCCTCGGCTCTGCTTTTGACGTGCCTTGGCCGTGATGGGCGAACTCAGATACGCTCCCATCTCGAGCGAGAGAGGGAGTGGAGGGAACTGGCAGGTCACGCTCTAGCGAGAGGAGGAAGAAGGGATTGAGATGGGGAAAACTTCGGCGTTTTGTTTTTTTTATCTCGCTCGATGATGCCCCTGCTTCTGCTGTCTGAAAGTCAAAAGGGAGAAGACAGGCTCGTTCGCTCGCTCGACGGGGGTCTCTCCCGCGTGCGCGCGCGTGACGCAGCGATGAGCGGAGAGAGAGAGAGAGCTAGAGATGAAGAAAGAAAAGAGCGCGCGAGAGAGAGGAAGAGAAAAAGTTTCGACGAGCGAAAAAGAGAGTGATGCATCCGACGAGGACAGAGAGAGAAAGAGAGAGAGAGAAAATCGACCCCGAACTCTTATATTTTACTTACAGAAAAAAAAACTTCAATTCTCAAAACCACCCCTTCTTCTTCTTCTTCGCCTGCCTCGCCCTGGCGGCGGTCCTGGCCTGAGGGAGACGGTGCGCGGCAAAGGCCGCGACGACGGCTGTCGCCGCCAGCGCCGCGACGGCGACACCCGAAGTGAGCCTCTGCAGGATTCCTCCAGAGGAGCCCCGCTTGCCTCCTCCTGCCCGCGCCGCCTTGCGGTCCGCCGAGGCCCTGGCCGCCAGCTTCAGGGCCAGGGAGGCGTGGCCCCGGTCTGCGGCCCAGTCCGCGGGACGGGCCCCTGGTGAATTGAGATGGTTTTTTTTTTTTTTTTTATGGTTCGAAGAAAGAAAAGGATGAAAGAGGTGAGTTTTTTTTCCCTCAAAGGTTTTGCGTTTTTTGTTGTTGTTGAAACGCCCCCCCCCCCGAAAAAACCACTTCCCACTACCCACCGGTCACGTCTTTCACCCCTGCGTCCGCCCCTGCCCTCAGCAGCGCATCGCACAGCCCGGCGTCGCCGGAGAACGCGGCCCAGTGCAGAGGGGACCTCCCCGTCCCTGGCTCCAGAGCGCACGGGTCGGCGCCGGCGGCCAGCAAGGCGGACGCGACCCCCGTCTGCCCTCTGATGACGGCGCGGGAGAGCGCGGCGGCCGCCGCCGGGGGGCTGTCCTTCATGATGGCCTTGGCCTGATTGTGTCGAGTTGGAGTTGAGTGGAGTTTTTTTTTTTTTTTTTGGGATTCCGTAATGGGGGGGGGAGAAGGGCATGGTTGAAAAAAAAGAAGAAAAAAAAATCTATCCTTTTTGATCGATCGATCGCTTCCCTCCCTGCCAATTCTTCCCTCCCCGATCTCCCACTTCCCCTCTCACCAGGACAGCCGTGGTCTGCTCGTTTCCAGACACGGCAGCCAGGTCCAGAGGGCTGTGTCCCGTGCTGTCGCAGATGCGCGCGCTCACGCCCTGCTTCAGCAGCCTCGAGACGGCCTTGGCATCTCCCTTCGATGCCGCATCGCAGAGCGACGCTGTGCTCGGCGCCATCGGATCGGATCCAAAAAGCGACACGCGCTGGCGTTGAGAGGCAGTCGAGACGCGGCTCGTGGAAGTGTGTGGGAGAGACTCTGGCGCGTTGATGGGAGTGGCAGAAAGAAGAAGAGAGACGAGTTTTTTTTCTTCTTCGCAAAGTGATCTCGACCTCTCCTTTCTTCCGACCTCTTCTTCTCTTCTTTCCTCGATTTTTTCAAAAATGAGTGCGGAAGAAACCCCCCCGCGCCTTTTTTTACACAAAGAATGATTGTGAATAAAGAGAGTGAGAGGAAGAGCATTAATAGTGCGAGAGAACGAAAGAATGAATGCGGAAGTGTTGTTCTTGTTTTTTTGGAAAAAAAAACGAGGGGCGAAAAGAGAGATGAGGAGGTCGAGGTTCTCTCGAGGGGGCAAAGCAAAAAGGGAGGTCTCTCTCTCCCCCTGCGCCTCCCCATCTCTCGATCCCCACTCTCTCTCTCGATCGCTCGCTCTCGCTCTCTCTGCGTGTACTGACTGATGCTGCGTATGAAATAGTAAATAAAAAAGGGGATGAATGGTGAATGTGTGTGGGTGGATATATAAAAAAAGTCAAGTGTTTTTCGTTGTTTCTTCGTTTTTTCTTCTTCTTTTTCTTTTTTTCCTGTCGTCGTTTTCTTCTCTTCTTCCTTCGGGAAAAAAAAAGCGACTCTTTGTCTCTCTTCCTCTTTCCTCTCTCTCTCCCTCCCTACATCATCGTCCCAGCCGAGGGCATCACCCTGCCCCTGAAGTCGGGCTCCGACGCAAAGCTCAAGGTCCCGGGCCCCTTGGCTTCCAACTCAACCAAGACGATCTCGTTGTTTCCCGTCTTCAGCACGGGTCCCGGGACATACTGCCTCGTCTGTGGCCCTTTCGAGGGCCAGTAGTACCCCAGGTTGACGCCGTTGACGTAGAGCAAGCCTTTCCCCCACCCGGAGAGGTCGGCCCAGGTCGAGGCAGGGAAGCCCTGGCTGTCGCGGGAGGAAGTCGTGATGACAGTTTCCTCCTGCTCTTCTCCTGCTGCTGCTGTTGCTCCCTTCGTCTTCGTCGCAGCAGGAGCGGGGACGACGAGCGTGCCGCGGTAGATGGTCGGGGCGCGCATGCCCCCCGCCGCGGCGGCGGCCGCCGCGGCGAGGGCGGCCGGGGACTTGAGAGGAGCGGCGGCGGCGCCGGAGTGGGCAGAGGCTTTCAGCGGAGGAGATGTCGTCGTCGTCGGAGCCGCCGTCGCCGTTCTCTGTCGCCCCGCCGCCTTCTCCGCGGGGACTTTCAGCTTGAGCAGCCTCGAGAGGTCGTCGAGAGGGAGCTGGATGACGCGCCAGTCGAGCACAGGCTCGCCTGGAGAAGGAAGGAAAATAAAGGTTTTGGAAGAGGGGGGGGGAAGTTTAAAAAAGTTGAAAAAGGTGAGCGATTTTTCATGTTGTTTCTTCTCTCTTCTTTCTTCCCCCAAAGGAAGAAAAGAAAGAAAGAAAGAGATTATGAGCATCGAGAGAGAGAGAGAGAGAGAGAGAGAGAGAGAGAGAGAGAGAGAGAGGTCAATGTTCCGTCCCCCCCCACTCCAATTTGGTTAGCCAGAGGAAAAAAGAGAGAGGAAATGTTGGTTAGTTTTGGGGGTGAGCGAAAGAAGGACGAAGAGCGAAGGAAGAATTACAACAACCACCACCTCGAAATGAAGAAGAAGAAGACCTATTTCCCCTTTACTTGGCCGCGCCGCCGCGGAGCTGCGCCAGCCTCTCGGAGAGGTCGGGCTCGGCGCTCTGCGGGGCGGCCTGCGGCGGGGCGGCGACCTGTTTTTGTTTTTTGTTTTTTTGAATAAGAAGAAGAGAGAAGGGTCAGAGAGGAAACACCGAACGAAAAGCGAAAAGCGAAAAAAAAACCCAAACTCCCCCCCAAAAAACTCCTAACTCCAACTCACCTGCGCCCCTGCCTGCGGCAGGTTCAGCTGCACTTCCAAGCCATGCTCGTCCGCCACCTGCTGGAGCAGGGTCGCGACATCTTCTTCGGGCGTGGCCAGAGAGGCCTGCGCTGACATGGCCCCTTCCATCACCTGCGACTGCACGTCGAGGTTCTCGAACTGCTTCTCGAACGCGTCCATCGTCTCGGCGACCTTCTCGATGTTGTTGGTGGCCAGGGCCCTGTCCAGGGCCTTGACGATCCCGCCCATCGAGCGCGCGACGCCCTGCATCTTGGCCTGCGTCTCGAGGCGAGACACGACGGCGTCGAGCCGAGAGGCGAGGCGCAAATAGTTCAAGGCCTCTGTTTTTTTGCGGATGGCGTTCTGGGCGTAGATCTTGGCGCCGTCGATGTTGCCCTTCTCGATGGCCTTCTTGACCTGCGAGTGTGGAATGGTGGAGGTGGAGGAGGTGGAGGGGGTGTAGGTTGGTGAGAGAGGAAGAAGAAGGAAGAGGTCGCAGAGAGGTCGACAAACGGACACCAGAGAACCGATTCGTTCCCCCTTCTTTTTTTCTCCTCCTCGCTTTTGCCTGCGGTCGTTTCGCGACATTCTTCCCTTCAGAAAGCGATGCGCGACCACGCTACTTCCGCAGCATCGCAGATCGGAGCAGGAGCGCGAGGGACGCACGAAGAACAGAGCGAAGAAGAAATAAAAAACGAAGAAGCATCGTCAGCCTTTCGCCATCGCCATCGCATCAATCTCTTCCTCTTTCTCTCTTCCTCCACTCTCCCAACTCACCTTGAGCTTCTCGGCCTTCTCGTCTTTCTCGGCGCGCACGCTCTGCTTCGCGAGCTGCTTCGAGGTGAACTTGAGGTTGAAGATCTGGTCGAGCAGCTTGTCGCCCAAGCCCCCTCCTCCGGTCGAGGCGCCGGCGCCCATTTTGACGGAGCTTTTTTGGTGGGAGCGGAACGAAAAGGCGGAAGAAGCGGGAGCTCTCTCCTAGTCCGGCGAGAGTGGCGTCGAGGTCGTTGGCGTTGCTGTCTTCGTTGAGGAGATCAGAGGCGAAGGCGGTTCGGAAGGAGCGGGAGCTCTGAAGAAGAACAAGGGGCGAAGGAGGAAAAGAAGAAAAAGATGAAGAAAGAGAGATCACTCCTCTCTCGCTCTTTCTCTTTCGAAACTATGCGCCACGCTGCTTCCTCCTCCTCCTCTCTCGCGCTGACGTCGTCGTCGCGCCCGCGGCTGGCGCCCGCGGTCGCTTCGCGACGCCCCTCGGCAGCTGTTCCAGTCAGGCATCGGCGGCGGCTGTCGGTCGCCTCTGCGCAGCAGCCAGCGACTGACGCCCGCGGCGCCATCGACGCCGGGATCGACCTGATGCAGGCCGGGGACGCGCGCGCGGCGCTGGCCGAGTTCGGGAGGGCGCTGACGCTTCCCGGGACGGGCCTGAAGCGGTACAGGTGCGGCGGAGGGAAGGAAGGGAGCGCAAGGGACGCGGAAGGCAAAAAAAAAAAAAAAAAACGAAGGCATGAACAAGTCAGCAGCAGAAAAAGCGTAGAAGGAAAAGAAACGGAAAAAAACTCAAAACCTCTTCTCTTTCCCTCTTCCCCTTTTTCCCAACTCACCTCACCTCAATCCCAGGGACAAGCCCCCGACGCTGACCGACGGCGAGCGGGCCGCCGCGCTCTACAACGCGGCCTGCGCGCACGCCTCCCTGGGCGACAAGCGCGCGGCCTTAGACGCTCTCAGCACGGCCGTGGGCGAGGCGGGCTTCTCCGACGGGCGGGCAGCAGCCGAGGACGAGGACCTGGAGTCGCTGCGCGGGGACCCGGCGTTCGAGGCGCTGGTTGGGAGGCTGAGGGCCGAGCAGGAGAGGGCGGAGTCGAAGAAGAAGGGTTTTTTGGGGGGGTTGTTTGGGTGAGAGGGAAACGATTTTGAAAAAGAAAATAATGAAAAAGCCAAGAGGTCTCTCTCTCTCTCTCTCCTTTGATTGTTTCTTTCCCTCTCTCTCGACTCACCTGAAAAAACGAAGAAGAAGACGCGCCTTGAAAGAAGAGGAGATCTAGACCTGCCGTGATTGATTCAAAAACCTGTTCGCGGCATTGGGGGGACGGAACACCTTTCTCTCTCTCTCCCTCTCTCTCCTCTCTATGCGCTCGCTCTCTCGCAAAAAAAAAAAAAAAACTTCTCCCTTACCGTCGAGCGTCACAGCGTCAGTCTCGAGGCCCTTGTGGTCCAGCGTCACGCAGCCGAAGTTGACGCGGCCCATCTCGTGGACCAGGATGTCGAGCGTGACGTTGCCTCCGTTGTCGTTTTTGGCGTTGTTGTTCTTTTTCTTCGAAGACGAAGAAGATGAAGAAAAACCCGAGTCTGAGGGGGACAGCCGCGGCAGCGAGACCGCCGTCGTCAGCGACGCGCGGTCGAGCGCCGCCACGGGCAGGCCGTCGACGAAGACTCCCCCGTAGTCGTGGACGGTCGCGCCCAGGTCCAGCACGCTGGCGTGGTGCGGCGCGGGGGGAGCAGAAGAGTCGGAAGAAGAAACGACCGAAGAAGAGGAAGAAGAACCGCCGCCGTTACCGTTCAGCGCCGCGCGGGGAATCGACGTTCGGTACAGCACGAACCCGCTCGCCTGGCCCAGCTCCTCCATCGCCGGGAGAGCAGGCCCGGGCACTCCCACGGCTCCCACGCCACCGTTGCTCCACCCGCTGCCCGACTTGCGGGTCGTCGAGTTGGGCCTCAGTAGGGCGCCGCCGCCGCCGACGCCTGCGAGCGAGCCCAGAACCTCGTCGGACAGCAGCTCCCCGACGAGCGAGAGCTTGATAGGGTCGAAGGCGACGACGGGAGGGGGCGGGGGCAGGTCCGGGAAGCGGGAGTCCGCCGCGGTGCGCTCTGCTGCCTTGCGGAGGCCGTTGAGACGGGACGCGGAGGAGGAGGAGGAAGCAGCAGCGGAGGCGGCGGCGACTTCGCCGTGCTTTTTCGACTTCGACAACGCCGTTTCGGCTTCCGCTTCCGCTTCGGCGGCCTCGAGCTTCGCCCTGGCCGCGTCGGCGTCGGCCTCGGTTGCGGCCAGCAGCGCCGCGCGCACGGCCTCGAACTTGTTGCCGTCGCCGCCGATGCCGCGCTGGCCCGTGTGGCCTGTTTTGGAAAAAAAAGGAAGGAAGGAAATAAAGAAAAAGTGAGCTTCTTTTTCGTCGAGAGAAAAAAAAAAAAAAAACCTC
>Ga0114918_10001038_pt1 | contig 24535 bp, 29 predicted proteins | sample LantaG_FD_87015 | JGI IMG/M metagenome (GOLD analysis project Ga0114918, IMG submission 87015) | Deep subsurface microbial communities from Baltic Sea to uncover new lineages of life (NeLLi) - Landsort_02402 metaG | ecosystem: Environmental > Aquatic > Marine > Oceanic > Sediment | place...
AAAAAATATTAGTGATAATTTTAAAAAATTAAATCAATATACCTTTAACACCTTGTTGGAATGTATATTGATTTAATTTTCTAAAATTATCACTAATATTTTTTAAAACTTTAGTTGTATTAACACCCATTCTTTCTGAGGTATCTACAACACCTTGAACATAATCTACTGTTGCACTAGCATTAAGTCCCATATATTCGAATTGTGCACCAAGTTTAGTTGCTTCTTGAATACCAAGTCCAGTACCTTTACCAATACTTTCAATATCAATAACCATTTGTGATGTTAATACATTAGCACGACCAGTTTCATCGGCAAAACCTTGCATAATAGTTTGAATATCAGCAAGTGACCCACCCATTCGTAAAACTTCAGCCTTAGAACCCATAAAACTTTCACGCATAGATGCTGCTTTTGCACCAGATAAACCAAGATTAAGATTTGTTGTTTTAATTAATTTATCTTGTTCTTGTAAATAATTCCAACCCATTTTTAAATGAGCAACTAATTGTTTAGTTAAATCAATACTATTTTTTCTAAAAGTATTACCCTTTTCAAGTTTTTTATTAGTTTTTTCTAATTCAGCATTTAAATCACCTTGTTGTTTACGAAGTTCTCCAAGTGTAATTGAATGGTCTTTACCGTCTTGATTTTGTTCTTTAGTTAATTGAGTGATTAGTTTTTGAATATCATAAATTTGCTGAGTAATTATTGCATTATTTTTCTCAGCAGCACTAACACCATTAATAAGATTAATTTGTCTTTCGGTTTCTTCATTAGTCCTTTTTAATATATCTAATCTTGGGTCAGCCATTTTATTTTATTGTTTTATATAAATACAAAAGACCGAGAAATATATTATCTCGGTCTAAAATTATTTTTATTTTCTGCTTTATCTCGCTGTTTGTCTACCTCTTCAAATTCTTTTTCTAATAAATGCAAGAAGTGTCTTCTACGATAAATTGGTATATTTTCGATATAATGTGCCTGAAACTTAGCGTGTTTGGTCAATATATATATCTCTTCATCGACCATTTTTTTATAGTCACCCGCTAAGTGTTTGGGAAAAAAAAATCGACTCCCACAGATAATTGTGCTTTGAATTTATATCCATTCTTGGCAGTAAATTCATATTCCATATCAACATCAGGACTAACATCCAATATTTTTCTACGAATTGTTAAAGCATCAAGTGCTGGCATTGCATCAACAAATTTACTAATATATGACCTATCATTTTTTTCATCAATACTAATAATATGTGATTTAAGTTTAAGTGTACTATAATCACTATATTCTTGTCCAAATGCTTCCATATGTGCTTCAGCTTGTTTTAATAATATAGTTTCTTCACCAGACGTTAATAATCTAAATTTAATGTTTTTCTTACGCATTGGGATAAAAACATTAAAATTACCTTCATTATCAGGAGTTTCATTAACCTTTTTGTATCTTAATTTTAATAAATCGACAGTTGTTTTAAAAACAACATTAGTTCTTGGGTCAGGTACGTGAACCGTGTATTCAGGACCATAACTACTTGAACGTAAAAATAAAATAATCGCATTTCTATCACCAGTAAGTAAATCATTAACATTAATACCTTTTGTTTTGATTTTTCTTTTTAATAAAATATCTAATACTGTATTATTTTCAATTAAAGATGGTGTTGTAAGAAGGTCTTCGTCAGTTGATGTCATATATTCAATAGCAACTTCCGAAATATTATTAGAATAATATAATCCTTTTGATGGTAATTTAATTAATTCATATGAAGTCATTAAATCAGGGTCAGTTTCTCTACTCATCGTTGCCTGATAATCTTCTTTATTAAAATTAGATGATGGAATATCAGTACCAACTGCTTTAGGAATATCATTACCCAATATTCCAGCATTATTAAAATTATGTTCAGGTGGTTTTTCATCAAGAGGTAATGATGTTACTGATTCAGGACTTGGAAGAGTACCAGCTTCACGCATTTCTTTATATTTATTTAATAAATCACCGATTGGTTCTTTTTTGTGTTGTTCTTGATTATTTTCCATTAATTATAATTTTTTATTATCATTTTGTGATAAATACTAAGAAAAAAATTTTTTAACTAATTCAAGATTTTTAATTAAAACTCGTATTATTAAATATATAACATTAAAAAATAATATGGGTAGAGATAGAAATAAAGAAGATAAGGATTTTGAAGAATTAACATCGATAGCACCTGCTAATTCTAATGAACATGTTAATGATATAAAAAAAATTATTAAACATTTAATATCAAAAGATACTAAAATTAAAGCAAAAAATGAAAGTCAGAAAAAGTTAATTCAATCGATTAAAAATAATGAAATAACTATTTGTGCAGGTCCTGCTGGGACTGGGAAAACTTTCGTTTCACTTGCTCTTGCACTTTCTTTATTAAGAAAAGATAGTAATAGATTTAAAACAATTTATTTGGTTAAGTCTGTTACAACACTTAAAGGTGAAGAAGTTGGATTTATTAAAGGTGATTTAAAAGATAAAATAGACCCAGCAATGTTAAGTTATTATATTAATATTGAAAAATTAATATTAAAAAACAGTTTTACTAGTTTAGTAGCTCAAGATATTATTAGACCATTTCCTTTAGCATATATTAGGGGAGTAAGTCTTGATGATTGTATAATAATTGCAGATGAAATGCAAAACGTAACTTTTGATAATTCAAGAACATTATTAACTCGAATTGGAAATAATTGTAAATTAATTGTTCTTGGTGATATTAATCAAGTTGATATGAAAAATAAAAATGAAAGTTCATTAGATGTACTTTTAAACATGTTTAATGACGTTGATAAGATAGGTGCGATAAGAATGTCAGATAAAGACAAAAACATCAGGAATCCACTTATAAACATCATTGAAGAGAAGTATAAAGAATATATTTCTCTTAATGGAAAGAATAATGGAAACGGTAAATCATATAAAGATTTATTAAAACAACAATTAAACGATTAATTATGGAACATTTAATCTTAGTAATGTATATTGGTGTGGAAGGAATTAGACAAGAAGATATTGAAAATTTTGTTAATATAATATCAGAAAAGTTAACACCATCGATTGAAGGAGAATTTATTGTAATTCCGACACAATCCCCCAATACTAGAGTTGAATGTATTAATCCAAAATATATTACAGATGTTGATTTAATTAATGAACATACTGAAAAAATTAAAGAATTACAAGAAAATCTCCAATATCAATTGGAACAAATAAAAATAAAAAATAATGAGTAAAATAAGAGTTGGAATTGACGTTGATGAAGTATTACGTAGTAAATGGCTTCAATTTGATAGATTTTATGTTCAGGAGTTCGGTGAAGAAAAACTAAAAAAAGAACCAGAATATTCATATGATTTTTGGAATGATTATCCTTGGGAAGATACTGTTGAAGTTGAAAAAGAATTAAAAGAACCTGAAGAAATGCCTGATAATATTAATCCAATTCATTATCAGGTAGATAAAAATGGTGAAGCTGATGCAGATTCGTTTTTATTTAAAGAAACTAAAGAAATTAAATTAACAGCAAGAGAAGTATTTAATAGATTTATATATCAGGATTTTCTATTTGAAATTTTTGGTGCAGCACCAAAATTATATCCTCAATTAGATTTAGATGTTAACAATTTCTTAGAAAAATATCAGAATACTGTTGATTTTACAATATTATCTATTGAAAATAAATTTAGCATACCACCAACACTATTCTTTTTAAGTAAAATATCATCAAGATTTAAGAAATATGAATTTTTGGAAAAATCTATTGATAAATGGAAAAATGTTGATGTATTAATTACAACAGACCCTGAAATCATTAAACTAGGTGTTCCTTGGGGTAAGAAACTAATTAAATTAAGACGACCCTTTAATGATAAATTAAAATCAGGTACACTAGATGTATTACAAATTGTCGAATTAATTGAGAACGTTGAGTTCCAGAAAATAATAAAATATAAAAACAAAAAAATAAAATGAGCGAAGAATTACAAAAATCAGCAGAACTGACAGCACAAGAACAAATTGAAAAAATTAAGATTAGTCTTGATAGAATATCAAATAAGAAATCAAAGTTTCTGTTTGTAGTACCAGAATCACAAAATCCAGTTGCAAGTGTATATGAAATATATTTTCATGCAACCGTTGTAAAAAATATGGGTTACGAGGTAATTATGATGGTTGAAAAAGGTGATTATGTTATACCATTATGGATTGAAAAAGAACTTACTGATCATGTTCATATGTCGATGTCAGACCCTAAACTTACGGTCGGTCCTGAAGACGTTATGGTTATTCCAGAGGTTTATTCAAACATCATGGAACAAACAAAAAAATTACCTTGTATGAGAATTGGACTATTACAATCAATTGATTATATGGTAAATTCATTAATCCCGGGTACGGATTGGTCATCTTTCGGAATTCAAGATGTTATAACAACATCACCATCACTTAAAGATATGATTGAAACATATTATGGTGAAAATAAATTTAATATTAAAACATATAATGTTGGTATTCCAGAATATTTTGAAAAAAGTAAATTACCACAAAAACCAATAATTTCTGTTATAGGTAGAAACGCTAATGAAATATCAAAATTTGTGAAATTATTTTTCAGTAAATATCCACAATATAATTGGGTTACTTTTGACCCAATGGTAACGAAAAGTAAACCACCACAACCAATGCGCAGAGTTGATTTTGCTAAAAGATTAAAAGAAAATTTTGCAGCAATTTGGATTGATAGAATTGCATCATTTGGTACATTTCCTTTAGAATGTATGAAATCTGGAACGATCCCAATTTGTTTAAAACCAGATATTATGCCAGAATATTTAATTGAAAGAGATGAAGAAGGTAAGGCAGTTAAAGTTGTTGATGGTGCTGGTGTTTGGACTGAAAATTATTATGATCTTCCACGATTAGTTGGTGATGTACTTGTAAAATTTTTAGATGATAATATTTCTCCAACATTATATGATGAAATGGAATATATTGCATCAAAATATAACCAAATCGATAGTGAAAATAAATTGGTAGAAATTTATACTGAATTTATAAATAAAAGAATTGAATTATTAAATAATGCGATTCAACCAGTTCAACCAGAATCAGTAAAAAAATAATATTAATAATAAAACAAAATTAAAAATGAAAATATCTGTAATTATTCCATTTCATGAGATAAATGACAAAAATTATGATTTATTAAAAAAAGCAATTAAATCAATTGAAAAACAAAATGATCAGGATTATCCAGAATTATTTATTGTTTATCCAAGTGAAATCGAAGAAGAGTTATTAGGAAAATTAGTTCCTGAACAATCAGCAATTGAAGATGGTATAACGCCAATTTTCATTAAAAATGAAGGTAAAACGGATTATCAATCACAAGTTAATCTTGGTGTTGATAATGTTAATACTGAATATTTTTCAGTACTTGAATTTGATGATGAATATAGTGAAACTTATTTTATGAACGCTATGGAATATGTTGATAATTTTCCTGAAATCGACATATTAATGACAATGATGATTGAAGTTAATGAAAAGAATGAGGGAATAAAATTAACTAATGAAACTGTTTGGGCACAACAATTTGTTGGTGAAAATGGTGAAATGGGTTATTTAAATGTTAATGCTTTAAAACAATATACCGATTTTAAATTAAGTGGTGCAGTAATTAAAACTTCAGAATTTAAAAATCTTGGTGGATATAAAAGTAATATTAAAATGACTTTTATGTATGAATTCTTACTTAGAGCATTAAATAATGCATCAAAAATTTTTACAATACCTAAAATTGGTTATAAACACTTTGCAACACGTGAAGGTAGTTTATTCGATGGGTATTTGAAAACAATGCCAATACCTGAAAGAAAATTTTGGTTTGAGACAGCGACAAAAGAATCAAATTTTATTAATGATAGACCGATTGATACATCAAAAATAATGAGTATTGTTAAATAATTTTATCGATGAGTAAAATTAAGAAAAAAAATACACATTATTTTGCTGATAAAGAAGAAAAAGGTGTTATAGATTATATTACTTCTGATTCGCTGGAAGAAAAAAATAAAATCTATAATAAAATATTGATTGAACCATTTAGAAAAATGATTCAATCTATATTAAGACGATACCCCATCCATATTGGTAATTATGATATGGATGAGGTTGAGTCTAATGCACTTACACATTTAATTGAACATATGGTTAAATATAGACCATTTATTGTCGAACGTAAATTAATAAATTCATTTGATGATAAATGGAATAAGCTAGGAATTAAATATCGATATATGAAACGTAACGATGCTGAAGATTGTTTAGATGATTTAAATGACTTAAACGATGGATATCAGTACAGAATATTTATTTCAAGAGCATTTAGTTATTGTCAGACAATAATTCGAAATTATTATAAAGACCATAGTAAAAAAAGTTATAATGAGAAGAAAACTATTTTAAGTTTTGATGATTATGTCGATGAAATTAATAATAATATCGAATATACATATGAAATGGAGTTGGAAAATCAACAACAACTTGAAAAATTAATTAATTGTGTTGTCGATAAAATTGATAGTAGAATAGATAATGATCCAACAATTAAAAAGAATGAAATACTTGTTGGTGATGCAATTATTAACGTGTTAAAAAATTGGCAAGTATTATTTATGGAAGATTCTCCAGAAGGTAAATATGAAAAACGAATAACCAATAAATTTGCAAAAAATAAAATATTATTATTTTTAAAAGAACAAACTGGATTAACAACTAAAGAAATTCGAATTGGAATTAAACCATTTAAGGAAATTTATTTTATCGAGAAGATTGATTATTTAGATGATTAAAATAAATAATCCGTATTTATATGTACTAAAACTATAACAATGGCGAGACCAAAACGTAAGAAACTAGAATTTACCGAAGATAGTGTAAATAAGCTACTTCAAGAAATATATGAAGATAGTCACAATCAAAAAGCAAAAATTACCAGACTATTTAATAAATGGGAGACCAAAGTTAAGGAGAATGGTGAGGTTGCTGCAATCGGTGACCAAATTGTTAAACTTATTGCTGCTGAAGCTAAAAATGTTGATCAAAAAATTATGTTACTTCGTTATTTAAAAGAAGTAGTATTTGATAAAAAAGATGGTGGTACTGGTAGTAACGGAAGCGTACAAAATGAACAACAAGGTGAAGTAAGTACTGATAGAAGAAATGAATTATTAGATTTTGTTCAAAAAGAACTTGAAGAAAAGGAAAAGAAAAAATAATGAGTTTAGCTGACAACAAAAGAAGTGTTTTTACTACAATTGGTTCATATAATTCATTAATGGAACAAGGTAATGATTTATTTAAAACCGATTCATTTTCATCTATTAACAATAAAGATGATATTGTACCATTTTTACTTGATGTTTTAAAAACTGTTGCTGGTACTATGGTAATTAAAGAAGCAATTGGTGGATTATTTGGTGAAGTAATTGATAAAAGTGAAGCAATTTTAAAAACTGCATTGAAAAAACAATTTATTCAGTCAAATTCTAATGATGTAATGTCATCATCATTTATGATTAATGGAATAACAGTACCAGTTAAAGATATTGATATCGGTGGGAAATTAAAGATTAATCCAAATAGTTCTGAAGGTAATTTAATTTATGGGTCAGTAACAAACACATTTAATAGTGTTGCTTATGATGCCATATTAAATTCTGGTACTTATGAGACTTTCAATAATATTAACATTAAATATGTTGAAGCGTTAGATAGTTTTCAAATAAAACCTAATGGTTCAGCACAAACAATTGGCGAATTTTTTATTAATTTTATTGATAATACTGAACTTATTAATAAAAAAGAACTTATAAGTTCAGTTATGGATAAGTTTTATGGTACATTATCAAATAATCAAAATAAAACAATTTCAGAACTTTATGATGAATTATTAATCGAAACTCAATTACAACAAGTTCTTGATGATGATGATTCTTTTGTTATTTTACCAGATAAATATGATGAATTACTTACAAAAGCAAATGAATTAGCAGAAGGTGATGTTTCATATGATTTGGGTTGTGGATTAATGCCAGCATCATTAAGTTTTGATGATTTTAGTAATTTGGTTTCAACAATATCTGGTGCTACCGACCCATTTTTTATTGGTGATAAACTCGGAGAAACAATTGAAAAAAGCACTGATCTTACAGATACACTAACAACCGAAAATAAAGAAACTATAAAAGATAGTTTTTTCCAGAGAATTATTAAGATTTTAACTGTTAAAATGTTAGAAGCAATAACCACAGCACCTCAGATTCGTGTATTAATGGGTATAATGAGTTCATTACAAAATGATGGGGTTATCTTGATTAGTAAAGCAACTGAAGATTTGAAGTATTTTAAAACAATAATTAAATGTTTAGCAAAAGAAATTATTGAAATTGTTGGTGAATATTTATTTACATTAGCAATTTCATATTTAATTAAATTAATAAAACCAGTTATAACTAAAGTACTTAAAGAAAAAATAAATCAATATAAAGGAATTATAACAAGTCTAACTGGAGTATCAAATTTTATAAATTAAAATGGCAATAGAATATAGTAATATTGATGCAATTATTGGTGGTTTTACGAAAGTATTAAACCTATCATCCATAGGCGGACCGCCACCAGTGCCAACACCATTAATTTTGGTTGGTGTGCCTCAACGTGCAGGACTATCACCAACTAAAATTGCGTCACGTATTATTGCAAGAAAATCAGAAGCTGGACTACCTGTTGGAGCATTACCATCAGGTTCAATTAATCCAGATGAATTAATGGAAAGAATTAGGGTTGAAGAAATTATTAAAGCAATCCAACAAGATATGATTATTTCGGTAGGTGTACCGCCCGGGATTACGTTAACAGCAACAGGTATATCACCAACAGGACCTGTATCAGTTTTCGGTTCAACTGTCACATTTATAAAAGGTTATGGAGTAGCACAATAATGGAAAATTTAGATAAATATACACAAATTGAACTTCAGAAAATGGGTAATGATATCAAGATGCAACATAATAAGTTGAAACAAGAACTTATAGCAGATACTTATAAAATGGAAGAACTTGAAAAAGAAATTAATGAAAAAGTTGTGTTAATGGAAATGTTTGAAAAAAAATATGTTGAAATTGTTGAAAAAATAATAGAATAATGGGATTTGATAAGCCAATTGTACAGACAAGTAATCCTAATAAAAAGGAAAATACTAGCATTGTTAGAAATAGAACAATTTTCTACGGTGAAGTTATTGATATTAGTGATGATACTGATGGTGGAAGAATTAAGGTTAGAATCCCTGAACTTGATAATAGGACCGCTAATAATGACTTACCTTGGTCTTATCCATTTATGCCTAAATTTTTCCATATTTATCCCCAAGTTGGTGAAATAGTTAGGGTTTTAATTGAAGATAATAAATTTACTGAAAGAAGTAGATTTTGGATGGGAAGTATTATTTCACAACCACAAAAAATTGGTTTTGATTCAAAATTTACTGCACTTTCAACAACAAACTTAGGATTAACTCGACCAGAAAAAGCACCTAGTACATATCCAGATGCCGATGGTATATATCCAACAAGAGATGATGTTGCGATTGTTGGAAAAGTTAATACTGATGTAATTTTAAGACTAAATGAGGTACATCTAAGAGCAGGTAAACATGAAAATGATGATGTTCTTAAACTTAACACAAAAAATCCAGCATCAATTGATATGGTTTTTGAGCCAAATGAAAATGATGATGGTGTTTTTTATAGTAATACCGTTATTCAAGCAGATAAAATTGCAATTATTACACATAATGGAAATCCTCGATTTAAAGTGGCAAAAGTAACACCAGAGGATAGAATTAGAATATTTGAAGAAGGACACCCATTGGCTCGTGCTGATGTTTTAATAGAAGCATTAGAGATTATTAGGGTTGCATTAATTGGTCACGTACATGGATATTCAGGACTAGATGCAGATAAAAATTCTGTAATAAAAAAACTTGAAAAATTACAATTCGAACAAATTTTACAAAAAGATATTGTAATAAACTAAAAAGTTTTTACTTTTGTAATTATGGAAATCGAAATTCCCCATAAATTTTTCACAACATTTAATAATGTTACTTATTATGATGAACCACATAAATATTATGTTGGTGATGGTGAGTTAATTAGTGTTACCACTATTATTGGTCAATACGAAGTTGAGTTTGATGAGGAATTATGGTCTGAAAGAAAAGCTAGAGAACTCAAAATCCCTCAAAAAGATGTTAAACGTGCTTGGAGATTTATAAATAAAAAAGGCACAATGAAAGGTTCAATTATTCATGATGAAACAGAAAACCTATTTTTAAATAAAGTCTTTCCATATCCAAAACACTTAATTCTTGAAGAATTTGGTTTTGACCCGATTCGTATTGAATATGATATAACAAAAAAACATGTTCTGAATTTTTATAATAGAGTGAAGGATATTCTAATCCCAATTAGAACTGAAATGATTATTTATGATGAAGAATCATTAATTGGGGGAATGCTTGATATGTTATTTTATAATACACGTTCTAAAGAATTTGAAATCTGGGATTGGAAAACTAATAAAAAATTCACAGATAAAAATAAAAAACAACAATTATTACATGAATTAGAATTATTAGATGAATGTGATTTAGAAATTTATTCAATTCAACTTTCATTATATAAATTAATAATTGAAAAAAACACTAATATAAAACTTGGAAAATCATATATTGTATGGTTCAGCCATAATAATGAAAATTATGAAATAATTCCAACAATTGATAGACAATATTATGCAAATATTGTTATGAATAATAGAATTAAAGAACTAAAAAAAATGCTATCTAATAGATAGCATTTTTTTATCTTAATAATAATTTTTATTTTATTAGAGGTTCAAAATACATCTCCATGGTTGAATTTCCAATGTGATATTTGTTAATTCATCATTTCCATAATCATTTTCACCAAAGTCAATACTAGTAATCATACATTGTTCTAAGAACCATTTTTCAACCTCAACACCTGTTGGGTCTAATGATTTTAAAGTAATGTCTTTTTTATAACCTGCTGCATAACCCATACGTCCTGTAAGTGATTCAGCATGTAAACGAACCCATTCCATAAGTTGTTGTGAGGTAGAAGGACCGATCGGGTCTAAAAATGTCACTGACATCGCATCCCAAGTATATCTACCAGCAACATAGTTTTGTTCGTTCATATATTGAATTGGAACACTATTAATTTTCATCGAAGGTCTTTTAAACTTTTGAACCTTCCAAACTTGAATTCCTAATGAGTCGTCAAATACGGCAAAAAATCGATTAACTCTTTTTGGTTCATATTCGAACGGCATCGTTCTTATCATTGTTTCTTCTGTTGCCATTATATTTTATATTAAATTTCTATTTATTTATGTCTTTTATAATAAATACTCTATTATTTAAAAATTTTAACCAACGTCATCGAAATTTGCACCAGTAGGTGTAATTGTAAACGTAATTCCAATGAATTCTAAAGCACGTGTTGGTTTCAAGAATATTTCACCATATAATTCATTTCTATCACGAGTTTCAGTTGTATTATTACTATCGTCCATTTTAACTCTGAAGTCAGTTAAACCTCTTTCTCTCTTAATACTATCAAGTATTGGGTTTACCTTGTTCATGAATTGATCAATTGTTTGTTGATCATTTTGTTCGAATAAAAGTCTAACTGAAATATTAGCAATAAGAACTTTAATTTGAAGTAATAATCTACGAACATTAATTCTATCAAGTGCACTTTCTTTAACTTGAAGTGTTTTCTGTCCAAATATCGCAGTACCTGTATCAGCAAAATCTGCCATTGGGTTAATTCTACCTGCATAAAGAATATCTCTAGCTTCCAAAGAAAGTTTAAATTGAGATTTTAATGCGTTTGTAACACCACGAGTAAGACCAGCAGGTGCAAACCAAGGGAATGAAATGTTGTCGGTAAATGCCATTGCTTTTACCACCTCACCTGTTGGTGGAATATAAACATTCACGTTATTCTGACTATCACGGATTTGAATCCAAGGATAATAAGTACAACCATAATTTGAATCAATTTCTGCTGTATCAAGTAAATCAACAATATTATTTGCAGCATTAACATCTGCCTTACCACTATCACCTATTGTTGGCACATTATCAATACTTGCTTGTGGAGCATCTATAACATATAAAGTATCAGTTCTTTGTAGTTCAATCATATCTATTGTATTTTGAACCAAAGTTGTTTGGTCTGCCCAATTGATGCCCGGGGTTGCAAATATATTAATTGTAACATTTTCAGGGTTTGCAAAAGTGTCAATCGCTAATTCCCATGCTTGGAAATCATTTGTTGGAACTACCAATGGTTGACTTGGATAACCTGATTGTCTACCAGCTTGAACATAACCATCACCATATGAACGTTCTCTTCTATTAACATCCCAACCATCAAAACCACCAGCAGGTACTAATGTGAATTTTCTTTTCTTAACATCATAATATGGGTTAGTAGAGGTTTCAACTTCTTGATATGTTGAAAAATCACCTTCACCAACTTTAAATGATTCCTGAGTACCATTAACATAAACTAAACTTGCACCACTATCCATATGGAAACCATCAGATTTAGTGAATCCTGTTTCTGCTTGTCCATCGTACCAATTATTAAAATTAAACATGTCTTGATTAATACCCTTGCCAGTATATGCAAGTTCCGATATACCTAAATATGTTTTACTTGTTTTATCAGTAGTTTCATATGTTGTTTTATAGAAAATATCAGGAGCAATACCATTAATTGCATCATAATTACAAAACATAAAACCTTCAAAACCTGCTGGATATACATCAAGTGGTAAATCATCAGCAATTTCAATCATAATATATTTACTTAAAAGAGTATATTCTCCATCGCTAGTACCAATACGCTGACCAATATAATTTGATTGACCTTTAATCATTGTACATCTAGTAAAGATTTCAAGAACTAAAGGATTTGCATCAGTATCGTAAAAACTACGAATGTAAATATCAAATTCACCAGTATATGGGTCGATATTAGTAATACTAATTTTAATTTCTTTGTTAGCTGAATTACCGTCAGAAATACTAATAAATTTGAAAAGTCTATCAACACTATTACCCTTTAATTGTGATACAACCCAAGGAGTTTCAGGTGTTTTAAATTCAGTTTCATAATTACTAAATAACTCACTAGTACCTTCAACCAATGTAGTGTTAATTGCATATGCAATACCATCTTCATCAAGTTTTCTAATTAAGTCAGGATAAATAGCCTCAACCCAAATCATAGTGTTCTTATCTTTTGGGTCGTAACCAATTACATTTGGTAAGAAACTGCTACTATCTGGGTCTAATGATACTTTATAATTTTCTGTTGTTGCTGTACTTGAAGCAATCAAATTAAAACTACCAAAAATATCACCAGTTGGATTTAATGTTCCTGATGTAGTGTTACCACTAATTGTAACACTAGTTGTTGAAAATGTTGTAACTGGAATACTATCAATTGGAGTAGTTGAATTTCCCCTACTTCTAACAACTGCCAACACCATATCTTCATAATCACCATATGATGTTGCAGAATATTCTTGTACACTATCAGTAACAGTTCCTACACCAGCAACATATGTTGTTGCGGTAAAACTGTGTACGAATTGTGTAAATCCTGAAACACTTTTAGTATATCCAGATTCAAGTACACCTGTTGAACCAAGACTTCCTAGTGAAACACCAAGATATGAACCACCACTAAATGGAATATCAGTAGTAACAACTGGTGAACCAACTACAACAGCAGTTGTTTCATCAACACCAGCACTCATAGTAATATTCCAAGCAGTACCTGCTTGGTATCCACTAAGTCCAAGAACTCTGGTTACCCAAAGTTGTTGTGCTTCTTCTAGGAATGCGTTTGCCACATAAGGTACTTGATATTGTAATGTTTTTTCAGCGTTCTGAAATCTTTTTATACTTTGTCCTCCAAACCTTTCTTTAAACTGTGTTTGGTCTTGAATATATATAGGTTCAAACGCAGGACCTTTAAGCGTTTCACCAGCTAATCCTAAAGTTGTTATACCCACATTACGTGTTACGTAAGTTAAGTCACGTTCTTTAAATTTTACACCCGGAGAGGTGAATACAAAATCTGCCATATTATTTATTTATTTAATATTTATTATTTTTTTATAATCGTAAGCAATGCTTATTCTTTTCAATAAATACTGAAAAAATATCGAAAAGGTGTATTATATAAATTATTATAATATTGTTATAATCACCAATTACACCAGATTTATCACTTTTTTATCTAAATTATGTTCGATTTTTAAGTTTTTCCATTTTTTCGTTAAAAATTCGGTTCGATTTCTCTAAATTTTTTTATAAAAAAAATGAAAATAAATTCAAATAAGTTGGGTTTTTCTCGTATTAGTATTTATAATAAACATTTTAATTATGAATAAATCACAACGAATTCATTTAAGTAGTGGTGACACTGGAAACGATAATCAAGATAAATATATTAAGGTCAAACTCGAACAAGATGTCGATACTCTTGAATTTATGTCGATAAGTCTTGGTACTACGGATGTATATCAAAATTTTAATTCAGATTATGGTGTTTTAATTGGAAGAGTTATTGCTTATGGTGGTGTTGGAATTCCTAATGCTAAAATTAGCATATTTATCCCATTAACTGATGAAGATGCACAAGACCCAGATATATATAGTTTCTATCCATATAAAACACCAAGAGATAAGAATAATGATGGTAAAAGATATAATTTATTACCAAGAGTTGCAGAATTAGATAAGACAGGGCAAATATCACCAAAACAACCATTTGGTAGTTTTCCTATTAAAGAAGAAGTTGTGGGAAATCAACCAATTCTTGAGGTTTATAAAAAATATTATAAATATACTGCATTAACAAATGATTCTGGTGATTATATGATTTTTGGTGTCCCAACTGGTACACAAACAGTTCATTTAAGTCTCGATATTACCGATATTGGTGAATTTAGTATGACACCTGCTGCAATGGTAACTAATTTAGGTTATTCACCTAATCTATTTACAGATAATAATACCAAAATTAAACCAAGTACCGATTTAAATGATTTACCTAATATTGAAACGCAAGAAATTACTGTTGATGTTAGACCTTTCTGGGGTGATACAGAAAATTTCGAAATTGGAATAACAAGACAAGATTTTAGAGTTCGTTCGATTTTAAGTAACTCATTTACTGTTTTTGGTAGTGTGTTTACTGATAGTAATAATACAATTTGGGGTCAAGATTTAGTTAAATTTGATTCAAGAATTAATGAATTAAATAAACTTAATGAAGATGAATGGGAAAGTGCTAGTATTTCAACTAAAAGAATTGGTTTAATATCGGAAAAAATATATTATTATCCTGTTGATGTCTCGGATGAAGAAATTGATGCAAGCATTATTAATCCAAATAACGATCCACTTTATGAAAAGATGAAAATTTTAGATAAATCAGACTATTCAGTATATAAAAGAAATGGTGATTTTGCATTTATAATTAATTGTAATAGAAATAAAATAATTACTGATGATAGGGGTAATAAAATATTAATTGATAATAATTCAATTGATGGGGTTTTTAGTAAGTTTAGAGGATTTATTACTCTTGAATTATCGTTAAATGATGTTCCTTCTAATGCAACTTCCGATATTAGTACAAGTATTAAATTAGAAAATATTAGATTTAAATTAAAATTTCCTCAACAAGCACCAAGAAATGGTAGTTTTAATTTAGAGGAACAACAATCTAATGAAAATAATATATGGAGAAATCAATCATTTACTTTTGAAAATTCAAAATATTATAGTTTTTCTAGGTTTCATGGTACAGTTTATTGTCAAAATGAAGAAGATAATAGTTCTAATTATGAAACTTGGAGAAACAATCAATTACGTTCATTTAATGGTTTTTGGAATGAAGATAAAATTAATTATGCTGGAAATAAATTACATTTCTGGAATTCTGGAATAATATTAAGTAGTGATATTATTAATGATGAATATGATATTGATAATAAGAAAATGGAATTTCCATCTAATTGTATTGTGCATGGGAATTATAAGGGATTTGGTGCACAATGGATGAATTTAAGTATTTATTTACCACAAACAACATTAGTTAATGGTAAATATAAGAAAATTGATTATGTCAGGGGTTTAACCAATTTTAGTAGACAAACTAAAGGAGAACGTTGGTCAGAATATAATAATTATTATTATTTTGATAATACTCAAGATATTGCTGCTGGTGATGTTAATACTAAGTTTTTTGCTCGTTCTGATTTACATTGGACTGATATTATTGAAGTGCCATTATCTGATATTCAAAAAATGAAAAAAATTAATAAAAAAGGTTTTACTCTTACAGAATTACCATTAACTGGTGAAACATATAGGAATGGTGATTATATTCCAGTAAACCCTACAATTAATTGGGATAGTGCTTGTCCATTAAACGGAGGTAAGGTTAATGGTGAACCAACAGCACCGTCTGATAAAGAAACATATTTTTATAAGGGTATTGGTAGTGCAAATTGTATTGATTATTTATATGAAATTGGTATTGTTACTTAATTATTTTATTGTATTTATTGTAAATGGATTATAAACAAGAAATATTACTTGGTAGTGAAAAAAACATTAAGAGCGTTAATGTTGATAACAACAATAAAATTGAGATTACTAATAACGTATCTGAACTTAATGAATTTACTGTTAATGATGTTGTAAATAGTAGTTTAACTTTTGATGTCGAAAGAGAAAAAAAACAGATTTATCGATTTTATGGTAGAATTGAATTTATATCATTATTAAATGGTCTTAGTAATGATTATTCGCAATTACAAGATTTCTTTACAATAATACAATCAGGAGAAACAAAAAACTTAATAAATTCCTTTAATTTTTATTTAGTTGCACCTAGTTCCAATGAGGAATATTATAATATTTCTGGCGATAGTTATCTAAGAAGTTTTGATGTAATTTCAAATAGATTAGATTTTGAAATATATAATGCAGGATTTAGTAATAATTTATATGGTGAACAAGTCTATATATTCAATTTTAAGAGCGATTTTGACGTTAGTAATTATTTTGATAGTCTAGGCTTCCCTTTAACAGAAATGTTCATATATGCTCAATATAAGCCTCAAGGGGGTGAAGAAATGTCATTCACCACATGGACAATTCCCACAGGACTTCCAAATAAGGGGTTATTTTATAATAAAATTTTAAGTGTTGATCACGTTGTTGAAACAAATGATGAAGATAATATTATGGATGTCATAACATATATACCATCAGAATATTTTCAGGAACAAACCCAAATACAAAAATTTTATATTAAAACACCATATGATAATAATACTAAGTGGTTGGAATGGACATATAACCCATTTATATCATTAAGATTACGATATCTTGATGGTGTTGTTAGTACAGCACCATTAAGTGAAATTGCTGAAAATTCATCTTTATTAAGTATTCAAGTTTACGGTGTATCATCAACAAATTTTACCGCAACCAAATTATTAAAAAAATCGATAATCAATTCTGTTAGAACTGTTGATAAATGGGATTCAGGAATAACAAATAATTATATGTGGAATTATAATTCTGGAGAATTATATTTTCAATCGTCAGGCACATATGAAATTAATTTTCAAACCGAAATTAGATTACCAATACATACCGATAAATATATTGATGAAACATATTTAGAAGAGTTTTCAAATGGTAGTTGGGGTGAAATTCCTAATACAAGGAGAAAATACCAAATCAGTAGTCCAATACAAGGAACTAACATTATAAAATCATTTGGAATTGGTGATGGTATTAGAGTTAGAATATCAGTAATACCAAATCCTGATGAAAGAAAGGTTGATATTATTCCAGATTATGCAAAAATGATTGAAAGTGATGGTAAATATGTTTGGCGTGATATTTTACCACAAGGATATGTTGACCCAATTACTAATCTTGGTGTTGATTATCCATTTTTAAACGGAAAAAGGTATTTATTTAAAACAGTTGTTTTTGATGTTTCACCGAATTTAAGTAACGAGTCTTATAATAAACATCAAAATACAATTGACGTATTTAATGAAATATCCTATTATAAGAATGCAACAACACTAGATTTAACGCCAGCAACCAATAATCAATTGAATAATATAGGTAAACCATGTCAATAATTAAAGAAACAATAAAATTAAATATTAATAATACTGGTTCAACAATTATTTTTGGATTAGGTGGTAATAATCATTTTAGTGGTTATCAAAACGAAATAAATGATCTAACAGAAGAAACTAAAATTGAATTAACAAACAATATTATTGATTATGAGGTTACTAGGTTTCAGTATGGTGGAAATTTAGTAAATTTAAATTTTTATTTAACTACTGGTTTAACATATTATAATAGTTTTATTGATGGTGCAGGATTTTCACGAAATGAGGTTGATTCGAGAAATCTTAAATTACATAATAGTTTCTTTATTATGGATTTTTATGATTCTTATGATAATAATACACAAACAAAAATATTCACAATTTATCAAACACAAATATTAAATGGAAATGAATTTGATAATATACAAATACCGTCATATCGAATATATCACGATTCAATTAATCAATTTTATAGTTGGTATCTTCCCAAATCATTTATTGCTGAACAAACTGGTTCAACTATAACTGGTTATGTGAAATTTAGTTTTTATAATGCAAAATATGGTAGTTTAGCTTTATTTTATAATAAAGATAATCAAAGTAATACAACACCAGAAAAAATATATTTTAAAGTAAAATTAGATTTAAGTTCCTTGACATGGGAATTTGATTATTCTGGAATTAATTTTCCACCAGATGTAACAGCATATCAATTACCACTTAATAATTTATATTCACAAAAAGTTAATGATGGGATTCAAAATTTTGATAATAAACAACAGGTTCACCCAAGTGGAAACACATTCCAAGTTTCTGGTGGAACTTATACAATATTATAACCAATTCTTGTTTTTCTGATTGTTTTAACTATTTCAAATTCCTTTTCGTCTTGAATAAAACCTAATATTTTTAATGCGTACTTCGAAACGAAGAAACGGTCACCATCAATATTTTCAATTGGATTGGCTTCAGCAAAACCTTCAAATAATAACGGCATTGGACTTCCATTAACCCAAATATATCCTTGTTGTGATGCAAAATATTTCAAAATTTGTTCATCATAACTATTTACATCAACCCTATATTTAGTAAATAATGCAACTTCATAAACCATATCAACATTTACTGGTTCAGGCATTCTAAATTGTAAATAAATAACCTGACCTTCATCCAAAATTGGGACATTTACATATCTGAACTTACGTGGTTGTGGAATTCTATGTTTTGTACCAAGTCTCGTTCCCTTTTGTTTATCAATACGTCTAACGGTAATATATGGTGTTGGAACGTTTTTATTGTTATCCATGAATTTCCAAGTTTTACTAAACTCACCCCAACGGTCATTATCTAAATAAAATGTTGGTACAATTTCACCATCAAGAGTTAATCTCATCCCATCAAGATTAACAAAATCAAAAAGTGTTCGGTCTAAATCTTCAAATAATATGGTTCTTGGAAGATATTTAGTTTTTTCATCAGTTTGATTCATAAGTTCTTCAATCCTATCGAAACCATATTTAAGATATTCAGTACCAATCTTTGGTGGATTAATATCAAGAGTTAATTTTTTCTTTTTTGGAACTGCCATGTAATCAATTTTTATATAAATACTCTTTGATTTTAAATTTTAAATAATTACATTTGCTAACTTAATATCATTATTATGCTAGTAGAACGTAAAGAAATTTTGAATGAAGACAATAGTATTGGTTATATCGAATCCGTTTTTAAATCCGATAATATATTAAAAACCACATATTTTCCTAAAATGCAAAGACTTTATATTGCATTTAGTCGTGGTGATACCTATTCTTATGGAAACATTAGTCCAGAATTTTATGAAGAATTTGAACAAGCCGAATCACATGGGAAGTTTTTTTATAAGAACATTAATAAGAAAAAACAATATCCATATCGTAGAGAGTTTACTTTATACCCTACTGAAGTGAAAGATTTAAAAGAAATTGTTGAAAATAATAAAACTGAAGAAGATGATTAGTCCTGATGAATATGAAAACCAAATTTCATTACTTAAAGAAGCATTGAAATTTTATGCCGACCCAAATAATTATATGGCAAAAACCGAACATTCGTTTCCGATAATGTATAAGGATGTTGGTCATCAAGCCAGATTTGCACTTGAACAATTAAAAATTGTTGAAGAAGCAAATGAAAAAATTAAAAATGATTATGATAGAATTATTGATGATACCATTAAATTAATCGAAAACCACCCAATTAATTTAACTGATACAATAAAAAATTTAAAAGATTTGGATAATTTGAAAATTATATAGCATTTATTGATTTTTCATAGGATTAAATATTATTAAACAAAAAAGAGATAAATCAATATATGAAGTTGTTAGTAAAATATCATAATGAAAATTGTAGGATTGAATCACATGGGGCATGGTTTGATTTAAAATCTGCTGAAAATGTTAAATTAAAGAAATTAGAATTTAAGCTAATTAAATTAGGTGTATCAATTAAATTACCCAAATATTTTCAAGCAAATATTGTACCTAGAAGTGGAACGTACAAAAAATATAATATAATTCAAGCTAATCATTATGGTGTTGTAGACGGTCCTGATAAAATTAGTGATGGGTATTCAGGAAATAATGATATTTGGATGTTTCCTGCTATTGCGTTAGAAAATTCAAGCATTAATGAAGGTGAAAGAATTTGTCAATTTGAAATTAGACCAATAATGAATGCTCCTTGGTATGTGAAATTAAAATGGGTTTTAAATAATAAAATTAAAATAATTGAAGTTCAAAATTTAATATCTGACAATAGAGGTGGTTTTGGTTCTACTGGTAATTAAATAATAAAAAGATAATATGATTAAAGCAGATAAATATTACATCGATAATTTAAATAGTATTAAAACTGATGGTGTCCTAGATGAAAATCCAAGACCTAAATATAAAGATGGAACACCAGCACACACTAAATTTATTACACAAGTAGTCGAATATTATGATATTTCAAAAAATGAATTTCCAATAACAACATTAAGAAATACAGCAATAAAAACAGGTATTAGAGAAATTCTTTGGATTTATCAAAAACAATCAAATTCATTAAAAATTGCAAGAGAAATGGGTATTGGTTGGTGGGATGAATGGAATATTGGTAATGATACTATTGGTGAGAGATATGGAAAAACAGTTAGAAATTATGATATGATGAATAATCTATTAAATAATTTAAAAAAAGACCCATTTGGTAGAAGACATATTCTTAATTTATATCAAGAATCTGATTTAAATAATTCGAAAGGTTTATATCCTTGTTGTTATGAAACTATATGGTCAGTTAGAAAAATTAATGGTGAATTTTATTTAGATTTAACAATGATTCAAAGAAGTAATGATTATATAATGGCTGGATACATTAATAAAATACAATATGTTGCCTTTCAAATGATGGTTGCATCACATTTAAATTATAATGTGGGTATGTTTTGTCATTTTGTTCAGAATTTACATGTTTATGATAGACATAATAATGCAATGGATGAAATTCTTAATAAAACCCCATTAAATATTCAACCATCAATTAAAATTAAAGAAAATAAAAATTTTTATGATTTTAATGTTGATGATTTTGAAATAAAAAATATTGAAGGAATCATGAAATTAAACTCTGAATTAGAAATTGCAATTTAAATAAATTGAATGATAATATTGTATATAGTAATATTACTGTTGATAATGGTAATAATTATGTTAGTAATAACATTGTTACTATTTACAAAAAAATCAACATATTTATGTAATAAAGAAAAAGAATATATTATCTTCGTTATGGATATTTTTAAAGAATTCGGTAATGATTTAGGAATCCAATCCAAAGATCAACATAAACAATTAGTAGAGGAACTTGAAAAAATAAAAACAAAACACTTAAAAAAATGAATAAGCTAGAAATTATAAATGAACATTTAGAAGAAATGGAAATCCAAACATTATCTGCTGATGGTTTTGATGATGCAATATTAGGAATTGTGACTGATTTCAATTCCTCTGAAAGAATAGCATATTCAGTAACAAAATGTATTGAAATTTTAATGACTCGTGATAACATGAGCATGGAAGATGCTGTTGAATATTTTGATTTTAATGTCAGGGGAGCATATATGGGTGTTGGAACACCGTTATGGATTGATGATGGAATGTTTAGTGATTAAATATTAAACGATTATTTATTTTTATATAGATTTAGTATTTATATGAAAATAAATTATTATGATATTATTATCTAAACCACGAGAAATTGATTTCTCGTCATTAAAATTAACTTTTAGTGATATTAATAATGCTCCCGTTACATCACCTAATTCTGTTTCGGATTGGAATACTCTCTTTAATCTCCCAACTAAAGGAATTGAATTTGATTCAGTTAAAATTTCAGGTAATATTGTTAGATTATATGGTGGTGGTGATATGACATTAGAACCTGTTTTTGGTTTTAATACTTATTTACTTAAATATGAAGATTATAGTGGTGTAACAATAAATATGGAAGGATATTGTTTTGGATATGCATTTAATGTCAAAACAATATATGCACCTAATGTAGTATCTGCTGGTGATTATTGTTTTGCACAAGCAAATTCATTAACATCAATATATTTACCGTTACTTGTAACTGCTGGTAATTACTGTTTTAATTCACAATATTATAATACGAATTTACAATTACCATCACTTACAGGTTGTACATTTGGTTGTTTTGCTGTCGATTCAAATTTATCAAACCTATATATTCCATTATGTACCAATTTAGGTGGAACTACTGGGGATAATGCTGTTTTTGATGGTATAACTGGTAATACAATTAATTTAACAATACCAAGTTCATTAATGACTAATAATGGTGGAAGTCCTGATGGTGATATTCAAAATTTACAAGCAAATAATGTTGTAACAATAATAACAGTTTAACATATTAAATATTATATTATTATCAAAACCACAAGCAGCAGCACCAGAACCTACTGGTGAGACATTTAGTTTTACATATAACACTGTTGATGGTGCAATGCTATGGGTGAAAAAACACCATTATATATTGATGATGGGTTATTTTTTTAGTTTGAAATAAAATCTAGTGACTCTGAACCACCCTCAATAAATAATTCAGCTAAATCACTTCTTTGATGTGATACATCTAAGATTTTATTAATTAAAACTATAATTTCTGTTACATCATTACTGTTAGCTAATTCTTCACCTAAATTATATAATGGTTTAAGACCATAATCGCTAAGAACCCATTGACCATTAGAAAATAGTGGTAAATAATCATCCATATGTTTTACTTCATCTAAAAATTCATAAGCTGATGTAAAATTATATTCCCTTAAATAATTATCGTTCCCAGTTTCTTTATATTTCATCTTACACCAAGCAGTAAATTCACCATCTGGTGTAATTTTATCAGTATCACCAGTAAATAAATTATATTGATTAGAATCATATGATTCAGAATTATCAAATTCATCATAAAATTCATCAAATGGGAAATATTGAGAATGTCCTGCAATGGCAGTTAATATATCTAATTTAGCAATATTTGATAATATTAAATCTTTCCATTGAAATATTTTTGATTCTGGAAATCTCATAAATCTTCCATATCTCATAAACTCTTGTAATGCTTTATGATATTGGTTTTTTGGTATTACTCTAAATTTAACATGTTCTTCATTATTTATCATACCAAATATATCTCTGGTGTAATCACTATGAAGTTCATCCCAATCATTCATATTCATGTTTTCATTAAGATAGAATGATTTTATTTCCTCATTAATTATTTTTAAAATATTAATCATATTAGAATCCTTTTGTTTCATTTAGGAAAGGTACAACATCTTCTTTTATAGGAACTCCAACTATACGTTTCCAGTAACTTTTGAACCCACCAATTGTTTTACTGGTTTCATCTGTAACATTGTTTGCACTTTCAATTTCGTAATATCTATTTTTTTCACCACTCATATTATATTCAACAATATCACCTCTATCAATTTCTAGTTGTTTTTCTTCAAGTTCTTTTAAATAAACACCGAAACTAATATTACCACTATCATCACGAACAATTCCACCCTGATTACTACCATAATATTCTTGTTGACCTTCTG
>Ga0114918_10001039_pt1 | contig 24535 bp, 29 predicted proteins | sample LantaG_FD_87015 | JGI IMG/M metagenome (GOLD analysis project Ga0114918, IMG submission 87015) | Deep subsurface microbial communities from Baltic Sea to uncover new lineages of life (NeLLi) - Landsort_02402 metaG | ecosystem: Environmental > Aquatic > Marine > Oceanic > Sediment | place...
CTGAATGCGTCTCCCCGCGCATATTGGCGCTATGGCGGATCCGCCACTCCGGAGCGCGACGACGGCGAGGATATGGTCATACAGGGACTTTTTGGCAAGCGGATTGTGAACATTTCCGCCGGGTATTTGATCAAGCGTGGATTCCTTGTGCCGTGCCACATATTCTGCACCCATATGGATGCCGACGCCGGCGGATTTACAAAATATCCCCAAATCTACAAGCACTGCGTGTCGGATAATGAAGATTTTGACCGTAATATCGCAGAAACGGTTGACTTTCTCGTAGAACGTGGCAAGATATGCCTGGTGCTTGTGCAACACATTTCGCACGGCAAAAAATTAAAGAAGCTCATCAAGGATTCGGAGTTTTTAACCGGCAAGGATTCGACGAAGAAGCGCAAACGTGTCATTGAAGAGGCTCGGAACCGCGAAATTCAGGTTGTTATTGCGACTATGCTTGCGGATGAAGGGCTTGACATCAAACCTATCGACGCCGTGTTCATGGTCGGCGGCGGCGCATCCGTTACACGCGTTCCGCAACGCGTCGGCAGGTGCCTGCGGACGTCCGAAGGAAAGGATGTCGGAATGTTTTTCTATTTTCGGTTTCCTGTGAAATACATGCTGAAACAGGCGCAGAAGGTACATCGTGTGCTGTCTGCAGAAGAAGAATTTAAGATGCACCGCAGCCACGGATTCGACGAGTTGCGGCGCGAGATTGCGCTGGCTCTGAACACCCAGCAGAAAGGGTTGTTTCAATGATTGACAAGAATGCAAATAAAAGGGTCGAGACGCTGAGAAGTGCTTTTGACGCCTATGCTCCCGACTTCCCATTGATTGAACTCTGTAATCGGATGAAGACACAGAAGGGACGCCTTTTCGGTTCCGTTGCACCGAAATTGATACGCGAATCGTTGATGGGCGGCGCGGGACGCAAGGAGATCGTGTGGTGCGGACCAATGACGCGAAGGGGACTGTTGGCGAAGTATGACGCCTCCTTTGCATCGTGCGACAGCGAGAGGCTCAGGAACTGGCGGCGGTATCTGCTTGAGCTTCAGGAGAGAAATATGATTCACGGCTGCGGAACTGCACAGTCGATGATATTCATTGTCGAACCCAATGTTCTTTCGTGGGGCTCCTTTTCCAAGAATCCGATGATTTATCCTGAAACGCTCCTGTTAATTCTGCAGTCACGTGAAAAAATGTTCGGCATCATCAAGCGCGGCTTGAGCGACAGTTCGACCCCGATGGACACGATCTTCAGGGAAGTCACGCTCATGATTTCGGATCTTGCCAAGAAGCTCGACCCCTCCATTATGGCACCGGTATGGGACGGCATCCTTGACTCCGAATCCTACTGCCGTCAGCTGGAGCGCACCGTTGCCATGGCTCCTCCGCTCAAGGGATTCAAGGAGGAGTTCATCGACGTCGACGCAATCGGACCCGGGATCATGGCGAAAATCATGTCGCCGGTCAGATCCACCGAATTTGACGAATTGAAGCCGGAAAATGAAGATGTCGTTCCGAACAACAAGGCTCCAAAACGGTTGCGGGTCAACTCCGCATTGAATCGCGAGATGGACAGGCTCGATGACGTTCCCACCGACAATCTCGACCTTGTCGGCGGCGGCGTGCTTCATCTCTTGCAGGCGTTCCAACGGTTTGTATTTCCCGAGATCGGCATGCCCTCCCCCACTTATCGCGCGTTTCAGAACTTTGGACAGGAGGAGATCTACGCCACAAACATCGTCAACATTCTGCTGACGGCTGGAAAGCTGAACCGCGAGGTGATGTTGTCGTGGATCAACTGGTATGCAATCTACGAAGTTGATGCGTCCAAGGTGAAATCTAGCACGTGCGCCTTGAAGCTGCTGTTCGACACCTGGAACAAGTTTTCCTCCATGTCCGAAGGCTTGTCGTGGACCAACATCGTGGGACAGGACGATTTTCCGTCGGAGGGCACCATCTACAAGCGCATGTCTGACTTCCGCAACAAGGCGACCCCCGACCGGTGGTTTGAAGAATGCTCCATGCGCTTCGGATATATCATGCCCTATGCCTTTTTGCTCACCCTTTTCGGCAGGGATGTTGCACAGGCTACGGTCAGAGACTATTTCAACAATGGTGAGAAGTGCATCGAGGACCACATCAAGGACGACGACAATCTCCGTGCAAGAGTTGTAAAGGCGATGCGTCAGACGATAGTGTACGAGGTGCCGTCCGTATTCAGAGGCGTTGTAAGGGCGCACTACGACTGGGTGCTGAGACACGAAGATCTCCTCGCCCTGATCAAGAGAGACATCGAACGCGACCGCATTCCACTTTCTGATCCGATTGTGAACGAGTTTTGGAGCTTCATCGAAGGCAAGCTGAACCTGCGGTCAGAGGACGTTATTAATGAAAAGCATTCCTGAACTGAAGGACGAACTGACCTTCTTGTTCAAGACGGCACAGTTGTCACAGTGGATGATCGGAACAAACAGCGGCGACTTTCAGTCGATGCTTCCGGGATCCGACGATAATCCGACTGAATACACCCTCAAGCAGAAGCTTGTCGACTTCGTCTATAATCATCCGGAGGAATGGACGAAGAACTACCGTTTCATCGTGGACGGCGGTGTGGACGGAGACGAAGGGCACAAAGGATCGGGACTCGAACGCAAAAAGATCGGGGCGGCGATTTTGACATCCGGCATGATCCACATATGCCAATCCGAAATATACGACCCGAAGGGTCTGGCTCGTCATATCGGGTTTTCGAAGTTCGTGAACAGCGTCAAAAGTTGGAGCGATGCGGGTGAAATCATAACTATGCTGACGGACTGCCGCTTTCTGTTCATATCCGAAATATACATCGCCGAGGATACGAACAAGACACTTCTGCGCACGGTGGCGGAATCACTCAACGACCTGTTGGAGCGCCGGGAAAACCAGGGATCTGTAACCATCATGTCGATCAAGCCTACGGCGGTGAAGTGCATTGATGGATCGTCCAACTATCTTGGAGCGGCGCTTACATCAACCATAAAGCAGCTTGGCGGCACCGGCGGCGGAACCATTATCATGAAAGACAAGCGGCTGTGCCGCATCGCCTTCTGATTAGACGAAGGCTGGAGAGAAAATGTCAGACGACCTGAAATACCTCGAAGATCGCAAAGTGATTCCCAATATGCGGTTGATAGAAACCGCGAGAAGGGACGAGGCGAGATTTCTGACGCTGATACTGCGGAACAAGGAATTGATGCAGGACGCCTTCAATTCGAAGGTTTCATTTCGCAACTTTCTGATCGAGGAGCACGCCCACTTCTATGGATTCATAGGAGACTTCTACGATCGGCACCGCGTCCTCCCGACGGAACAGACCTTCAGAAGCCGCCTTGAAGAGTTCATGAACGACGACGCCGCCATCAGCGCCCAGGTCATCGCATTTCAGAATCGTTTTCACGCCCATGTCGACAAGGACGAATACGGACCGCTGAAGGAAGGTTTGATCGACCGGCACGTTCAGCAACAGCTGTACGAAAGGGTGAATGGCGGGCAGCGCATCGTCGATATGATTTCTGCCACATCGGGACAGCGCCCCGCCCTTAATTCGCTGATTTCCGATCTTCAGCGGATCGACTCCGGACTGGAATCGGAGAGGCACATCAGGGTTTCCACCGCCGCCGAGTCTGTAGCCCGTGTAAAAGCCTCCCTGCTCGCCCGCCGTGAGAATCCGGAGATAGCCTACGGCATCATGACCAACTACCCCTCGATCGATACGAGGTTTCTCGGTTTTGAGCCGGGCAAGTACATGATCATTCTTGGTCCGCCCCACGGCTGCAAGACTACGATGATGCTCAACCTCTCTTATGGGATGGCAAAGCTGGGACACACCGTCATCTTCGTTACGATGGAATCCCTTGACGATGAAATCATGGAACGTCTCGTGGCGATCGAAAGCGGAGTCCCCAGTCTTGTCATGAAGGACGGCAAAAACCTCAAGAACGTTTTGACGATGGATGCGCTTAATGCGGCTACCGATCGAGTCGAGCGCATCGTGGGCGACAAGTTCATTCTCATCTCCGTTCCCCAGAATACCGAGTGGAGCGTCATTCGCTCCCTTATTGAAACGCAGCTTTTGTTTCGCAATGTCGACGCCTTTTATGTCGACTATCTTGACGTCATCAAAAAGAATCAGCGCAACGACGGGCGAGCCGATTTGGAGCTCGCCGATCTTAGTGTTGAAATTCAAGCCTATGCAAAGAACACCGGTGTATTCGGGGTTACGGCGCAGTCCTTCAATAATGAAATGATCAAGGCTCTCAAGAAACAGAACGCCTTTGAAAAGCCCGACGAGGCTGCCGTACTTGCCGGAGGTGAAGGTGTCGGCGGCTCCCAAAAGCTCTGGCGCGACGCCGACTATATGCTGGCGGCGCTTCCATTCAAGAAGGGCAGGCGCATAACCATGGTGGTCACCAAGGCGAGGCGCGACGGCAATTCCGAGGACGTCTTTTATCTCGGCTGGGATCCGGAGACCGGACGCGTATTCGAGTACGAATCCAAATACTACGTCATTGATACGGTTCAGGATGCGTGCAAGGGCATCGTGTTGGACGAACCTCCTCAGTTGGAAGTCACCGAGAAGATTGAAATCAAGGACGGTGAGGAGATCGTGCACAAGGTCGAAGACGTTTCGCCGCCGGCAGCCCCCGAGGTCGAGATTGTCGACCCTCCCGTTGAAACTGAAAAGCCTGCGGAGCCGGAGTCCGATCCGCTCGGCAATGAAATCAAGGATCTCGGTTTCGGCTGATGAGCAGATATTCGGAAATTAGACGCCAGATAACGCAGCGGGCGGACTTTGGTCAGTTTCTTGAATCGGAACTCGGGCTTGATGTAGACTGGAGCCTGTCGTATGAAAGCGGGATGTGCGTGTGTCCCCTTCACGGTGACACGGAGCCGTCCTTCAGCATATCCAAGGTCGACGGCGCCTGGCTCTTCCATTGTTTCGGATGTCAAAAGGCGGGCACCATAATAGAATTCTTCATGGAGCACTACCAGATCACCAGTGTGAAGGCGGCAATGGAGGTGATCTGCGAAAAGTTCGACATCGAGGAGTCCCTTGAAACGATCAGTGATTCGTTTGCCTGCGCCGGCGGCAGGTTCGACATCAAACGGCGCACACTTTCCGCCCATACAACCGCCGCAAACAGGTGTCGGATAGCCATCCGCGAAAATCCTGACAATATTAAATGGGTTTCAGAAATGTACAGGGAGATGAACCGGTCGCTTCTTGAAAACGACTTCACCAGACTGGAAGAGATGACGGAGGAGGCGCTATGCGCGATGAAAACGAACTTACCCCCATCATAACGGCGTCGGAAGCCTTTATGGCGATAGCCCGCATTGCAGCAATGCGCTCCAAGGATCCAAGGACGAAGTGTGGCGCATGTATCTCGTTTCTTGGCAGGAGCATAGGTATGGGGTACAACGGTCTTACGCCTGGGATGCCTGATCTTCCGGAGAACTGGACGCCTGAAATGAAGTTGGGGCGCGCGGAGCACGCCGAGCGCAATGCGATCCACAACGCCGACAGGATCCAGCTCGAGAAGGCGAAGCAGAATGCGGAGATTCTGCGGAACATGGGACTCGAGCTTTGGGACGATCGAGAAGCCGCGTTGAAACGACTTGATCATCCGACTGCGGAGCTGTATATTTGGACAGAACGGCAATATCTGCCGTGTCAAGAATGCGCGAAGGCAATAGCCTTTAATGGAATAACCACGGTGTGGGTTGACTTTGATCCGGATACGGTTCTGGACAATCCTACCTACGACTGGTCCGCCACGTTGCATATATTTAAGTGCGCCGGGGTGGAGATAAAACAAATGACCGGAGATGCCAACTGCATCTTCAGGGAGAGACCACAGCATGAAAAGGGCACTGATAACGGGGATTACGGGACAGGACGGGACGTTTCTGATGGAGTACCTTCTGAATCTGGACTATAAAGTCTGGGGAGTGGTCAGAAGGACATCAAGTGCGCATTCCATAAACAGGATTCAGGAGCTGTCAAAAGGCAGGGTCAATCTCCGATATGGAGACATGACGGATCCCGCCAGTTTGACCCGTATCGTTCAGGAATGCAATCCGCACGAAATCTACAACCTTGCGGCGCAATCGCACGTCAAGGTCAGTTGGGACGAGCGCAAGAACACATGTGATATCAACTGTACCGGTGTATTGAATATTCTCGATGCCATGAACGCCGTTTGTCCTGAAGCCAGGTTCTACCAGGCGTCGACCTCGGAGATGTTTGGCATCTCACCGCCGCCCCAGAACGAGAACAGTGAATTTCATCCGCGCTCCCCATACGGTGTCGCCAAGGTCGGTGGCTATTGGCTCGTACGTAATTTCAGGGAGAGCTATTCGAACTTCGCGAGCAACGGCATTCTGTTCAATCATGAATCGGAGCGCCGCGGCGAAAGCTTTGTAACCCGCAAAGTAACAAAGGCGGTAGCCAGGATTAAACTGGGGCTCGACAAGGAATTCGAGCTGGGGAATCTGGACTCCAAGCGAGATTGGGGGTATGCCGGCGATTACGTCGAGGCTATGCACCTGATTCTTCAGCATGACGAGCCCGACGATTTCGTCATTGCAACCGGGCAGGCGCATACGATTCGGCACATGTTGGAACTGGCGTTCCGGGTGGTCGACATCCCCGTCATATCAGACGGCGATACCGGGTTTGACGAGAAGTACATCAGAGAGGATACCGGCGAAGTAGTTCTTAGAATCAATGAAAGATTCTACCGTCCGGCGGAAGTCGACTATCTCTGTGGCGACGCGTCGAAGGCGGAGCGTATATTGGGCTGGAAGCCGAAGATGTCCTTCGAGAAGCTCATCGAGCGTATGATCAAGCATGACCTGGAAGCCGAGGCAAAATGAACCAGGAGCAGTTTGATTTTACGAAGTCTGCAGCGGACGACGGTGCGTTCATACGCCTCTCCATGACCGTATGGAATCCCATGAAGAGCATCACTCTTGATGCATTTGAGGGATTCCCCTCCATAGGCATAAGCGAGAAGGTGGTGTGTACGCGAAAATTCCACGTCCCTCAGATTTCCAAATCAAAACGGCTTTTGAGCGCCTGCAAGCTTGCGGTCAAGAATCTGACCTATAAGACGTCCTACGGATATTTCGTCCCCGCCGCCAACATCGAGCGCCTTCAAATGGAAATGGAGGAGTTCCGCGCCAAAATCATGGATGCCCGCGACAAGATACTGGCGGACTACGACCGCATCATCAAAAAGACGGCAGCCGAGGCGGCGAAGGTCGCCGTCTTGACATGGAAGATCAAGTACGGACACGAGGGGAAGCCCCATTCGCGTTTTGTCGAGAAGTTTGTAGAAGACTATGTCGGCGGAATTGGCACGAGAGAGGATCTCTCCAGGCGATTCAGGTTCAACATCATGCCGTCCCACCCCATTTTGAACTCCGATTCTCAATATGCCCGGCTGATCGACGTTGATGCGAACAATGTCGCCGTCTGCGAAATCTTGTATGAAAGGATTCTCAATCGGCGCCGGGCGCTCGTTTCCACCCTGCTCAATATGGAAGCTGAACTCAAAGATGCCCGGCTTGAGCCGCCCGCCGCCACCATGAGGATATTTCGACGTCTGTCTGTCAGAATCCAAGGATACATATGGTCGTTTTTCTATTCCGACAGGGATCCTGAGATTGTCCCCCTCCTTGAGAAACTGCGCGAGATTCTGATTGTGGATGATGAATTACGGAACACTGATACCGTCGTCCCGTGTATGAGACACATCATAACCCACATTGTGGATCATCCGTTTTTCAGAACGGGACTGGAGGTTGTCGATGTCTAAGTTCGACGGCATCACCGTTGAAGATACGCTGGCTGCCCGTATTGGCAGGAACAGCGAAGGTCGCGTCTTGTTTCGCTACAACCGCTGGACGATGGACTACGGGGTCTACCGCTCGCCCCGAATGACGGAGACCGAAAAGGAACTCATCCTTCTTCGGATGCAATTGTTGTTCGAAGGGAAAGTTGACGATCTCGAGGAACGAAAGGCTCAGACCCTCCGATTTCTAAACTACGAAACCGACCAAGACACCTACTGTTCGTGAGGTTAAAGTGGCAAGTCCCCGTATAAAGAAGATTCTCGATCACCGGTTCAGCTACGGCGTTGCATATACGATGCACGCCGCAATCAACCGGAACAAGAGTTATGTCGATCCGCTGTTTTTCCTCTACGGACTCATCAAGGGCTCCGGGGACTTTCTCGCTCAGATATTTGGGCAAAAGAAGATCAACAAGGTCTGTATCGAACTTGCTCAGGCGTCGGACGACGAGGAAAATACATCTACCATCGAACCTGTCGACAGTCTCAACCAGCTTGTATTTGCCCAATCGGTTTCGAAGTGCGTCGAGATGATCCGCAGCGGCAGAAACAACATCGGACTGCTTGGTGCCATCGCCTCGATCTGTGCGGAAAATTCGGACGCCATGGACATAATGGAGATGAGTGGAATATCCCGCGAAGATGTGGAAAAGGCTGCCGCCGCAGAAATCACCTCTCTTAATCCGTCGAGGGAAAAGAAGGGCGGCGGACAAGTGGCGTCCTCCATTCCGACCGCCCCGGCATCCCCCATTTCCGAGTTGTGTCTTGACATGACGGCGCAGGCTGCCAGCGGCGAACTCAACAGGACGTTCTGCCGGGAAGAGGAAATCGACAGTGTGATATTGTCTTTGATGCGCAAGATCAAGAGTAACCCTCTGCTTATCGGCGACCCGGGCGTCGGGAAGACCGCCATTGTGGAGGGGCTTGCCTACCGCATCAACTCCGGCAAGGTTCCAGAGAAGCTTGTTGGAGCCCGTCTGTACTCGCTCGCCATGTCCACGCTGGTGAGCGGTACAAGTCTTCGGGGACAGTTTGAAGAGCGTCTCAGATCCGTCATCGAGAACATTTGTTCGGAGGAGAACGCCCTTCTGTTCATCGACGAGGTTCATATGCTCGTGGGTGCCGGCGACAACAGCGGTGTAATGGATGCCGGCAACATTCTGAAACCGTACCTGGCACGCGGCGAGCTCCGTTGCATCGGAGCCACGACATTTCGCGACTACAACCGGACGATCAAGAAGGACGGCGCCCTCTCACGCCGCTTCCAAAAGATCGTCGTTCATGAAGTCGACAGCGCCTCCACGCTGGACATCCTTGAAGGTCTTCAGCCCGACTTTGAGGCGTTTCATGGATGCAAGATCGACGACGGTTCGCTCGGACGCATCGTGGATCTGAGCAACAGATACCTTTCAGAGCGCCGATTCCCCGACAAGGCGATCGACTGTCTCGACGATTCGTGTGCTCGAGCCGTGATGAACTCCAGCTCCGTCGACAACGAATGTGTGGAGCGTTCGATAGCTTCGATAGCCAACGTTCCAGTGGAGATGCTGAGGACCTCCGACGAAGACAGACTGGAGGATGCATCAAACGTCATCAAGGGAGAGGTGCTCGGCAACGACGAAGCGATCGATGAAATGTGCCGCCTCATAAGATCGGGGCTTCAGAGCGGCAAAAGGAGCGGTTCTCTGTTGTGTTCAATGATCGTCCATGGCGCTCCCGGCGTAGGTAAGACAACTTCTCTTGAAAGACTGAGTGAGATTATTTTTGGGAACGGCACCTTCATGTCGATCAACGGCGCGGAATATGTGGAGCCGCACTCCATAAGCAAGATCATCGGCTCACCTCCGGGATACATCGGATACAACGAAGAAAGTCAGATTGTTCGTCAGATCCGACGGAGTCCCCACAGTATGATCGTCATCAAGGGGGTGGGTGGTATGAACAGTTCCGTAAGGGAGCAGATATTCGATATGCTGAAGTCGGGCAGGATGACCACCGGAGACGGCGATGAAATTGATCTCGGCAATGCCGTATTCGTTTTTATCGAGGACTCTGAAGAATCAAAATCCGTCGGTTTTACGCCCGATTCTTCCAATAGTTCCACAAAAGGTCTTGATCGGTGGAATTCGTACGGTATATTCGAAGATGTAGACGGTGTAGTTAAATTCAAGAAGGTGAAATCGCCTGAGGTCTTGGAGCGCATCGCCAGAATGGAAATTAGTGTCGACTATGATGGGTTGGATGACAAGGATGTCGATGACATGATAAAAAATATACTTGAGGAGAATGCATATGCCAGTCCGTCGAAGATACGAAGAGAGGTTCGTAGGGGGCTGGAGAGGCTGGTCGGAGAAGAAAGAAGGGGCGTCGACGCATCCGTCGATGTATTAGAATAATGAAGAACATGTCGGTACATGATTGTGTGAAGATGCGCGATGGAAGATCGTACTGTGCCGTCCTCGTGTCAGAGGACGTATCGTTCTTTGTTCCCATACTCATTGAAGAAAAAGAGGGTGGGATGCTCTGCGACTTCATAGTTGGAAGCGAGCTCCCCGAAGGAGAACTCGACCGACTTCTGTTCATTCCGGAATCGTGGAAGCAGCTGGATTCAAACATGGTTGCAGTCGAGCTCGACTTCGACAATGAAGACGGGGTGCTTCTTGCCTATACGTGTATGCATCAGAAGAATGAAGTCAGAGACAAGTTCTGTCGCGTCGTCACTCCAATGGGGTATGCGCTGATCTATTCGGAGCACTTTGGACTTCCCCTCTACGTCGACGACAGGATATCGGCACAGGACGGGCGTGAAATCAAAAGACTTGAAAGCTACCTGAAGAACATTTGAGGAAAACAATGGAAAAGAAGCCTGAAATCGATGGTTCCTATATCGAGGTCGAAGCTGCCGATCTGATCACCAAGAGTGCCGAAGCCGGTGAAAGCAAGGTGCTCGTCGTGACCAACACCCGTCTTGAACTTGCTGGAGATGACAGGGAGCGGTTCGTCGCCAAATTCAAGGATTTGGCGTCGGCACTGTCGACTGAAACCGAAGGAATGGACGATGAACAGAAATCGTTTTATATTCTGAGGCACATGCTTCTTTCTTGATTATGGGTTGTCTTGTAGAATTGATATTCACCGCCAAGGTTGACGACCAGGCTAAACAGACAAAGTTTTATCGGCGTCACCGGCGTTTGTTTGGAAACAGTGAGGTCATGCTCGACGACAAGACCGACGGCGACCGCATGCGCAACCGCGTATATGTGGTACCCGGCGTGGAAAAGACGTCGAAGTACATACACGAGTTTCTGAACAGAGACGACAGACTTCTTTCTGTCAAGATACTTTCATAGGAGCCGAATATGGAAATTGCAGAACTACAGAAAATCATTGAAGACATCTCTCCCGAGGAGCTTGCGTCCGAATTCCTGGAGTGGCTCATCCAGAATGTCGAGCAGTATATGGACAACCACAAAACCCAGTTCATCCTCAATATATCACCCAAGGAGGCGGGTGGGATGCCTCTGGCTGAACGTATCGAAGAACTGTATCTCGGGCTCGACGACGAAAATGTCGAGATTTCCATGAAGGGAGACGAAGAATTTGACTGGGGCTCCCTTGATGAAGAAACCAGAAAGTCCATCGAAGAGGAGACGAAGAAGCTCATGGTTCTCCATGAACTCGTTGAGAAGGCGTACAAATCTCTGCTTGCAGACGCCGACGGGTTGTCCAGACTCTTCAAGGCGCTCAGTTACTACTATGAACTCGTCGGATTTCGTGACGGCATTCCGATCGAGAAGGAGCTTGGAGGACGGGTGAACATCGGAGCCTTCCACTATGAGGCTGTTTCGGTACCCGTTGAGATCAAGGGCAAGCAGCCCGTCTACAACGAAAACGGCGATCTTGTTGAGGTCCGCGAGGTTGCGGGTGCGACCTACATCATTCCTCCCAGTTTCGTCATTGATCTCGAAGTTGAAATGTTTGAAAAGCGAATTCCCACTTCTTTGTTTTAGGAGCGCATCATGCGCAATGGCTATCTCCTCATCGACGGCAACAACATGGCGTATCGCGCTCTGCACGCCTATGATATTGAAATGAAGACGACCACCGGGATCCCAACTTCGGTGATCTACGGCGTCCTGTCCCAGCTTGCATATGTCAGAAGTGCGTACCAGGGGTTCATGCCTCTTGTCGTATGGGACGGCGGGTATACCGAGCGTACAGCGATTTCCAAAAAGGCGCAGTCCGAAGGCATCATCCCCTCCGCCTACAAGGAGAATCGCCACGACCCCACGTTCGATGGTGCCAAGATGGTCTTCGACGACCAAGTGCCCAAGGTTCAGAAGATGATTTCTCTCACCAACATCCCCCAGATCAGACTGAGCGGGGAGGAGGCGGACGACGTAATCGCCAGTTACTGTCGGAAACTGACAGTAACGGGCAAGAAGATCCTGTGCTTCACCGGTGATCACGACTACTATCAGCTCATTACCGACAATGTCATAATCGTCGCCCGCAATCGTGGTGTCGATACGCTGACAAATATGACGAAGTTTGTTGAAAAATATGGAATTCAGCCTCATCAGTGGGTTGATATCGGAGCCTTGCAGGGTGACAACGGTGACAACATATTCGGTGTCCCCGGCGTAGGCGAGTCCACCGCCATCAACCTCGTTGCTGAACACGGCACCTATGAGGGCGTGATCAATGCCTCCGTCGAGCAGATGGGGGTGCTGCGGTTGGAATACCCCGATCTTGAAAGTGCCGAGGAGATAGAGAATCTGGTGTCCACCCGAGCCGACAAGAAGGTGAACCCGTACAGCGGTTGCTATCCGGGAATGCCGTTTACCGGCATTGCAATGGCTCTGGAACAGAAAAAGCTGAAGCGTGTGAAGCGGGCACCGCTGTACATTGCAATGTATCAGGAACGTGTCAGGATCGCCTATGTCTTGAAGAAGATGAGAGACGAACTGCCCGTTCCGGAACTGGTACCGTTCAACCGCTACGATGCTGAAGGATTTTCCGCAGCGTGTGACATGTACGAGCTCAACGAGATAAGAAGCCAGATAAACTGGTTCGTCGATCTGAAGGACGAACCCATTTGAAATGCGACGACGCTATGATTTAAGGAGATCAGACAACTTTCCGCTGACGGGCGACATGAAACACGCCTGTCACGGTGAAGGGGAGTTGTTTGTCTATACGGGCTTCCCGGTGCAGAGCGTGGTGATCGTTCCGATTGGACTTGGTTCTGACTCCGAGTTGAAGGCGCGCGTCGACGAATCGTCTACAAGTGGATTCTATGTCGAATATTCAAACATCCCCGTGACGCCGGGGATGATACAATTTTCATTCACGGCACAGTAATGGCAAAAATCTACCTCAATGAATCTGAGCTCCACGCCATCAAGGAACGTCTCAAGGAAAAGCTTGGCGACGAAGATTCCAAGATGCTTGAAAAACTGTGTGCCCCCATGGAACTTTCCATTCGCGGGTATCGGGTCATTCATTCCGTCAAGCCGTTGATTACATCTCTGTGGCTGACAATGAATGAATGGGAGGATCCCAACAGGTTCATTGTGGAACGGATGCTCAAGGATATGAATGACCTTCTCGATTACTGGGTGGTGCCGGATGATGGATCTTCAGAGGATCAAGGGGTAGAATCCGAGTAATATCAGGATGAACCCCCAACCCCGGCATTCCTAATGGGACAGCTAAGAAAAGGCTTCAGGGGAATTGTCAAGATTGACGGCGATATTCTCCTTCGTGTATCCACGGTGGACATTCAGCGCCGCCAAGAGGCGATCCCCTTTCTACCGACCTATGCCGGTACCCAGCTGCGCCGCATCTGGCGCCGCGGCACTGGAAAAATCGCCGGCTCCATCTCCTTTCCGCTGACCAAGGACAAGGCTCATCTACTGGTGCCGTATGCCGTCGACAGGACGGAGTTCTATATGGAGGTGAACTACTATGGCGGACAGTCGAAGCTGTACACCGGCTGTGTCGTCGAAAACATGTCCTTCACCTGTACCGCCGGCGAGGTCGTCACGGTCCAGATGAACATCTCTGCCACGGGTGTTGAGGATGTTACGAGGACACTCGGCTACACCAAGGGCGAGAAGCTGGTGACGTGGGACAAGTGCGTGGTGGACTTTTCTTCGGCATACAGCGATTCCATTCTCGAGGGCTTCACCTACAACATCGACAACGACATCAAGACCATACACACCCAGAAGCAGCTCCTTCCGACGTTCCTGAACCCCGCAATCCAGAACGTGTCCGGGAAGTTTGAATTCTACGACTTCGAACTGCCAGAAGTGGGGACGCTCGAATACTCCCTTGGGTTCAAACAGGTGCAGTTCGCGATTGATACATGGAGCATCACCCACGACATCGTCTTCGACCCCACCGAGGCGAACCCCTTGTCGGCGGATACGATCATGTCCACCGTCAGCTGGGCGCGTACCGACGATTTTTAACTTCGGCTTGACATCCTCCCCATATGGTTGTATAATTTGCAACTATCAAAGGTGATTTATGTCGAGTGAAGTCTTTTACAGAAAATACCGTCTGAAGCAGCTCGCCCAGGTTGTTGGTCAGGAACATATAACCAAGCTTCTTGAGGCGCACTTCTCGTCCAATTTTTTCCATCACGCCTATCTCCTCTGTGGAAGGTATGGCTGTGGGAAGACCACAGTTGCTCGGATTATAGCTAAGATCATGAACTGTACGGAGCGCGCCGACGGCGATTTGACCGTCTGTGGCGAATGTCAATCCTGCATCGGAGTGACGAACGGCAACTCGGTTGATGTCAGGGAGTTTGACGGCGGATCGCGCGGACACAAGGACGACATCTGTGAAATCATTCGGACGAGCGGCTATGCTCCGGTGCACGCCAAGAGGCGCATTTTCATCATCAACGAGTTCCAGGAACTCAGTCCGCATGCCAAGACGGCGCTTTTGACCGAACTTGAAGAGCCGCCGGAGACCAGCATCTTCATCTTCACCACCACCGATTATTCCAAAGTTCCATCCGCCCTGGCGTCCCGATGTCAGAGGTTTTTCTTTCGTCCGGTGTCGGAGGACCAGATTGCGGGCTATCTTTCCAAGCTGTGTGATCATCGAAAGGTGGAATACGATGTCGAAGCACTTCGTCTAATAGCCAGGATGTCCGATGGGAGCCTGAGAACGGCTCTGGGCGAGCTGCAATCCATGGAGATTGCCGGTGGTGGCGCAGTTCGAACGGCTGATTGTACGAAGTATCTCGGGCTCGTGGGTAGAGAGGCAATTTACGATTTATTTGACGCAGTTGGCGCCGGAGAGCGTGGACGCGCGTTAAACATTGTAGAATCTATAATGGATACCGCTCCGAACATCGAGCGGCTCATTGGAGAAATGTCAAGAGTTCTGAGCGCCATGATGCTTATAGGCTGTGGCAGCTCTGTAGGTCCGGCAGTAACGCCCGAAGAGAGGGAGCGAATTGAGAAACTGGCAAAGATTGTTGGGGCGGACGAAATGGTCCGGTATTCCAAGGTCATCGGAGAAGCCGCGCTCTCACTCACAATCAACATCAACCAACGACTGGTGATGGAGTCCACTGTAGTATCAATGAGCAAGACGGGGTAGTTAGCCCCAAACGTAAAAAACATCGTAGCAATCCCATCCCGTTGATAGAAAACTTACGACTATCGGCGAATGGAAAAGAAAAGTGCAGGAAGACGGAGTCTAAAAAAGTCTCCGGCAGCTTCCAAAAATCAAAAATTCAGGGCGAAGGGAAGCTTGTCGCGCGGCGACGCCGTCAAAAAGCCCAGAAAGCCCAGAAAGCCCAGAAAGCCCAGAAAAAAGGCGTCCCCCTCAGGGTCTGTTGTTGAACCAGTCAGACCAGAGCACGCGTTGGAATATGAGCTTTTCGGGAGAATCGTCTCGGACGACGAGCTCGTCGCAATGTCACCTTTGGAAGCCAAGAGTCTTCTCAACGGCTATGCCCTTGCAATGCAGACGGATGAAGACTGCGACTTCTATTTCGAGCGGATCCTCATGTACCTCCACAAATACATGATGAATTTGTCGTATCACCATTATATCATCAAGGGTTATGACGGCAAGGATCTTTATCAGGAGAGTCAGATTACACTTCGATTCAAGGCGATCCCCAATTTCGACGCAGATCGTGGAATGAGCTTTCTCAACTTTGCCAAAATGTGCATAAACCGTCATTTGATAACACTTTTGAACACTTCTTTGACTCGTCGCAAGGACCAGCCGATGAACCAGTCCATCCCGATCGACCAGGCATATTCGCCGTCCGACAACGGCTCTGACGAAAATCCCGGACTGCTGAACGTCCTGCACGAGGAGGAGAACTTCTTCGATGAAATGTGCAGATCCGAAGACATTGACTTGACACTTCACAAACTTGTAGTAAGTTTGAGCAGGTTCGAGGCTCTTGTACTCAAATACTACCTCGAAAAGTCGTCGTATCGCGAGATCGCCGAAATGGTCTCGTGGGAGCTCCGCAAGGAGTATGACGAGAAGAGCGTGGACAACGCCCTTCTACGTGTCCGCAAGAAGGCTGTAGAGCTTTATTGCAACGGCGAGGATCTGCCTCTGTTCGAAAACGACCGCGATCGCTTCCGGACGGATTGACAATTTACAAATCGGAGAAGTTATGAAAGCCGTAATCCCCAGCGGTGACCTGTCCACTCTTCTTAAAATTGGTTCGTCACCCTTCAAACACGACCCCATAAAGGACCCGGACAACACTGGATATGGCAGGATTGCACTGTCTGGTGGAAGGTTGTTTGTCGAATCTTCGTCGATGACCATGACGGCAAAGGCTGTTGGGGACGCAACCGGCGAAGACGGCTACTGCTGTCTGCAGCTCGACATTCTCGCCGATATGTTGAAGGTGATGCCAGCCGGCGAGGATGCGGTTCTTGAAACCTCCGATTCAAAGCTGAAGTTGAAGGTGGGCAAGAGCAAGTGTTCATTTGCCTGTCTGCGCGACGACACCATTGCCCCCCTGGGATCGCCTTCACAGGACCTGCCTTCATTCAAAATATCTCTTGAAGCCCTCAATGGCGCGATCTCGGCAGCGGCGGTCTCGGGGGAGCCAAATGACGCCGACGGCATCCGGTCAAATGTTTTGCTTGAAGTAGTTGACAAAACATTGATGGCGGTGGGTACGGACAACATCAGGTGTTCGATTGTTCCGGTTGAAGGCAAATGCGAGACCGAATTCCGCGGTACCGTCTCGATCAAGGGTGCCAAGGCACTGAAGACGCTGGAGTGCAGCGAAGTATCCGTTGCGACCCTTGGAGAGTCCATTGTATTCCTCGACGGCTCCGGGGGCTTTATTCAATTTCAACAGTCTGAAGCCGCACTGAAGGGGTTTCCCGACTTTCGCCCCATTTTGACGGTGCCGTACATCGATGAACTGAAGATGTCCACTGAGCGCTTCACCACCGTAATAGCCGGGGCGAACAAGATCAATCCGCAGGAATGCACCATGGTTGTCGAAGATGGAGAGGTCACCGTGGTGAACACGCGTCCCGAGGACGGCACCGAATACCGCGGTGTGGCTGCATATGAAGGTACGCCGGGATACGATCTCAAGGTGGGACTGTGTCCTCTGCTTCTCATCGACTATCTCAGAACTCTGAAGTCGGATTCACTCAGTCTGTTCTTCTCACCCGACCGCAACACTACGACGGGGTCGCCGGGGCATGTGATGATTCGTGACGAATACGGAAGTTCGTTCTTCGTCAAGTCGCTTGTCTGTCTGGTCGACATGCCGAAAAAATGAAAATCATCTTCATCACCGGCGACCATCATGAAGTGGAGTGCGAGTACCACAGGTTGAAGTCGGAGTTTTTTGGCACCGATCCGCATGTTGTCGCCGGAGTCGAATGCTTCAATCGCGCATTTGCCGAATTGATGACTCCTTCGTTGTTCGGATCCAAGAAGCTCGTGCATCTTGATTCGTTGCAGTTCGACAAGGAGTGGATTCCTCTGATCGTCCGCTGTGCCACGGAGGACAACCCTCTTCGAATGATGGTTGTCAGAGATGTCAGCAAGACTCTCGACAGGCGGAAGTTGGGAAAGTTGAAAAAGGTCGAGAATGTGGAGTTCCGCCACTACGCCCCGCTTGAACGTCGCGACGACGCATTTGGATTCGCATGGAACCACTGTTCCGCCGCCGGCATCGAGTGCGACCGCGACGCCATTGATCTTCTTGTCGCCGTCGTCGGAAACGACCGTGGTCTTCTCGCATCCGAGATCGACAAGCTCGCCCCCCTGAAAGTCAGATTGACGAAGAGCTGCGTTGCGACATATGCATTCCCGTCTTCGCACGAGTGCGCACACTTCGTGCTCTACGGCGCCCTGGCTGACGGCAGGGAGTCGGAGGCGCGGGATCAGGTGGAGCTTCTGATGTCGGACGGCATCCCCGCCCTTTCCGTAATCGCCTCGATTGTGAAGCTGCTGGCGACCACCGCTGCCGGGGCAAACCGCTATGTGCCGGTGCAAAACGACCTGAACAAGGACTGGCTGGGTGAGGAGAAGATCAAGAATGCAACGCCTTTTATGGCGAATATTTACCGCAGGATGTTTGAGAGGATGGGTGAAAAGCGTATCTTGAATACGATAGAGCAGTCCGCGGCGGGACTGGCGGCACTTAGGCTGTCTTCCGATGTGGACGTTGAAAAGACAAGGGTAGACCGTCTCATAGGAGAAATCTGCCGGGAGTAGAAACATGTACGACTACTATGTGGGCATCGACCAGTCGCTCACGGGAACCGGGATATGCGTTGTGGACGGGGACGGGGAAATTGTCAAGATGCGGCTTATTGCACCGCCGAAGCAGTGTTCAAGGGGTGTTCTGCGACTCAACTGGATCACCAATACAATCATTGAATTCATATCCGATCTCCGCGGCACTCCGATCGCAACGGTGCGCGAGGGCTATTCATATGGTTCCAAGGGACGAAGCGTGTTCGATCTTGGGGAACTCGGCGGCTGCATCGATTTGGACCTCTTTAGACGACGTGGCGACGACGACCATCATTTCGTCGTGTCGCCGTCGGTGATGAAGAAGTGGATTCTGGGACTCGGCAACGTCAAGAAGGACACCGGTTATCTCATGAAGGTGATGGCGAAGACCAAGATCCAGTTTCCCGACGACAACCAGGCGGATGCCTATATGCACGCTGTGACACTTCGCTCCGCATTTATGATCGCCGCCGGCGAGATGCCGATCGAGGATCTTACGGAAGTTCAGAAGGAATGCTTTTTCTCTGGCAAGAGGATGAAAACCGAAGGACTGACGAAGGCGAATATGAAGAAGCTCTCAAACGAGGAATTTCACACTCTTTTGTCGAAGGTTATCGCCGACGACTACAAATCCTTCTAGGTTGATATGGAAAAAACAGACAAAAGAGTAATCGCACTACAGGCTGTGTTGGGACGCACCCACACTGGACGCATCCTCGACCCCGACGGCGACGCCATGAAGCTTCTGTTGGACTGGCGTAATCTGGATACCGGTCAGAGGTTCGTCGAATGCGACAACTGCGGACTCATTTTCTTCGAAAACTACTTTGTGAACGGCTGCCCGAACTGTCACGCTCGGGAGCCAAACGACCTTGGAGGTTGACAATGCCGCGCAGAGATGAACAAAATCACAACCCCTACTTCGATTCCGAAGAGCTTCTGATGAAGGGTTTTTTCAAAAATATGGACGAGCAGGGTGTTGACCTGACCGACGACGCTCCGCAATCACAGCATGCGGGCAGCGACCAGCCGTTCTTTGTGACCCAGCGCCCGAACCGCAAGTCCGATGAATCGAAGATGATCAGAACGATCGGGAACAAGCAGGCTTCCACCGGGGTCGCCGCCACGGATGAAACGGACACTTCTACCGGCTATATGTCGATGAAGTTCCTCGAAGACCTCGGAGAAATGCTTGAAGAGGTGAAGGGAGCCTCCATTGCTACATTTGAAAGGTATGCCGACAGCAAGGAGATCTCCTCCGACGTCGAGCAGGTTATCCGTCTTCTGGAACGCGTGCAGGAGCACACCGGAATCGAATACGACAAGTTCCAGCCTCTGAAGCACAAGTCTGGACTGAAGTCCCGCGACAAGCTTGAAAACACCAATCTCGTAGTCGCCAATACGGTGAAGAACTATCAGGCGTTTCCACTGGTCGACATTTGTTCTGCGGAGAACGGCGAGCATCCGGCGGTGCTTTTGACGATCATCGGTCAATCCGAAGGCATAGGCTTCCTGGCAACGGGTCTTGTTTCTGCCAGAACCGACTTCACCGGCGCCGAAGCCGTGGACTATGTCCACGAGTCCGGGCAGGGCGGAATCATGGCTGTAAAGACCAATAGAAACGGCAGGTGGGTCGACGTTTCGGAGGACTTTACCATCAAACTCAGGTACGAGGAGTACGATCTGGAAAAGAGGGCGGGCTTCGAGCACACCATGTTCCTTGGTGAAAATATCATTGAGAAGAAGGAATTTCTTCTCAAGCAGGCGAAATTGGAGGAAGGAACAGTGGAGTTCGGAACAACGCAGGTATTCTCCAGCGACATCCGGACCCTCGACAAGATCAGGGAAGCCGTAGGGGTTAAGCCTGAATAGGAAGCAGATGGACACCAAAAAGGCAACATCACGGGAGATCCAAAGAAGCATCTTCTCCGATAGTCTTTTCAAGCAGTTGGAAGACATGGAAAGGAGTGCCGGGTCCAGGAACGCATCTCTTGCGGCAAAGGCGTCGCAGTACTGCGAAGACGGACTTGCACCGGATGAGATCGTAGACATGCTTATTCTGGATGGCTTCCCGTCGGAGCTGAGCAGAAACCACGTGGAAATGGGTTTGACCGCCCGGGCAGAATTCGAAGACGAGTGGGACTTCACCTACGAAGATGCACACGGCAGGATCTGGCGCGGCTCACAGCTCGGCGTCACAGTCGCCGGTGCCTCGAAGGAAGAGGCGATCGCCGCCGCCGAGGCTCTTGTTGCGTCTGGTGAAATCCGGCTTGAGAGGGTCATCGATGCCGAGCGAATCGAAACAGCGGACTGAGCCTTCGTCGCGCACGAAGGTTTTGATAGCACTGCTCAGGAACAGCCAGGAACTGGCTCTCCACCAGCTTTTGCAGGACTCCCGCGACGTCCTGCGCGCCGCCGGTAAGGTTGCATCCTCGTATGGGATCGAGCTCAACGGCGAACTTGAAAGAATGGATGAAAAGATAAAGTCCAAACCGTGGCGGGAACTTGCCATTGACTTCGACCTCTTGATTGCAAGCATCGTTAAGAACGACCTCCGACAATCCAAATAGGGAACACACCAATGTCTGACGACACGCCGAAGACCATTACGGTCCCGAAGCGTTCGGATTTTGCAGCGATGATTGCCGAGTCCGACGCATCCGATTTTCTTCTGGGACTTGTGAATCTTTCCGACAGTGGGGTTTTTCACGACCCCGACTGCCCGATCTGCAACAGTTCCCACCGCCGCAAGGCGGAGGCTGACTGGCTGAAGACCCGCGACGCCGACATGGTGCGCCAGCTCTTCAAGGACCACGGCGAAACCTATTCGATTCCCTACATCAAGAACCACATGGAGGAGCATCTCGACTCCTCCCAGCGCGAGATACGCAAGCGCGAATATATCGAAAAGGTGCTTTCAGCCTCCAGACGTGGACTCACCACCCTTGAAACCCTCGATATCGCCATCGCAGCCCTGCACAACCGCCTTGCTGAAATAGAGGCGCTGGAAAATTCGGATCCTGCGAAGAGCCCCGTCGAGGTGGCCAAGATCAAGGCGGACTCGGTGAAGAATCTCACCGCCGCCATGGGGAACCTCTGTCAGCTCCGGGCGAAGATGCTCGGCGAACTCAAGCGCGACGGCGAAGTGTTTACGATCAAGAAGGGCGACTTCGCCAAGATCTCGACCGAACTCTTCAACGAAGCGGAAAACAATGATCAGAAATTGATGATCTCGAAGTTTATGGAGAAGATCGTCGAAATAGCGGTGGACTTCTAATGCACGAACACAAATGCAGTCACGATGGTTGCAACCACGCGGCGCTCAGCGAAGACGAGATGAAGCGTCTCAAAAACAACGGCTACAGGCAGGACTTGGGCGACGAATCCTGGAAAACCTATGTCATTAGGAACAAAAAAAGCGGCAAAATCGCCGAAATACGTGCCGCGTCCGCCGTTCATGCATCAAATCTGATCGGCTGGCGACCGCGACACATAGAAGTAATTCAAGAGAAATAAGAATCTCCGGAGGCACGAAATGAGCGGAACAAGTGGTTGCAGGGTTCATCTGCCTGACGGCATGGGTGTTGAATATTTCATCGATGCCATTCTCGACTCCCAGTATGGCGACGACACCATTCTCGACCTGATCGACGAATACGAGGAGTCGAACAACATGAAGCTCGTTGACGCCCAGGGGGAGGACCAGGAAAAACTGAAGAAGAAGTACGAGAAGTACGGCGATAGATACGGACAAAAACAGTATTGGAAAAAGGACAACGAGCACGCCAGACTTGAAAAGGTGCTGCTTGAAATCCCGCCGCAGATTCTTCAAAAGATGTTCCCCGGCATAAGTTCGAGCAACTGGCTCGTTTTTCTGCAGTCCGCCGACTACGACGCCGCCGGCAATCCCATTATGGAAAAGGTCACTGAATTCGACTCCATGGGAAACAAGGTCGAGGTCGAGCGTCCAAAAACCAGCATCTGGCGCATTGAATACGACTACTACGACGAGTTTGGACAGGGTTCGCGGGTGTGCGACGACAAGGTCACCAATGCGATGTGGGAAAAGATGCTGGAGGGACTTGTCGACCGGATGAAAAACGGCGGAATGTCCGATGCGATTGCTGCCGCCCACAGGGCGAATATGGAAAAGAACCCCGCTTTCAAGACCGTCGGTGCAAAGGTCGGCTCCAAGATCTACAAGCAGACCGATCCGGACGGCAACGACTCATTGTGTTTCGACGTCGTGATGACCGACGAATACACTCCGGAAGAGCCGAACGAGTATGGTCCACAGTTCGACACCCCCTCAAGTGGCGAAAAGCGACAAACCGTGTGAAATTGCTGAAATCAGCTTGACCTCGGTCAAGTTGTGAAGTAGTTTAAGCCCGACGACAAAGTTGGGCTTTTTACTTTCTGGAAACAGCAATGCCTGAAGAACTGATATTCGACATCACACCGGCTCCCTTCAAGAAACCAAGCAAGAAGAGCGGTGGACCGGCGACGGTGTCCGAGTTGAGCGAACGGATTGTGATTCCCTGCAAGATCAAGTCGACGATATTCGAAAAGGAAACCTTCAAAATCCTGAATGTCGGTCTGAACCCCTCTTCTTCGACTTCCATCCCCGACTGTGTTCCTGATGAATGGTTGAAGCACAGCTTCGTCGTGTCGATCCGTCTCGACCATCCGATGGAGTTCACCAAACTGTGTTCATACATTTTCTCCGGCAACGTCGTCAACCACGGAAACTATGGGCTTCAATTCAGTTCCGACTTTGTCTTCGAGGACGAACCGTCCGATTCCGAAATGATGTTCAACTATCTGGTGACGCTGCCCGACATCGGTCCTGAACGCGCCCGTTCCATTCTTGACGAATTTGAAATTTCGGAACTCACCACCATTTTTGAGAACGAACCGAGTCGTCTGCTCCAAATCAACGGCATCACCGAAAAACGCCTCGGCGCCATCATCGCCAAATGGGAAAAGGACAGGAATCTCAGGCGTATCTACTGCTGGTTGTCCGAACACCGGGTGCCCGTTGAATACGGAATGAAGATTCTCAAGGAGTTCGGGGAGAGGGCGATCGAAATACTTGAGAAGAATCCTTATAAATTGGCTCGCATCCGCGGCATCAAGTTTCCCCGTGCGGACTCCATAGCCCATCGGATCCTCGACGAAGTGCCGCGACAGATGAGAATTCGTTCATGCGGGGAGTACATCCTGAAGGAAGCTGGATTCGAAGGTCACCTCTGTCTGCCCTATGACGATTTCAAAAAGCGTCTGTGCGACCAGCTTGCCGAGTTCAAGTTGACACAGGAGGACGCCGACGAGGTGTACAAGGTTGCGTTGAACGACTTCGTCATACTCAGAAACAATACGACCCATGAATCACTCGTCTACGATCCAAGGACGTACGGCGCCGAGCGTGGGATTGCATTCGCCTTTGTCGAGATGTCGCACTACGAGTCCCCCTACGGCTGTGGGGAGGACGACATCGAGCACGCCGAACTCGAATATGAAAGAAATGTCGGTACCAAGATTACACTTGATGAATGTCAGCGCGAGGCGGTCAAGTCCGCCTTCAACAACAAGATCACGGTCATCACCGGCGGCGGCGGCACGGGTAAGTCGACGATCTGCCGGTGCATCCGCGCCATTGCCCAGGAGAAGGGGCAGTCGGTGTCGTTCATGGCTCCAACCGGACAGGCTGCCAAGGTGCTGGGACAGAAGTCGAGCCGCACCGCTTCTACGACCCAACGGGCGCTTGGGTTGTCTCCCGTCGCCGTTCGTGAATTGAAGGTGACCACCGCTGATATCCTCGTGTTCTATGAATTTTCCATGGTCGGGATCGATACTCTTCC
>Ga0114918_10001041_pt1 | contig 24531 bp, 22 predicted proteins | sample LantaG_FD_87015 | JGI IMG/M metagenome (GOLD analysis project Ga0114918, IMG submission 87015) | Deep subsurface microbial communities from Baltic Sea to uncover new lineages of life (NeLLi) - Landsort_02402 metaG | ecosystem: Environmental > Aquatic > Marine > Oceanic > Sediment | place...
ACGGAGAACGGGAGGGCAAGAAAGAAATCACCCCCCTCATTTTTTCCGCCCCCCGCGGGGGGGTTTTTTTTTTTTTTTTTTTTTTTTTTTACTAAAACGCCCGCAGCGTCTCGAGCACCTCCCTTCCCACCTCTGCCGCGACGGTGCCGGCGGAGATAGAGTCTCCGCTTGTGCCCGAAATTGCTTCCTTCCGAGACCCGTTTTCCTTCTTCTTCTTTTCTTTCTTCTTTTTCCCTTCCTCCTCCCTTCCTCTCCGCCACTGCGGCCTTTCTACCACGGCGCATTCCCCCCGCTTCATCGCCTCCAGGGACTCGCACCGGACCACGACCGGGCTGAGGATCTGGATCCGCTTGGAGTTGGAGGAGGGCAGCGGAGGGGGCGCCGTAAAGGCGTCGTCGTCGTTTGCTGTTGTCGCTGTCGCTTTCTCCTCTTTCTCTTTCTCCTCTTTCTCCTCTTCCTGCTTTCCTTTCAGCGAAGAGGGGAAGAGCGACAGGGAGCACCCGCCAGCGAAGAGAGCTGCGGGAGTCCTCCTCTCAGGCAGCAGTAAGGGTTCCTGGTAGAACCACGCTATCTTCGAAGGGGAGCAGGAGATTTTGTTGTCGTTCTTCCCGTTGCCTTTGCCATTGCCGTCGTTGCCGTCGTTGCCGTCGCCGTCTCTTCCTCTCCTTGCATGAAGGCGGCAGGAGGCGCCCTGAAACTTCCCCACGAGCCGAGGCAGCGAGACGGTGGCTGGCATGCGCTTGGCCGGGAAGAAGCGGTCCTTGTCGCAGGAGACCTTGAGGTCGAGCGAGCTGCTGTCGAGGCCGAGAGGGGGCGAAAGAGAGGAGACATTAAAAGACGAGGAGAGGTCGAGGGCCGCGGCGGCGAGGCGCGTGTCGAAGAAGAGCGGCGACGAGGAGGAGGAGTTTGTTGTTTGTCCTCCTTCTCCTCTTCCGGGATCCTCTGCTGCCGCTGCTGCTGCAGCTGATCAGCAGGAGCTCGAGAAGGCAAAGATGACGAAGACAATGAAAGCCAGCAGAGAGGCTGGCTGGCCCCGAGGCGGCGGCATCCTTTCACCTTTTGTTTTTACCTTTGGAAAAGTCTGAGAGGGGTTTCTTCGAGGCGAGTGAAATGATCAAGCTCATTTGTGTTTTTCTCGCTTGCCATCATCGATCGAAAAAGCGCTCTTCGATCGATAGAAAAAATGACGCCGCCCGCGACCGCGCCGTCGGCAGTCGGTAGCGACGACTACGGCGACGGCGCGCGCTCCATGTCCGTGGCAACGTCCCGCGCCGGAGGCCCGGGCTCGGAGAGCCACGGCGGCTGGGCGTCGCCGCCGCAGACGGTCGATGGCATCGCAGACGGAGGCGAAGGAGACGGAAAGACTTCTTCTTCAACCCAAGAGCAGCAGCAGCAGCGCCGCCCGTCCGTGCCCCCGCTCCCGCTGACCAAGCTCGAAGGCGCGACCTCCACGAGGAGAAGAAACTCGTTCGTCGCCAAGCTCGTGGCTTCGTGGCAGTTTGCGCAGCGCAAGCGGCTGCGGAGGCAAGGTGAGGAGGAAAGAGTTTTTGCTTTCTTTGCTTGAAAAAAAACCCGCGCTTTCGTCGTCCGTCCTCTTCCTCTTCCTCTTCCCTTCTCACGCGCCACTCGCGCCTTCCCCCCCCCTCTCATTCCCTCTCTCTCCACTCCAAACAGACGCGCTCGACTTCCTGGGATACGCCATCGTCGGCCTGCTCTCCTACGCCAGTGAGTTCTTTTTTTGGCGTTTTTGCTTTCTTTTTTTCGCGTTTTTTTCCTGCCGCGTTTGACCCTCCAATGACGACGACGACAAAACGCTCACCTCTCTCTTTTTTCTCTTCTCCCTCTTCCACTCCCTCCACACCGACCAACCAACCAAAGCCTTCTACCTCCTGCTGGGCTCCACGATGCTCCCGGGAGGACAGGTGTGGTCCGTGCTCGTCGTGTGGCTCGCGGCCCAGGCGGGGGGCGCGCTCATCTCGTTCACCGGCTTGCACCCTCTTTTAGGAATGCTTCTCGCCGGAGTCGCCGCCGAAAACATACCCGTCACATGGCTTACCGCGCCCTTACCTGCTTCCTGGAAGTCCAAGATCAGGCAGGGGGCTCTTGCGATCATCTTCTTGAGGTCGGGGTTGGAGCTGGATTGGGCTGTCTTCCGCCGGGCCGGGCCCGTGGCGCTCCGCCTCTTGCTCGTTCCTGGCATCGTCGAGGCTCTGGTGTCCGGTTCCGTCGCGCACGCCGTCTTCGGCATGCCCTGGCTGCTCTCGTACGCTCTGGGGTTCATCTTGAAAGCCGTGGGGCCAGCCATCGTGATTCAGTTGATGTTTGATCTCCAAAAGAGGGGGCTCGGGGTCGCCAAGGGGATCCCGGCGCTCGTCGTCGCAGCGGCGTCCTTCGACGATTTGGTCGCCATCTTCTTCTACACGCTCTTCATCAACTTTGCCGTGCAGGGTGCGACCCCGGGGGAAGGGAAGGAAGCTTCTGCGAAGACGGGCTCGTCGCTGGCGCTGCAGCTCGCCAACGGGCCCATCTCTGTTCTTTTGGGCTTCGCCGGCGGGGCGCTGCTCGCGGTCGTCGCGGCGGCGACGCGCGTGTGGTCGACGAGGAGGAAGAGGACGGCGGCGGTCGTCGTGCTCTGTGAGTTTTTTCGTTTTTTTCTTGGATTTCCTTCTTTTTCTTCTTCCTTTTCTCTCTGTCGAAACAGAGAAAAAGCGGGCGAGAAACGAGAGAGAGAGAGCAAACTCTTCTCTTTTTCTTCTTTTGCGCGCCGAAAAAAAAACCCCGAAATCGACGAAGGAAAAAAAACTCATTCTTAAAAAAAAAACCTTTTTCCTCCACTTTTCCTCCACAGCTCTCACCTACATGTACTTCATGGACCACTTCCACTTCGACGGCGCCGGCGCCCTGGGCGCCCTGACCCTGGGCGTCACCTCCTCGGTGCTGTGGCGCAGCGGGCGACCTCGCTTCCTCTCCGTCGGACCCGGGCCCGCCTTTGCGCGCGACGTCGAGCACGGGGTCGGCTCGCTGTGGTGGTGGCTCGCCCAACCCTTGCTCTTCGGCTGCATCGGCACGAATTTGAACTTCAGCAAGCTCGGTAAAGCATCCCAGTGGGTCCGCGAGTCCTGCGCCGTCATCTTCAGCGGCTGGCTCCCCCGCCCGCTCATCACGGCGCTCGTCGTCGGCGGCGGCGGAGGGGCCAACGCGCTCTCGAGGAGAGAGCAGGGCTTCGTCGGCGCCGCCTGGCTGCCCAAGGCCAGCGTCCAGGCGGCCCTCGCCTCTGCGCCCCTCGACGCCATCGTGTCTCGAGGTTTGGGGCAGGAATGGGTCGACTGGGGACAGCAGATCCAGCTCACTGCGATCTTGGTGATCCTGATCTGCGGCACAACCGGCATTATTGCAGTCAACGTCCTCGCGCCGCTCTGGTTGGAGAAGAGCCCCGGGGTCGACGTCGGGTCTGTCATCCCCGGAGGTGCAGGAGGAGGAGGGGGAGGTGGTGCGGAGGGTGCTGTAGCAGCTGGAGCTGGAGCTGGACTGGTTGCTTCGGAGGCAGGAGCAGCGGTCTCGCCGTTTGCTGCCGCTTCCGGCGTTGCCGCCACTGCTTCTGTCGACGACGCCGACGCCGAACAACAACCTCCTCTCCCTCCACTCCCACCCCTGCCCCCACCTCCACCCCCTCTCCCGCCCCCGCTCACCTCCCGCTCCCGCGCCCTCGAGGAGCAGGAGGCCTACGAGCTCCTCCGCGCCCGCGAGTCCGCCTTCGCGCGCTACATGGAGGAGGCCGACGCGCTCGCGGCCTTCGTCGAGGTCGCCGACGCGGGCAGCGCGGGAGCAAACTACGCCAAGCGAGTCAGGCTCGACGCCTTGGCTTTCAGGAAGGACGTGCTCCGCTCCTACTGGACGACGGCAGCCCCCTCCGCTTTAGACCTGTTCAGGATGGACGCGATCATGCGGGCGAGGCTGCAGGCCGACGGGGAGCCCGGGGCGGCGGCCGCCGCGGCGCTGGGGGCGGGGCCTCCTCCGCAGGCTCCGAGGAGGAGCTCGGAGAGGTCGGTGCGGTGGAGGAGCTTCACCTCTCCCTCTGCTGCCGCCGCCTCTGGCGATTTGAGTGGCGGCCCTCCCGGTACGGCGCCGGCGGGCCTGGCGCGGAGGATCGCCCGGGCGCTGCTTCCCTGGTCGACGGGCGACGGGACGGCAGTTGCTGCTGCGGCGATCAGCGCGGAGCAAGAGCTTGCCCCTCGAGCGCCGACGGCGACGGTGGAGGAGGAGGAGGAAGAGGCGGCGCCGGCGAGCGAAGGAGGAGGAGGAGGGGATGAGAGGCGAGGTCGCCTCTCGAGCGAAGGAGGGGGCCGTCCTCCCTCCGAGGTCGCCTCCGCGCCGGCAGCGCGCCGCAGCGAAAGCAGGGGCGAGCAGTCGATTCAGAATTGCTTTGGAAAGTAGAACCACCGTCAACCAGCACTTTTTTCCTCCTCTTTCTTTTTTTCTTTGCAAAAAAATGAACAACCTCCGAAATGAGAAAAAAGAAAATCCACTTTCTTCGTCGATTTTCGGCGTTTTGAAAGAGAGATCGAGCAAGTTTCCAATTCTCGCTTGCTTCTTCCTTCTCTTTCTCTCTTTTCGCTCTCTCTTTCTCCCTACTTCTAGGGATCGCAACCAACAGCGCAATGTCCTCATCGGCGACGCAGAGGACGCCAACCGCGCGGGCACGCTCGATGCTCCAGCTCGCGCTTTTGAAGAACCATCGCTCGAGGGGACGAGCGGCGCTCGCTGTGGCCGCGCTCCTTGCCGCCGCGGCTGCCGCAGGCTACGCCGCGCATTCCTCGGCCGAGAAGAAGAAGCGCACCGCGGCGAGGCACAGGAGGGCCGGGCACGGGTAAGGGGAGACTGGGTAGAGGAAGATAGGAGGAGAAAGGTTGAGGGGGGTGCAATTCAGATCAAAAGGCGGAAAGAGCGAGCGAACGAAGCCCGATCTCTCAATACCTCAACCTCCCTTCGTCCTCGACCTCTTCTTCATCAAAACCAACTCCACTACCCACCACCCACACCAGCGCCGCCGCCAGGGCCCTCGCTGCGGCCGCCTCCCCTTCCCACGGCAGCAAAGCCGCCGCCGCAGCAAATAACAATGCAATCGCGATCCGGCAGAGGAGGCCCCCGCCCGCTTTCTGGCCGACGATGAGATTCCTGCTCCCGCTTGCGAAACCCAAGCTGCTCGCCCTCTTGGCGCTCGCGATCGCCCGCACCGCCGTCGCCAACCGCCTGGCGCGCGTGCAGGGCTATATGTTCCGCGCCGCCTTCCTGCGGATGGTCCCGCTCTTCGTGCGCGACTTCGCCGAGAACGTCTGCCTCTGCCTACTGGCGGCCGGGATCGAGTCGACCGCCGCTCGGGTGGCTTCTTCCGTCGCCCGGGACTGGCGCTCCGCTCTCACAAAGCAAATCCACGCCTCCTACTTCGACGGGATGACCTACTACAAATTAGCCGCCGTGGACCGGTCTCACGGGATCGCCAACCCCGAAGCGAGGATCTGCGAGGACGTCCCTCGGCTCGCCGACGGCGCCGCGGCGCTCGCGCGGGAGACCCTGGAAGCTCTCGTGGACGCCGCCTTCTTCTCCCGCGAGCTGCGTTCTTACTCGGGCACGCACAGGTACACGCTGGCGATCCTGGCCTACATCTTCGGGGCCGGCGGCGCGACCATGGGCGCGGCCCCCAACTTCGGCAAGATGATCAAGAGGCAGGCCGATTTAGAGGGAAACTACCGCCACCTTCACGCCCGTCTCGCCGCCAACGCAGAGCCCGTGGCCTTCTACGGTGGCGTCGAGCGGGAAGGGGCTCTCGTGAAAGGCGCCTTTGGCGAAGCGGCCAGGCACGCCGCGCACGTGATTCGCACGCAGTGGCGCTTCGCGATGCTGCAGGACTTCACTACCAAATACGCCGCCGCGACGGTAGCCGTGGTCTTGATTATTGGGCCCTTCTTCCGCGGGGACCTGCGTCCTGGGGAAGGGGTGACGGGGAGGGCTTCGATGCTGGCCAACATGCGGTACGGAGATTATTTGGGGGTTGGGGGGAGAAGAGAGATAAGAAGAAGAAGACGAAGTTGAAATAGAGAGAAGAGGGGAAAAAGTTAAAAAAAAAGCTAACGTTTTCCCTCTCTTTCTTTCTTTCAAAAAAAAAAAAAAAAACTTCCACGACACCAGTTACCACACGAACGTCATCATCTCGCTCTTCACCGCCCTAGGCAACCTGGCCCAGGGCCCGCGCAAGGCCGCCAAGCTGGGCGCGCACGCCGACCGCGTCGCGGCGCTGCAACGGGCCGCGGACGAGGTATCCGGCCGGAGAACAAGGAAGAGCGGCGGAAGCGGAAGCAGGATCGCTGGAGGAGCTCCTTCTTCGGCTCCTCTCCTGCTCACCGACGGAGGCAACAGCAGCTCCGCTTCCCTTTCTGCTGCTTCGGATCCGAGCTCGAATTCAGCTCAAAAGGGGACCATCGAGGCCTGGGAGGGAGGGATCGAGTTCGACCATTGCGACGTCGTCACCCCCGCCGGGGCGACTTTAGTCCGCGACCTGTGCCTGCGCGTGCCCGCGGGCACCAATTTGCTCGTCACTGGTCCCAACGGGGCCGGGAAGTCGTCGCTGTTCAGGGTGCTGGGCGGGCTCTGGCCGCTGTCCGCCGGGGTGGTGAGGAAGCCGCAGTCTGCCGCCGGCGTCGCCGCAAACCTCGACTCTTCTTCGAGCTCTTCTTCCTCTTCCAATGCTTCCGCTTCCGCGTCCGCGGGCCTCGCCTCAGACATCTTCTACATCCCGCAGAGGCCCTACATCACCGTGGGCACCTTACAGGACCAGATCATCTACCCTCGGGTCCGTGCTCCCGGAGAGGCCGACGTCGTTCCGGAAGCGGAACTGAAAAAGCTTCTCGACGCTGTCGACCTCGGCCACCTGCTGCAGCGCGAGACGGATGGCGGCATCGGCGGCGGGGCCGACGCCGTCGTGGACTGGGGCGCGCAGCTGTCCCTGGGAGAGCAGCAGCGCCTCGGCATGGCGCGCCTGTTCTTCCACCGCCCTCGCTTCGCGATCCTCGACGAGTGCACCTCGGGCGTCACGACCGACATGGAAGCGCGCTTCTGCGCCGCTGTGAGGAACCTTGGCTGCTCGTGCGTGACGATCAGCCACAGGCCGGCGCTGGTGGCGTTCCACGATCTGGTGCTGGCGCTGGACGGCGAAGGGGGGTGGAGCGTGCACGAAGGGATGCGGAGGAGGGGGCAGGGTGGTGGAGGTGGAAGCGTAGGTGGAAGCTCGATTCTGACGAGCGGCGGCGGCGGGAGCGCCGGCGACGAACAGAAGAAGAAGCTCCGCGGCGACGACGCCGGCGCCTGCTTCGAAGGGATGAACGCCGCCGCCGAGGCCGAACACGGAGGAGGAGGAGTAGGAGTAGGAGGAGCGTCTGCTTCTTCTTCTAACCAAGGCGACGACGACGGTGGCGCGCGCCTGGGCAGGCTCCTCGCCTCCTCCCCCCCTCCCGGCGCCGAGTCGGCCCGCGCCCTGGAGCTCGCGCTGCTCCCTCTCTGCGACCAGCTGAAGCCGACGGCAGCGGACTCCCCCGAGGCCCTGTGGCCCCGGTGGAAGCGCGTGCTGGGTCTGCTGCTGCCTGGAGGCGGGGGCGGAGGCAGTGGAGGCGGAGACAGCACCAGCAGCAGCAGCAGCAGCAGCAGCAGCACCAGGGGGGAAGGGAGGAGGAGAAGGGGCGGCACCCGCCAGGTCGCGGCGATCCTCGCCGTCGTCGCCGCCCGCTCCTTGCTCCAGGACCGCATGTCGGCGCTCAACGGCAAGACCGTCGAGTACGTCCTGCGCCAGGACCTGCGGTCGTTCACCAGGCTGATCGGCCTCTCGATCGCGCAGGCCGGGGCTTCGGCGGTCCTGGCCCCTTCGCTGAGGGCGTTGGGCGAGTCGCTCGCGCTGTCGTGGAGGGCGCGGCTGACGTCGGCGCTGCACCGCAAGCTGCTCAAGGGGAGGACCACGCTCTACACTGTCCGGTCCCTGTCCGGCATCTCCGACGTCGACGCCCGCGCCACGAGGGACGTCGATCGCCTCTGCGCCGACTTGGCGGAGCTGATCCCCTGCCTGGTCAAGCCCGTCTTCGACCTCGCGTGGTTCTCTTCGAGGCTGTGGGCGCTGACCCGCGCTCGAGGGATGGCAGTGCTCTACCTCTACGCCGCCGTGGGCTTCGGCTGCCTACGCGCCCTGACCCCGGACTTCGGCAAGATGTCCGCCGAGGACCACAGGCTCGAGGGGGCGTTCAGGGGCTCGCACGCGCGCCTGCGGTCGCACGCAGAGTCGGTCGCCTTCTTCGGCGGCGGCGCTCGCGAGGCCGCGACGGTCGGCGCTCGCTTTTCTGAGTTGCTGAAACACTCAGCTTCCTTGGCCCGCGCCCGCTGGGCCCACGCCGTCGCCGACGATTTCTTCTCCAAGCAGCTCCCGCACAACGTCACGTGGGCTCTGACCGTGCTTTACGCTCTTGACCACTCCCCGGAAGATTCGACGGACGTCGCCGCGCAGGGCAGGTTGGTCAACGACATGCGATACTTGGCGGGAGTCGTCACGGCGTGCTTCTCCGCCTTTGGGGAGCTGCTGGCCCTGAACAAGAGGCTGGCCGAGCTCGGGGGTGGCGTTGGGAGGGTGGCGCAGCTGCTGGAGGCGGTGGAGTCGGCGGAGAGGCTTCACCTGGGAGAGGGAGAGAAGAAGGAGGAGGAAGCAGCGGCGACGACGACGACGCTCGCGCTCAAAGACGACGGCAGCGGCGGCGCGACGACAAAGGAGGAGAAGACCAAACCTCTCCTCTCGATCGAAACCTCTACCACCTCTTCCGCCTCGGGGACCAAGGACCTCTCTCTGGCCTCCCCGGGCACCGCGCGGCGCTGCATCGAGTTTGACGGCGTCGACGTCGTTACCCCGGCCGGGAAACTCCTCGCGCGCCGGCTCGCGTTCGCCGTCACGCCCGGGAGGTCGCTGCTCGTCACTGGGCCCAACGGTTCGGGCAAGTCCTCGATCTTCCGTGTGCTGGGCGGGCTCTGGCCCCTCGTCTCCGGGAGCGTCAAGTCGCCGAGGAACACCAGCAGCGAGAGCGGGGGAGGTGGTGTTTTGGACACCGTCGACGTCTTCTACGTCCCGCAGAGGCCCTACACCACGATCGGCACCCTGCGGGAGCAGATCACCTACCCTCTCTCCACGCGCGCCGCCGCGGCCAAGTTCCTTTCTTCGTCGTCGTCGTCGTCGTCGTCGAAAGGATCGGACGAAGCGGCCGCGCTCGCCGCCCTCGACGCCGAGCTGGACTCCCTGGCGCGTGTTGTCCGCCTCTCTTACCTGGTCGAGCGAGAGGGCGGCTGGGGCGCCGCGACCGCAGAGTGGGGCGAGGTCCTGTCGCTGGGAGAGCAGCAGCGCCTGGGCATGGCCCGGCTCTTCTACCACCGCCCGGCCTTTGGCGTGCTCGACGAGTGCACCAACGCGACCAGCGTTGACGTCGAGGCCGGGCTCTATGAACATGCCGCGAGCCTTGGCATAACTTTAGTCACCGTGACGCAGAGGGCGGCGCTGCTGAGGCACCACTCCGCCGAGCTGGCGCTGGCCGACGGGAAGGGGGGCTGGACGCTGAGGGAGATCGAGCAAGGCAGTGGGGGTCGAAGCGGTGGTGGTGGTGGAGGAGAGAAGAAGAAGACGAAGCAGCAGCAGCAGCAGCAAAGGCCTCCTGCTTCTCCGAGGCAGCAACAGCAGCAGCAGCAGCAGCAGCAGGGAGGAGGAGGAGGAGAGGCTTCTCCTACTTCTTCTTCTTCTTCTTCTCCGGCCAAGAAGAGCGGCGGCACTCCTCGAGGGGGCAAGCGCCGCAGCCGCGGTGGTGGGCGAGGGAGAGAGGGTGGAAGCGGGGCAGGAGGAGGAGGAGGAGAATGAGGAGGAACTGGAAACGCGTAGTTTTTCTTCCTTTTCGTTGCACCTCACCTCACCTCCCCTCTTTCTCTCTTTTCCTTTTTTCTCCTGTAAAGAGGGTTCATTCGCTTTCGGTTTACAACCTTCAAAAAAAAGAAAAAGAAGAAGAGGAAGAGGTCGAGAGAAAAGAAGCAACAAACGACAGCTCCCTCGCTTTCCCCTTGTCACTTTTCGTTTTTTTGGTTTCTTCTTCCCGTTCTCTCTCGTGCGCATCCCCGCCTCTCACCAAGAGATGGCGGCCCAGATGCTCAAGCAGCTCTGGAAGAGGGCTCCAACCAGCGGCGGCGGCCAAGCAGGCGGAGGCGGAGGCGAAGGAGGAGGAGGACAAGGCGCCGCTGCTCCCATCACCATCGACGTCGACGCTTCGATGGCAATGGCGACAAAGGAGCCCTCGCAGAAGAAGCCGCTCGAGCTCGACGACAGCCTTCCGAAGCCCGCCGTCGCCTCTGATGCCTCGGTCACGGTTGTGGTCGTCGACGACAAGGTGAGAGAGGTGGGGTGAATGCGAGGGAGAGGCGGGAGAGGCAAGGCGCATTGAACGTCATTCAAAGCCGCGACCGTTTTTTTTTCGAATTTTTCTTTTCGATTCCCATCAAAAACTTCCAAGCTCACCCTCTTTTCTTTTTCTCTCCACTCACTCGATCGCCTCCAGGGCAAGCCGAGCAAGAAGGGGACATCTGCAGCACCTGCTGGTACTGCCTCTCCTCGCCGTGGGCGAGGAGGTGGCGGAGCAGCAGCAGCAGCAACGGAAAAGAGGACGACGAAGGCGAAGAAGAGCAAGGTCGACGCCGCCACCGACGCCACCACCGAACCAAAGCAGGCTCAGCATGCTTCTCCGATCGACGCCGCCGCCGACACTGCCTCGCCGCTGGAGGACGCCGAGGCCCCCGCTGCTTCTGCTGCCGCTGTTGAAGCTTCTGCTCCTGCTACTGTCGAGGACGCCGACGCCGTGATCGAGGAGATCGCGGACGCAGAAAAGCAAGAAGACGGAGAGAAGGAGCAGGAGATGAACGATGCTGAGGAAGAGCAAGAGCAAGCGAAGAAGAACGACGCTGCCACTCTTCCTCTTCCTCCGCCTTCCACCTCCGCCGCCGCCGCCCTCGACGCAGCCCCTTCTGCCCTCTCCGCCCCGCAGCGCCTCGCCCTCATCTCCGCCTGGGACGTCGAGGCCGCCAAGCTCGGCGCCGCCTTCTCCGCGAGGCAGCCGCTGGTCCCCTGGCCGAGCTCTAATTCTTCCTCTCCACGCCTGGCTTCCCTGGGGCCCCCCACGCCGCTCGAGCTCGCCCCCTTCCTCGTCAACCGCGGCGAGCCGCTGTCTGAGCTCTCTGCCCGCGTCTGCGCCTCCCTCGGAGGGGAGAACGCAGCGAACGAGGCTGGCGAAAAGGCGAAGACAGGAGGAGAAGCTCCTTCGACTTCAACTGCTGCCGCCGACGCCGCCGCTCCTCCTCTTTCTCCTCTCCTTCTCTCCGTCGACACGGTCAAGGCCGAGCTCCTCGCCCTCGCCAAGCGCTCGCTCGTCGGCTGCTCGCTGCTGCCCGACGCCGAGGCCGCCTCAGCGCTCTCCGGCGGCGCCTCCCTCGAGGACGCCTCGCCGGGGCGCCTGTGGAGCTGGGAGCTGCGCGAGCCGCGCAGGGCGCCCGCGGGGCTGAAACCCGCCGCCACCGCCAGCAGGGCCTCCGCTGCCCGCGTCGCCACGCGCCTCGGGGCACTCGCCGCCGCCCGCGCCGCGCTCTCCGCGGAGAAGCCGGCGACGGAGGCCAACGGAGGGAAGCTGAGCGCCAGGAGCAAGAAGGCTCTGGCAAAGCTCTCCGCGACGCCCGAGGTCGATTTGGTGTCGCTCGCTTCTTCTTCTTCTTCGATTTCTTCTGCTGCTCCTTCCGCCGTAGCTGCCGCTGTTGCTGCTGTTCCCTCTGCTGCTGAGATCGAGGCGGCCTCAGCGTCTGCCGCTGCTGCCGCTGCTGCCGCTGCTGCCACCGCTGTCGCCGCCGCTGCCACGGAGGCTTCCACCGCGCGCGCTGCTCTCGCCAAGGAGCGCGAGCGCAGAGAGCTCGAGAAAGAACAGGCGAGGCTCGACAAGGAGAAGGCGAGACTCGAGAAGGAGCGCCTGCTCAAGGAGAAAGCAGAGGCCGAGCTGCGCCGCGTCCTCGAGAAGAAAGAGGCCGACGCCCGCAAAGAGCAAGAGAAGAAGGAAAAGGCCGAAGCGAAGCAGCGCGCGATGGAGGAGAAAGAGCAGGCGAAAGAGCAGGCACGCCTCAAGCTCGCCGCCGAGAAGAAAGAGAAGGAGGAGAGGCTCGCCGCCGAGAAGACCGCGAAGGAGGAGAAGCTCGCCGCCGAGAAGGCCGAGAGGGCCAGGAAGCTTGCCGAGGAGAAAGAGAAAGCAGCCTTGAACAGGGCGTCCAAGGGCAAGGCCTCGGCGTTCGGAGCGAAGCTCGGGAGATCGCAGAACCTCATGGCGTCTTTCGTGAAGGCCTCGCCGAGGACGACGACGACGACAAAAGCTGGAGTCGGTGGAGGAGGCGGCAGCGTCTCGGGCTCTGGCCAGCGCGCGGGGCCTTCCTCTTCGGCCCAGGCGGCGAAAGGCGGAGCTCCGGCTTCGGGGGCTCGCAACAACATCGATCACGGCGCTGGCCCTTCTTCGACGGCGGCGGCGGCGGCCAACGCCAACGCCCCGACGACCGTCAGAAGGCAGCTCTGCTACCACGACCGCTTCCTCCCGCCCCCGCCGCACCTCTGCGCCCAGGCCCCGGAGCCGCTCCGCGACCAGGCGCTGCGGGCCTTCGACGCGGAGCTGGCCGCGGCGGCGGCGAGGATGAAGAAGAAGGAAGGGAACGAGGACAAGGAGAACGGCGGCGACGACGGAAACGAAAACAACGAAAACGCTCCTGCTCTTCCTTCGTCTTCTTCTCTCCCTTCTTCCCCTTCCCACGCCGCCCTGGTCGAGGCCGCCCTGCGCCGCTGGAAGGCCCAGCCGCGCCCGAGGCCCCGCTGGGGCCGCCCTGCCCCCTGGGCTCGCAAGACGGGCCCGGCCGCCGAGGCCGCGATCGAGGCGACGCTGCGCGCGGCGCTCGAGGCGGCGGGCCCCGGCGCGGGCGACTCGGAGGAGCAGCAGCAGCAGCAGCAGATGATGATGGTCGATGGAGGAGAGGGGCAGGGAAATCCCTCCCTGCCGCTGCCGCCTCTCTCTTCTCGCCCCCCGACCTGGCGCCGCAAGCTGATCTGGCACCCTGCCGACTCCAAGAGGCCCGCCTACTTCGGCAGCTGGGCCAACAGGGAGGCCGGCACGGTGGGACCGCGCAACGGGTGGAAGGGAAGAGCCCCGGGGATCGACTACGAGTTCGCTTCCGATGAAGAGTGGGAGGACGAGCCCGAAGGGGAGGATTTGGACTCTGACGACGAGGAGGGGGACGGGCGCCGCGGAGGTTCGGTCATGTCCGGTTCCGTCGCCGGCGACGACGCCGACGGCTTTGTTGTCGACGACGGCTTCCTCTCCGACGACGAGGGGATGCCTCTCGACGCCGAAGCGGTGCTGGCCGGCGCGGCGATGGACGTCGACGGAGGAGGCGGTGGAATCGGAATCGGAGGTGGAGGTTACGCCTACGCGAACGATGCGACGGCCGTCGACGCCCTGGCGCCGCAGCTCCTCTTCTCCTCGACTTCCGCTTCCGCCGCCTCCTCCGCTTCCGGCGGCGTCGCGCGCGACACCCAGCTGCGCTACCTGCGCCTGCTCGCGGGCCAGCTCGAGGCGGCGCACAGGGCCAACAGGCCCGTGCTGATGTCGAGGCTTAGGGACCCGGCGAGCGCGGCGGTAGTGGTGGCGGCGGCGACGGAGGAGGAGAAGGGAGCGGCGGGAGCGACGACGGCCGGCGGCGAAGAAGGAAACGAGGAAAACGCTCCCTCCTCCGCCGCCCGCGCTACTGCCGCCGCTGCCGCCCGCAGCCGCCCGCACCTCGCCGCCGAGGCCACGCTGCTCTCGGCGCTGACGGTGATCCTCTGGACCGCGACGGCCCGCGTCTCGGTCCCGCCCGAGTCGGCAGAGGACGGCGACGACGACGACGGCGGCAACGACAACAAGGAGGGAGGGGGTGGAGGCACTGGCACGGGCCAGGGGCGGCCCCCTTCCTCTTCCGCTCCCGGAGGAGGCACCGGCGAAGGCGGCGACGAGCCCTCTGCCAAGAAGCCGCGCACCGCCGCGGGCCGCAAGCCCATCGAGCGCCCCTTCCACATGCTCCCCGTCTTCGCCGCTTTCTTGCTCGAGCACCCGCAGATCAGGTCCGGCCCCCTGGCGGCGAAGGAGTTCGTGAAGGGGCAGAAGGTGATCGACGGCCTGACGGAGAAATGGCTCAAGCCGATGATCCCGCTGATGGCCAAGCACATGGGCAAAAGCGGGTGGAGGCTGAAAGGGGACGGGACGCCGGAGGGGGCCGCGGCGCTCGCCGTCGCGGGACCTTCTGCTGCTCCCGCTTCCGCTCCTCCGGCTTCCGCTCCTGCTGCTTCCGCTCCTCCTGCTTCCGCTCCGTCCTCCGGTGCCGACGTCGGGGCGATGCTCGCTGCTGCCGCGGCGAAGAAGAAGAAGGAGAAGGCGGAGAGCGAGGGCGAGGAAGAGACGAAAGGAACTGCGGCTTCTTCTTCGGAGCCGTGGCTGTCGGTCGAAACCGCGCTCCGCTCTCCTTCCTCTCCTTCTTCTGCCGCGGCCCTCAAGCCCATGTTCGACTCCCCGGCCCTCGTGCCCGCCTCCACGCTCGCCGCCGCCTTGGCCGCGGTGGGCGACGCGGGGCTCCCCGCGGCCCTGCGCGCCGCGGCCGCTTCCGCCGCTTCGACGGTTCTTGCTTCCGCTTCCGCTTCCGCCTCCGCTTCCGCCGGCGGCGACACTGCCGGCGGCCTGCTGCTGCCCCTGCTGCCCCAGTCGCTCGCCGCGGTGCTCCTTGCGCCGAAGAAGGAAGGCGAAGGGGACCAGGAGCTGCGCGACGCCGCGGCCAACTTGCTCGCCTCGGCGGCCAAGGCTGCGACGGCGGCGACTTCGACTCCCGCCGCCGCTTCCGCCTCTGAGCTCGCCGCCGCGCTCTGCTCCTCCGCCGCCTGGCCCGCCGGGGCGCTCGCGTCGCTCGTGCGCCCTTCCGACGGCAACGTCGTCGAGAGGGAGCACGGCTACGCCGCGATCGCGCTGTGCGAGCTGCTACGCCGCGCCGTCGAGGAGGAGAAGGAAGGGGGAGGAGGAGGGAACGGCAAGAGCTCTCTGCTGCTGCTGCTCTCTCGCGCGACGCTCGACGCTCTGCTCGCCGCCGCCGACGCCTCTCTGTCCTCGAAGGCCGACGACGACTCTTCCTCCTCCTCCTCCTAGTTCCGCCGCGGCCTCGCCAAGCGCTCCCTGCAGGCTCTCGCGGAGCTGCTGTCTTCGCCAGGGGCCAGGGCCGCGCTGCTCGGCGGGGACGCGGAGGGGGTGCGAGCCAGGAGCGGCGCCCGCGCGGTCGCCGAGGCCGCTGCGAAGGTTTCTTCCTCCTCCTCTTCCTCTTCTTCTTCTATCGGAGCAGCCGCCGCGGAGCACGCTGCGAAGATCCTGCGCCTGCTCGATGCCGCGGGAGAGACGGTGGTGATGGAGGACGACGATGACGACGACGACGTGGAGGAGATGGCGGAATGAAAAACTGGACTGACTTCTGTTTTTGAAATTTTTGCGGGGAGAGGTGAAGAGAGAGAGAAAGAAAAAAAAAACGGGAGGAAAAATAAAAAAGGAGAGAGATAAACGGATTCCAGAATGCAAAAAAAGAAAAACCCAGAGCAAACTACTTTCACTATCTTTTTTCTTTGGCGCGGGATGAGAAGGGGAGGAAAGGCGAGAGAGAGCGCGCGCGGGGGGCAAAAAAAGGAAAGGTTGAAAAGAGAGAAGAAGAAGAAGAGGAAGAAGAAGAAGAAGAAGAGGAAGAAGAAGAAGAAGTTCCAAGTGCGGGAAATTTACAAAATCGAAGAGGAAAGTCTTTCCTCCACCACCCCCTATCTCTCCACTCCACATCCATCAGCTCCTCTTCGTCGCCGCCTGCTTCCCGTCCAGCTGCGTCCTCTTGTCCCCCTCCCACCTGCTGTAGTTGAGGATCAGCGTGTTGTTCGGGTCGCTGGGGTCCCGCCTCCTCCGCTCGACCTCGGCCGTGGCTGCCTTGTCGAGCTTCTTCCCCTCGCGGCTCTGCTGGTCAGCCCTGCGCTGGGCCTTGGACTTGTTCTTCTTCTTGTTGTTGGATGCTGCCGCTCGGCCTGCTCCCGGCGGGCCCGCTGGGCGGGGACCGGGGACCTAAGTTGGAGAGAGAGAAGGAGTTGGAGTTTGAAGAGGAGGTTGAGTGAGAAAGAGTTGAGCAGGGGAAAAGAAAAGAGTATTTCTCTTTTTCAAAGCGCCTTCCGCGCCGTCTTTCCGCATTGCTTTCCGTGCAAATCACGCCTCTTGATCCCTCAAATGCACCTGCTTGCCCTTGGCCGGAGAGCCCCCTTTCCCGGAACCGGAACCGGGGGCATTGGTCCTCCTGCGCCACCAGACCAGCGCCGCCGCCGCGGCCGCGACCATCGCGAGGCCCGCCAGCGAGCCCCCGGAGTCCGGGGCCGCGGATTTCTCCCTGGTGAGGTTGTGGAGTGAGTTGTGTAGAGCTCATAGTGAGTGACGGAGAAGGGAGAACGTTGGGGCGAAAGAGGTGGAAGAGGCGAGGGGGATGGAGCGTTTTTCCAGATCGAAAAGAAAGAACGTGAGGAGACTTTCGCAACCGCATTCTCAGCTTCACTCACGACTTCTTCTTCTTCTTCTCCGTGGAGAAGGCCATGGTGATAGCGAGAGAGAGAGAGAGAGGACTAGAAGGAGAGAATAGTCGGAGAGAGAGAGAGAGAGAGAAGAGAAGAGAGGGGAGGAGAGAAGAGAAGAGACAGCGAAGATTGAGTTTTTTTTTTTTTGAGAACGGCGACGATGACGATTCGTCGAAGAAAAAAAAACGCGACCTCCTCTTCGGCCTTCTTACCCCTCGCGCTCTCTCCTTCTTTTCAATTCAATTTCAAGTGCTACAAGGGGTATGGGAGGAGAAGTGATCGATAAATAACTAAAAGAATAATTCTAAAAAAAAAAGGGCTCAAGCAGCTGCTGTCTCAGGACCGCCGCCGCTGCTGCTCCTCGCCCCCGCCTCCGTTGCTCCAGCTCCGGCTCCGGCTCCCGTTCTCCCGTCCCCTCCACCTCCGCCGGTGAACCGCAGCCTCCCGTCCAGGACCGCGTCGGACCCCGTTTGCGCCAGACAGGCGATCTCTCGAATCACGTAGTCGCTCAGAAGATTGGCCTTCGCTCTTTTGGAGGAGTCGTCGCCAAAGACGTTTCGCAGAAGAGCGTCGGACAAAGTGCGGCGCGCGTCCGCCGGCGGGGAAAAGGGCCTTGCCGTGAAGGAGTTTTCCTTCTCCTTCCCACCTCCACCTCCGGGAGACCCCAGGGCCTTATCGTAGGAAGTGGCTGCCCCATAAAACATCTTCTCCAATTCCGCCAGCCACTTGCTGACTCGGACCCGAACCCCGGCCGCTCGCACCCGAGCCTCGGCGTCGTCGCTGAAGAAGTCATACAGAAGCTGCGCCGCCTGCGCCCCGTTGGCCCCTTCGGCACGGAGGCGCACCAGAAGGAGCCAGACGTGGAGACAGAGGAGGGCGTGGGTGTCAGCGAAGTTGTCGCGGCGGAGGCCCAGGGCTGTGTGGAAAAAGGAGGAGGTCGAGTTTTTTTTTTTTTTTTAATGATGAGCGATGGACCTCGACTTCTTTCTCTCTTTCTCTCTCTTTCTCTCTCTCTCTTCCTCTCCAAAACTTCACCCCGTACCGTCCACAAACTCCCCATCGGTGGCCTGCGCCACCACGGCGTCGTACGACTTGCGCGCGCCGCGGATCAGCCTCGACTCCGTCGAGTAGAAGCCGCCGAGCTTGAGCAGAGCGCGGCGCAGCGGGGAGACTTCGGTTCCGGGGGCCGGTGAGGGAGAAGAGCCTCCGGACCACTCGAGGGACTCGGGCCTGGAGGAGGTGGTGGCGAAGAGGGACGACGACGGCGCCTGGTGGGGTGGAGGTGTTGATGAGGCGGCGGCGGCGGAAAAGAGAGAGAGGGTGAGAGGAGGTTGAGAAAAAAAAGAGGTTCGGCCACGGCGGCGGCAAGAGCACGAGCAAAGAAAGCGAATGCTAGTTTCGACTTTTTTTCTTCCCAATTCTTTACCTTTGGCCTCGTCGTTTTAGTGCTCTGCCCTTCGTCGTCGCTGCTGCTCCCGCGTCCTGATGCTGTCGCGGATGAAAAGAAAGAAGAAGCGAGGGAAGACGAGCAGACGCGGGTGGCGAGAGCATTGAGCGTCGTCGAGGGCGAGCTCGAGCTCGCCGCCGACGTCGATGATGCCAAGTTTAAGAGCGAGGAGCTCGTCGCAGCAGAAGGAGCGCAGGGCCAGCTGCTCGCGGCAGCGAGAGCAGATGAGGCTCCCTTGCGTCGTCCCGCGCTGAGGGCCAGGCGGCCCAGCATCGTGCAAAAGAAAAGGGAGACGGTTGGCGAGAGAGTTGGCGAAAGAGATTTTGAAAAGTGAAGGGAAACCGGCAAAGGCGAGTTCGGCAGAAATCTCGAAGCGAAACGGAGCTGCCGACGGCTCTCTTTCTCTCTTTCGCATCAGTCGGCGGTCTCGCTCTCTCTGCTCCGTTCTGCATCTACTCTCACACTCAACAGATCGCCATGAAGCTCCCGCGCGGCCACACCCCGCGCGTCACGGCCGACGGGAAGGTTGAGGTCCACCGCCACGACGAGGAGAAGCTCGCCCGCGGCGGCTTCGGCGAGCGGATGCTGCGCTCGCTGGGATGGAGGGACGGCGACGGGCTCGGGGTCGGGAGGCAGGGGCGCGCCGAGGCCGTGCGCGTGACGCAGAAGCTCGACAACAAGGGGGTGAGAGAGGTGGTTGAGAGAGAAGAGAGAGGAGAGGAGAGAGAGAGAGAGGAGGGCATGCGATTTGGCTAGAAAACTCGACGAACGACGGACGACGACGACGGCTGACCTTTCTCTTCAACCCGAAACTCACTTCCTCTCTCTGTATAGGTCGGCGCCAACAAGGCCAGCGCGCCCTCGACGGACTGGGGAGACGCCTGGTGGGAGCGCACGTTCGACCAGGGCGCCAAGAAGCATAAGGCGGGAGGCGACGGAAGCAGCAGCTCGAGCAGCAGCGACGACGACGTCGACGACGACAGCGACAGCGACGACAGCGACAGCGACGTCTCGACCTCCTCTTCCTCCTCGTCTTCCGAATCCGATTCTTCTTCTTCCGACTCCAGCGACAGCGACAGCGATAAAAAGAGCAAAAAGAAGAAGAAAAAAACCGCGACGCGGCACCGAGACGGCACCGTGACCTCCGCCACGAAAGCCGAGATGCGGATCGCTCGCCAGCTCGCGCGGGACCCGTGGGGCCGCTTCGGCGGGCGCGACGGGAAGATGGCGAGGGTGGCTAGGATGGAGGCCGAGGCGGCGGCCAAGGCCAACGCTGCCTTGAACGAGACGCTGGGAGAGGAAAAGGCGAGCGCGGCGCCCTCCTCGGAGAAGAAGGAGAAGGAGAAGAAGAAGGAGGAGAAGAAGACAAATGAGGAGGTCGAGGTCAAGAAAAAGGCCAAGAAAGCAGCTCCGCTCCTGATTCCTCCTCCCATTTCCGTTCCCGAAGCTCCCGCCACGCCGTCCTACGAAGTCCCCGCCGGCTGGTGGGGCACCTCGCTCTTCGTGCACGCCGGCAGGCTCGAAGGCATCCTGGACGCGAAGGAGAAGGAGAAGGGAAAAGGCACCAGGGGCTTCACCGACGCCGACCAAGAGGCGTTGGCAGAGAGGACGACGGCGCTCAAGGCGGCGGGCAAGCGCGGGCTCGGGGCCAGCTCCTCTTCCAAGAAGGAGGGAAAAGCGGCGGGCCACGACTGGAAAGGGTCAAAGGTGGTCTTTGGAGACGACGACGGAGAAGAAGAGGAAGAGAAAGAAAAAGAGAAGGGCGGCGGTGGCGACGGCGATGGCGAACGAGCAGCGAAGAAGCAGAAGAAGGAGAAGAAAAAGGAGAAGAAGAAGAAGACCTCTTCTCCTTCTCTCAACGTGTCTTCCCTCAAGTGGAAAAAGGCCGTCGAGAGCGCGCTCTCTGGGGACAGCAACAAGAAGAAGGGCCTCTCCGTTTCGAAGCTTGCCTCTCGAGTCGCAGAGGCGCTCTCGGCGAAAGTCGAAACTTCTTCTTCCAAGGAGCAGCTCGAAACCGCCCTCAATGGGTCCCTGCTCTCGCTCTGCGGGTCCAGTTCTCGCTTCGAGGTGGACGGGAAAGGGCGGGTGAAGCTGGCGAGTAAATGAAAGAAAATGTAAAAAAACAGAAAAAAACGACTGCAAAAAGTTAAAGAAGAACGAAAAAAATGAAAAAATAATCTCTCTCTCAGCTTTTCCGCAGCGCCGAAGACGCCAACCACCCCCTCGCCGCGCGCACCAGCCACATGAGCACCCCGGCCTCGAGCGGGTCCTCCGCCTCCTCCATCGCCCGCGCCTCCCTCGCGGCGAGCGCGGCGCGGAGGATTCTCTTGTCGTTGGGAGTCAGGCGCCACGAAGAATTTGAATTTGAATTTGTAGAAGAAGAACTTGAAGAGGAAGCCAACCTTCTCTCCGCCGCCATGCCCTCCACGGTCGGCACTTTCTCCCTGGGCACCTCGATCACGTTGTTCTTGCTTCCCCCCGCATCGATCAGCGAAGGGTGATGCGGAGAAGTCGCCCAGAACGACCTTTCTTCTCCAGTTTTTGCGTCCTTCCAGGTCCAGCAGAGCTTCCAGAAGTGCTTCCCCGGTCGCAGCCTCCTCGTGAGCGTCGCTCGGCCCGTCTTCTTGTCTATCGTGGGCTCGAAGCGGGCGCCCCAGCCGCCGTCGAGGCCAGCGATCCGAGCGATGACGACAGGAGCTGAATTCGAAGAGCCCGGAGGGGAGTACTCGAGCGCGCCTCGGCGGAATCCCAGGGTCACAGCGACCGCTGCGTCGTCGCCCCCTCCCCCGAGCACCAAATCCGCGGCAGCCTCCTTGATGGCGTCCAATTTGGGAGCGCAGGGCCTCACCGAGGCCAGGTCCGAGTAGAGCTGCTCCAGGCTCGGGGAAGACGAGTTTGAGCTCTCTTCTCCACTTTCGTTTTCGTAGTCTTCGCCGTCAAAGTCGCGGCACCAAGAGGCGTGCGCCAGGGCGACCGCGGGAGCCCTCCCGAGGCCCGCAGTACAGTGGACATACACCACGGGCTCCATTCCTTCCCCTGTACGGTATCTGAGAGCCGAGTCGAGCACGGCGACGGCGTCCGGCAACCGGTCCCTAAGCGAAAAGGGGTCGAAATCCACGATCGGAACCCGGAGGTGGGTCACGCCCTCCCTCGCCGCGGCCCTCCTGATGCCCTCGCCGTCGATGCCGAAGTGGTCGAGGTCCGCCCCCTGCTGCAGCTGGAGGATGTGGGTGACCCCGGCCTCTCGGGAGAGGCGGGAGACGTCCTCCGGGGTTTGAGGGCAGGAGCCGACGAGCACGGTCCCGTGGCTGCGGCGTTTTTCTTTTTTCGACGATTTCTTCGTCGTCTTGTTTTCCCCTTCCTCTCCTCCTCTTTCTCCGCGAAGGAGCCCGGGCGAGCTCCAGTTGATCCCGTCCTCGTGCCTGTAGGAGAGCACCGCGCCCATGCGGGCAGACATGGTCGCGGAGTACTCGTCTGACCTGCGCTTCTCTTCTTCCTCCGCGAGGTCGTCTGTCGAGTTGGGAGAAGAAGAAGACGAAGAGGTCGAGGTCGACGAGGGCGGCGCATGATGATGCCTCGATCGAGAAAAGTCATTCCTCGGGGCGCGGCGCTGCGCGAACGCGGGCCTGGCTCCTCCGACGCGCGATTTCGAGAGATGCATTCGACTCGAAGAGTAAGCCTGCATTGAAATCGGAGCGAGAAAAGCGCCCGCCTTTGCGTGGAAAACCGACAGGGGCGCGGAAGAGGTGGAAAAGAGGAAAAAAGATAGAGAAGAGTGGGCTAGATCACATCGCATTGATCTTTTTTTCAATTTCGACTCCCATCGTTTTCCTCTTCTTCATCCTACGCACGCCCCCCCTCTTCCCTCTGGCGCATTCTTCTTCCTCACCGCTGGGATTGTGAAGAAGCTTAAAAACACACACGCAGAAAAAAACGACAAAAAAACAAAAAACAAACAAAAATGGCCTGGCTCGCCCGCGCCCTCGCACGGGGCGACCGCAACAACAAGCTCGTCTCCGTCGTCAACCTCCGCGGAATGCTCGCCCCTCCCGCCCGCGGGCCACGCAAGCTCCTGAACGAGGAGCGCGCCAAGCCCTGGCTGGACAAGGCGTTTCTGCTGAAACCGGACGCTGTCGCGATAAGCGTGTCTTCCCCAGGAGGCAGCCCGGCCGCGACAGAGGCGCTCGTCGCAGCGATCCGAGAGCGCGCCGAGGCCTCCTCTGGCAACATCCCCGTCTGGGGCTTCGCCACCGACGTCGCCGCCTCAGGCGGGATGTGGCTGCTGGCGGGTGCCTCCGACGAGTGTTACGCTCTCGAGACGAGCGTCGTCGGGTCGATAGGCGTGGTCGCCCCTTCCTTTGGTGCTGTCGACGCTCTCACAAAGCTCGGGCTCGAGCGGCGCGTTCTGAAGGCCGGGAGTGCCAAGGCCGGCGCCGACCCTTTTACCCCGCTCAGCGAAGAAGAGAAAGAGAGGATCCAATCCATATTAGATGACCTGCATTCGACTTTCATCTCGGCGATCAAGCGGAGGCGTGGACCTCAGATCGAGAGAGCGGCGCAAAGGTTGAAGGAGAGAGTTGGAAAAGACGGCGGCGACGACGACGACGAGGAGAGTAAAAAACTGCAAGCTTTGCTCCCCGATATTTTTTCGGGAAGAGTCTTCACGGGGAAGCAGGCGGCTTCCCTGGGGCTGATCGACGGCGTCGGCGGGCTCAGGGAGGTTTGCAGGCGCAGGCTCGGGAGCGGGGTCCGGTTCGCAGAGTGCGGTGAGCGCGCCGCGACGGGCAGCGGGATCTTTGGCGGCGGGGCAAGAAGTTCTTTGAGCTCCCTGCTTCTTCCTTCTTCCCTCTCTGCGCTTCCGGCCGACGCGGTGGACAGGGTCATGGACGCGCTCGAGGAGCGAGGGGCGTACGCGCGGTTCGGCGTTTTGTAAAAAAAAGGCAGAAAAAGTCGAGGTCGGAAAAAAAGTCACTTTTTTTTTCTCTTCTTTCTCGAAAGGAGCAGGATGACTTTTCAATTCCAATCTCCTCGCCCGCACCAGCTTCGAGCCATGCCTGCGTCCTATCTGGCTCGCCGGCTAGCGGGCAGCCGCGAGGCGTCCCGGCTCGTCATGGCCGGCGCGAGGTCGGTCTCGAGCGCCAGCGTGGAGACGACGACGACGACGCGGACGATGACATCATCGCAGTCGTCGCCGTCGTCGGAGGCTCAACGTCAACCTCCTCCTCCACCGCCACCTCCTCCCCCCTCCCCTTCTTTCCTCCCGCCCTCCCCGCTCCGCGCCGTGCTCTCCACGGGTGCACGCACCACCTCCGCCGCCCACGCCGCCTGGGACGCCCTGGTCCGCCCCGGGGACTTCGCTATCGACGCCACGGCGGGCAACGGCAACGACACGCTCAAGCTCGCGCGGCTCGTCGCGCCGTCGGGCTCGGTGCTGGCGCTCGACACCTCCCCTTTCGCGCTGCGCTCCACGCTCCACAAGCTCGAGGAGGAGGCAGCGAGGAGACGGGCGTGCGGCGCTGAACCCTTGGGGAGGGTGGATTTGGTTTTGGGGTGCCACTCGAGGGTCGTGGAGGCGGTGAGGGAGAGGGAGAGGAGGAGGAAAGAGGAAGGAGAGGAAGAAGAGAGGCTCTCTCTTTGGTCGCTGGGAGAAGAAGAAGGAGAAGAAGAAGATGAAGAAGAAGACGAGGACGGCGAATCTTCTTCTTCTTCTTCTTCTTCCCTGCCGCAAGTGGCCCTCGCGGCCTTCAACCTGGGCTACCTCCCCAAGTTTGACGACGTCGAGAGCAGCATCAGCAGCAGCAGTCGAAGCAGCGGAAGCAACGGAAGCGAAAACGGAAGTGGTGGCAGTGAGAACGAACCCCCCCCTTCTCCGCCTCCACTCGACGAACAGGCCCAGCTCGCGACCGCCACCAGGCCACAAACCACGGTCCTCGCCGTCCAGGCCACGGCGTCGCGGCTGATAGCCCCCGGGGGCACAGTCTCGATCTGCTCCTACTTCCAGCACGAGGGAGGCGGCGCGGAGGCCGAGGCCGTGCGAGAGGCTCTGCGCCCTTTTGACCCGAGGACGTGGACCTGCGTCGAGTCGAGGGTGCTGAACAGGCCGGAGGCGCCCGTGCTGACGCTGTGCTACCGGTCGACGAGGCCGAAGAAGAAGAAGAAGGAGAAGAAGGAAAAGGGGGAAGCGAGGGGCTGAGAGAGAGAGAGAGAGAGAGAGAGAGAGAGAGAGAGAGAGAGAGAGAGAGAGAGAGAGAGAGAGAGAGAGAGTGTAAAAAAAAAATGACTTTTTTTTCTTCTTCCACCAACAGCCATTTTTTTTCTCTGTTTCGTGTTTTCTCTCTCGCCG
>Ga0114918_10001042_pt1 | contig 24504 bp, 21 predicted proteins | sample LantaG_FD_87015 | JGI IMG/M metagenome (GOLD analysis project Ga0114918, IMG submission 87015) | Deep subsurface microbial communities from Baltic Sea to uncover new lineages of life (NeLLi) - Landsort_02402 metaG | ecosystem: Environmental > Aquatic > Marine > Oceanic > Sediment | place...
TACAACTAAAACAAAGACTTGCCTATCTGAGTGATGCTCCAGAAAAGAATCCGTCAGACAGCGGGCTTGAGCCAAATAGTTCTTAGCAATAATTGTGCAGATTGCGGATTTGTTCATCAGCAATTCACCCCATTCTCCGACTACCAATCATTATGCCCCGTATCTGTTGTTGTCGAAATGTGACTAGCTACAATATCTCTACGGACTTGTAAATTAGGTTAGCAATCTCCTTAGCTAGGAGTGCATTTTCATCCGCCAATTCGGCCAAACGCTGCTCCAGAGCTTCCTCCAGAGCTTCGATGTAGCATTGGTAGTATTGATTGATCGCCTCCTGCTGCTGCATCAGGTACCGTATGCCCCATCGAGCGGCAATCCCGTACCAGAAAGAGCGGAACCGGCTGATGAAAGGACCAACAATGGGCACATCGGATCGAAACTCAAACTCTTGCAATTGAGGGACAATAGTCATTTCGGTTGATGATACCTCATGGTCTGATCGAGCTAGAGAGGGAGGGATGGCAACCGCTGACTTAATCGATTCTTCAATCTTCTGCCAGCCTCTTGCCCAGGCCAAAGAGTGAAGGTGTTGAAGTGCTCTAATTACCTCACTGATTGTTTCCTGTTTAGCCTGCCAGTAATGATGCAGAATTGATGCTGTCCTAGAAACAGCCTCCAGATAGGCTTTGCATAAAGGTTGACTCCCAAATGCACTGATTACAGTTATCTGATGCAACTCCTCTGCCGGGACAAATTGTGTCAAAAACTGATCCGGGGCCATATGCTTCAGCAGAAAGCGCAACCGTCCTCGGTGGTAGAATTGCCAAATCAACGACTGGTCTGTCAGTGAGGTGGTTTCTACATGGGTTAAGGTTGCTTCAGGTATGTACCAAATCTCATAACCTGCCTTAAGCACCCGGAGACAAAAATCGGCATCCTCGAAATAACCCGGCCAGAAGTCCTCATCTAAGAAACCCACCTCCTCCAACACATCACGCCGAAAAGCCATAGCCGCGCCGGTAACGTATTCCACCGTACGTGATGTGTCCCACTCTCCAGTATCTCGTTCGCGCTGGCCGTAATGATGAGCTTCTCCTAGCGGCCACTCAATCCAGCCCCCAGCATGTTGGATCGTTTCTCCATCGGGGTAAAAAACCTTGCATCCGACCACACCAACCTTATGATCTTGTAGGGCGTCACTTAGAATCCGGAGCCAGTTTGGATTCACGATAGTATCTTGATTTAGCAACACCAGAACATCGCCCTGGGCAGCACGCAGGCCGATGTTGCATCCTCCCGCGAAGCCCAAGTTGTGTTGATTGCGGATGAGGTGCATCTGTGGGTAGTTCTTGGCCACGAAGTCGGCCGAGCCGTCGGCGGACGCATTGTCCACGACGATGACTTCATCACTTGAGCACATCTGCGTCAGAATAGCGTCCAAGCAGTCTTTCAGATACGTCTCTCCATTCCAGCTCACCACGATGACGGAAGCTCTAGCCACGGTGGTGCTCCCATCGGCAGGGGATAGGCACGAGTCCCTCCTTTTCAATATTGCACCAGCCTGGACCTCAAAGAGGTAAGCTCGATGCTGATGATCATAAGGACTTGTTCAAAAATAACTCCGCACTTTTACAACCGACGCACGGCGGTGCACGACGCGGTTTGATCACGTAGTTCTAGTTCGGGCACACTCTGCGCTGTTCCAGATTCAGCGCTGCCATTTCCTTGTCCGAGACCTTGATCCCTTTCTCGTGCTCCCGGTCTAGCATTATGCTCACCAGTAACCGCGCCTTGGAGGAGTGGCCCGACTTGTTCGGAGCCCCCTTGCTGGCCTCGGCAGGCCTGGATCGCCTGACCCACCGAGCCCACGTCGTCGTCATCACCGGTGCCAGTTTCAGAGCCCAAGGGCCTTGTCGTCTGGAAGAGGAGGTGCATATCGAACCCTCAGACCAACCTTAACGAACGTGTTCCGCCTATCACTTTTTCACCAGGAGTTTCCCGTGCGCCATCTCTGCGAGTAGCCCATCTTGGCCGAAAATCGGTGGCCCCATATCGGGCGAAAATTGACACCATCCTTGCACTCCTGCACTTGATAGCCAGTCGCCCGCAGTGGGGTGGTGCTGTCACTCCCCCACCTGGAGGGTAAGAGTTGATGTGCCGCAGAGCGGCTCACCGCATCTACAAGGACACACAGTTGTAAAGGTTCGGGTCAAGTTAACCTGCGAACCTTCCCACTCATCTCCCACGCTTCCAGGCGACCGAGTCGCATTGCGTGGTTTCCAGCGAACAGATCGCAAATGCACGTGTTAGGCAATTCACCTTACGGCACAACAAATACTTTGTCACTCCAAGTAACTGCTCTCTTATCCCCATTTTCTACCAAAATCCCTAGCCTATAACTTCCCGGAGGTATTTCATACGAATCTATGAAGGATTGATATCCTGAGACCTCATGCTGGAACATATTGTTATGAGCTCTCGAAACATCAGGGCGAAAGACTCTTAGAGTTTTAAGTTTAAATGTCCTAGCACCATCTGTTAGCAGAATGAAGATGTTTGAATTCGCAGCATTCATAGCGGGAATGAGCGCCCAACCAGCTATATATGATCCATTGTAGACGTCAATAGAGCCTGAAAAATCGCTATTTGGGTGAAATTCGTCACTGTATAGTTCATCAGGGGAATACAAGGGCACATCCTTATACTCATAAATTCCTAGTTCTTCTGAGGTCAATAAAATCTGTGCGACCCTGTCTTTATGTTTAATAAAAGCAACCAGACTGTTAGTCCTCTCAATTTGTAGTTGTACAAAAAAACTTGACGCCTCGTACTTCAATAAGAACCCTGAGGAAAATAGCACACTTAGAGTCAGGGTAACCAGCAAAACTCTTTTAGCTAAGATATTACTATTCTTTACAGAAACGATTATGAGTAAATAGGTACAAGCCCAAGCAAGCAAAGAGTACATTGTATATTTTGATTCTATAGCTTGCTCCACCCCAAAACCGCTTCTAGCTAGAGATGCAGTTACCGCAATGAGTGAAACCAAGCCCAGCATTAGGCATATGAAGTCACTCTCGGTTCGCTTTATTGCAAAAGCAATAGACAGGGCAAAACTTGTAAATCCTGTCAATAGCGCAAGTTCTCTCGATGGAATCATTCCTCCCCAAAGGGCGAAAAAATAAATGATTGTCTGCTCAAGATTGTTAAATGAACCAATGATACTAGGATGCTGAGATGGTGTGTGGTAACCATAAAAATAAGTGAGCATAAGTGTCGTGGATGAGATGAAAAATATTATCAAGTGCCGCCATCTTTTCTGCAACAACCAATAGATGTTCCCAAGAGGATACAAGACTACCCCGCCACCAGAAGTGAAGAGAGCCACAGGAAAGAGAAGGCAAGCACCAACTAATCTGTTTTTGGTCAAACACAGCAAAAAAAGAACAGAAAACAGTATAAACCAGTAATTTTGTATTGAAGCCATCGCAAAAAACATGTTCGTCCAATGAACGAAAGCAAGCAAAATGTAAGGAACAGGCAACAAATAGATTAGCGGCAAGTTCAGTTCTTTCTTTTGTTGGAAAACTAGAATAAGCACTGTAAGTATCCATCCAGCATTGCCGAATAGAATCAAGTGTTTAAAATTGGTTTTTCCAAAAATGAAGTATTGAACAAGAAATACAATCCTGTCGAAAACGATTCTATGTTCGTTATGTTGTGCAAAAAGAAGACCTAATTTTTTACCAAAGTTTTCCGTTTGCAGAAACGAATTCATAAAACCCAACACAGCATCATAATCATCCGAAAGAGGAACATCTACTGAATACTGAAAGATGTAGAACAAATATAGGGCAAACGGGAGACTGAGCAGCAACCACGAAATCACTGAAAAAAATATATCGTGAAGATTAAACGGTTTGTAAGAATTCTGCTTTTGTACTCGGCACATCATCAAGTTAATCAGCTTTTGCATTTTTTCGCTTTCTCCCAAGATACTGGTCGGGTAGCCAGAGGCCATTGCTGGCCCCCTAGCGTTACCTTTGACCACACTTTGACAACCGCGCAATTGGAGTTAAGGAGGCCGATAGTGTTGTAGTATGGCGTAATGATACTAACGACTGGCAACATTGACTCGGACTTATCACGAGGGATATAATGGAAACGGGGTCGTTCAGGCGAAACGGGAGTATTGGCAAAATCAGGGGCCAGTGGATCCATCCTTACACTGCTTCTCCTAAAGATTTTCCACCTACTAACCACCGCCCACCAAAGACCATTAAACCATAGTGTTGTCCCATACGAGGCTTTAACACTGCAAAAGGATAGAGCCGGTCGTGGTAATCGTACATAGTTGTCTCTTGCTCATCGTGAACAGACACGGAGATGAAGTATTCCCCTTCCAGCAAGGGCATAGAAGGGATCTTATAGTAAATCAACCCCTCCCCGGAAACCATAGGGACACAGTTGCCGTCAACAAAAGTGTTAGGGCCTGTTACGTGCACGCCATCGCTCCTGTGTATGGCCAACCCAAAAACCGGATACTCCACCGATCTGGTAGCCCGATACCGAATTTCCACCACCATAGGTTCAGCGGTACGAAAAACGCTTTTCTCTTGTCCGTCGTCGTCAAGTATGCGAACCTGGGTTATCTCAATGTCGCCCGCACCCCACCGCCGCCCAGCCAAGGACTCGGCTTGTGGGTGATCCATTTCCCTTCTCAAAGACCACTCTATATATTGTCGCACCACCGATTCTGGGTTACCTTCGCTGACTACCTCCCCCGTATTCATCCAGACTAGCCGGGAGCAGTTGCGCTGTACTGCATCCAGGTCATGCGTAACAATCAATATGGTAACACCATTGTTTCGCAATGCACGTATCCGTTCCAGGCACTTCCGCTGAAATGCCGCATCCCCCACCGCTAGCACCTCGTCAACCAACAAAATCTCCGGCTCGGTGTGCACCGCTATGGAGAACCCCAGCCGCACGTACATCCCTGATGAGTAGTGCTTCACCGGCACGTCAATGAAGCGCTCCAATTCTGCAAAAGCAACGATGTCGTCCAGTTTGCGTTGTATCTCGGCCCGGCTCAGCCCCAGGATTGCACCGTTCAGATAGACGTTCTCCCGCCCGGTCAGGTCGGGATGAAACCCGGCCCCCAGTTCCAGCAGCGCCCCCACCCGCCCATTGACCTCAATCCGCCCTGAGGTAGGCTTGATGATACGGGAGATGAGTTTCAAGACAGTGCTCTTCCCTGCTCCGTTGGGCCCGATGAGCCCCACAGTTTCCCCCGGCGCGATCCCGAAACTGACGTCCTGCAGGGCCCAGAACTCCTCGCGCCGTCCGTTCCCCCTCCCCCGCAGCAGATTGAGCGCTAACTCCTGAAAGGAGCGCGCCCGTTCCCGGTGGAGGATAAATCTCTTCGACACACCATCAAACCGGATCGCTGTCTCCACAGCCCTCCTCACGACTTCAGCCATCAAAACGGCGGGCTTTATAAGCCGCCTTCTCGCCAAACAGCGCAGAGCCGATCCCGACTCCGCGTTGCATGATAACACACCCTAACCGAAAAGCCAAGCCTCACATCCGTATCATCCTTACTTGCCTCCTAAGAGCATCTATCAGGTACACGACTGCCTGCTGCCCCAACAGTCTCCTTCAGCGCAAACCCATGAGCGATGTTCCTCCATGCCTGGAACTCTCTCCGAGGCTGTGCCCTAATTGTGTAGGACGACCGGACGATCTACGGATGCGGAACAAAGTCCACCATCCGCCCGTCCTCCGTGAACCACCCGCACGGGCAGCCTGTCGGATCGTCGGGGGGGATATAGGCGCAAAAGCGGTGCGAGATTATGGGCAAGTAGCAGTAATGAGAGTAAGTCAGCGTGCCCGCGCTGTTCACGGTGCCCCCCGAGGAACTGCTGCCCCAACAGAATCCGATGCCATCATCCAATGACCGGTTTGACGCCGCTGCCGAAGGGCTCCACGCCGGCCCTACCATCCGTAAGGGAATGCGGTCCATTGCGCAGCCCGTCCGCTGGACACGCAGATAGACGATGCGCATGGTCATCGTTGTGTCGCGGATGGCCTGCAGAAGTTCCTCGGAGCAATTCCCCTGGAGCATGCAGGGATCGTACTCCACTCCGGCTGGTACAAAATACTCCGGTGAAGCCAGTTTGGAAGGCCACTTGAAGTGAGGGAGATAACTCACGCTCCCCGATTGATCCATGTCCTTCCAGTGTCCATAGAGAGGCAGGCCCATCGTATTCACGTGATCCACAGAAAACCCATCACTCATTATTCGGTATGTCCCACCCACAGGCCGGTCTACATTCCCCGTGGGATTGCCCGGGAACATCGTGTAGGGATCAACAGGCATAGGGGGAAAGTTCAAGAGAAAGTAATCTGCTTCAGCAGGGACATCCAGAGGGAACTTCTCATGGCGACTGCCACTCAACTGCCCTACTAATGGAGCGATAACCCCTGCATAGCCCGGCCCCATGTACGAGTGGAACGTGAAAGTCTCGCTTCCCACCACTTCTACGGAGACCTGGTGCCATATCTGTGCTACAAAGACAGCCGTCAACTGCCGGTAGTTCTTGTAGGACATGATGAGTTCGCAGCCCATATTGGCGGGGAGACTCAAGGCTCCATCGGGAGTGAACTCGGTCACCGACTGTTCGGTTTCCCAGTAACGGCATTGATTCTCATTCTCCGACTGTCGAGGATTGCGAATCGGCTGAGTGCGCCCGGCCGGTACATAGGTGTACCGATTTACCTGGGAGGTTACGTCTTCCCCATTGTAATACAGGCGCATCGTCGTGGCCGGAGACACCGACCCCCATTGATCTATCCGCGCCGGCTGCCCCAGACAGCCGAAGAGGCTTCCCGACCAGGCGCCATCTGGTGTTTTGAAGTAACGCGGATAGACAGTGGCTGTGATAGTAACGGTGTCGCCCACCCTGGCCCCGGCTTGATAGACGAGAATCCCGTAGCCTGGAGTATAAGAGATAATCGCCTCCTCCAGGTACTCCTCCGGCACGAAGCCTACCATATCCACGATGTTTAACCCGCGCGGTTCCAGCCAATCAAGATCTGCTGTGCTCCCTACCCCTTCTGCGAGGTCCGACGGCCCTATCCGGTCAAGTGACAGCGGCCCCTGAGCGCGGGCCCCCCGGACCGGGAGACAGGTCAGGAGCATGAACAGTCCCAGCACAAACAATCCCAGCACGAGCAGCAGATAGCGGTGTTTCATCACTTTACCTCCGATATCGTTATGCGTGATCGTGCTTACAGCATACACCGAGGGGCTGATTCTTTCAATGGGAATTATTGGCTATTGGCTCACTCCTGTGCTGCCCTTGAATGACCACCAACCCAGCGGACAAGCCCCTGGCTTCTTGCCTACCATGTATCCAGGTGGCTCTGAGCATACTCAGCAAAGGCTTCCCCCAAAGAAGTTATCTGGAGTGTGCTTTGGTTGAACAGGTAGGCGTAGTCGTTGTAGACACCTCGACTGTCGTCCAGGCTGTACCAGGCCCAACGCTGCACCAGACGGTACTCATCAGCAGGATGGCCCAGGCTGAAATCTTTCGTATCCATGAAGTAGTCAAAGGTGTCCAGCATAAAGTCCTCCACCAGATCAGGGTCGTTCATGCCGGCGTGGAAGTACACGATCCCGTATTCCGAGACAATGAGAGACTTGTTCTGTTGGCCGTGATCCTTCATCCACTGGCGGAAGGCACGGATCTGCTGGTCGAAAATCTGCATGTTGTTGTGATCTGTGTCGGCGTAAACTGTCCCATAGCACCCATCATATCCCGGCGGCACGTCGGCCCCGTAGTCATCACACCTCTCCTTGAAGATAAAGTTGTGCACGTTCCACACGTCCACCGGCATAGCCGCGCCGTAGCGGCTCTGGTACTCATCCCAAATCTTCGTTAAGTACTCCAGCCGGGCTGGCGTGGCCTGGATGACGCCGCCGATAGCCACCTGTGCTGTCGGGTCGGCCCCTTTGATCAGATTGTAGAATTCGTGGTAAGCCTGGGCGTAGACCTCCGGCAGCATCTCGTCCTGCCCGCCTCCCTCCCAATCCCGCCGGTCCATCTCGTTGCCGACGAGCCACAGGGAGCCGGGGTTGGCCTGCGCGATGGTCACAATCTCCTCGCGTGTGCTGGGAGAAACTAACGTGTGAGTATAGGGAGTCACATACGGGCAGGCGTTCCGGTCACGGGTGCGCTGTGGCCAGCAGGTCGTCAGCTGGTGCAACCGCACCGTCTGCACATACTCCATCCCCAACGGACGCGCAGGGCTCATCCCCACGCCGAAGTTCACGTACCATCCCGCTGCCAGCCGGCGGACGTCGGGATAGCGGGTGATGGGATCACTAAGAGCGCAATACCCCAGGCGAGAACTGCGCGGCCCGTAGTCCCTGACGGCCAACGGCAAGTAGACGTGATGGGTCAGTTCCGACGTAGAAAACAGCAGCGCGCCTCCAGCAGGCTCGCTCACCTCCTGCACGCTCGACGCAGCGCCTCCGACCTGGGCCGGGCTCGCCAGGAGAACCAGAAAGACTACTCCGACGGGCAAGACGACCAGGATCAATGTGCTGACCAGGTTTTTCAACGTAGAACGGCAAGCCATGGAATACCTCCTAAATTTTATGTTCTCAGTGAGACTTTCTTACCAGCAGGTAAATCGGCCCGTGCGGCTGCACCTCGTATGCTTCGCGCAGCCGCTCGACCGGATAGACTTCCGGAGCCAGGTCGGCCAGGGCTACGGGCCGCTCCCCTGCCTCCGCCAATGCTGCCTCTATGTCCCAGCAACAATAGCGCAGGGTCACATCTGGCCGGACATCCTCCACCACCTGCAAGAACTGGAGCGGTGCGGCCAGGATAGGATCGGCCAGAAGGACTGCGCTGGGGGGAGCGGCAGCCAGCGCCCCTTCTGCATACATCCGGGCATCATTGTATCCTGCCTTGGGCGGCCAGAGGAAAAAGCACTTGCCCCCCGGCCCCGGCACGTGTCGAGAATCCCGAAACGTTATCCCACGCGAAACGACCTGGGGGGCGATGCGATATGCCGCCACCGGGAGCCCTACGATCAGAGCGACGAGCGCCACGTAGAACCACCATGCCTTTCCGCAGCCCACGTTCGACCGATGCAGCCTCTTCAGGGCCCACTGAAGGCCAAAGCCAACCCAGACGGCGAAGGGCAGATAACTGGGCAGGTAGAAGACGTACCGGTCGCCCACCCGATAGGCGAAGGCAAAGGCCATCGCCCCCAGGTAGAGCAGCAGCAGATAAAAGGCCAGGTCGCGCCTGATCATCTGCCAGACCTTAATGGCTCCAATAATTCCGCAGATTCCTGCCACTCCCACAAATTGGATTCCCAGGAAAGCCAGCCACTGGAACAGATCCGACGGAAAGAGGCGCAAAGAGAAGTCAAAAAAAACGCCGCTGAAATCGTACCCCTCGAAGGTGAAGAATGCCCAACGGATCGCTTCCCACCCATTTAGCCCCATCGTCTGGACGTCGCGGATCAGCAGGCCGACCAGAGGCAAAACGCCCACCAGCGATGCACATCCGAAGGTCAGGATGTCCCATCCAGCCAGCCGGGCCCTGCCTCGCCACGCCAGCCACAACAAAGCCGGCACGTACACGAGGACCTCCAGGTGGGCAGTCATACTTAACCCCAGGACGAACCCCGCTCCGGCCAGATAGCCCCACCCCCCTGTGAGATACCACTGCAGTCCGATCCACACCAGCAGAGCCATCAGTGCCAGGGCCAGTGTATAGACCTCAGCACGGACAGCGTGGCTCCAGAATGTGTGGGAGACCATGAAAGCCAGTGTCGCCAGGATGCTCGGCTCTCGCTCCAGGCCCACTTCCCGTAGAATCACGTAGAGCAGGCCCAGGGTCATCGCACCGAAAACAGCGGAGACCAGGTTCACCCGGCCGGCGATGTCCCCCAGGGGGACCTTGGCGAACTGATGGGCGATCCACACCCACAAGGGGTGACTTCCTGCGCTGCCCTGCAGGGTACCGAGCACTGCATTCAATTGTAAATGACCATCGTCACCCCACAGGACAGTGGGGGCCAGGGTTGCCCCGTAGAGCCCAAGCCCAAGCAGGGCAAGGAGCAAGGCATCACGCCTAAGATTTGGAATTCGCGGTTCCCTGTCCATGGCCACCACTTTTCCACCACATGTCCTCTCCACTCATCCCCCACTGTCGTCGTCAGGTCTTAGAAGTTCTTCATCACCATAGGTAGGTAACCCCGAGGCACGAGCGTGGGAACGGTCTGACGCTGCGGGGACTGGGAAGGCGCTGCCCAACCCGGGGCTTCCAGCGCCAGCACCAATATCAGGACAAAAACCAGGCTGCCAAGCAGCACAAGCCGCGAGAGACAGTTCCGGTTCAAGGGCACCTCCTATCAGCAAAGGGGATAGCAAATTCAGCGTTCTATCACGTATTCCGTCCACCCCTCCCCCACCGCCGTCCTCTCCCCCGTCTGCGGGTCGAAGATGTTGCCGGTGGGATAGATGGTATCGGCCAGACTGTACCAGCACCAGCGTTGTACCAGCCGGTAGCCATCCGCCTGGTAGCCCAGCGCCGGGTCTGCAGCATCCAGGAAGAAGTCAAACGTACCGGTCAGAAAGGTCACCACTCGCTCCGGCGGGAAGCCGTACTCCTCCGGCATCAGGATGCCGTACTCAGAGACGATGAGGGGCCGGTCCTGATAGCCGCGCTGAGCCATCCACCGCCGGAAGTCCACGATCTGCTGCCGGAAGATCTCCAGGTTGCCGCTGTCCTCGATCTCGTACAGCATCCCGCGATCATCGGGCATCCCCGGCGGGATGTCTACCCCCCACGATCCCCGCTCTTCCTGCAGGATGAAGTTGTGCACGTTCCAGACGTCCACCGGCGTCTCCGCGCCGGACTGCTCCCGGTACGCCGCCAGCACCGCCTCCAGGTAGTGCAGCCGCAGTGGCGTGGGCTGGGTGACCCCGCCGATGGCCACCTGCGCCGTCGGGTCCGTCGCCTTGATGACGGAGTACGCCTCGTGATACAACCGGGCGTAAACCGCAGGCTCTACGTTGTCCTGCCAGATCACGTCCGGCTCGTTGCCTATCAACCACAGCGAACCGGGGTTGGCCCGCGCGATGGCGGCTATGCTCTCGGCGTTGGGCTGCAACACCCCACCCTTCAGCCGGATCATCTGGACGTACTCGACGCCACCCGGCCTGGGCGAGTCGCGCTGCGCCGTCCAGTTCACGTACCAGCCCAGGCGCAACGGCCCCACATTATACCGCGAAATCGGCCCGCTTGCCACTCCCGCCCCCCAGCGGGGCTGCCCCTGGTAATACGCAGTGCGTGTCGCCTGTTGCGTGTCGTGTGTTGCGGTAGGAGATGCGTCTACAGCGGCCTCTGTCGGCGGCGCCGTGGCAACAGCAGGGATCGCCGTCGCAGCCCCTTCGGTCAGTGTGCGCGTCGGGACGATTGGCTCCGGCGTCGGGCTGGCAGGGGCGCTTGCGGGCTGATCCTCTACCGGGGAGCGCTCTACGCCGGGCCAGGCAAGAAAGATGAGCAGAATCCCCACGCCGACCAGCAGCAGGCTGACCCAGGGCGGACACCCCCTCCTACGCACGCCGCCTCCCCGCCACCAGCAGGATCAGGCCGGCCAGCACCAGCCCCACGCCCCCCCAGAGGAGAGGGGGGACGCCTCCCGCGCTGCCTGGCGACTCCGCCCGCGCCCGCGCGGTGGGAGAAGGCGAAGGCGAAGAAGGTGACTCATCCGGTGTGGAAAGGACAGACGGGGTGGACGGAACAGGCATCGGCGTGGGCGTGACAGACGTCGGCGTGGGCTCCTCGGTGGTCGTCGCTGGGGCCTCTGTGGTGATGGGGGTCGGGGAAGCGGCAGCCTCGACGGTGGGTCTCACCGTCGGCGGCGTCGCCGGGACAGCCTCCACTGTGACGGTGGCAGTTGGGGGCGTCGGTTGAGCCGTCGGCGGTGTCGGTTGAGCCGTCGGCGGCGGGCTGGTCGGGCCGGCTGGGGGTTTCGTCGGCCCCGGCCCCGGCGTCCGCGTCCGCGTCGGCACCGTCTGCCGCTCCAGGCTCTGCCCTGGGGCAGCCCACAGATCGGGCCCGGCGAGCGACGCCACCATCAATATCCCCAACAGCACGAGCCAGAACACAGATTTCTTCTTACCCATGGCCCCCTCCTGAAATGAAGCCTGAATGGCCCTACGCGGATTAGTGGGGTGCTCAAAACAGGTGTATCACCCGCGTCCCATGTCTGGGGGTAGCGTATCGTCTCAACCCTACAGACGGGGGCGGCACGCCCACTCTGAGCACATTTACCCCTCATTTCCACGTGGACCCGCACCCGGCTGCTCTTGACCCGCAGGGGGTACCACCTCTCGGCCCCCGCAATTGTACCACGTCCGCCGTGAGAGTCCAGGGGTGTAACCATTCACGGGGGCGAGCCCAGCGCCGGTCGAGCAGGAGCAAAGCGACGTATGGGAGTGGCTGAACGCTTACCATCCCGTGTCATACAGCCGCACGCGCACCCTCTGGAAGATGCGTTCGTCGAGCAGTGTGCAGTTCTCGTCCAGCCAGCGATGCACCGTCCCCTGCGGATCGGTGTACTTATCGTTGCTCAACACCAGCCACACTCGCTCGTGGGACACGGTGACGTCCGACAACGCCTCCGGCACATCCCCTGGCCCGACACCCCGGCGCGGCACTGCGCCGCGATAGTAGTAGTCGAACGGCTGCTGCATATACGAAGCGTTGATCAAAATGACGTCCTGCGGCCCCGCCTGTTGCTCCAGAAAGCACGCCACGTCACGCCAGGCCTCCTGTTCTTGTGCCATCACAACGTACCCGGTCAGCGGCAGAGTCACCAGCACCAGTCCTATGAGCAGACGAGAGCGATACCGGTGCATCGAGAGACTGGCAACGACACCGCCCAACACGTATGGGAGCAAGATCAATGCCTGCCGTTTGACCAACAGCCCACGCAGAATCGCGGACGCGACCAAGATCAGCAGGTAGACAATCGTGGCTGTCAGGGTCAGACCCACACCGGCGCGGACTTTCCTCAGGCGACGAGACAGCACCCGGGCAGCGACGGTGGTCGCTCCCAGTACAATCGTGCCCGTCAACATGGCCGCCGTGTGCAGTTGCGACGGGGAGATGTCAATGCCCCATTCAGAAAGCAACAACTGCAGCGATACGTAGTATCCGCCGGCCCCACCGCTCAACACGAGCTGCTTCACGAACGTGCGCGCCTGCGGCGCAAATAGTAGCGAGACGATCACCAACGCGAGCAGCGCAGACCACCACGGCGCACGACGCGAGCCGCTCACCCGCCGCAACGGGCCGAAAAGGACCACCTGTGCGCCGACGATCAGCAACATCGCATAGTCCGTGTACAGCCCGGCCACTGTCACCACGATCCATGCTACCCATGCCAGCAGACTGCCCCGATGGACAGCCAGAGTATAAGACAACGCCGATGCCAGCCCCAACGTGCACACCAGCGCGTACATCCGGGCTTCCTGCGAATACCATATATGCAGCGGTGCAATCGCCAGCAGCCACGCCGAGGCTGTCGCACTCCACCGCCCGACCCACTCACGGGCCAGCCAGTATAATAGCGGGATCGCTGCCGCGCCAGCAAGCGCTGACGGAAGTCGCAGGACGAACTCGCTCTGCCCCAGACCGACCCAGTAGTGCATCAGCAGATAATAGAGCGGCGGATGTGGGTCCCAGCGGGCTGTGATGATGTCGTCCACGCTCGTCTCCGCGATGTGCAGCGTGACGACTTCGTCGAGCCACAAACTCTTGCGGTCGAGTGCGACCAATCGCAGCGCCAGCGCCACGACCACTGCCAGCAGCGGCAGCCACGTCGTGATGCGCTCTTTACTCATAGACCACCTCCACGACAATGTCGGCGTCGAGTTGTAGCGAGAACGTAAGCGTCCCTCCGTCAATCACACGCGGGGGCGGTGTAGCTGCCAATAGTTGAGCGCCTGGCGGAAGCGCAATCGTCAGCGACACCGGTGTGCCATCTGTGCCCGGTTGCTTCTGAATTAAGAGAGCATAGCACCACTGGCTCTCACTCAACCGGGCAACGCGCGGCAAATCGTATTCGAAACGCGTCGTCAGGGTCTGTCCGTACTCAACGACGAAAAACTGACCGAAGACTGACTTGCCCGCTTCGCCACCCAGCGTGACTGCCTGGCCGTCGTCTGGCTCGCCGCGTACGAGATACTCGCCCGGCGTCGGATGCAACGTCACCGAACGCAGCACGCTGCCGCTCGGAACGTACACGCGAAGATAGTCATAGTAACAGCGATGCATCATCTTCTCATAGGTCAGATCGCCAGTGTATGGCAGATGATGCTGACAGCGCACGCCTTCCCGCCAGCCCTGATGCGCGTACGTCAGCGACAGTTCAGCGACGGCCGTCCCGTCAGCACGTAGCGCGACACGATAGTCCACGTTCTCACTGATCAACGGGTTGACTTTGCCGAAGCCGAGGTTTGCATCAACCATCATCAAGTAGTCACCATCGTTCTCACGCAGCGCCCCATCCCAGCCAACTCGCGCCAGTGTGCTGGCCACTTCTGTGTCGTCTATGAAGATCAACAGGTGACGGCTGACCAATGCACGATACAAGGCTTTCACGGTCTGTACCCAGTCCACGCTGTCAGGATCGTTCTCAACCCGTTCGAGGATGGCAGCCGCCAGTTGCCCGATGAACTCCTTACGGCTAAATACCCATTCGACGGTGATACCGGCGTCGCCAGGATTCCAGGCCGCACGCATAAACTGGCGTACGTTACCCGCCGTCACCGGCTCTGCCACGCCCGGCACGTGTACTTCGCCGAATCCGGTCATAAGCAGTTCGAGCACGCGCTGATCGAGCGCGATGACGCCGTTGACTGGCACGTCCTGCCCATACTCGTAGAAATACGCCGCCTGTCGTGCTGAGGTCGGGAAATCAGGCGACCAGTTGGCGTCGCGGAACAGCCACAGATCCGACCACATGTAGTTGAGCAGCGGTTCCGGTGGTTCGGGGTACGGCTTGTGCGCGTAATCATCTACAACATTCGCATCAAGGAAACTCAACTCGGCGATCCGGCCGCCGTCAAGCGTGAGCCGGCCAGCGCCACTGATGAACCCACCTGTCGGCCGCAACTCGTCTTCGTTCTGCGCCAGGATCAGGTAGGTGCGCGGCTCATCCATACCCAGAAGGTCCGGTGCCACTACTGCGGCTTCCAGCCCGGCCCGCAGGAGCGGCAACCCCTGCTCCAGCAATGCCGTCTTCCCCTCCAGTAGGGGCGCGGTAACCGCGCCCTTACCCGCGTCCACCTGCGCCCAGGCCTCCTGGGCTCGCTCAACCGCCGCCCGCGCCCGCTCCAGGTCGGCCTGACGCTCCGCCAGAAGGCCCGCCATCTGTTCCAGCGAGAAGCCGCCGGAGGCCTCGTCCGTCCCTCCGAAGGCAGCCAGCGCCGGCTCCAGGGCGTCGCACGCCAGCGCCCCGGCCTCGGTCAGGCCGTCGGCCACGGCCAGCAGGTGGGGGGCGGCCCGCAGGTCCGCTCCCACCTTCGGCAGCCACCCCAGAGCCGGGGCCAGCCGGACCAGCCCCCCGGCTTCGCGGCGCAACGCCGCCACGTCGCCGCGCAGGTCTCGCACCAGGCCGCAGGCCGCCGCCGGGTCCAGCGCTTCCGGCGCGTCGGCCAGGGCCTGTGCCTGGGCCAGGTGCTCCCGGAGCGCTTGCCCTATCTGGGCCAGACGCACCCCCCAGACGATGAGCAGTATCACCCCCAGGAGAACCAGCGACCAGCCGACGCGCCGAGGAATTGCGAATTGCGAATTGCGAATTGCGAATTTGTTTGCCACGCTATGTTGAGTCGATTTGGTCATTGGTCATTCGTCATTGGTCACTTTCACAACGGGTCGTCCCACCTGGCGGGCCGCCTCCTCTGGCGACAGGCCGGCCGTTGCGTCCGCCAGGCCCAGCGCCCCGGCCATCATCCTGCGGTACGACTCCTGCCCCCACAGGTCCCGATCCACCACAACCACGTCCGGTCGCTCGTTCAGGACGCCATGGACGTACCATAGCGTGAAGGTGTGCGCGTCCTGCGCGGTGAGAAGGACCGCCTGGGGTGGCGCCTCCTCCAGCACCCGTTCCGCCCAATCCATCGCCGCCCGGTCCCCGCTCAGGTCCATCTGCCCCCAGAAAAGCAGCGCCTGGAGCAGAGGAAGCAGCAGGAGCAGCCACGCGCCATGCCGCAGGCGCTTTTCCAGCCAGCCAGCCGCCTGCGCCAGCCCCACCCCCAGCCAGAGGGCCGCCAGCGGCAGCGCCAGGGCCAGGTAGACCAGCGAGTCGGTGGTGTTGTAGCCGACCGCGTAGAGGCTGAAAGCCCCGAAGACAAGGACCGAGGCCCCTGCCAGCGCACGTCGCTCCCGCCACAGGCGCAGCCAGCCCAGCCCGGCCAGCAACGCTCCAAAGGGAGTAAACTGCCGGGCCAGGAGCCCCGCCCAGGCCAGGAGACGCTGCGGCCAGGCGGCCAGTGGCAGCGCGAACAAATAGCCGTGGTACATGCGCCCGCTGACCAGCGCCCACCACCCGCCAAGAGTGCTCACATCCCCCCACGGGGAAGGCACGCCGCCCCGCGCCAGGAGCACCGGCCCGTACATCGCCCCCCAGCCCAGGAGCGCCAGGAGGACGGTCTGGGCCAGCCGCCGCAGCCCCCCCTCAGTCCCCCCCATAGGGGGGAGGGCGACGTCCCAGCCCCCCCAGATCACCAAGGGGGCCATAAACAGGATAGTTGGATGGGCTCCCATTCCCACGCCCCAGGCCAGCCCCAGCGCCCAGGCTGGCCCCCCTCGGAGCGCGAGAACCGCCACCAGTGCGGCGAAAAAGGCCGCCGGTGCGTAGACCTCGGCGATGAGGGCCTGCGACCAGAAAAGTGGGGCCAGGCCGAGACTGAGGCCGGCGCAGATTGCGGATGGCGAATGGCGAATGGCGAATGGCGAATGGCGAATGGCGGACTTATCTGCTTCCTGCTTCCTGCCTCCTGCTTCCTGCTTCCTGCCTCCTGCTTCCTGGCTGATCCCAAAACAGGGAAAGAGGCTCACCGCCGCTGCCGTCAGTCCCGCCGCCCCGGCCGCCAACACCGCCGACATCAGATTCAGCCGCCAGGCCGGGTCCCCCCACGGGAGGCGGATGAACAGTTCCCCCAACAGCAGATAGGTGGGAAACCCTGGAGGATGGGGGATGCTGCCCCGCGCCACGGCCGTCACCAGGTCGCCGCCGTCGGCCCCATAGTGAGCCCAGGTGAGGGAGGGAGGCATCGTGAGAAGGTAAACAATCAGCGGCAGGGACAACGCCACAAACACACCTGAGCGGAACGGTACGCGGTTCACATCCTGTCCCTACTGCCCGGCTCAGGGCGATAGTCAGGCCGGCGCGGATGAGTTTTTCCGCCCCGGGTTCAGGGAGCGAACTGAGCGATGGCGAGCAGCACGCTGATGACAGTGCCGATCAGGGCCAGCGAGCCGATGAGCCAGCGCGTCTGCACCAGCATCTGATGCTGCATTTCGTCGAAACGTCCCTCAAAGCGGGTGTTCATCTTGTCGAGACGCCCTTCAAAACGGGCGTTCATCTCGTCGAAGCGCTTCTCCATACGCACGTTCATCTCGTCGAAGCGCTCGTTCATGCGGTCGAAACGCTCATTCACCCGGTCGAAGCGCTCATTCATCTCCTGACGCAAACCGCGCAGGTCTGTTTTGACGTCGGTCACGTCGTGCTCCAGAACCTCGAGCCGGGAAATGATCTGCCGGTGCTCATCGCGTGGCACGGCTCTCTCGCTGAGCACACCGTCCAACCAGACGATGAATACATCCGCCACCTCCTCACCCCAGGCTCGACGCAGCGCGGGAGGCGCCTCCAACGTCAGCGGTGACATCGTGTCCTCCTTATCGTTTGTGGAATCTCTCTAGTAGATTATAGCCTGAATCCTCCCTCCTGTCCAGCCATCGGTTCAGGGCCGTTTGCCGAGCCAGCGTACGCTGCCGAGCAGGAAGCCCAGCCCCAGCGCCCAGGCGCGCACGAAAAGCAGCAGGGGGGCAACGACTATCACTGCCCGGTCGCGCCGCCACACCTTGACCAGAAAGGGGACGCCGCTCAGAAGCAGCCCACCCCACGCTGCCAGCCCCCACAACGCCAGCCGCCCGTCCAACAGCCCGGCCACGATGAGGAGTGCACCCAGCCCGGCCAGTCCCATCTGGAGTTTCAGCACCTGGGGAGTGTGCGAATCGCGCACCAGTTTGGAAGGATGGGTGCGCATCACCCGTGCCTTCCAGTAGCCGATCCAGAACTTGCGGCGGGCGTACTCCCCTACCGTGCGGTCGTGAACGTGGACTACCCGCGCCTGCGGCACGAACACCAGGCAGTGGCCCCTGGCGGCGAGACGGAACGAGAACTCCTGATCCTCCACCGAGGCCGTGGGAAAGGCCGCGTCGAATCCCCCTGCCTCGACGAACACGTCACGCCGATAGGCTGCCGAGTAAGTATCCACGAAGTCAATCGAAGGCTGACCACGCATGTGGTCGTAGCGATCCTCGTACTCGACCTGCACGAAGCGGGCGACCGGTTCGCGTTGGCGGGTGAGATAGGCTCCTTTGGCTCCCACCACGTCCGGATCGGCGAAGGCAGCGACCATACGCTCGACCCAATCGGGGGCCGGGACACAGTCGGCGTCGGTGAAGAGCAGGACGTCGCCCTGCGCCACCGCTGCACCCCGGTTGCGCGCTGCCGCCGGCCCTGCGTTGGGCTGCGAAATGACCCGCACGCCAAACGACTGCGCTATTTGCGCCGTCCCGTCCGTTGAGCCATCGTCCACGACGATGACCTCGTCTGGCGGGCAGGTCTGGGCGCTAAGCGCTTCCAGACAATGCCCAATGGTAGATGCAGCGTTATAGGCGGGGATGATGACGGAGATCATTTCTCGCCCTTCACCGGCGCCCGGAACATGCGGAGGTCCCATAGTACCCGCCGCCCGGTCGCGTCCCACGTCAGCGTGCCCAACACCAGCGCCAGGAGTGCAGGAGGAAGGTAGACAACGCCGTGCAGGATAAGGCCGACCGAGAAAGCGGCGTTCCGTTCAACACCCCACAAACCCAGGGAGACGATGCAGAGGCCCTCAAAGAATCCGACCTGTCCCGGCAATGCAGGCACGGCTATCCCCAGTTGCAGCACGGCCAGAAGGAACAGGGCCATCAGCGGCGTGACGGGGATGCCCATAGCCCGCAAGATCAACCAGTTGCTCAGAGTACCAAGTCCCCAGATGACCGTTGAGACGGCAAACGTGCGCCAGGCAAGGCCCGCTCTCTGGAGCCCGCCCAACCCATCGAGTAGCCGTGACGCCGGCCCGGAGAGGGAGCCTCTCAGACGCCCCGGCAGCCTGGCCTCTATCCACGATATACAGGCGAGGAGCCGGCATTTCCAGCGGTGGCTCACGAAGGCGCCCAGCAAGCCGGTGAGCACAACCGCCGAGATGCCAGGCACTGCGACCGTCACCCAAGGGGGTAAATCCATCCACGCGCTCAGCAGCAAGATCAAGATGAGCACCATCAACAAGTCCCACACCTTCTCCACGGCTACCGTACCCAGCAGCCGGAGCCGACTTTCGGACTCGCTGCTGCCCAGCAGATGGGCCCGCACCAGGTCGCCGGCGCGAGCGGGGAAGGCATAGTTAGCCACCTGACCGATCACCAGGGCCGACAGGAGGTTAAGCCAGGAGGGGCGAAGCGGCCTGACGAGTATCGCCCAACGAAGGGCACGCACCCCGATGGTAAGCAGCACGCTCAAGATCGCCAGTCCCACCAGGCCGTAGTTGGCTGCGCTCAACGTCCTGACGACCTGTGGCCAATCCAATGTGCGGACGATCCAGAACAGGCAGATACCGCTGACGAAGAGGCCAGCCCATGTGCGCCAGGCGCGCCACCATCGTCTGGGGGGATGGCGGGGCGGGTCGGTGTCCATCAATACGCCCCCTGCCCTCGTATCACCGCACCCACCGTCATCAGCAGGATGCGCACGTCGAGCCACAAAGACCAGTTGCGGATGTAGTACAGGTCGTCCTCCACGCGCAGACAATGGTCGGCGCGGTCGCTGCGGCCGTGCACCTGCCACCAGCCCGTCATGCCCTGGGGCACGGCGAAGCGCTTGCGCAGCCACGGTTCATATTGCTCCACCAGCCAGGGCAACTCTGGCCGCGGCCCCACCAGGCTCATCTCGCCCTTCAACACGTTAACCAGTTGCGGCAACTCGTCCAGGCTCCAGCGCCGCAAGACATGCCCCACTCGCGTTATGCGCGGGTCGTCGGGCCGCTTCTCGAAGAGCGGCGGGCCGGCACCGACCTCCTGCGCCAGCGCCATCTCCTGCTCCTCCGCCCCCACGACCATGGTACGGAACTTGAGCATCCAGAACAGCCGTCCCCCTTCACCCACCCGTTCCTGGCGGAAGAGCACCGGCCCAGGCGAATCCAGTTTGATGCCCACCGCGATGGCCACCATCACCGGCGCGGCGAGCAGCAACGCCAGCCCCCCGACCACCAGGTCAAAGGCGCGCTTCGTCGCAAGGGCCAGCCCCTCGATGGCCGGTTCCCGCAGCCCGACGAGGGGGATGCCGGCGAAGTCCTCCACTGAGGCGCGGATGAAGACCAGCGAGAACACATCGGGCACCAGACGCACGTTGACCGGCAGCGCCTGAAGCAACAGTACCAACCGCTCGACCTTCGTCTGTGCATAGGCGGGAAGCGCGACTACCACCTCGTCCACTCCCTGCGCGGCGATGACCTCCGGTATCGTGGTCAGCGGCCCAAAGACAGGGCGTCCCAGACAGCCGGCCTCCTGCTTGGATGGGTCATCGTCGCTGAAGCCGACCAGTTCCAGCCCTGCCCAGCGGTGCTCCAGGACAGCCCGCGCAACCTCGTGTCCAACGTCCCCCGCGCCGGCTATCAGCACCCGGCGTGGATGTCCCAGCCGGTGCCCAAAACGGCGCAGCAGCGGTGGCAGGGCCGCCCGCCACAGGGTGAGCAAGAACAGATCGAGGATATAGAAGTAGAAGAACAGAAGACGGGAGAACTCGCGGAAGAAGAGATAGGTGACGCCGGCGAAGACGAGCGTGGCCATCGTCACCGCACCCCACAGCGACTGGAGGTCGGCGATGTAGCGCAGCGCACGCCCCGGATGGTAGACGCGCAGCGCGACGAAGACCGCCAGCCAGACCGCCGGCACCAGGAGGTAGAACCAGGGAGTGAACCGCAGCCCTTCGTCCAGGTAGACGCCGAAGGGAAGCGTCAGCCGCAGGAGGCGGGCCAGGTGCAGGGCCAGCGCGGTTAACCCCAGGTCAACCGCGATCAGGATCAATCGCAACGCGAAGCCAGCCCGCCGGAGCATCCTTCCCTAACCCGCTGTTCTGCCCCGCCAGGCGCTCCAGGCAAACCAGGCCCAGCCCAGAGTGAGCACACTCCACAGCGCCCGCTCCCACCAGGAGCGGCTCAGAAGTGCCAGGCTCAGGCCGATCAGCCCCATACCGGCGTTGAAGGGGAGCCGGAAGATGCGCCGGTCAAGCACCATACGCAGCCGCTCCCCCCGGCTGTGAGCCAGCCAGTTGGCGTAACTGAGTGCTGCCAGGACGACCCCAGCACCCAGCACCCACAATCCGTTGTAGGCCAGGCCAGCCCAGTCTATCATTGCACCTCCGCTCCTCCGTCCCCCTCTCCCCTGCTCCCTTGCTCCTCTGTTCCTCCGCTCCCCTGCCCCTACATGGGCAGGTACAGGAGTCTATCCACGTACTCTTCGGCGTCGGATGCAGTCCACAACAGATAGAGTTGTTCGATTACCTTGCCCAGGCTGGCACCACGCCTCAGAAGAAGTATCCCGGGGATGCGGTGTCCCGCAGCATAGTGTACCCGCACGTGCTCCGGGATCGTGCGACGATTCGCGGTGACCAGGATATAGCCTGTCTTTTCAATCCACGCCAGGATGTCCAGATCCGATGTACCTTTCGGTGGCGCCAATGGCTGCCCAACCGCCAGAACGTCTATCTCAGTATCAAGCCGCAGCAGTTGGCTCTGGATCGCATGGGGAACGTGTTCGTCGAGTAGGAAGTGCAGCGGGGTCATTGCCGACTGGTCACCAGGTATTCCGGGCCCCTCTCGGCCAATAACGCTTCTCGCTTGCGTTGAATCCGTTCACGCAGTTCTCGTACAAACTCAGGCGGATTGCGCTGCTGTTCCTGCCAGGCGGCCTCTGTGTAGGCCCGCCACTTCTCCAGATACTTGTCTATCTCTCTCTGGTTGTACAGGTAATAGGTGATGGTCGCGTAGACCTGCTCCAGCGTCAGCGTGCGGTAGCGTGCCGCAATCTCCTCCGGGCTGGCGCCACTCAGGTAGTCATCCAACACCGTCTCGATGCCCACCCGCGTCCCTTTGATGCGAATATCATCTGCGCTGAGGAAATCAAAATAACTACTCCATTCCATCTTATCCTCCCAACACTCCAGGGCGAACGCATTTATAATTCCAGACCGATTTTGCTCCCGCCGGATCGCCAGATCCGGCGGCTGAACAGACCAGATTGAGCGAGTTTGGCCTCCCTTTAGCCTGGATTTGACAATCCAGGCCGAGCAAACGGATAAATGCGTTTGCCCTACCCAACACTCCTGCCTGGATGGGCTCATCATCTGTCAACCCACTACCGCCTCTCATTATACCGCATCACATCCCCAAAATCAAAATTGAAATCACTCGTCCTTCTTGCTCTCTCCCTCACCTGCCAACGCCGCCAGCAGCCCCAGCATCCACCAGAATAGAAAATTGGGGCGGGAGCCCAGGGCCAGGGCGTCGGCCAGGCCATAGACGTGCAGGCCCACCAGCCCACTCAGCAGCCCCAGCGCCACAGCCCTCACCCCCGCCCTCTCCCCAACCCCTCCCCCACCTCCCTCCCAGGTTTGGGGGGGACCGAGGGGGGGCGGAGAGGGGCCTGGGGTGGAGACCGCCGCCTGCCATCCCACTGCCCCCGCCAGCCCCAAAAGGGCCAGGTAGGCCACCAGCCCCGGCAATCCCAGGTCCAGCGCCGTCTGCAGGAAGACGTTGTGCGCGTGGGCGAAATCATGCCCCGGAGGGAACCCAAAAGGAGGATAGAGAACCCACACCACCCGCCGGAAGGCGCCCAGACCACAGCCGGTGAAAGGGAAGTCCTGGATAGCGTACAGCGCCCGCGACCAGATCTCAATCCGGCCCTGCACAGTGATTGTGCCCACGGGGGACTCCACCTGCCTCTGTGCCACGCCGTAGAGGAACTCCCCCACCTGCTCCGGGCCCAGGTGCACCACCAGCGCCACCCCCGCCGCCAGCGCCAGCAGCGGCAGGGCCAGGCCCACCCCCCGCTGCCAACGCCGCCGTCCACTCAGCCCCCAGAGGGAGAACAGGGTCAGCAGCCCGACCAGCCCTCCCACCCAGCCCCCGCGCGACTGGGTGAGGAAAAGCGTGCCGCCCCAGACCACCGCTCCTGCCAGCCCCAGGAGTCGCCGGGGCAGGTCGCGCCAGGAGAAACGTCCCTCCAGCAGCACCGCCACCGGCAGGGGCAGCAGCAGCGCCATCACCCCCGCCAGTTGATTGGGATTGATGCCCCCTTCCGGGGCAGCCGGCAACAGCACTACCTGGCCAGGCAGACGCTCCAGCCACACCTGCAGGCCCGGCACCTTGAGCGACCACGCCGTCCCCAGCAGCCCCATTCCCCAAACGCCAGCCCCCGCCAAAAGGAAAAGGGCCAACGCTACCCGGCGGCCTTTATCTCCCCGCATCCCTGCCGCCCAACGGAACAACCCCAGCCCCAGGATGAGTCCCGTGGCCTTCGGCAGAGTCAGGTCGGGCAGCGCCGACACGCCGACGCCCACCCCTACCATCACGGCGAACAGGAGAAGCGCGCCGTTGAAGGGGGTGACCGGCCAGGGCCGGCGGCGGGCCAGGCTCGCCATCCAGAACAGGGCCAGCAGCACCAACACAGCGAGCGTGGCCTCTGGCTTCAGGGTGGGGAAAAGCAAGAACGGTGCCGCCAGCGCCAGGAGGAGGAACTCCAGCCTATACACCGCTCCCCAACGGCCTATACTCCGGCACAATGTCCCGCATCTTGGCACAAATACGCATCGTTCCCCCCCCCCTCACCAGCACCTCCAATTCCTGCAAGTGGCGAGACAGCGCCTCGCTATCCCACGTATTGTTCCCCTGCGCGACGAGTATCTTCTCGTGCTGCGTCAGACGGGGTTCCTCACCATTGGCAAACAGCTCTTCACTCAACTTCTCTCCTGGACGAGAGCCGGTGAAGACGATCTCGACGTCGCGTCCGGGCTCCAGCCCGGAGAGGCGGATCAACTCCGTCGCCAGGTCCACGATGCGCAACTGCTCACCCATGTCCA
>Ga0114918_10001043_pt1 | contig 24502 bp, 28 predicted proteins | sample LantaG_FD_87015 | JGI IMG/M metagenome (GOLD analysis project Ga0114918, IMG submission 87015) | Deep subsurface microbial communities from Baltic Sea to uncover new lineages of life (NeLLi) - Landsort_02402 metaG | ecosystem: Environmental > Aquatic > Marine > Oceanic > Sediment | place...
GTAACGCCTCCTGCTGTAATCATCCAGACCTCATTGCCGTCCCATAATGGACCAATCGTGTTGTACATAATTCTTTTTTCTTCATTCGTTTTACCCAGGATCGGAAGCAAACTTCCTACGCCGAGATCAAAACCGTCAGTGACAAAATAGACGGCCCAAAGCAACACCCAAAGAAAAAACCATATTGTTTGCAAATCCATTTTTTGCCTCCTTTTAAAATAAAATTGAAGCGCTATCTAATATTATGCTGCTTCCAGTTCAGGTCCCTTTCTCGCAATTTTAATGATTAGATAAAAAGCTGCTACACCCAGAAGACCATATACCAGTATAAATGCTGCAAGAGAAACTGCGACCTGCGAGGCTGCAATTGGAGAAACTGCATCCGCTGTCTTCATGATGCCATAAACAATCCAGGGCTGACGTCCCACTTCGGCCAAGGTCCACCCTAAATCGATGGCAATATATGGCAAGGGAATGGAATAAAGCATCAGTTTCAGGTACCAGGAACTTTCCGTGAGGCGATTTCTTCTTAACCACCCGATAAGAGTGACCAGGGCAAAATAGAATCCCAGACCCACCATGATCTTGAAGGAGGCGTATGGGATGAGTACCGGCGGTCTTTCATCAGGCGGGAAGTCCTTTAGGCCTTTTACTTCTGCATCCATACTGTGAAAGGCCAGCAGGCTCAGCATTCCCGGCAGGGGTCCTATTTCAATGCTGTTTCTTTCATTTGCCTCATCCGGAAATGAAAAAAGATATATTGGAACATTTTTAGATGTTTCCCAGTGGGATTCCATGGCCGCTAATTTTGCGGGTTGTTTTTTCGCCAGATCGCTGCCATGCACGTGACCTTCAATGATCTCAAAAAAGGAGAAGATAAGGCCAAAGACCAGCGCAATTCGAAAGGACTTTGTAAAAAATTCCACGTGCTGTTTTTTAAGAAGATGATAAGCACTGATACCCATCACGAAAAAGGCGCTCAGGATATAGGCAGCACTTACCATGTGGAAAAACATGAGAATGCCGAATTCATTGAGGGCCACGGCGGCAAAACTTTCAAGCTCTGCCCGACCGTTTCTGATAACATAGCCCACGGGGTGCTGCATCCAGGCGTTGGCGGTTAATATCCAGACTGTCGATCCGGTTGATGCAAAGGCGATCAGCCACATTACAATGGCATGTGCTTTTTTGGAAATTTTTCTCCAGCCAAAGATCCATACTCCTAGTAAGATCGACTCCAGGAAAAAAAATCCCAGTGCCTCAATGGCAAGAAGGGAGCCGAAGATGTCTCCTACAAATTCCGAATACCGGGACCAGTTTGTCCCGAATTGAAACTCAAGGGTTATTCCGGTCACAACTCCTATTGCAAAATTGATGAGAAATAGTTTTCCCCAGAATTTTGTCATTTTCAGGTATATCTCGTCTCCTGACCTCACATACCGGGTTTCCATGATGGCCACCAAAACTGATAAACCCAGGGTTAGCGGAACAAAAAGAAAATGAAAGAATGTGGCCGCGGCAAACTGCAATCTTGAAAGCATTAAAACGTCCATAAGCGAACCTCCTTTAAAAAAATTCTTCCTTGATTGTATTTTCCTCATATAATTCAGGTGATGTCAAAGGAAAGACGCAAGTCTCCTCCTCCAACATTTTAGCGAACGTGGCCTCCTTGAGAGTTTCCCTCAGTTGTTCCCTGGCCTTTTCCCATATGCGATGAATTGAACATCCCGGACTTCTGAAACAGGATTCCGGCCGCATGACACAATCATTTAAAAATATTTCCCCTGTGACGGCTTCCACCACATCTAAGAGTGTTAATTTATCGGGTGAAAACAAAAGCCGGTATCCTCCTTGTGCCCCCCGGATAATTTCGATGAACCCTGCCCTGGCTAACTGTTGGGCGATTTTGCCTAAGAACTGTTCAGGTATATCCATGGTCTTTGCAATTTCCACGCGTCCCACAACCTTTCCCTGTCCGTTTCCAGCCAGAAAAAGGATACAGCGGACACCATATTCACCTGCTCTTGTCAGCCGCACCTTGCCCTCCAATATATATAAGATAATTAAGATGCTTTTTATCCCATATAGAACAGCTAAAACCCTGTCAACTATTTTTTATACTTAGATGAAACACAAGGAAAGATTTAATGTTGTTCTTATTGTTTATGAGTCTTACTGTCTATAATTATAGATGGAAAACGGACATGAACCAGGTACTGGTTGTTATGAGGATTGAACTTCAGACGGCAGGGCTTTTTCAGTAGCCGGGAGATATATATTAAAAGTAGTTCCTTGATCCGGCAGGCTTTCAACGTCAATAAAGCCATTGTGGTTTTTGACAATACCGAAAGCCGAAGCCAATCCCAGGCCGGTACGGCGGCTCATTTGCTTGGTGGTGAAAAAAGGCTCAAAAATACGACGCTTGACCTCTTCATCCATTCCGCAACCGGTATCTCTTACAGTTACTTTTGCATATTTGCCGGAAGGCACGCCATGGGCCTGAACAAACTGTTCATCGCAAGTCATATTGATCGTTTTCAGGAATATGCTGCCACGGTCGGACATCGCCTGGGAGGCATTAAGGTAAAGGTTCATCAACACCTGTTCAATTTGGCTGCGATCCGCTTCTACAGCCCATGACTGTTCCTTCAGATCCTGGTAAATTTTAACCTCTTTGCGAGTCCGGCCGAACATCAGGGCGGTATGCTGCACAATATCGTTCAGGTTTATGGGGCGGACGTCATATTTGCCGCCGCGGGCAAACCCCAGCAACTGGCGAGTTAAATCGGCCCCGCTGACGACGCACTGTTCAATGATTTTAAGATTTTCCTGCACACCGGCATCCTGCCGGGTTTTTATCAACAAAGAAGATAAATTCCCCTGGATGGCCATTAGCAGGTTATTGAAATCGTGAGCAATACCACCGGCCAAAGTGCCGATGGCCTTCATTCGTTGGGCATGTTGAAGCTGTTTTTCCAGTTTGCGTTTTTCATTTTCGATCTTTAACCTGTTGGTGTTATCACGTGCAATGCCTCTAAAACCAACAGGTTGCCCCTCAGTATTTTTAATCAGGGAAGCGGACATCTCAAGGTGATGTTGTCGCTTGTCTTTCCCTGTAATCGTATAACGCGTAAAGCTCACCGACCGACCGGTTCGATAAATTTCATTGAATTTATTATAGACCCGCTGAGCCGTTTCAGGGGTTGAGTACTGCCGGTTGTTCATGCCGATCAGTTCTTCCTTGGAATACCCGGTAATGCGACAGGCCGCATCGTTGACAAATGTTAAATTTCCGGCCAAGTCGAGTTCGAAATAAACTTCTTGAATACTGGCCAATATGTTTCGGTATTTATCCTCACTTTCCCTGAGGGCTTTTTCCGTTTCCCGGCGTTGGTCAATTTCGGTACGTAGCTGGGTGTTGGTACGTTCAAGATCAGCAGTGCGCTGTTTGACTTGTTCTTCCAGATGATTACGATATTTTTCAAGCTGGGCCTCCACTTGCTTGCGTGCGGTAATGTCGCGCAGGGAGCCGATAATTTTTTTAGGCCTTTCCTTTTTGTCGCGCATCAAAATACAGTTAAGCGAAGCGTAGACGGTTTGGGAAGTTTCGTCTTTCATGGTGACTTCGTAATCTGTCACCCGCCCGTTTTTTTCCAGGGCATCAAATAGTTCTTTGCGTTTTTGGGGTGTTTTGTAAAAATCATACACGGATCGACCGATCAGCGCCTCCCGTTTGACGTGATAAATACGCTCCACCGACGGGCTAATTTCCAGTATCTTGCCGTCAATTCTGACTTCATAATAGATGTCCTGGATATTGTTAAAAATGCTTTTGTACTTGGCCTGAATGGTTTTTACCGCCGCTTTCATACGGGTAAAGGAGTCGGCTGTGGTTTGAAGCTCTTTATAAATCGACCGGATCGGCCAATGGGTTTCAAAATCTCCGTGCTCGACGGCGTGGGCTTGAGCGGAGAGCCTTGAAATCGGTTTGATGATACCTTTGGCCAACAAAATGCCGGCAGCAGCAGCCAACAGGGAAATGACCAGGGTGAAATAGATGTTTAACCGACGATTATTTTTGATGGCACCCAGGTAATCGTCGGCGGGCATATAAATACCAATAATCCAGGGCCAGTTCTCAGCGGCAAAGGGTTTAAACATGGCCAGATAAGTCTGCCCCTGATGTTCAAAATGGCCGAAATGCGGTTCATCCAGCCGGATTATGCCGTCGGCATCTTGATCAAGATGTGCTGCTGTAAATGCCTTACGGCTGATGGCATGCTTCAATTCATATATTTTTACCAGACGGCTGGCGGCCGCCGGATCTTTCGGCTTGGTTTTAAGTTTTGCCGGATCAGGGAATGCGACCATATCTCCGTTTCGGTTAAAGAGAAACGCCTGGCCGTTTTGACCGATTTTCAGGCCTGCGAAAAAGGTTGACAACCGCTCGATTTCAAGATCGACGCCGACAATCCCTTTTAGTCGTCCCTGGGCGTCATACCAGGGAGCGGCGACGGTGATACCCGGTTTTTTGGAAGTAAAAAAGATATAGGGATCGGTCCATATGCTACGCTTGTGCTTAAAGGCCTTGCGGTACCAGGGGCGCAAACGGGGATCATAGGTGTCATTCAAAACTTGTTCCTGATCAACAAACTGTCTGTGGCTATTACGCCAGATCAACCTGGTTTCTTTATGTTTGTTGGTATGGGTAATTATTTTAGTTCGAAATCCGTCCGGACCTTTTTGATTATGGCGCCGGACGTCAAAAAAATCACCATTAGGAAGACCCAGATAGATGCCTGCGAAATGAGGATAAAGGCTCAGTTGATTGTGCAAATAGCGGGTCAGGGGTTCAATTTGGGTATTAGTGAGATCCAGAACACCGTCGGTCAGCATCCGAATGGTCAATTCTGCTGTCTGTTGGGCCGAGACTAAATGGCGATAAGATTGGCTTTGAGCCAGATCGGCCACGTTTGCTATGATTTGCCGGGCGTGTTCCTGCAGTACCCGCTGGGAGGTAAAAAACGAAGATGAGGCGGTTAATAGATGGGTTCCCCAGATCAAGCCGAGAAAGCCAAAAATCAGTGTCCAGCGAATTGAGATTTTCATATTAATACGACTGACATTTGGTCACCTTAAGGTATTGGGCAAAATCATCGATTTGCGATAAGTATTCCAGTGATTCATTTACTGTAAAGATCATACGCCTGTCAAATTGCTTTTGTATATTTTCCTTCACTTACCGAACATTTCTGAACATAGCCAGGCTGTTAGGGTGATGCATTTCCTCATCCATATCGATGGTATGACACACCTTGCAGTTTTTATTAGAACCTATGGGATAAGGGTTTCCCTGGTACTGCAGCGGCTGAATATTATCCCTTTTATTACCGTAGATATTAGTTGACGGATACACGGCATGGGTGCTTCCGTGGCAGGCCTGGCACATGATTCCCACATCATCCGTGCGTAAACGATAAAGCTGATCAGCCGATTTTGTCCACAGGTTAAAGGTTTCGTCGGTTTCAGGTTGATTAAAATCAACATGACAATTTGTGCAGTCGGGTTCGTTAATCCATGGATTTCTCGGCTTGATGTGGCTGATTGAATCGACACGGGTCGGAACCAGATGCTTCATGAGTCGTTTCGCGCTCTTTTTTCCGGTCTTTTCTTCCGCCATAAGAAGGCTTAATGCATGATCCTCCAGGTTTCCATGGCAGCTTGTGCAATCAAGACCGATTTCATTATGTATTCCCCTTAAGCATTGTGTACGGCCGTCCGGTGAGGAAGGATGACAGGCATGGCATGCACCCACTTCTCTGTCTGTAAGGTAGTTGGCATGGAAACCATGAATAGCTGCAGAGAGGTTTAACAAGCCGGGTTTTCCTTTTGTTCCTAAAATCGGATCAGGATGGCAGGATTGGCAGAGGACAGGCTTTCCTTTTTTGGCCAACTTCAGTAAATCAGTTTTGCTTATTTTATCGTGCAGGGCCAGAATATCTGAAGCAGTCTCATCTGAAAATCCCGCCACACCCCCCATGCGCCATTTTCCTCCGTGGCAGTTTTTACATCCCATTTCCGTTGAAACAGGCACAACAGCCTTGGTTCGAGCAATGGTTTTTCCACTGTTTTTGTCTCGTGCTTCGATGGTAAAGAGAGGATAGGGGTTGAAAGTCTTGTCATCGGAATACGGAACAACCGGAATACCATTAGCTACAAACGCCGGATTTTCTTTGGCAAGTTTCATCTTTCCTTTCAGCCCGTAGCCGGTAAGTCCGATATCAGGGGGCAGTTTCTTTCCGAAAATAACTTGTGCATAATCCCAGAATTTTACATGTCTGGAAGGATATTCAAATCCAGGCTCAACCTTGTAAGTCAGTTCGACCCCTTTTGTAACAATTTCGGGGGTTTCCCCCCTGCGTATGAGCTGGGCGGAAATATCATTCCCGGGCGGCATCAGCATCAACCAGGAATCGCTATCGGAAGTGCAGTGCATACCGAAATTGCTCCAGGCAAGGAGAATGTATTCATCCGCTTTTTCGTCAAAAGGAGGAATGTTAACGGCCAATTTCTTTATAGGCACCTTTACAGCATCCTTTGCCGGGGTTTCTGCCTTTGTTTGCAGCTTTTCAACGATATACCTGGAAAGGGCCAGACGCTCCGGCCTGGTGCCCATAAACCTCGGCATATAATCGTTTATCTTCCCCTGGCCGTTAAGCTGAGAATCCATGCCAAAAACCGTAAATTTTTTAGTCACAGAAAGAATATCGTTTAAAGGTCCGCCCACACTGTGGCAGGCGATGCACTGAAGATTAAAAATCTCCCGTCCGGCTTCAAGAATGCTATCATCATGTATATCTTTGTGCTTTACCCATTTGGCGGTATTAAGAAGCCCCTGCTTATTTATCTTAGCTTCATCCTCAATCATTATGGAATTTGAATACATATGCTTAACAATAAGATATGGCCTGCGGCCCGCCTCCCTGATCCACTCGAATGAACCCATATAGACAAGGCCGATGAGAAGAATAAAAAATGCCATATATTTTTTTACATTACCGGGCATTCGGATGGCCATTAAAAGACCGCCGATAAATAAAACAGGAAGAACGGCCGCAAAGATTTTTGTAATAGAAATTAGCTCCGGCGAACGACCTAAAATCATTGCTTTGGGAGCATCAGGAAGAGACGCAAGATACCACCAGGCAAACAAAACCATAAATATAAATGGAAAAATCAGCCACTTGGCACAATAACGGACCATGTTTTCCCTGAAATCCGTATCCTTTATAAAAACAGCGGTGATAAAACCGAATATCCCGGCCAGCACAAGGGCGATAGTTATACGGAAAAACATGGACGACCAGAAACTGGGGTTGAAAAATCCATCCCAGAAATTACGGGTTTCAAGCCATTCACCAGGGGTAAGCATAAAAGCAATGATGCCGTTGATCAAAACAAGGGAAATCAAGGCGGAAACGGCATAGATCCATCCGATTATAAGATGCGGCCTATTATCTATTTTATTAAAAGTGTAAAAATATATAAAAATCGCAACGATTTCCAGTATGAAAAAGACCCATTCGGTGGCAAAACCGAATACAAATGTATGTATGAGAATGGATGTTGCCGCCGGACTGATTAGGGAAATAGTAAACCAGATACCCACACCGGTGACAGCGCTAAAAACCATGGTTACGAGAAGAAAGAACTTGCTGTGCTTTCGAGTGTATTCCAGAACAGCGGGCGAATTTTCCCTAAGCCCTTTCATTTCGGTTAATACCAGGAAAAGGCCGCCACCCACTGCAAAATGCGCCACATACACATGCACAATAGCTATCAGGGCTATGAGGAGGCCGCCGCCGGCATAATATAGTTCCCATACCGGGTAGTTCATATCAGGACACCTTTCTTTGTTTTGTTGCCAGCTTGAACATGTATCCGATCAAACCGATGCCTGCTATCAGCGTTACCATAAAAAAAATCATGGGTGAGTACTGGGGTTCAACCTTAAGGTCCGAAAGTGCAAAATATGGATTAAGATAAGCTGCTCGAACCATATCACGCATAAGAACCATAACAACAATTGTAAAAACAACCGCACCTGCACTGGGCCAGACCCGCTTATTAAACCCAAAGAATAATGCAGCGCCGGCACCGGTAAGGCCGAAAAAAAACAGCAAAGTTGCAAAGCGGCTGCCGCCTAAAAATAAAAGGATAATATCATTGGGAATAGAGACTGCAAACCAGAAACCGATGATAACCTGAACCAGGGTTGCGTATGAAAACCACTTCATGCCCGAAGAGATCATTTCTTTAAAATTGTCGTTTCCTTTTCCGATCTTTATTTTTTTTGCCTTTATTTTGCCGACAATTGCCAGAAAAAGGCCGCCGACAGCCATTGATGCGCAGACGAAGTGTAAATATCTCGGTATTAGAGTAGGTTCGGAAAGATTTAAGATGGTACCATCGGGATTGGAAAAATACTGGATCCACTTCTCGGGTGTAAGCATTAAGGTGATATTACTCGTAAATAAAAAAGCGATCAAAAGCATTAGGATGACGCAAACGGCAATGAAGATGCTTCGGGCTGAACCAAGTGTATCAAATTTAAAATCAAACACGTATGCGCTGTAATAGGCGATAATTAATATCCCGATTATCAACAGCCAGTACCATCCCATAAGTACCGAGCTTGTATATATGAAATTTCCGTAAAGGACCTGGATGAAAAGCAGGGGGGCAACCCCCATGTTTATGGTAAATGCAATAGTATAGGGTAATTTCAGGCTAATCTCTTTTGCTATGGACAAATCCTGCCGTGTACCTTTAAGGGATATGACAAGGGCAATGATGCCGGTTCCCAGCATTGCATTCATAAACAAAAGATGGAGAACAAATGTCAATAAAAAGAAAAAATGAAGCCATCCCCAGTGAACCGGTATTGAATCCGGTGTAGGGATAAGTAACGCTGGATCCATACTAAATTCTCCTTACGCAATACTACTTTTTACGAATTAAAATGATATTACCTCAAATCCCTCATCTCGATAACGCGCCATGCTGGGATGCCCTGACATTTCATCCAGCAGCGTCAAGCCTTGTTCTTTTGCTGCCGCCAAGGTTCCCAGCTTATTTGAGCAGACTTTGCAAACACCGTCAACAAGTCCGGCTTTTTTAACATTTTCCCACAGCTTGTGCAAAGGATTGTCAGGTTTAGCCAAATCAGGAAGTAATTTTGTTGCAGAGCCCTCTATAACAATTTTACTTTCATAACCTTTTTCTTTCATGTCAAGTGCATTTAAAAGTACGTGTATAAAACACATTGGATCACCATTGAAAACAAAAAGGGCAAACTTTTTCATAACCACCTCCTGATGTAATAAAGCGCGATTGCGTTTTAGCCGCCGGCCGCAACTGAACCAGGCCCTGCCAGGGGCCTGAACATTTTTTTACCGGCACCGCAGATTGGACATTTCCAGTCATCCGGAAGATCAGTAAACTGTGTACCTTTTGAAATTTTTCCTCTCCTGTCCCCCCTGTCAGGGTCATATATATATCCGCAATTTACTGTCTGACACTGATACATTTCTTCGGGCTGAGCCATTTTATTCTCCTTTTCTCTTTTCACCACTGAGCTCGCGGAGAACACAGAGAATGTATTGTTTTATTAATTAGTTGCTCAAGTTTCGCATCCTTGATTTCTATCACTGTCAAAACGGTAAGAGTTAAAAATTTATTTTTAGCCCTTACCGTCTAACGCTTTAGATAAATTAAAAGGTGCGAAACTTGAGTTAGTTATCTCTGTAAGCTCCGTGTCCTATGTGGTAAATTAGGCTTTTTACGAAACCACCAATATTCTTATAATCCTTTTTTCTCAAAAAATCGAAACAGCACAACTACCAAAATGCTGAAAACGACGATGACTATCCAATGATTTATTCCTAGAATTTGGGGAAGCGATATTTTTCCAAATGATCCGATACTGATGATGTATTTTTTCATAAAAGGATAAATAATAGCATAAATGCCGCCACCAAACAGCATGCCCAAAATTCCCCAAATTGCATCAACATGGCCTTCCCCTAGCGCTCCAGCCGCAATTCCCGGACAGTAGCCTAACAGCGCCCAGCCGACTCCAAAAATTAAGCCGCCTATCACCTGAGCTCCGATTGACGTTCCTTTCAGGCTCAGTTTGATCACACCCAAATCTTTAAATAAATAAATGCCGATTGCTCCGACAATGATTGCGCTGAGCATGACTTTAAAAACCGTCATGTCAATAAATCTAAGAGCTCCGACCTGCTTTTCATATTTTAGTATGCCGGATCTTTGCATAACGATGCCAAAAAGAATGCCGGTGATAAGTCCGTATATTAAACTCATTTTTCAACTCCTCCTATCGTCTGTATAGCATTCTTGCTGTAATTCCAGCTCCTATTATAAAAAAAGCCAGTGCAATAAATCCGCTCACTGCCAGTTGGGAGAGACCGCTGAGTCCGTGGCCGGTGGGGCACCCACCGGCAAGTCTGGCGCCTATAAGACCAATTGCACCCCCTATGAAAGCAACAATCCCTCTTTTTAGCGAACTTGAACCAAATTTACCCTTCCACATTGATGGAACTGCCTTTATTTTAAAAGTACCTGAAAGCTTCGCAGCAATAAAAGCACCAAGGGCAATTCCAATGACATACATCATTTGTCAGTCCGGTAGAGAGCCGGGACCGTATTTTCCTTTGTTTGTTGTAAAATATTCAAACTTTGAATAGTCAATCCCCAAAAATTTCTCAATTACGGAGGCACCACGTGAAAAAGTTGTTGACGCCCCGAGATATTTACCGGCAACAATTACAGATAAGACAAGCAATATGCCGATAAGAGCACCTGCCACATATGGATTTAATGTTTTATTTGTCATAAGCCATCTCCGTCTTCCATACTTCCCAGACTTTTCCTACAAGGTCTGGGCCTGGTTTTAATGTCATTTTTCCCGGCTGCCAGCCGGAAGGTGTCGCCTCTGTTCCTTTGCTGTTGCGAACGAGTTGGAATGCCTGGATTTGTCTAATCGATTCACTGACATTTCTTCCCACGGGAGGGGTGAGCACCTCGTACCCCTGAACGACACCGTCAGGATCTATAATAAATCGCCCCCTTGTTTCAACGCCGGCGTTTTCATCGTAAATTCCAAACACCGTTCCGACTTTGCCCCCTGCGTCCGATAACATGGGGAAAGGGATACCACCATCTACCATTTTTGAAAGTTCATGGTCGTTCCACATTTTATGAACAAAAACACTGTCGATACTCATTGAAAGGACTTCCACACCAAGATTCTGAAAATCAGAGAATTTTCCGGCAACTGCCGAAACCTCCGTTGCTCAAACAAACGTAAAATCACCGGGATAAAAACATAAAACCACCCATTTGCCCAGATAGTCTGATAATTTGACGGAAACAAATTTACCTTTATGATATGCCGGTGCCGTGAAATCCGGTGCTTTTTGTCCGACTTTAATCTTAGCTTCCTCCTTTATTTTCTCTATTTTATTTTCTGTTTCTTTTGTTTCAACAGTTTCACCAACAGGCCCACCTGTTGGCCGCGCACAGCCAATCTCCAAATCTTCACTCATACTAAATCCCTCCTTTCATCATGAATAGGTTGCAAATATGGCCGGATAAATGTGCCGGTTTATTTAACATGACACGCTGAACATTTTGTCGGCCCTGCCTTTACTCCTGCCTTTTTCTTTTCTTTATGGCATTTGATACACGTCTTATTCATGACCTGCTTCTTTTCAAGCTTTCCCTGTATTTTTAAATCTTTTATTACTCCTGCGGTTTTTGGAAAAATGCTATGACATGCATTGCAGTCTGCTATTGCGTTCTGGTGCAGGTGGTGGGGAAAATCAACTTCACCTTTTTTGCCGCCGTCAAGCTTAATATCTTTGGCACCCTGATTTTCAACCGCAACAGCAACTACACCCGTAAAAATGATCATTATAAGTATCACCACGATTGTTCTTGCTTTCATACTGTTCCCTCCTGAAAATTTATGGTTTGTATTAATTTAGCTTAACATGTCCAAATGAGTCCGGCACTCAGGCGTCTGGGTGCCCGGCGGTTTTTCATAACGCTAAACCGTTACAATTTTTTATTCCCCCTTTTTATAATAACACATTATATACCAAGAATATAGTTTTTGTCTCATATTTTTTATGATACAAAACTGTCTCTCAAGACAGCTTTGAAAATATAAGATGTCGGTAAAGAAGTCGTTTGCGATACATCCGGAATTACTTTTTCATCCTGCACTCCTTATCCCACTCGGGACAGGCAGTTTCCATATCAGTTAAATATTTCGCACTACACTCGCCACATTCAAGTTCTACGTTGGGAACATCGCCATACTTTTCCCTGATTTCCTCCGGTGAAAGTACTTGAGCAAAGCTGCATCCGCACTGGGGGCATGCTGTTTTCATTGTATATTTTCTTTTTGCCATGATACACCTCCTAACTTTTCCCGATTAATAAAAAGTGATGGCGTCGTAAAAAGTCTCATCTACTGCGTTGTGGCAGTTTTTTAGGAACTCGACATGCTATATGTATCGTCTCGTTCCTGAAAAAAAGCTACCCCTTGTATGTGAGCCTTGGAACGATGCCACCCGGCTTTAATTCAAAAACTTTTTATGGGGACATTAAAAGTGATATACTCTTAGAAAGTCCAAAAAATTATTATCATTCAGGCGAAACCCGAATTGTGTTCCAGGCAAACGCTGGAATCCAGTATTTACAATTAATTGTGACTATTAAGGACTCCGGTTTTCACCGGAGTGAAAACTTTTTACGAGAGCATCAAAAGTAATCTGGCAATGATTAAAAGCAAAAATCATACCAGCATCTATGACAGCATTCATGAACCAAGAAGGCCGGAAAGTTATCTCCACTCCGACAGAAACCGAATATAAAAGCAGGATCATTTTTGAAAAATCACTGATCTTTCTTATCTTCTGGCATGTTTATTGAATATTATCTTTTTATATTTTGGTTTTTCATAACATGAAAGGAGGATAAAATGACAAAAATAACTTTTAAAAGTAACCCGGTTCATACCATCGGCGAGTTGCCGGAAGTCGGGAGAAAAGCGCCCGATTTTCTTCTAACGAAAACTGACCTGTCAGACATTTCTTTAAAAGATGTATTAGGTAAAAAGGTAATTTTCAATATTTTTCCAAGCATCGATACTCCGGTATGCTCTACTTCAGTACGCAGGTTCAATGAGGAAATAAGTAAATTTAATAATGCGGTTGTTATTTGCGCCTCCCTGGATCTGCCTTTTGCACATGCCCGATTCTGTGAAACAGAAGGTCTGAAAAATGTAATTGCCGTATCGGAAATGCGTAACAGAGAATTTGGCAGCAACTACGGGGTGAGGATCTTGGATGGCCCCCTTGCCGGACTCCTCGCAAGAGCAATCGTTGTGATCGACGAAAGTTCAAAGGTGATTTATACGCAGCTGGTACGAGAAATAACCGAAGAACCTGACTATGACAAGGCCCTGAATATGCTTAAAAATGTACAGGATACCGGTGAAGCCCCCGATACCTGTGTGCAGACTTCTACCGCGGAACATGCAAGGGCTGATGACATAGATGAACCGTGCGATGATGGAAGGGCGGGATAGCTGATGAATACCGGCAGCATAATTATCAAGTGCAAAAATTGCGGTGCAAAAAATCGAATACCTAAAACCCGGTTAAATGACCGGCCTGTATGCGGCCGTTGTCATTCGCGCCTGCCGGAAGAACGCACCTTTAACAGCCCTGTGATTGTTTCAGATAAAACCTTCAACGACGAGATTGTTTTCGCCCCGGTTCCTGTGCTGCTTGATTGCTGGGCGCCCTGGTGTGGCCCTTGCCGTACGATTGGACCGATAATTGACCAATTGGCCAAAGATTTTGCAGGAAAGGTCAAATTCGCCAAGCTGAATGTAGATGAAAATCCAGCTACCTCGGCAAAGTATAACATTATGAGTATTCCCACCATGCTTCTATTTAAAGATGGAAAAGTGGTGAATTCACTTGTCGGAGCTCTGCCTAAAGCTGAAATTGAAAATCATCTTCGCTTACTTATATAGAATCAAAAATTTACAAATACATTATGAGGTAAACTCAAGGCATAGGGCAATTATATTTAAGAACGGAGAAAATAACTCATGAAGATATTTATTACAGGCGGATCAGGCTTTGTCGGCACTGATCTTTCCCGTTATCTGCTTAGAAAAGGGCACAGTGTTATTGCAGTCGGTAGGTCTCCAAGCCATAAATTAGACGGCAATGAAAATTTTCAATATATTTCTGCTGACACCACGAAAAAGGGAGACTGGCAAAATGCTCTTCATAAGGTGGATGCAGCTGTGAATCTGGCAGGAATAAATATATTAAGGCTCTGGACGGACAGCTACAAAGCCCAAATTTATGACAGCCGTATTTTGACTACGCGTAATCTTGTCGAAGCAATGCCGGAAGACAAGGGAGTAACACTTTGCAGCACCTCTGCAGCAGGGTATTATGGCAATCGGGGTGATGAAATTTTAAAGGAAGATGCGCGACCAGGTGATGATTTTCTGGCTAAAGTATGCATTGACTGGGAAAAGGAAGCTTATCAGGCAGAAGCTAAGGGAATCAGGGTTGTAACAATGCGCTTTGGTGTGGTTTTGGGGAAAAGCGGGGGGCCCATTAAAAAGATGCTTCCGGCATTTAAATTTTTTGTGGGAGGTCCCATGGGGAACGGAAAACACTGGTTCCCCTGGATTCACATGGATGACCTCATTTCTGCAATTCTTTTTATTCTTGAAAACCGGGAAATAAACGGACCAGTGAACTTCTGCGCTTCTGAACCGGTGAGAAACACAGATTTCGCCAAGGCTCTTGGAAATGCTCTAAACAGACCCTCTTTTATTACCGCACCTGCATTTATGATCCGCCTTATTATGGGTAAATTAGGGGCTTCACTTCTAAGCAGTCAGAGGGTCTCTTCAGACAAGCTTAGAAGATATGGCTTTAAATTTCAGCATCCCGATATTAACAGTGCTTTAAGTGAAATACTGATGGCGTCGTAGAAAGTCCCATCTACTGCGTTGCAGCAGTTTTTCAGAAACTCGGCATACTACATGTATTGCCTCGCGTCTGAAAAACCACTGCGCCTTGTATATGGAACTTTCTACTTAGCCATCCGGCGATTAGTCAAAAACGTCTTTCAAATGTCTCAAGGAGGAAATGTATGAATCTTGACCAATACAAAGAAATTATAGAATTTGCGATAACCGGCGAAATAGAAGCCCAGGAGTTTTACAAGGCTGCGGCTAATAAAATTAATGATCCGTATCTTAAAGAAATGTTTGAAAAATTTACCAAAGAAGAGAAAGGCCATGAAAAAATTCTCAAAGGCATCTTGGTAAAAGATACTATTAATCAATATTTTAAGGAAAGCACGGATTATAAAGTAGCTGAAACTGTCGATAAACCCAAGCTTTCAACCGATATGAAACCGGCAGATGCCATCGCTTTAGCTATGAAAAATGAGGAAGAGGCAATGAAGCAGTATACCGATTTAGCAGAGGCCTGCTTAGATCCCAGCCAGAAAAAAGTATTTCTCGATCTTGCTGCCATGGAACGTGGGCACAAGTATAAAATGGAAAAGGCTTTCGTTGATATCGGCTATGCGGAGTTATGGTAGGCATGCCATTATTTTTTTGATAACATATTTTCCGAAACCCGCTGGTTATTATTATGAAAACAGTTTCTCATCAACTTTCATGCAGAATCCGGATATTGCTCTTTTGTGCGTTAATCTTCTTTATTTATGCTTGTAACACAACAAATCCCAAGGACTATTCTACTATGCCAAACAATAATAAATTGCTTGAAAAAGGTGATGCAGCTCCCGAATTTATAGCCAATACCTATGATGGAAAAAATATTGGTCTCTCAAAACTGAAAAAAACAGGTCCGGTTGTTCTTATTTTTATCCGTGGCTTCAGTTGACCCTATGCGCGCAGTCATCTGGGCCAGATGAAACAGGATTATAATAAATTTGTTGATGAAAATGCATCAGTTGTAATTGTAACTCCCCACGATGCCGAAAAGACTTCAAACTATTTCTCTAAAAACAACCTCCCGTTTTACGGCGTCCCGGACCCTGGTCATAAAGTTGCCGATTTATATAAACAACAGTGGAAACTCTTCAAACTCGGACTCATGCCTGCTCTGTTTGTAGTAGACCGGGCAGGAAAAATCGTATTCTCATACTATTCAAAGAGTATGAAAGATATACCTGGCAATGATATTGTAATCAGTGTATTGGAAAAATAGAATGTCACATGAGGAATAACAAAGAAAAAAATCACATTAATTGAAGCTAAACTCAATATAAAAAACCTTTGTGAATATCGACTATTATGAGATATGGTAAAGTATGATTTTAAACTTTAAACCTATAAGATTGGAACAGCAATCGGAATACTCAAAATATTTTGTTAAATGCCCTCAGAAAACTTCTGACTACAGCTTTGTCAATCTGTGGGGATGGGCTAAAGAGTATGGACTGGACTGGGCATGGACAGACAATTTGGTCTGGATAAGGCAGACCCTTCCTGAAATACTATACTGGGCTCCCATAGGGTCTTGGGATGGAATCGACTGGAAGAGTTGTTTGGATGAATTGAGCGGCAGACAAACTCGGTTTATCCGTATTCCCGAAAAACTGCTCCGAGTCTGGGAAGAGAGTTATGGAGACCGCATCGCTATAGAAGAAGAAAGGGGCAATTGGGATTATATTTACTCAATTCCGGAACTAATTGGACTCAAGGGCAAGCGCTTCCATAAAAAAAAGAACCTGCTTAATCAGTTCAGAAAAAATTATAACTTTCAGTTTATTCCTTTTGGTACTGAAACGATCCATATGGCGATGGCAATGCAGGATGATTGGTGCACCTGGCGAGACTGCGAGTCATCGGACGTACTTACGGCTGAAAACAACGCGATTTCCAGGGTTCTAAATAGCTGGGAAAAGGTAGGCGGCCTTATCGGCGGCACAATCGTTGTAAATGAGACAATGGCAGGATACACAGTCGCGGAAAGCCTTTCAGCAGAAATGCTTCTCATTCATTTTGAAAAAGGAAATACCGACTTTAAGGGAATTTATCAGGCGATTAATCAGATATTTCTTGAGAATTCCGGTAAGAACCATGAAGTTGTCAATCGTGAACAGGATCTGGGCGATGAAGGCCTGCGAAAGGCGAAGCTGTCCTACAATCCGGTAGATTTTCTTAAAAAGTACCGTGCCAATTTATTATGATCCCTTTGTTGTTAGAAAATTCGCTGCTGGGAAGGGAGAAATAAAAAAAGATTAGGCCGGACACAAAAAGTGTGCAATAAGTAAAAAGGAGGATACCTCATGAACAATAAAATATTAGTAGCATTTGACGATTCTGAGAACGCTATGCGGGCAGTGGAATATATAGCAAAATATTTCGCTACAGATACTATAATTACACTGTTTAATATAGCCCAGGACACTGCAACCCTATGCGATATGAACAGCCCGGAATTGACTCCATACTTTAAGTCACAACAAAGCTCCTTTTGTACTCTTGAAGAGAAAAAAAAGAGCCTGGTTGACATCGCACTGCAAAAAGCTCGGGAAAAATTAATAGCTGCCGGGTTTGAAGAAAAGAATATAGATATAAAAACAGAAAGCAAAAAAAAGGGTGTTGCAAGGGATATCGTTAAAGAAGCGCAATCCGGTTATAATACCATTGTCCTCGGGAGAAGGGGACAATCAGGGATTAAGGATTTTATCCTCGGCAGTGTTTCACACAAAGTATTTCAACTGGTTAAAGACATATCCGTGCTGGTCGTTAATTAGGCGCTTAGCAACATCATATCGACAATTTGTTGTCGCTCCCAGTCGGCATTTTGTTTCTCCGTGGCAAGATGAGGTTCCGTGTTACGACAATCTAAAAAATAATGTTTCTTGCGTACTATGTGACTCTGCAGTGAATATAAAAGAAATTTTTAGAGAAGTATATGGAAAAACATAAAGTCACCCTGTTTAAGCCATACACGTTTTATGAGGGCCAAAAGATACACATTGACGGAGGCTCACGAAATGGCGACTGGGAAGTTGTAGGCCTTACTGATCACAAAGTCACCCTTCGCTGTCCGGTCAGTTTTAAAGAATTCAAGTGGAACCGCTTCTGTTATTTCGTTGAAGATATCTCTGGAGTAAAGTGGCCTGACATTGATTAACTTTTAATATGCAGGATTTTCAGAAAGGGGGTCAAATATAGACCCCATTTTTTTATTTATAAACATTCAAAATTATTAGAAACACTGAGAAAAACATGAGTTTCGAAAATTTGGATTTAATTGACGAGTTATTAAAGGCGGTTAAAGAGCTCGGGTTTGTTGAACCCACGCCCATCCAGACAGATGCAATTCCTGAAATTATTGGAGGGGACAGGGATCTTGTAGGACTTGCCCAGACCGGAACAGGCAAAACAGCAGCTTTTGGTTTACCTATGATCCAGCTTATTGATTTTGATCTGACACATACTCAAGGGTTGGTGATTTGCCCCACCAGGGAACTCTGTTTGCAGATTTCAGATGATATTAAAAAATTATGTAAATATGTAAAAGGTGCAAAGGTCGTTGCTGTTTATGGCGGCGCCAGTATTGAAAATCAGAGAAATCAGATCAAAAAAGGTGCTCAGATTATTGTAGCAACACCAGGGAGATTACTTGATCTTATTAATAGAAAAATAGCAAAGCTTTCTAAAGTCTCATATGTGGTTCTGGATGAAGCGGATGAAATGCTCAATATGGGATTTTTAGAAGATATAGATGCCATTTTAAAAAATACGCCGTCTGAGAAAAGAACCTGGCTGTTTTCCGCAACAATGCCCAAAGAAGTTGCAAGAATTGCAAAAAGATATATGGAAAATCCGGTTGAGATAACCGTAGGGAAGAAAAATAGTGGCGCGGAAAATATTTTGCATGTGAATTATATCGTTAACGAAAAAGACAGGTATCAGGCGTTAAAACGAATTATTGATTATCACCCGGATATTTATGGCCTTGTGTTTTGCCGCACGAGAAAAGATACACAGGAAATAGCAGAAAAACTGATCAAAGACAGCTATAATGCTGATGCCCTTCATGGGGACCTTTCTCAAGCGCAGCGAGATAAAGTCATGGGCAGATTTAAAACCAAATCCATTCAGATTCTTATTGCAACAGATGTTGCTGCCCGCGGGATAGATGTTCAAGATATCACCCATGTCATTAACTATAAACTCCCCGATGAGGCGGGGAACTATACTCACAGAAGCGGCAGAACGGCAAGGGCGGGCAAATCAGGAACATCCATAGTCATCATTAATTCCCGGGAAAAAAGCAAACTTCAGTTTATAGAAAGAAAAGCAGGGGTTAAATTTGATTATGCGAAAGTCCCGGAAGGATATGCAATTTGTGAGAAACAGCTATCTTCCATGATTAGCAAAATGGTAAAAGTTAAAGTGGATCTGAAAGAAATCGATCGTTTCCTGCCGCTGGTCTATAATACGCTAAACGATCTTACAAAAGAAGAGCTCATTCAAAAGTTTGTTTCAAATGAATTTAACCGCTTTCTTAATTATTATAAAGATTCCAAAGATATAAATGCGTCCTTGAAAAAAAAGGAAAATGCTCATCGTCCTGTGAAAAAAGATCGACAACAAAATAATTTAGAACCTGGAAAATCGAAACGGTTTTTCTTAAATACAGGATCTATGGATAATCTAACAAAAGGCGCTTTGATAAGAACTCTATGCAGCAGATCTGGAATTAGCTCTGAAAAGATTGGTCCAATAGAAATCATGCGGGAATTTTCTTTTTTTGAAGTTGAAACAAGTATTGCGGCTAAAGTGCTAAAATCAATGAAAGGTGCGAAAATTGATGGTCGAAATATTCGGGTTCAATATGCCGAAAATAAGAAACCGCAAACCAAACGATCTAAAAAAAGTAAAAAGAGAAAGACAAGTTAAAATACAAGATAATCGATTAAAATAGCGCTGTACTCCTTTATATAAATTGAATCCTTATCAACAAGACTTCATGAATTCAATAGGTTTCTGAAAAGCACCCAGGATAACCACACAATGTATCCTTCGTTCTTGACATACAATCCTTCTTAGCATACTGGTACGAATCAAAAGCCGCATTCCCCACTCTAACACCGGTTTCATAATGATACGGATTTATTATCCAAATTAATATTGTAGCTATGAAAACAGGATTTACCTTCATTTTTGCACTCTTTCTCTTATGCGTAAGCCATATTGTATCCGCCCAAACCCTATTCACCTGGACTGATGAAGCTGGAGTCGTTCATATCACCGAAAACAAACCGCCTGAAGGTACCCAGATCGAGGAAAAGCTTCATTATCAAAAACAACCCCCCAAGAGGCCTCCTGAAATCGAGGAAAATAGAAGGAAGAGACAAACCGACCTGGAGAATTCCGAAGCTATTGAAAGAGCGGAAATAGAGAAAAGAAAAGCAAACAACGCCAAACAAAAAGCAGAAGAAGCTTTTAAAAAAGCGAATCAAATAAAAAAAGAAACGGACGAATTTATTCAAAAGGTAAAGTATAAAAGCCGTAAAAGAAAAAGTTTGCGTGTTAAAATGAAAAAGCGGATGGAAGAAGCAAATAAGGCCGTAGCGGAAGCCGAAAAACTAAAGCAGCTTGCTATCAAAGCTGAAAAAAAGGCCAAAGACGCTGAATCCGAAGCCAAAAAACTCGAAGAAGAGACCACAAACGAGCTATAACGTTTTGTATGGTTCAAAACTTCAGGTTTCAGGTTGTTGCTACTTTAACAAATAAAAGAACTGGTGTCCAAGCCTGCACTGTGAAATAGGTTTTTCAAATCGGAATATTGATCTTCGGATTTTGCCGGGCTATTCTCCTCAAATTACCTTTGAAGCATGATCCTGGCGTCTGCTACCACGCATCTTTTCGAAGAACACATAACCGGGTTCAGATCGATAGACTCGAAGTATCCTTTGAGGTCCATAACCAGGCTGGAGAAAGCCATTAAGGTTCGTACTAATTCCTTGAGATTGACCGGTTGAGATCCCCGATAGCCTTTTAGCAGCTCGTGTGCTTTGAGTCCTTTCAGCATGGACTCGACATCAACTTCTTTCAAAGGTGCCATCCTTAGTGCTGTGTCCTTGTAAATTTCCACTGCTGTTCCGCCCATGCCTAGAAGTATCACCGGTCCGAACTGGTAGTCCACTTTAGCGCCGACAATTAACTCGGTTCCGGATACCATTTCCTCGACCAGCATACCGGCAAAGTCCTTGAAAGAACTGAACCGGTGAAATGCTTTTTCCAGGTTTTTATCACTGTCAATTCCCACGACCACTCCACCAACCTCAGATTTGTGAAGCGCTTCAGGTGAGACTAGTTTGCCCACAACGGGGTAACCGATTTCTCCGGCAAACTGAATAGCTTCTTCAGAACTCTTCGCCCAAAAAAACCTGGGAACATCAATCCCTGAGATGGCCAACAAGCGTTTGGCTTCGGGCTCCAAAACCCAGCCCCATCTCCTGGATGACTTAACGATGGCCTTTGGTTCTTTTCTCAGCATGGCTGACACCTCCTCATGGCCTCAGCCATGTGCACTGCGCCTTCAATGGAATGAGATACGGGGACGCGATTGAATTCAAAACCCTCAATGAGCATACGATATTTTTCTACATGGGGGACATATGCAACCAGCGGCTTTCCTGCTCTGCGCGATACCTGACTCAACCTTGCCCCAAGATCCGAAGTAATTCCCGGCAGGTAAGGCAGAAGTAAGACGATTATGCAGTCAATCTCCGGCGTACTGCTTAATCCATTTGCCGCTGCCACAAAATCGTCGTCAACCGCACTGCCGGTAAGATCGATGGGGTTAGCGACAGAAGCGATGGTCTGAATGCTTGGGGAGAGCTTTTCTCTGATTTCATTTTGCACCTGTTCTGATAGTTCAGGAACAGAAAGATCCTGGTTTGAACACACGTCAACTGAAAGAGCTCCATGCCCGCCGCTTCCTGTAATGATGCCTATTTTGCCCTCGATGGATATTTGATAGCAACTTAAGGATTCACAAAAGGAGATCAGTTCAAATTCATTTTTGGCCTCAACGATTCCGTGCTGGGAAAGGACTTGATTAAATACTTCATAGTCACCGGCCAGTGAAGCTGTATGGCTGGAGACGGCTCGACTTCCCCCGGCGCTCTTTCCGGCCTTTAGGACTATGACCGGCTTAGAGCTCTCACTTGCAGCCAGAACAAAATCCCTGCCTTCATTTTTCTCGAATCCCTCCACATAAAACGCAATGACCTTCGTATCCGACCTTTTGATCAGGTATCTGAGCAAGTCCAAATCTCTGATCAGGGCCTTGTTTCCGATACTCACAGCCAGGGATAAGCCAATGCCTTCATCTGCAAACTTGACGATCTGATCCACCAGGATCCCCCCGCTCTGGCTGACCAGCGCAACATTTCCTGGAGTGGGTTGGACCATGCGTTCACTGGGAATAAAAAAAGTGTCTACTTTAGACGGAGAATAAATGCCCAAACAATTGGGCCCAATGAGGGGAAATTTTGCTTCTCGGGCTATGCTGACCATGCGATCCTGTAAATCCTTGCGACCGGACTCAGCAAAACCCCCGGAAACCACCGCCGCACCACCCACCTGGGCTTCTATGCAACCGGCCACAATATCCGGAACCTGTTCGGCGCGAACAGCAATTACTGCCAGATCCACCTTTTCGGGTATTTCCGAGACGTGTCGAAATACCTTTTCACCCTGTAGAATTCCTCCACCGGGATTTACAGCAAAGACTTTAACCGGATACCTCAACTGATTTTTGTTGAAGACCACGTTAGCAGGATGGCGATCGTTGTTCAACGACACGCCAATAATGGCCATGGTTTTTGGCTCAAACAGCTTTCGAAAGTTCATCATGATATCCTTTCACCAAAGGAAGCTCAAAATCGATGGATGATGATAAGGGGTTACTTTTTTAAAAAAATACTGAAAGTTGCCTTGTAAGTCAATAAAAACGGAAAGAATTGGTGCCCAGGCTTGCAATGTGAAATAAGTTTTTTAAATTAGTTTTTCACTTTTTTATCTTTGCTCAACTTCTCTTTAAATATTTTAACACAATAACTGAAAGCGGAATAGCTCATATTAAAAAGCTGCCCTATCTTTTCATTGGTTGTTATTCATTTATTCCAAAGGAAATAAATGATCAATTCACGCTTGTGTTTATCTGTACCGTGCAACCGTTTTGCCTGAGCGTATTTATCAATATTAATCTGAACGATTTTTGCAGCTTTCATTTCCGAGATCATTTATAAAAACCAATCTCGATCAGCGTCATTTAAAGTAGTTCTTTTCGTTGTTCTTCAGCTCAATAAAATTGGAAAGAGTGAAGAACTTAACGGTTTCTTTGGTCAGGCCTATATATTCTTCACGGGTAACTCCCAGCATGGGCAGAAAAAATGCCTCACCTGAAATATAATTATGTATGGCATTCATAATGGTTAAGACCTTCATCTTTGCAGAAGGGGATGCATGGTTCCTGTCTTGGGAAAGTTCCATTGAATAGGCGATATCGGATATAAATTCCGGAATGCGCCTGTCAAAACTGCTGTCATGGCGGTTTTTAGTAAAATACCTGAAAATGGTAAGATTTGATAATTCAGAATGATCGAACAGGTAGTCAACCAGTTCATCTATGGCTATTTCAATCCGTTCTGCAAAAGGCCGTCCTTTGATAATATTTTCAACTTCTATGAGTTTGGACCTGATTCCATCGTTCATGTCAATAATTACTGCCTCATACAGGTTCCCTTTTTCACCCCAGTGGTAATAGAGCGTTGATATATCTATCCCCACATCAGATGCGATCATCCGGGTGGTTGTTCCGTGAAACCCGTATTGTCCGAAAAGTTTTCTGGCTGATTTAAGAATTTTTGCTTTCATGGATTCGGGATTCAGCCTTGCCTTTTCAAGGGGTGTCGCCATTAAGTATAACCTCCGGTATGTTTTATAATTTTGATGATATCCTATTTTTTACATCTTCTGCTTGAGAAACAATTCTTTCCATAACCTCAGATACAGTGGGGGTATCATTAATGATTCCGGTAACCTGTCCCATGAGAAAGACGCCTTTTTCAAGATCGCCCTGTTCCATGCTCAGTCGGAACGCTATGAAGGCATTGGCCATGCGCGCAAGCTGCTTTGATTTTTTATATCCGGATAATATGATGGCAAGGACCAGTTTAAACCATGGAAAACCAAAGGTCCTTGCAGCCTCCCGGGAATTAAACAGGGCCCAGATTAAATAGAATTTCTGCTTTATCAGCCGGTCCGCACCCTTGGATTGCATTGCCCGGCACGGAAGGCCGTCGA
>Ga0114918_10001044_pt1 | contig 24490 bp, 19 predicted proteins | sample LantaG_FD_87015 | JGI IMG/M metagenome (GOLD analysis project Ga0114918, IMG submission 87015) | Deep subsurface microbial communities from Baltic Sea to uncover new lineages of life (NeLLi) - Landsort_02402 metaG | ecosystem: Environmental > Aquatic > Marine > Oceanic > Sediment | place...
AGAGGAAAGAGGAAAGAGGAAAGAGGAAAGAGGAAAGAGGAAAGAGGAAAGAGGAAAGAGGAAAGAGGAAAGAGGAAAGAGGAAAGAGGAAAGAGGAAAGAGGAAAGAGGAAAGAGGAAAGAGAAGGAGAAAAGTGGGGTGAGTTTTTTGCTTTTTTCTTCTTTCGTCGCGCGCGCAGAAGGGGGAGAGAGAGAAAGAGAGAGAACAGCAACGAGAGGGCGCACTCTCTTTCTCTTGCTCCTGAGATAAGAAAGACAGAAACAAAGAGACGAAAAACACACACTCACGGGCTTCTCCGGGTGCTCGCTCTCCAAGAACAGGAGCTGCGCCACCACCAACCCCGCGCTGACGTCGTCGATGGGACCCCCGACGACGACGATGCGCTCGCGCAGCAGCCTCGAGTAGATGTCGAAGGCGCGCTCTTCCCTCGGGGTGGACTCGATGACCATGGGGACCAGGCCGGAGATGGTGGGAGTGGCTTGAGAAGGGTGGAAAGGCGGAGGCGACGAGGAGAACGAAGAAGAGAAGGTCGAGGCTGTCGAGGTCGTCGTCGTCAGGGGCCGGAGGAGATTGAAGAAGCTCGCCGGCGGCGACGGAGCAATCGATGATGCCGCTGCTGATGCTAATGATGCCGCCTTCTCGGCGGCCAGGCCCGCGGCCACGCCGCCGCTGCGGGCTCCCACTGCCGCGACTAGGCGTGACGCCAGCTCGCAGGCGCCGCGTCGCATCGTCTGATTGCGCTTGAGAGCGGAGGCGAGGCGGGACGAGAGGGTTTTTCAAGTTGTTCGAGGTCGTTTTTTTCTTTTCGAAATTTTGAGAACCTCTGGCGAATTCTTTTTCTTTTCTTTCGTTTCCTTTTCTCTTTCTCTCTCGGTCTCTACACTCGCCATTTTCCCCAAAGAAAATTCCCGTCCCGCCATGGTATTTACAATGAAGACTCCCCGGCGTCTGATTGCGCTCGATGCTTTTTTGTGTTTCTAGTCGTTGTGTGCGTTGTACAGAAATTATTTCTAAAAATGGATCAACTCAACTTTCTTTTCGATTTTCTTTTCAAAAAACTCATTTCCCTCAGTCACTTTCCCTCCTCGTCCTCGTCCTCCTCCTCCTCGGGTGGCACCGCGTCCCTCACCCCTTCCACGCCGCGCAGCGCCTCCCTCGCCGTCAACTCTCCGAGGTGCGTCCTCACGGCGGACAAGACGAACTCGAGCCTGGCCTCGGTGGAGGTCGACAGAAGCAGCGCTGCGGCGACCGGGACGTCGAGGTCGAGCGCGCTAGCTGCGGCGAATGAGAAGAGCTCGCGCCGGCGATGGAGCGAGCCGCCCGGGATCAGTCCGGGCGCGGCCGGCCCGGCGACGAGAACGGAGGCGTAAGGGTTGGAAGGGACCGTGGAGGAGGAGGAGCTGGGGATGGGGGAAGGGAAGGCGCCTGCAGGAGAAGAAGAAGAAGAAGAAGGAGCTTTGTTTTTGTCATCGTCGGCGGCGCTCGAGCTGCTGCTCGCGCCTCCCTCGCCGCCGCCTCCGCTTCCGCTCTGCCTCTTCCACACGTCCACCGCTGAGGCCGCGGCGCGGAACCCTCCCGCGCGCAGCCCCTGCGCCACCGCCGTCGAAGTTGGCTTTTTAGGCGGAGGAGAAGGAGAAGGTGCGCCGGCGCCGGCGGCGGGCGGCGGCGCGAGCAGCGCAACGGCCTCGGGCAGCCTCGGCTCCGGCGCGCCCGCGGCCCTGGCCCGCTTGGCCGCCAGCGAGACGACCGCGCTCAGGGCCGCGGAGAGCTCCCTCTCGAGCGCCGCGGCGCGTGGGTTGTCGATGGAGATCGTCATCTTGCTCCCGATGTTGCCGCTGTTGCCGCTGTTGCCGTTCCGAGACGATGGAGAGAACAGAGGCGGAGGAGGAGGTTTAGGTTTAAGGTTAGGGTGGGGAGGCATCGGCGGCGGAGTCGGAGAACCCGAGGAGGGGGAGGCGACCGACGACGGGATCCCGCGCGCCGCTGCCACGGGCGGCTCGTCGTCCACGAACACGCACGACGCGACCTTGTGCCTGCCGCCGGAAGAAGATGACCCGTGGGGCAGAGGGTAGGGCGAGGTCGGGGTCGAGGCGACGACGACGGCGGTCTCGACCGCGAGCACCTCGACGCGCCGCACGCCGCGGAAGCTCACAACAATACCGTCGCCGCTAGACCTGTCGACGGCGGTGATCTCCGCCAGAGAGCCCACGCGAGGCAGGCCGTGGGAGTCGGACAGGAGGTCTCGCGGGGCCCTGGAGGGGGAGAGCAGGTGGACGAACGAAGCCGGGCTCTTGGAGCCGGCCGAGCCCTGGAGCGCGGCCTCGAGCGCGGCGAGGCAGTGCGGCTCGAACAGGCGGACCGCCCCCGTTCCCGTGGGGAGCAGCGGGGCGTTGAAGAGGGCGAGGACCGGGGCGCGGACGAGGGAGAAGGCGGGGTGGCCCCGCGGGGGCGGGACGTCGTCGTCGTCGTCGTCCTCGTCGGGAGAAGGGGAAGAAGAATGAGGTACGGCGGCGAGGAGGGGGAGGGAAGGTCGATGACGACGACGTCGAGCGACGGGGCGCGACGTCAAATGAATCGATGGTGCTGCTGCGATGCTGCTGCTGGCTCTGATCCTCGCTGGCCCCGACGGGGCCGCTCTGGCTGCTCCCGCGCTCCCCCGAGAGAGAGCCTGCATGCTTCTCTCGTAACGGGGAGGTGTCGGGGAGGGTGACGGCGAGGGAGCCTGAGGCGCGACGGTTGCTTTTGAATGGGTCGAGGGTTTTTTTCTTTCTTTCTTTTTTCGACGTCGAAGAGAGTGAGCGATGGCTCATACGAAAAAATCTTCATTTTTTCGTTTTTTCTCTTCGCTCACAAACTCTTCGCTCCGATCGCGAGCCCTCTGTTGCCATCTGCTTTTCCCTGTTTGCTCCAGAGAGAGAAGCGGATCGTGGCTGGGCCTCGCGGCGAAGATCGAGCGAGAGCGAGAGCGAGAGAGCGAGAGAGAGAGAGAGAGAGAGAGAAAGAGAAAGAGGGAAAACAAAAGAAGAAGAAAAGAGCGATGCCGATGCCGACGGAAGACGCCGGCGTCGACCTCGCCGACGTCGACCTCTCCTCCCCGGGCCGCGCCGCGCTCCTCGCGGCGGCCTGCGCGCGCCGCCCGCCCCAGGCTGTGCACGTCGCGCTGCTGCTGGTCGTCCTGTGGCACACGGCGCAGAGACGAAAAGCGGAAGCCCTGTCCGCCGCTGCGGCGCTCTCCGCTGCCACGGAGGCAGCTGCTGCCACCGCGGCCGCTGCCGCCCAGAGGCGCGCCGCCGCCGCTGCTGCCCCCGCCCCTGTCCCCGCCGCTGTTACCGCTGCTGCCGCTTTCGCTGTTGGTGCAGCGACCGACACCAACGGCCTCTCCGCCGCAGCCCTCTTTGGCGACGTCGAAGACGACGAAGACGAAGACGAGGCGGAGTTGGAGAGAGCCGCCGTGAGGGAGCAGCAACAGCCCTTCGCTGCTGCTGCAGCTGCTGCTCCTCCTCCGCCTCCGCTTCGCGCGCCTCCTGCCCCTCCTGCTCCTCCTTCGCGTCAACAGCAACAGCAACAGCAGCAGCAAGACCACCACGACTTCTCCAGCCAAGAGCTGCAACTCCTCCGCCCCCGCGGGGGTTTCATCAGGTTCTCGCTGCTCAACCGGCTCTGCCTCCCTCGCGAGGAAGGCGGCGCCGTGCCTGGGTTCCCGGTCTCCCTCGACAAGGCCCCTCCCGCGTCGAGGCCTCTCCCGCTCTGGCCGCACGCGGCCTGCTACGACGGAGAGGAAGGCGAGGAGCTCTTCGCCGGAGCGGGGGACCACCAGCCGTTGCTTCCTTTCTTTCCGGAAGCCGCCGCGGCGGGGACAGCGAGGGACGCGACCGGCCTCGCGCATTCCTTGCCGTCCGCCGAGGCCGCCGTGGTGGCGCTGGTGGCCGCGGCCTCCAAGGCCGAGGCCGCGGCCAAGGCGCGGGCGTCGGTGACGGGAGGGAGCGGATGGGGATCGGGAGGAGCGGCCGCGAACGGTGCGCGCCCTTCGGTTGCGTCCGCGGCGCGGCAGCGGCAGCGGCAGCTCCTGCAGCAGCAACAAGAAGAGCAGCGGCGGCGCTACCAGCAGCAGACGCAGCTGCAGCAACAGCGGAAGCTGGTGCGGAACGGCAGCGGCGGCAGCGGCAGCGGCGGCGGCGGCGGAAGCAACGGCAACAACAGCCTGAGCAACGGCGGGAAGGCCCTGGCGCAGCTCCGCTTCCTGGAAAGGACGGCGCCCGTCCCCTTGCAGCTCGAGGACGACTCCGAGGACGGGTGCCAGATCCCGCGCGAAGAGGAGGAGGCGAGGAGCCGGCGGCGGCGAAAAGGGACGAAGAGGACAAAGACGCTTTCGTCGTTGTCGTCGAAGAAGAAGAAGAAGAAGAAGAAGCAGAAGAGAGAGAGAGAAGAGAGGGAGGGCGGGAACGCGGCCGGCCTCAAGGCGATCGACGCCGCTTCCGCGGCGATCTCGATCTGGCCCGCGCTGCCGTACCGCCTGCCTTCCCGCGCCGCGGCATCGGCTCGCGCCGGGTGATGGAAAGAAAAAGAAGTGAAAGAAGGAAGAAGAGAAAGAAGAACAAAATTTTGTATGTAAAAAAAAAAAAAAAGCCCCTCTCTCTCTCCCGCCTCTCTCCCCAACTTTTTCAAAAACAAGTAACAAGAAAAAGAAGTCCGGGGCATTTACAAACGAAAAAGAAAGAAAAAAGCTCTCAGTCGTCCATGTCGCTCTCCGCCAGCGCGGCCTTGGCCTCGGCCTCCGCCTGGGCGACTTTCGCGGCCGGCACGCGCTCGAACTTGCGGCCGCTGGCCTCGCAGATCCACGCCAGCTCGAGCTCGAAGGGCTTCTCGCCCTCGTGGACCGAGTGGAGGCTGTTTCATTGTGGCGTGTTTTTTTGAAGAGGAAGAAGCGGAAGCGAGAGGAAGAGATGATGAGTGAGAGAGCAGGGAAACGAAGAATAAGAAGAAGAAGACAAGAAGAAACGAAGAAGAAGAAGAAAAAAAAACGGGAGGAAAAAAAGGAAAAAAACAAACTCTTTCCCGACTCTCACATCTTCGCGACCTCTACCAGCGCCTGCTCGCACTTGAGCTCCTTCAGGTTCAGCCTCTCGATCTCGGTCTTGGCCGCCTGGCGCCCTTTTCCCACGGCGGTGCCGAAGTAACGCTTTTTTGAGGAAGGAGAATTGTTTTTTTTTTCAAGGGGGAAAGAGAGAAGGGAGAAAATCAAGATCAGCACCAGGAGAAGAAAAGAAGCTTAGGTTCTTCCGCTTCCTCTCTCTCTCTCTCTCTCTCTCTCTCTCTCTGCCTCCCACTCTCTACCCCTGCAAAAGAAACGAAGAAGAACAAGAAAAAAAAGACCAATACACCACCAAAACAAAGGAACTTACGAACGCCCCTCCAGCCGGGTCCACGGCGTAAAGCGCGGGCCCTTCCTCGTCGTCAAACGTCGCGAGCAGCGTCACGCAGCCGAAGGGCCTGACGTACCAGTAGAGGTTGAACGCGTGCACGTACGACGCGACGCGGTCGCACAGGATCTTGCCCGGGATCGGGGAGCCGTAGGTGTTCTTGTAGCCCAGCGCCTCTCCCTGGGCCCGAAGCGCGACCTGCCTGCCGTCGGCGGCGACGCCGGAGAGCGCGACGCCCGCGTGCCTCGCGACCGGATGGGTCCTGGTGTTGGTGCCCGGCTCGAGCATCTTCGACACGAACAGGTTCTCGACGCCCTGTTATTTTTGTTGTTGTCGTTGGGGTTGGAGGAGAGGGGGAGGAGAGGGTGGAGATGAGGGGGAGAGGAAAGAGAGAGGTTGAGGTTGAGAAGAGGGAGAGAGAGAGAGAAAGACGGAGAGAGATCGATCGACGGCGAGTGTTTTTTTTCTCCCTCTCTTTTTCTTTTGAAAATCGACGCGATTGCCGACGCACCAGCACGACGCCGTCCGAGCAGCGCACGCCGACGACCGTCCTATGAGTGGATGTGAAAAAAGAAAACGGAAAAGAAGATGAGCGAAAGAGAGAAAAAGGAAAGACAGAGCATGGGCCATCGATGATGATCGAATCGATGCCATCAAAAAACCAAAAGAAATCTCACCCTCCGTTGTCCACCGCCTTTTGCGCGTAGTCCGTCTGGAACACGCGTCCGTCCGGCGAAAAGGTCCCGACCGAGAGGTCGTACTGTTTTTGTGTATTGGTTTTGGGTGGTTGGAGAGAGAGCGCGAGACAGGTGAGAGAAAGACGAGAGAAGAGGATCGATCCATCATCGATCGCGCAAGGCAAAGAGAGATTCACTCGCTTCGTCTTCCACAAGCTCTCTCTCTCGCCAACGAACGCTTCGACGCACCCCGCTGCCGATGCCAGCCATGGCGAGCGAGGTCTCTGCGAAAGGGGGAGAGGAGACAGCAAGCGGGAGAGGAGGAGAAGAAGAAGAAGAAGAGGGGCTCCGAGAGACTTTTTTTTTTGAGTTTTTTTTTGTGTGTCGCCGATTTCGCCCTTGACCTCTTTTTCCTTCAACCTCTTCTTCTCTCTTCTCTCTTTTTCTTTCTGCTGCTGTTTTCTCTCCACTTCTTGCTGTTGTTAAAATTACACACCAACTAGCCGCGCGCATTCGGGGTGGTTCTTCTCGTCGTTTGGCGTGAAAATGTAGTGTAGGTTTTCGCGTCTTCTTGTTTTGTTGTTTTCTGCTTTCGTTTTCTTTTGGGTCCATCTCTCTTGCTCTCTCTCTTTCTCTTGTTGTTTTGCTTGTTGACTTTTTCTCTGTTTTTGTGTCTCTCCCCGTTTCTAAAGGAAAAAAAGGAACAACGCTAGCAGAAACTGGTGTATTTCGTCTCCAATTCCTGCCCCCGAGGGGCGAGGAAAAGAGATTTGTCTTCGGAAAAAAAAGGGGGAGGCGAGGGAGGGAGAATGGGGAAAACAAAGGTTTTCTTTCCGGTTTTTTTCTTGATTGCGGGTACGTGCCAGAAGTAAAACCGACAGGCTCCCCGGTTCAATCTCGATCAATCATCGTCGTCGCCATCGAAGAGAGGAGAGGAGGAGGTGTGAGGGAGGGAAGGAAGGAGGGAAAGAAAGGGGAGTTGGAGGGAAGGGTTTTTTTGTTTTCGATGAATGACTTCGATGAATTGTGTTACGTTTCGGGTTTTTCTTCTTCTGATTTTGATGGAAGTTCTTCTGCTGTGTTTGCTACCTCTGCTGCTGCTGCTGCTGCTGCTGCAGTAGCTGCTGCTGCCGCTGCCTCTCCGCCGCGGCCACGGGCCGCAGCCGCGCGATCACCTCCGCGAACCCGGGCCTCTCTCTCGGGTCCTGCGCCCAGCAGGAGCGCATCAGCGAGAGGTACCCCACTTCGTCGACCGGCGCACCTCCGGGGGTCGAGGAGAGGATGCTTCGACTTGCTCCGCCGTCGCCCGCCGTCGCGACTTCTTCGGGCAGCGGCGGCCTCTCGGCGCGCTCCACCACGCCGATCGCCACGGCCCACGGGCCCGGGGCCTGCGCCCAGGGCGTCTCCCAGCACGCGAGCTCCCAGAGGAAGATCCCAAAGGAGTAGACGTCGGAGGCCGTGGTGGCGGGCTGGCCCATGAGCACCTCTGGCGCGAGCCAGCGGGGGTTGTTGGCCGCGCCGGCCCCGAGCGACGACGACGCCGGCGAGGGGAGGGCGCCGCTGCCCGCGCTGCTCGACGGCGGCGCGCCCTCCCGGGCCAGGTTGAAGTCCGCGACCTTGGCGCGCATCGACCCGTCCACGAGCACGTTCGCGGCCTTGAGGTCCCGGTGCAGCACGGGAGCGGGCCCGCGCGAGTGGAGGTACAGCATGCCTTTCGCGGCGCCGAGGGCCAACGCGAGCCTGGTCTCCCACTGGCGGACCGCCCTGACGGCACGCGCGTCGGGGCGCGGGTGGTGCTGGAGCTCGAAGAGCTGGAGGGGGGGCTGTCGCCCGCCGTTGCCGTCGTTGTTATTGTTGTTGGTGTTGTTGTTGTCGCCATTGCCGTTGCCGCGCTCGTCTGCCCCCGCAGCGGCAGAAGAAGGAACGCCGGAGCTGCTGCTGCTGCTGCTCTCGCTCCTCAACTTCAGCAGCCTCCTTTTCCGCTCGACGGCCTCTCGCGCGGCCGCCAGCAGATCCGCCACGGACCCGTGCGGGCAGTACTCGGCGATGACGGCCGTGACCGGGTGAGAAGAGCAAGCGGAAGCAGCAGAGGCAGAAGCAGAGAGAGAAGAAGAAGAACTTTCTCCGCCGCCGCCAACTCCTCCCCCGCCGCTCCCGACTCCTTCCTCGGCGACCGTGCCGAGGTACTGAAGCACGTTCGGGTGCCGCAGCCTCGACATGATCCCTGCCTCCCTGCGCAGGGCCGAGAGCAGCGGCGGCAGGGCAGCAGAAGAGGAAGGCTGCTGCTGCTGCTGGAGCTTGTTGTCGTCGCTGCCGTTGCCGATTCGGTGCTGATACCTCGCCGCCGCGGCGGCCGCGGCGGCGGCAGACGAGGAGGTCGCCGCCGCGGCTGCGTTCAGGATCTTGACCGCCACGGCCGTCTCCCTCCACCTGGCGAGCCAGACGCGGCCGTAGGCCCCCTCGCCGATGGGGGATAGAAGCCTGAGCTCGGAGAAGGGCACGTCGAGCGCCGCCACGGCCTCCTCGGAGGCCGAGGCCGAGGCGGAGCGATCTCGGCCAGAGCCGGAGCCCGAACGGGCAGTCGGCAGCAATGGCGCTCGGGGAGCAGCAGCCGAGGGATCAGCAACAGTCGCCGCCGCAGCAGCAGCCTTCCCTCCGGCGCTCCCCGCGGTCGAAGGGCGGACGGAGGGCATCATCCTGGCGTTGGCAAAGGGGCTGGCGGCAGAGGCCGCGGAGAAGGGCGAGGAGTCAAAAGGCTTGGTGGAAGCAGCGACGGCGGGTTTGCTCTCGTCGCCCCTTTTGTTGCTGCCGCCGCCGCCGCCGCCGCCGCCGCCTTTCTCGACTCCGCCCTCTCCTCGACCTCCTCTGCTGCTGCCCTTTTTCACCATGACGCGCACGACGAACGCGACCAGGCACGCCGAGGTAGCCACGACGGCGACCACGCCGGCGATGACGCCGGCGATGGCCCCGTTGGAGAGCCCGCCGTCTCCTCCTGCCCCTCCTGCCGCCGCCGTTTCCTCGCGCTCGCGCTCGAGCTGCCGCCGCGCGCCGGCCGCGGCCGCCGCCACCGACGCGCCCAGGCTGCCCTCGACCTCGCCTGCCGGGGAGGCGCTTCCGGTGCTGGCACCTCCGCCGCCTCGAGGGGCCGCAGGCACCGCCGGGGCGCCCGCGCGCAGCGTCAGCGAGAGAAGGCCGACCCTCTCGGTCGGGATCCCCCGGGCGAGCATCGCGCGCGCGAGCGGCGACGACGCGAGCGCGCCGCCGCCGACGGCCTCGCGGAGCTGCCTCTCGGCGGCCCGCGCGTCGCGGGGGCTGCTGGGCACGAGGAGCACCGTGGCGTGGATGTGGGGCTCGTCCTGCAGCGTGGCCGCGTCGGGACTGCTGCTTCTGCTCTGGCGCAGGGTCCTCCGGGGTGCCGGAGCCGGAGGAGGAGGAGGAGGAGGAGGAGGAGGAGGAGGAGGAGGAGGAGGAGGATCGGCAGGCGGCGGCGGCGGGCGCAAACCGCCGCCGCCGCCTCTCCCGCTTCCTCCGCGCACGAGCTGCTCCGCCGAGGGCCCCGTGAGCGGCAGCGTCTCCTCTATCGACAGCAGCTGGAGCCCGTCGACTTCAACGACGGGCACGGAATCGTTGATCGCCAAGAGGAGCGCCTAGGAAGGAGAAGAAGAAGAAGAGAGAAAAGAGAGAAAAGAGAGAGGGTGAGCGTGGAAATCTCGGGGTCGAGGTTGAGAGAAAGAGAAAGAGCAAGCGAGAGGGAAAAGGTTCTCACCTTGCGATACATGTTCTGGAACGGGATGATTCCGTCGCCGTACAGATCGAGCGCGGCGCGGACGCCGATGACGTTGTGGCCCTTGCCGCCGGCTGTTGATGGAGACAGAGAGAAAGCGAGAGAGAAAGATAAGAGAGGGAAGAGAGGTTGGGTCAGCGAGAGCACGAGCAACGACGGTGATGGCGAGAAAGAGGGAAAAGCGAAAAAGCACCAACAGCTTGTTTTTCCCCACGGGCTGCCTTTAAAAAGACCTTGCGCTGCTCTTGCGGACGCGACATGCACTCCAGAACGACGTCTTCTGTCAATGCAAGGTATCGCATTGGAGGAAAGCGCCGTTCTTGGAGCACAGAGCACGCGGCGGCGGCGGCAAAGGAAAGGGTGGAGATCGACAACCGAAAGAAAAGAAAAAGGTTGATGCTTTTCGATTTGCAACGTTTTTTTCTTTTTTGGGGTCACCCCTCGCCCCGCCTTGCCCAACGCGCTAGCCCTTCTTCTTTTCCGCTCAACGAGTCTCAATTGCGATACACTTACGCATGTGGTCGGCGCCGACGCCAAAGGCCAGGCAAGAGAGGACCGCGACCATCGAAAGCAGCGTGCGTGATCTTTGCTTTGGCGCTCGCCGCGAGTCGGTTTGTCGCCGGCCCGGGCGAGTAGTCACTAGGGGGGGCTCCCTCATGATCATCATCATCTGGCCGTGAGCGCGCCGCTGCCTCGACTGCACCGCCACTGATGCCCTCTTTTTCCTCCTGTTCAGGATCGAACAAGCAAGCGTTCTTGATCGACAATGAAGACCTAGTTGGGTGTAGACAGAGCCATGTTTTCGGAGAGCGGAAAAAAAGAACGCGAAAACGAAGTGCGAAAAAAAAAGAGTGAGGTCTGCAGATGGCGAATTGGAGATCATTTTTTTTTCTCCCTTTCGATCTCGACCAAGACAAAAAGATCAAGCTCTTTTCTTCTCCCCGAAAGCGTTGCTGCGCAGCGTTGTTGCTCAAGGGGAGGGAGAATCTCTCTCTCGACTTCTTTTCTCAGAGGACTGGTCTCTCGCGCTAGAGGCATCGCAACAAAGAAAACCCGGCGACGCGTTCGTCAGGGCTCCCCAAAAGCGCCGCCGAGAACTCACGCGGCAAAACCGCATTTCGACAAAACCGTGAAATGCGGCGTTGGTCGCCCACCTGTTGTCGCCGCGGCAGGCGCCGAAGCGGCTACCTTCTGGTGCTCTCGCTCGCGCTTGCGGCTGCGCCCCTGCTTCGTGGCTCGTCTGCGGCCGTGGGAGGCGACGCGATTGGATTGGCAGGGCCGGGAGCAGCGGCGGCGCGGAGACCACCATCTTCATCTTCTTCATCAGCGGCAGCAGCGACAAGCCTGACGGACGAAGCGAGCAGCTCGACCGCCGCCGCCGCCCTGGCTCCCTCTTCTTCTTCGTCTTCCTCTCAACCAATAGAGGCCGCCTCCTCCTCCTCCTGCACCGCCAGCACGGGCCGGGAGCTCGTCATCGCGCTCGCCACGCCCGCCTGCAAGGTCATCACGCTCACGGGCGTCATCACCGTCTACGACGCCGACTTTGCTGGGATCGACCGCGAGGCCGGCGCGCGGGCGATCAGGCTCGACGGCGACGGCGGGTTTGCGAGGGCGACGCCGGTCGTGCTGCGCTCGGCCGTGGGCTTCGGGGCGGAGGACGGGAGCGGCAGCTCTTCTTCTTCTTCCTTTGCAGCGGGGAAGGCGCGCCGCGCCGACGCAGCAGCAGCAGCAGCAGCAGGAGCGGCGACCAGCAGCAGCAGCAGCTGGCACCACGGCGGCGGCGTTGGCGGCGGCGGCGGCGCCAACGGGACCCGCGGCTCACTCGTCGCCGCGCGCGCCGCGCTCGAGGCCGCGACCAGGCTGACCCTCCACATCGACGTGCCCAAGGGCGTCGTGGTCGAGCTCTTGGAGCTCTCGCTGGCGGGGGTCTCGGCCAAGGCGCCCTCCTCCTCGTCCTCCTCCCCGGCAAAGCCGACGGCAGCAGACCGCTCTGCCGGCGCCGCGGTCGCAGGCGGCGGCTCGATGTTCTCGATCTTCCACGTCCACGCCGGCGGGGAGATCAAGCTGATGCGTTGCGATCTAAGGGCCAAGAGGGGGATGTGCAGCGGGGTCGGCGCCTCCTCGAAGGGCGAGGGAGCGGCGGCGGCGGCGGCAAGTGCCGCGGCGCCCTTGTCGTCGTCGTTGTCGTCGTCGCCGTCCTCTGTCGGCGGGGCAGTCGACACCGCGCTACTGCTCGCCGCGGACCCGCAGGCGCAGCTCCGCCGCGTGGAGAACGGCAACGTCGTCATCGAGAGGGCCACGGTGGACCCGCTGGCACTGTTCGGGAACGCGCGGCGGTCGCCACCGCCGGCGTCGGCGGTGGCAAAGACGGTTCAGCAGTCTCTGCCGAGGAAGCTCTCGTCGTTTTCGTCTCCACCACCTTCTTCTTCTTCTTCTTCTCCTTCTTCCGCTTCCGCTTCCTCTCCTGCTTCCCCTCCTGCTTCCTCCTCCTTCCCCTCCTCATCACTAGTGCGCCTCGTCATCACCGACACGGCCATTTGGTGCCCTGAGACGGGCTTCATCCGCGCCGGGAGGCCCTCGGCCCCCGGGGAGGGCCGCGTCTCGGTCTCGTCGCGCGTCTGGACGCCGCTCGAGCTCTCTTCGGCGCTCGGCTCGGCGGGCTCGAGGACCGTGCTGTGCGAGGACGACCTGGTGCTGCCGAGGGCCGGGCACGGCAGGCCCGCGGCGCTGGTCCAGGACAGGGACGTGGTGTTCCGCGCCGCGGAGGACGCGGCGGTCAGCGACGGCGGAGAAGGGAAAGAGCAGCAGGCGCGCCGGCGCCCCGTCCGCCTGTCGTGCCTCCACGAGCCCGGGGCCCGGGACTGCGTTTTCCCGGTCGTCGCCGCGGGCTCCGGAGGCTCCGTCTCCTTCGAAGGGCTGTCCATCGAGGCCCCGGACCCCGGGTGCCCCGTGGAGCCAGCCACGAGGTGCTCCTACCGCGGCAGGCAGCTGCCGTACGCGCTGCGCGGCACGCTGACGCCCGCGGGCGCGGTCGGCGTCAGCAACGGCGGGTGGCTGGTGTTCAGCGGCGTCGAGCTGTCGTACGACTTCTGCACCGCGGAATTCGAGCAGGCGGTGCAGGCCGTGGTGGAGGAGGCCGCTTCGGGGGGCGCGGCGGCGGAGGTTGACGGGGTGAAGCTCGTGCGCGCGAGCGGCGGAGGAGGAGCAGGAAGAGCGAATGGCTCCTCGTCGACGCCGCCGCCGCCTCTCCTCACCTTCTCGTGCGCCCGCTGCGACTTTGACTGCTCGCTTCCCGGCGCGGCTGAGCGCGGCGAGCTCCCGGCGACCTTCAGCCTCAGGAACACCACCATTACCTGCGCCAGGCCGCTCCCGGCGTCTCTGCGGAAGCGGGCCGGAACCGGCGTCCGCGTCGGGAGGGACGGCGGCGGCGACGCCGGCATGCCGGAAGGAGCGCTGGCTTCTTCTCCATCTTCGCCTTCGTCGCACGCCTCCACCAAGCTCTCGACGGCAGCCCTGGCGGCTACGCTCGCTGCTGGAGGCGCTGCTGTCGCCGCCGCTGCCCTGGGCGCTGCCCTGGGGGCGAGAACGGTCGCACGGAGGGCCGCGGCGGCCGAGGCTGCGGGGGGCAGCCGGGGCAGCAGCGGAGGGAGCGAGCGCGAGCGCGAGCGCGAGAGCGACGGCTTCTTCGACGGCGACGACGACGACAACGAGCGCGCGCGAGTGTCTTTGTCGTCGGCGAACGCTCCAACCTCGACGGATCGACAACAGCAGCAGCACCAGCAGCAACACCAGCAGCAGAAGAGTAAGAGGCCCTGGTGGCAAAGGGTTTTAACGCCCTCGGCCGCGACGACAGTCGAGCCGAACGCCGCCACTTCCTCCTCTTCTGCTGCTGCTGCCGCCGCCAACGCCGACGCTGCTGCTGCCACTGCTTCTGTTTCGACCTGAGGGTTTTTGAGAACTTTCCCGTTTCGCTCCCCCTTATCTACTACTAGTTGTTTCCCCCTTTTTTTCCAGTTCTTTTTCTTTCTTTCTTTTCACACTAGTCCAAAGAGACTTCCTCTCTATAAATACAAAAAAAACTTGCCTTCGTTGTCCCTTTCCTTTTTTTTATTCAAAACGGAAGGAGGCACGCGCCGCTGCTTTTTTTTGTCCGTTTTCAATTTCAATTTTCATTTCATCCTGGCAGCAGCAACTGGCCCCACTCCCCGCTTCTCTTTCAGAAGGCAGAATCGCCATATACCTCCCTTTTTCTATACTTCTTTTTCGGCAACTACCCGAGGGCCCTAGACAGCAGCTTGTAAAAATAAATAAATTAGAAACTCGTTTTTTTCTTTGAATCGTTTTTTTTAACACGCCGCCATCTCTCTTGTTTCTCTTTGTCTCTCTTTGTCTCTCTCTCTTTGTCTCTTTCGCCGTGGTGCCCTCCCCGCAAAATTGGATGGTGATATTGTTGTTGTTGTTGTTGTTGTTGTTGTTGTTGTTGTTGTTCTTGTTGTTGTTGTTATCTCGTGCAAAAAACAAAAAAGAATTTGTCGAAGAAAAGCAAAAAAAAAACTCAGAACTCTCTCTCCATTTTATTTCCCTCTCCCTTTTCTCTTCCCCTCTTCCTCTCTCTTCCCATTTTTTCAAACCCCGCCAGTCTGCGCCGCCACCTCGGCAGCGAAATCGTCGCTCCTCTTCTCGATCCCTTCCCCCAGGTTGTACCTCGCGAACCGCCGCACCTGGATGTTCTCCCCGATCGAAGCAACGGCAGCCTTGATGTGCTCGCCGACTGTCGTCGTCGAGTCCTTGATGAACGGCTGCTCGAGTAAGGCCGCCTCGCCGGCAATCTTCGCCACACGGCCGTCGACGATCTTGGCGCGGATGTTCTCGGGCTTGGAGGCCAGGTCCTCCTTGGCGGACTCGATCGCGCGCTCCTTCTCGAGAAGCTCGGCGGGGTAGTCGGAGGCGGACACGACAGAGACCGTCGGGCAGGCCGCGACCTGCATCGCGAGGTCGGCGACGAGCTCCTGGAACTTCTCTCCGCGGGCGACAAAGTCGGTCTCGTAGTTGACCTCGACGAGCACGCCCAGAGCCGAGCCGGCGTGGATGTAGGAGCCGATGGCGCCCTCGGTGGCGGCGCGCGAGGCCTTCTTGTCGGCCGACGCGAGGCCCTTTTTGCGGAGGTACTCGGCGGCGGCGTCGACGTCGCCGCCGCACTCCCCGAGCGCCTTTTTGCAGTCCATCATCCCGGCGCCGGACTTCTCGCGGAGGGCCTTGACGACAGCGGCGGAGACGGCGACAACGGGCTTGGACTCCTTCTTCTCCTCCTCCGCCTCGGCCGGAACAGCAGCAGCGGCAGCCTCGGCGGCAGCTGCTTTTTTAGCGGCGGCGGCGGCCTCGAGCGCGGCAGTCTGCTCTGCCACGTCCTTGGCCAAGTCCACCTCCTTCTTCTCCAACCCCTCCCCGAGCTCGAACCGCTCGAAGCGGCGCATTGAGATCTTCTCCCCGAGAGCCGCCACGGCCTCGCGGATGGCCGTGTCCACGGTCTTGTTCGAGTCCTTGATGAAGGGCTGCTCGAGCAGCGCCATCGTCTTGACGGTCTTGGCCACGCGCCCCTCGACAATCTTGGCGCGCATGTTTTCGGGTTTCGACAGGATGTCTTCTTTACCGGACTCGATCTCGGTTTCTTTCTGCTTGAGCTCCTCGGAGACGTCGTCGACGGAGACGGCGACGACGTCGGGGAAGGCCGCGACCTGCATCGCCAAGTCGGCGACGAGCTCGCGGAATTTCTCGCCGCGGGCGACAAAGTCGGTCTCGCAGTTGACCTCGAGCAGGACGCCCAGACGAGCGCCGGCGTGGATGTAGGAGGCGACCTCGCCCTCGGCGGCGACGCGTGAAGCCTTCTTGTCGGCAGAGGCGAGGCCCTTCTTGCGGAGGTACTCTGCCGCGGCGTCGACGTCGCCGCCGCACTCGGCCAGGGCCTTTTTGCAGTCCATCATCCCGGCGCCAGATTTCTCGCGGAGGGCCTTGACGACGACGGCGGAGATGCCGCCGGCGGAAGAAGCGGCGGCAGCGGGGGGGGAGGAAGAGGCGGCAGCAGCAGCGGGGACAGGTGCGGCTTCTTTAGCGGGAGCGGCCTCGACGACGGCTGCGGGAGCAGCGGTTACGGTCGCCGAGGCCTCAGCGTTTTTTGACTCGGCTTCGGCTTCGGCTTCGTCGTCGGCAGCCGGTGCGGCGGCGGCGGGCTCCTCCTCCTTCTCCTCCTCCTTAGCAGCAGCAGGGGCCTCAACGACCGCAGCAGCTGCCTTGGGAGCCGCTCCCGCGGCACTCGAAGAAGCAGAAGAGCTCCCGCCAAAGGCCTCCTTGGTCAGGCCAGCGCGGGCAAAGGCGGCACCGAAGGGCGACGCGCCCGCGGGCACGGGCGCGCCGGCGTTGGCTCCCTTGGCCGCGATCTCGGCCTCGGCGGCGAGCTCCTCGGCCGAGCGCAGCGTCAGGTCGACGCGGCGGCGCTTGGCGTCCACGTTGAGCACCAGGATCTCTGCCAGCTCGGCGCCGACCTCCAGAGCAGACGCGGGCGTCTCTCCATACTGCTCAGAGTGCAGGAATCCCTGCACGCCGTCCTCGCCGGCGAGCTCGACAAAGACGCCGTAGGCCACGGCGCGCGCGACTTTCCCCGAGACCTTTTGTCCTTTCGTGACGGTGAGGTCGGGCCTGCGCTCGCGGGCGACGCCGCCCGTGCGCTTGCCTGCGCTGGCGACCTTGCCGCGCTTGACTTCGCCGCCGGCGGCAAAGTCGCCGCCGCCGTCGTTGTTGAAGTCCCTGCGGCCTCCGCCGCCGCCGCCGCGGCTGCTCCTCTCCTCGCCCTCGGGCACCATCGACAGCGCGATCTTGCCCGTCGCGGCGTCGACCGACAGCACGCGGACAGAGACCGCTTGGCCCTGAGAGACGACGTCGGCGACCGACGAGACGAACTCGGTCGACAGGTGCGAGATGTGGACGAGGCCGTCCGAGGCGGCGCCGATGTCGACAAACGCGCCGTAGGGCTGGACGGCGGTCTGAGATGGGAGAGAGGATTTTTTTGGAAGGATTGGAAGGAGGAGTTTTGGATTTCCGGTATTTTTTGTTATTTGGTGAGCTTTGGGTTTCGATGCGTGAGCAAACGGCTCGGCGCGGCGCGGCGTGGGGCAGCACAGAAAGAGATAAGGTAAGAAGAGTTCGAGTTTTTCTTTCCCTCTCTCTCTCTTTGAACACGTCGACAGCAACGCTTTTGTCGTTCGTTTCGTTCTAGCCGATGATTTTTTTTTTCCCTTCTCTTCCCATTTCGAGCCGCCACCTCTTCCCCTCTTCCCGCGCGCCTCTTTCGCTCCCTCCAACACTGCCACGGCGCCAAAGACGATGTCGCAATAACGAATCCAAACGCACCACTTTGCCCTCGACCTGTAAACCGGCGACGATGTCTTCGGTCTTGAGCGTCGGCGTGCGACGGCCGCGACCGCCGCGGCCGCCGCCCCTGCCGCCGCCACCCCTGCGGCGCTCGCCCGAAGGCTCGGCATTGGCGAGCCTTCCGGCCTCGGTGATGACCACCACCTCCTCCTCCACGGCGGTGGAGGCCTCGACAGGGGCGGCGACCGGAGCCGCCACGGGTGCGGTGGGCTCAGGGGCGGCCGTGGTGTCGGCCTCGACGGCCGCGGCGAAGAGCTTGGGCCGGCGAGCGGCAGCGGTGAGGGATGCCGAAACGACGTTTTGGCGAATCGCCGGCGGCGAGATGCGAGCGGCGGTGGCGGTGGCGGCGCGCGGGGCGCAGCGCGCGCTCATCGAGGCCTGCATTCTGTTGTGAGAGACTGTCGCGCAGGTGCTCGACGTGGTTTGGAAGGGACGCGCGGGCTCTGGGCGCGCGAGACGGGGGGGTGAAGATGCGGGAGAGAGTAAGAATAGGAGGGTTGTGAAGAACAAGTTAGTTTTTTCGACTCGACGTTTTTTTTTTTTTCCCCTCGTTGCTCGACCCCTTTTGAACTAAAAAAAACACCTCCGCGAGCGAGCGAACCCGCTTGCTCGCTGTTTCCCCTTCTTCAGCGCAGGCCAGCTGAGAACGAAGAAGAAGAAGAAGCAGATTGTTTTTTTGGAATTGTTGATGATTTGAATTGCAAGTAGAAAAACACGCACCTCTCCCTCTCTCTCTTTTTCTCTGGTCTCGAAAGCGGCGGCGCGCCCCTCTCTCTTGTCCCCCCGCTGTTTTCTTTTTCTTTTTTTCTTTCTTTTTTCATCCTCTCTCCCTCTCTCTCTCTCTCTCTCTTGTCCCTCTCTCTAAAACTCTGGATTTGAAAAAAACAAACTGTGGTGTCGGTGCGTCAGTTGGTTGTGGTTATCGGTTTGTTAAGAAGAAGAGAAAAGGGAACGGAAGGAAATCCAAGGGGGCGGTGGGGGCCGGTGAAGGAAACGGAAAAGGAAGAGAAAGAAAGAAGTTTTTTTCTCTCTCTCTCCCTCTCATCTCTCTCTCTCTCGTCCTCTCTCCAAGGGGGGGCCCGCCGCCGCCGCACAATTGAATAAGGGGGGTTCGCTTTCGGTTAATGATGGCGTAGGGGTTGGGGGTCAAGTAAAGTTGGGTTTCGGGGGGGTGTCGTTGTCAAGTGAAGGAAACTGGAAAAAAAGAAAAAAACAGCTGCGAGAAAAAACGAAAAACGGAAAAGGCAAAGGCACAGAAAGAAAAAACCCTCCTCTCTTCCTCCTTCACGCCATCGGCGCCCCGCCACCGCCAAAGTCGAAGCCCCCTCCAGGAGCAGGCGGCGGCGCCGCCGCTCCGCCGGCTCCTCCCCCGAACGCGTAAGCTCCCACGGCCCCAGGAGCGGCAGCAGCAGCAGCTCCAACTCCCGCTGCTCCTCCAACTCCTCCTCCTCCTCCTCCTCCTGCCGCCGCCGCCACCTGCGGCGCCGCCGCCTGCGGCGCCAGGTTCTCGACCTCGCCGTCCTCGACGTCGAAGAACGTCTCGAGGATCGACACCGCCTTGTCGTACACGTCCTCGTTCGCGGCGTTCTGCAGCTCCTCGATCTTGTCCAGGCCCTCGGCCTCGTCCACGATCGCCACGAAGGGGTTGACGCCCCCCGCACCGGCCAGCTCCTTCTCGGCCTCTCCGACCTTGAGGATGTTTTCGATCCCTTCGAGCGCGACGGTCACGATGCGCACGTCCGAGCACGAGAGCAGGTCGCAGAGGGGCTTGATCGCGCCGATCTCGACCAGGTAGCGGACCTGCTCGGCCGAGCCGCCGCTGGTGGCGTTGCTGACCGCCCAGGCGGCTTCCTTCTTGATGTCGAACTCGGCGGTCGCGAGGAGGTTGACCAAAGGAGGGAAGACCCCGGCGGCGACCACGGCCTGGATCTGCTCCCTGGTTCCGGCCGTGACGTTGCTGACGGTCCAGCAGGCCTCCTTCTTGATCGATTTCTTGGTCGAGGTCGAGAGGAGGTTCAGCAAACAGGGCAAAGCGCCGCAGTTGATGACGGCCTGCGTCTGCACGTCGTCACCCGTCACGACGTTGCCGACGGTGCGCAGCGCCGGCACCAGCACCGCCGCGGCCTGGTGCATCAGCAGCTCGACGAGCCTCCGGGCGACGCCGGAGTCGAGCACGGCCTGGATGCGGTCGTTGGTGCCGTCGGACAGGTAGGAGAGGGCCCAGCATGCGTCGGTGAGCACTTCTTCGTCGCCGCTCTGCGCGAGGCGGGCCAGCGTCGGCAGCGCGAGCCTGGTCTGCTCGAAGGGCGGCTGCGGCTTGCCCCTGCAGAAGTTGGACAGAGTCCAGGTGGCGTTGCGGAGCATCGACAGCTTCGCATCGGGCCCCAGCTGGTCGAGCAAGGGGGGCAGGGCCCCGGAGGCCAGGACGAGGTCGCGGCACCGAGGGGAGTCCCCGGCGATGTTCCCCAGCGCCCAGACGGCCTGCTCCCTGACGTCGTCGCAGGGGCTGCGCAGCAGAGCGACGAACACGGGCACGGCTCCGTTGTCCATGACGACGCGGGTGTGGTCCGAGGTGCCCGACGCGACGTTGGTGAGAGCCCACGCGGCCTCGAACTGCAGCGCGGTGTTGTCCTCGCGCTTGAGGAAGTCGACGAAGCGGGGCACGACGCCCTGCGCGATGACCTCCTCGATCGGGGGATTGCGCTCTGTGGATGTGGATGTGGGTGCGGGTGCGGGAGGGAGGGAGGGTGTGGTTTTCGTTTTTGTTGGGAGCGTGTCGTGACGGTGTGTGAGCTTGAGCAAGGGCGAGAGGGCGAGGTCGGGGTTTGGAAAGAAAGAAAGAAAGCAAGCAAGCAAGAAAGGAAGGAAGAAGAGCGAACGAGCGATGGAGAAACGAAAAAGATTTGAAAGAGAGAAAAACCGCACCGATCGACAGCAGCTTCCGGAACTGCGTGGTGGCCTCGAGCTGCGCCGCCGGGTCCTCGGACCAGACGCCCTGGACCATGGCCGGGAGCTCGGCGAGGGTCTGTCGGGTGAATTGGAGGTTTGGCGGAGAAAAAGAGAGAAAGAGGTGAGCGAGAGGAACGGAGAAAAAAAGAGGCGTTCGATCGCTCGATGGGGCGAGCGAGCGAGCGAGCGAACGACAATGCCAATCTATCTGTCTCTCTCCCTACCCCCAGCCCCTCGTTCCACGCTTCTCTTCTCGCCGTCCAGCAGATTGCCTGCGATCGACACCAGGCCCAGAAACAAAAGGCAAAGCAAAGCAAAAAAGCTCCGCAACACGCTCCAAAAGACCCGATCCATCCACAGCTCACCTTTCCGCCGCCGCCGCCGCCGCCGCCGGGCCGCGTCGAGTCCTCCATCGTGCCGACGTCGTCGTAGCCGCCTCCAATGCCCGGGAAGCCCGGCGCGCCTCCGCCGCCTCCGCCGGGCAGCCCGCTCGACTCCCCGCCGAAGCCGGCACCGATGCCGCCGCCGCTGATGACGGCGCGCTTCTTCATCAGCGACTCGTCGCGCTTGGCCTTGCGCAGCTCGACGATGTTGGTCTCGCGCTTGCGCCGTGACTCGTCGGCGTCGAGCCCGCGCTGGAAGCCCTTCCTCAGGTCGGAGGCGCCGCCGCCTCCGCGGCTGGACATGGCTGGCGGGTGGGTGGGGTGCGTGTGTGCTGGTGCGAGAGAGAGGAAAGACGAGGTGGAGAAGAGAGCTGTTGTTTTTCTCCTAGAAATGTGCCTCCTCGTTGAAACAGTAGAAAAGTGATTTTTTCTTCTTCACTCTCAACCTCCGAAAACCTCGACCTCCAGGAGTCCCGCTTCCGCTGGCTCTCTCTTCAAAGTGCAGATCAAGTTCAACAAGATTACACACACGCAGACAAGTTCATCTCTCTGAAACTAAAATTCACTTCCCCGAAGTCAGGAACGCCGAGAGCCTCAGCGCGGCGTCGGGGCCCTTGTCGTCATCGTCGCTTCTGCCGCCGTCGCCGTCCTTCTTCTTCTTCTCTTGCCTCTTCCGTTTCCGCCGCGCCTCTGACGAGTCCGAGTCCGAATCAGAAGAAGAGCTGCTGTCACTGTCGCTATCGCTGTCGCTATCACTATCGCTGCTGCTATCGCTCCTCGACCTGGAGCGCTCGCTCCTCCTCTTTTTCCTTTTCTTCTTCTTCTTCTTGTCTTTCTTGTCCTTGCTCGACTTCTTCGACCCCTTCTTGCTCTTCTTCTTCTCCTTCTTGCTCTTGCTCTTCTTCCTTTTCTTTTTCTCTTTCGCCTCCAGCACCTTCCTCAGGTCGGCCTGGTTCACCCCGTGCGCCAGCCTGCGCGCCCGGTCCGCGTCCAGCTGCGCCCGGAACGCCCGCTGCGCCTCCTCGGTCTCGGCCTCGGCCTGCCTCGTCATCGCCGCCTCGGCCTTCTGCTCGGCCTTGAACTCCTCCCAGGACTTGCGCTGGACGTTGTTGAGGGCCGCGAGGCGGGCGGCGTGCCAGGCCGGGGTGTGGTAGGTGACGTCGGCGCCCTCCGGGGGCACGGCGCGGGTGGTCGGCGGCGGGGCGCGGGAGGAGTCGTTGGTGGTGCTGTTTGGGTCGCCGCCGCCGTCGCGATCAATCGCCGACGACAAGAGCTGCTGCTCCATCACGAGCGTTTTCTGTTTTGGGAAGGCTACTCGTCCTCCGATGGAGAGGAGATCGAGGGCGCGGTCGGATCTATCCGCGGAGAGATGGGGAGAGAGAGAAAGCGTTGGACGAGGGCGGGACGCGGGGTAAGAGAGGACAGATGCGATTTTTTTTTGAAGACAGCAAAACAGGGCTCGAATGTGATTTTCCCTCAAAACCTCGACCTCGAAAAAGGAAAAAAAAACGTTTTCTCTACCTCCGCGTAATTTTACAGAACCCCCATCCTCTTCCTCTTCTTCTTCACCTCCTCACCTTCACCCGAGGCTGATGCTCGAGTCACCTTCCCTGGCGGCTCCGACGAACTTCTCCAGCTGCCGCAGCGCCGCCTCCGCCTGCGCCACGGCATCCGCCGCCCGCCCCGACCCCGACGCCATCCGGGCCCCGAGCCTCCACTCATCCCTCAGGTCGCGCACGATCGAGGCACGCTTGATCGAGGGGAAGCGGTGAGCCAGGCGCAGGGAGCGGCGGTAGAGGGAGAGGAGGGAGGAGCGGGAGGGAGGGGAGGTCATGTTGTTGTTGTGGTTTCACTTATTCTTAGTCTCCTCTTTCGAGGCTTGGGATGCTGCTGATGTGCACTCTTTCAGCTCTTTCACCTGCCGCTGGCAGGCAGACCAGTCGCGGTCGCTCTCGGCGAGGCAAGCCTGAGGGTTTGGGGGGATTGGAAGTGGTTGGAGGTGGTTGGAGGTGATGTCAAGTGAGAGCGTGAGTGGAGGAAGAGGAAGAGGAGGTCAAAGAGAGGGTGTCGATCGATCTGATTTTGATTCTTCTTGTTCTTCGAATTCTCTCCCTCTCGCACCTCGAGCTTGGCGTACGCCGCGGCGCAGGCAGGTCCCAGGCCGACGACGGCAGGGTCGTCGGAGTCTACGGCTGCGTGGAGTTGCGCGGAAGATGGAGCAGGGTCAGGCGAAGACGCCATCGCTTTTTCTGTCTCGTTTTTGAAAAAAGTGGGGAAAAACGCTAGCCACTTTTCAATTTTTGAAAAATTTCAGTCAATTCTCTTTCGCTCTTCCGAATGAGCCACGCATGTTCCAGGCCGCTGCTCTCCTGCGTCTGAGCAGCAGGGGAGCGTCTCGTATCTATCGCGCGATTCCAACAGCAGAGCTTGCTGTAGCAGAAAGAGGAGCTTCAAAGACAATGGCGACTTCAATGACGACGGCGACGGCGATCGACTCGACCTCCTCTCGGCCTTCTTCTTCTTCTTCTTCTCAACCTCGACCCTCTCAACCTCGACCCCGCCTCCGCGTGCTCTTCTGCGGCAGGGACATGCACTTTGGCTGGCAGTACACCCACGAGGCCCTCCGCGACGACCACGACATAGAGGTCGTCCAGTGCGACAGGGAGGACGCGGCGCGCCTCCTCCCGGAGTTCGACGTCGCTGTGCCGCTGATGACCCGCCTCGACGCCGAGGCGCTGGCCGCCGCAGGGGTCGTCGCCGCAGGAGGAGAAGGAAAAAAGGGCGGAGGCAAGCTCCGCCTCGTGCTCCAGTACGGCGTGGGTTTGGAGGGCATCGACCTTCCCGCCGCCTCGAGGGCCGGGGTCGCGGTGTCCAACATCCCGAGCACGCGAGTGCCGAACGCGCTCTCTTGTGCCGAGATGGCGCTCTTCCTGGCGCTGGCGGCGCTGCGGAGGGCGCCCGAGCTTGCGGCGTCGATCCGAAACAAAAGGCTCGGGGCGCCACCGGGGAGGACGCTGTGGGGGAAGAGGGCTCTCTTAATTGGGTTTGGGGGGATAGGGAGGGCTCTAGCCTCGAGGCTGAGGGCCCTGGGCGTGGAGGTCGACGCCGTGAGGAGGTCGCCGTGGGAAGAAGATGAAGAAGGAAATGAAGAAGGAGAAGAGAAAGAGAAGAAGAAAAAGAGCGACAACGACAACAGCAGCAACACCAGCTTTGTTTGCCCTCCTGCGCCTCCGCCTCCGCCTCCCACCTCCTCAACAACCCCCTCTCCTCCTCGTCCTCCTCCTCCTCCTCATCATCATCTTTCCGACTTCGATGTGGACCCCCTGCTGGCCTCCTCTTCTCTTTCGCGGAAAGGCCGATGGTCGGACCTTCACTCGTTCGCGGCAACGGCGGACCTCGCATTCCTCTGCTGCGCCGAGAACGACGAGACGCGCGGCGTCGTCGGCGACGCGTTCTGGGCGAGAGCGAAGCCGGGGCTCGTCCTCGTCAACGTCGCCCGCGGAGGGCTGGTGGACCCCGGTGCCGCCGTCCGCGCCTTACGATCGCAGAAAGCCGGGGCCCTGGCCCTCGACGTCCAGTGGGAGGAGCCCGTCGATGTTTTAAAAAATGACTTCAAGGAGCTCTGCGCCCACGAGCGTGTGTTTTTGACGCCGCACGTGGCCGGGGTGACCGAGGAGTCGTACCGAGGGATGGCGGAGGTGGTGGCCGGGGCCGCAAGGAGGCTGACGAGGGAAGGGAAGGTGCCGGAGAGGGTGATGAACTCGCCCGTGGACTTGCCCGGTGGGGACTGAAGAGAGGAGGAGGAGGAGGAGGAGGAGGAGGAGGAGGAGGAGGAGGAGGAAAAGGAGGGGG